>Ga0335074_10002482_pt1 | contig 25113 bp, 17 predicted proteins | sample Lox_Sample_23_FD_206715 | JGI IMG/M metagenome (GOLD analysis project Ga0335074, IMG submission 206715) | Soil microbial communities from Loxahatchee National Wildlife Refuge, Florida, United States - Lox_Sample_2.3 | ecosystem: Environmental > Terrestrial > Soil > Wetlands | place: USA... | reverse complement strand
CCGGACGGCAGCGCGAGCACGGTGCCCGTTTCTGGGACCCCTGGGCTCGGCAGTGCCGGAGCGGCCTGGCGTGGCACGACGAAACCCTTCATAGGTACCTGAGCCATGATCGGCCGGAAGTACCCGTTCTGCTGAGCGGGCTTCCCGATGGTGGGTACGTAGCCGGTGCGCAAGGCGATCTGGTAGGCGGTCTCCTGCCCGGTCGGCACGCCGGCGGCTCGCAGCAGTTGTACCGAGGGCGGCGCGTCCGCTTCGCTGCCGCCGAACTTTTCGTCTACCGCGCCAGCAGGCTCTGTGGCTTTGGCGATGTCGTTCAGCACGCCAGGATTTACCTCGCCAAGGCCCCGAGCCAGCAGCACGTCGGCGGGTACAGACACCGTCAGCTTAGAAAGCTTTGGCAACTTCAGCGCACCGGCCAGCCCGGCGCCAAGTACCGCCGTCACGCCCTGCGCGGCACCTCCGGCGAAGGCACCCCAGTCCCAGCTCCAGCCTTCGCCCTGCATCGCGTTGAACAACGTCAGGTGAAGCGCGTTGTGGACACCGCCGATGCCCGCACCGGTCACGAATTCCCCGACGCCCTCGACCAGTCCCTTCCCCGCGTCGCCGAGCACCACTCCGAACGTCGATTCGAGCGCCGTGTCCGCGCCGGACACCAGCAGGTGCCCTACCCAGCCGGCGAGAATCCGGTCAACCGGCATAAGCACCAGGCCGAGCGCGCCGCCGAGCGCGCCAACCTCAAGCATCTCCAGCGTCTCGTCCCAGTTCCACGACTGGTGCAGCTCAGCGTCGAGCACGAGCTGGTTGACGACATCAAGCGCTTCCTGAATCGCGATGCTCATCGCCATCGTGAGCGCCAGGTGCATGAGAAGCTGGCCGATCAGCGTGTTGAGCAGGAACCTGACGAGTATGAATTCCGCGCTCATCAGCTTCAGCCCGACATCGGGCATGAAATAGGCGATGACTATGTCGATCGCGATCGCTACCAGCAGCGATGCCAAGATGGTGATCGCGTCGACCTTCATTCCGAGGAACTGGGCGCCGCCTGCCGCGAGGTAAAACGCGAGCTGCCGGTACCCATCGGACAGGGACGGAAGGTAATACGGGTACGCGGACGTCAGCGGCTCCATCGACTTGGCGAACGCGACAGAAACCCCCCCGTCCATTCCGAGCAGCACGCCCTGCACCGCGTCCGCGATCTGCGGTATCAGGTCGGCATCGACGCGCTGAGCCGCGCTGAGCATCGCGTCCTGCGCCGCGAGTATCGTGGCCAGCTTGGCCTGGGGCGGTCGCTGCCCGGTAAGGACGAAGAACAGCTCAGCCGCTTCGGGCGAGAACTCAGGATCGTAGACCACGTGACGTCGCCTCGTCCTGGCCCGGTCAGGCTGCCTGATGAGCGGCCAGGGATGCGGTGAGCGGCCGCACCTGACCGAGTTCCCTGCGCATCAGTCGCAGGGCGTAGAACGCCCGCGAGAACACCGTGCCTTCAGGAATGCCGAGCCACTCGGCGGTCTCCCTGGCCGTGAATCCGTTGAGGTAGACCTGTTCGAGTACGGCGCGGTGGTCGGGACTCAGCCGGGCGAGCGCGCGCCTGATCTCCAAGGTCGTGATGACCGTGTCCGAGTGATCCTCGACCAGCGCCAGCGACGCGTTGCTGTGCGCTACCTCGGCGGGCCGTGACTCGCGCATGCGGATTTTGTCGACCGCGATGTTGTGCGCGACCTTCATCAGCCAGCCCCGCACCGACCCCTTATCCGCGCTGAACCTCGCGCAATGGCGCCACGCACGCAGCATCGTTTCCTGCACGACGTCCTCGGCCAGGTGACGGTCCCTCAGCAAGTGCGTCACGTAGCAGAGAATGAAGGCCCCGTTGTCCTGGTAGAGCCGGGTAATCAGTTCCTCGGCATCATCAGCGGAAACGGCCGCCGAGTACCATTCAGCATCGTCAACGGCCGCGTCGCCGACCGGAACGCTTTGCAGGCACGGCGCCCCTGACTTGGTCATCTTCGGTCTCCAACTCTCCTGGGCCGTTCACTTGGCCGCAGCTACGACTCCGTCGTTGACCGGGGTTCATAATTTGCCTTCCCACGAGAACGCCGTGGGTGGCTGGGCCGGGCTCGTGCGGGCACCGCCTGCTAGCCACCACACTGGTTGAACCTCCGGCGTGCGGACGGCGTAGGCGACTAATTGAGCAGTGCGCCTCGACTTCAAGCGCCGGAGGGTTTCGTGCCCGAGTTGATCATGACTAGCACCGCCGTAGCGCTGCCACCGCGCGCCGCACAGGAAGCCGCACAGCAAGCCAGGCAGGAAGCCGGGCGGGCCAGGCGGACGTGGGCACGACCGGCACCGGCGCCGCCAGAAGCGACCGGTTCAGGCACCGCCGTGGCGAGCCCGGCATCAGTGGTGGCCTACGCGATAGCCGTGGCCGGGGATATGAGGCGGCTGCGGTCGATCGGACGACGGGCTTACCGGCGTACCGGCGAACGGCTGACCGGGCCGGGCGCGGTACTGACGGCCGTGGACCTGGAAAAGGCGGCGAACGCGCTGGCCGACGCCGAGGTCATGAACCAGGTGAAGGAAACGATGCGCGAGGCCGCAAGGGAAGCCGAGCGAATTCGGGTACTGCACGCTGGCGAATTGCTGGCCGAAGATACCTGCGGAGCCGTAGTGGCGCCCGAGGTGGCGGCCGCGGCCGGAGCGGTCGCCGGCCTCCGGCTGGCCGCTGCCGCACTGCACGAGCAGGCGCGCACAGCGGCCGCCCGATGGCGCTCCGCGCTAACGGCCGATGCCGGCCTGAACGAGGAGGTCGAGGCGATCCGCCGTCGCCTTGATGGCGCTCGCCGGATGGGGGCCGCCTCCGCCCGCCGCGAGGTCGCGGCCGAGATCCTGGCCGAAGCACACGCGGGCGGCTGGCCCGCGCTGGCCGCAAGGCTCGCCGCCTTTGAGCACACGGCACGCCGGGTACAGGCGGCAGCCGCCATCCGGGCCATCGCCGCCGCGCTGCCACCAGACCCGTCCGGCGAAGATACCGACCAGCCGGCCACACTGCTCAAGCGCGTCAGGCAGGCGCAGTGGGAGCGAGCCGAACGCGCCCGCGATCTCGCTGGCCGGCTGCGCACAGCCATGGCCGGCGCACCCAGCCAGCCCGCGCACGCGGGCCTGAGCGGAGGCGGCCCTGGTGCCGCGGAGACCGGCGGTGCCGCGACTGGCTTCCTGTCGCCGTCGGGCGAGGTGATACCTGACCCGACCGTGAGCTGGCTGCGCAAGCTGATCGGTTACCGCGTGCTTTCCCCGGCCTTCGAGGCGGAACTGAACCGCCGGATGGGCACCGACCCCTTCGGCCTGCGGCATCTCCCGCCGGCACCGGCGTTCCTTGCCGCGGTCGACGCCGCTGACTTGCCCGCGGAGCATGTCGCCGCGCTCCTGCGCCGCATCAGCCTGACCAGAAAGGCACCAGACCCCGGCGACCTGACCCCCGCCGCCTTGGCCGACGACCCTGGCCCCGTCAGCCATTACCGGCGCACTCCAGGCGAGCAACGCTGGGACCAGCCGCGGGGGGCCCCGCTGCTACCAGAAGACACCAGGATCCCCCGCATCGTCCACGGCATCTGGCTCGGCGGCCCCATCCCTGAGCACGCCGCCATCCGCACCAGCTTCGCTAACGCCGCCCGCCGCTATCAGGCCGATGCCGACATCGTCGTCTGGACCGACATCTCTCGCTCCGCTGTCGAAGCAGCGGACAACGCTCCGCCGGCGCTACCCGGGCACCCTGACCCGCACGCAGCCGTCCGCCACACCGTGAACTGGGCTCGCACAAGCGGCATTCACCTGATCAACGTCCACGAGGTTTTTCACGCTGGCTTTCCCATGACCACTCGGGTGCAATACGCGGCAGAGAACGCCAAGCAGGTACCGCGCGGCTACGCCTGTGCCAGCGATCACCTCCGTCTTGAGATCATCTACCGCTTTGGCGGCATCTATCTCGACGGAGACAACGACCTCACTTCCACCTCAGCCAGCAAGCCCCTCACCGGGACCATCACGGAACTCCTGGACAGCGTCGCCGCCTCGGCCCACGCGTTCGCACCGCACATCCTGCCCATTGGCGCCAACAACGACCTCATAGTGGCCCCAGCCAGGCACCCGGCCATCCTGCTCTGGCTGCACCTCGCCAGGACCAGGTACCTCCTGACTCACAAGGAGCTCTTCGGCGGGCTCGAGCAGATGACGCAGCACTTCGCTGGCCACAAGAAGCGCCTGCTACGGTACTCGGTCGTATACAGAAGCGGCCGGGTACACCACGCACTGCTCGCGGCGCTCAAGTTGCGTTCCGACGATCCGAGGCTGGTGCGCGCCGACCAGGCGGTCAGGTACGGCAGCGAGCTGAGCTGGTCACGCAGCACGGTACCCCAGCCACCAGCTCCGCCTGACCCCGCACAGGTCACCGCCATCCTGGCCCGCGTCATCACCACCCTGGCCCGCCAGCTCATCGCCCGCCATGGCGACCTGCACCTCACCGCCGTCGACCCGGTCATCGCTGCCCTGCCTGACCCCGATGCCGCCTGGACCGCCACGCTGACGATCCTGGCCGAGCTCATCCGCGCCGAGGCTGCCCCTTGCGTCACTTCCATCACCCAGTTTCGCCGGGACGACGATGGCAACCCCCACCTCACGATCTTGCCTCCCGAGGCAGAAGCGCTGATCGACCGTACCGCCGCCCCTGGGAACTGGCTTGGCGCTTCCCTCGCGCAACCTGGCAGGCCAGCCTGGCTGCTAGACGAAGCGGTCACGCCCGCGCGCCTGCGGTCCGCTCCCGCACCCGCACGGAAGCTCGCGTGGCTGCTTGCCCGCAGCCGCCCCCTTTCCAACGGCCAGGGGACCACCACCGGCCTGCTCATCCCCGCCGACCCCTCGCCATCGCCAGGACCTGGCCTCCCCGGCTACGCCGTCATATACCTGACCGCACCCAACGGCCACCCGACCGTACGCGGCCATGTCGTCACGCCGGAAAGCCTCGCGCTCCTATTGCGGCACCACAACCTTGACCGGCAGCCCGTCATCCTCACCGGGACGGGCGAGGACCCGGCGGCGCTCCAGCCCCTCGCCCGTTACCTGGGCCGGCTACTTCGCGAGCCCGTATACGCGATGTCCGGCCCGCTCTTCCTCACTGCAGCCGCACGCCAAGATCGGTGTTAACGTAGTCCGACTTGGTGAAGAGCCCGGACGCGACCTCTAGATTGGTCCTCGTATTCTCCATGCCGGTTTCGACTCCCTCAAGCACGGTCTCTGTCCCGTCCACCGCCGGCTCGAACTGCACATCGAACTGCTGGCCGTAGACGTCTGTGCCGGCGATCGGCCCCAGACCGTTGAGTCGCCCCCTCAGGTCCTCCCTGATCCGGCGCGCCGTGTCAGCGATGTCCGAGAACTTGCCGCTCTCCGACAAGATCGCGGCCGGGCTGACATCCAGGTAGTCAGGCATGTTGTCCTCCTTGCCTGGTGGCTTTCCCGCCGTTTCCCTCGGTCGCCGGACCGTGGGCCATGATGTGCTGCGCCCTGCGGACCGCGTCGTCGAACATCCCGCTGAGATCGGCCTTCCCAGAGAACATCTCATCCAGGCCGATCCCTTCGGGTATGAACGAGCGGTAGGCGCTCATTACCTGCTCTCTGGCCTCCGCCCGTGCCTTGCCGATGGTTTCCACGAGGGCGGCTCCGAGTTCGGCGGGCGCCATCCGGCGGAACTTCGCCGTGTTGAAGGCGATCGCGGCGATTTCACCCCTGCCGTCCAAGGTGACGGTGATCATTCCGTCCTTGGACGTGACCTTGGTCTTTACCTCGCGCACCTTGGTGCTGGCGGCCTCCAGGCGCTCTTGCTGGCGGCGCAGTTCCGTGATCGCGTCAGTCAGCGAGAAGTTCGCGTTCGCGGTCATTCCGATCCTCCCTTTACTCGTTGGCCTTACCTGCTGGCTTTCGGCTCGGGATCCGCGCCGATACCGACGATCTGATGAAGGGCGGCGAAGTCGGGCTCACCGTCCAGGTGGTGACCAGGTTCCCCGATGACCGGCTCGGGGAGACCGGGCTCGGCACCCCAGCGGCCCGCCTCTTCCGGCAGATAGGCCGACCGGTATTGCGACTGTCCCTGCTGGCCGGGCACTCCCCTCCCGACGGGAGGCGGCACCATCATCATGTCGCCTGCGCCCGGCTGGCCGCCCGGCGCGCCTGGCAGCCTGGCAGCGCTGCCTAGCAGGCTGCTCTCGCCTGGCGCAGGGAGACCGATGGCCTGGGAACTGCCAGGCAGGCCTGACAACGGCGGAGCGGCCTGGGCTGCCGGGCTAACCGGACCACCTAGGGGCGCGGGTGGCGCCGATCCCCCGAGCCCGCCGTCGAACCCGCCTCCGCCTCCGGTCGCGGCCCCGCCGCCTGCGCCGCCTTGGCCACCTGCGCTCTCGCCACCTGGCGACGTGACCTGCGTGTTGAGCGCGCTCGACCGGACCGCAGGCGGCCGGGCGGAGACGACGGGAACGACCGACTGCTGCAGAACTGAGCCATGAGGACTACGGCCGAGCGAGAACCCGGCCGCGGGCGCCGTGCGTGGCCCGGCCTGATCGTCTCCGGACTGGGGATCCTTGGCCGAGCGGCCGATGGTACCGGTGAAGTGCTTGCCAGCCGCCCGGCCAGCGGCGTCACCGCTGCCAGCAGCGGGTGAGCCGCCGGGGCGGGACGCCGAACCGATCACCCCGGCTGGCCCGAGGACGACAACGGGCTGGTCAAGTTCGCCCTGCCCCGCGGCCGTGGTGCGCTTCTGATCCTTACCGTCGCTCTGGCCAGGGCCGGCCGCGCCGGCGAACCCCCGCGGCCCAAGAAAGCCGCCGGCCCCAGGCGGCCCGACAGCTCCCGGCTGACCGGCATCTGACTGACCGCGACCAGGCCGGCTCAGACCGGGCGAACCGAAACCGTGCTGGCCCGCACCAGGCTGACCAGGATCGGGCGCTCCTCCTCGACCGGGCACGCCGGCCGGTCCCTGACCACCTTCGGCGCGCTGGCCGCCGGCGACCGGGTGCGTGAGCGATGCCGGGCCGGAGACCGGCACCAGCGAGCGCGTGCTGGCCGCGTACTGGCTGGCCAGCTTGCCCAGGGCTGTCCGCCCGAGCACGTCGAGGCCGGTGAAGTCGCTTGTCTCGCCGGTAAGCAGCCCGGTCCACCTGCTCTTGGCCTCCTGCTCGACCGACGTCCACGCACCCGCTGTGGTGAGGTCGCCGTACTCAGTGTGGTGCGGATCGGGAATCGTGAAGATGCCGTTGCCGTCCTGTACCGCGATCTCCTTGAGTACCTGAACCACCGAACCGAGCGGCGAGTGCGCGGGAAGTCCGGTCCAGGCCGTGTACGCGGACCTGATATCACCGAGGAACGTCGTGGCTGACTCGCCCGCGGCGCCGACAGCCTCGCTGTATGAGACCGGGCTGGTCATCTGGTCATGGAAACCGAACGTGACACCGTGCAGGCGGCCGAGTAGCTCAGTTACCATGCTGCCTGCCTGGCCCTGGAATGGCGTCGCGCCGGTCACCGAGGCCTGATGCAACGTGCTGAAATGCCTGGACACCTTGTGGAGTCCGCTGATGACGCCGGCCAGCGCCAGGCTGGCCGCCTCGAAGGAACTAGGGACGAGCGTCACCGGAGTGACGCCGGAAAGCGCGTCGCGCGGTGCGCTGAGGAACCTGTCCCACGCGGCGCCACCGGAGTAAAGCGAGGGATCAAGGTAAACCCGTATAGACGACTTTCCTGAACTCCGGCCGGCGTGCCAGCTAGCCGTCCAGATCAGGTGCGAGCCCGGATCCTGGTTGCCTTCCCCGGTGATCGCCAGCCACTGCTGGCCGGTCACCTCGGCGCGGCCGGAGACGGGGATGCCAAGCGCCCTTGACAGCACCGTCTCCCACGGCCACGTCGCGTAGTCAGTTTCCTGCGAAGTCACTTCGGCTCCTTGTCCCCGACTTATCCTCTAGCCGGCTTGGCCTGGTCACGCCGGCCCCGCGCAGCGGCAGGCTCAGCGAAGTCGTCGAAGCCGTCGGCGTCGTCGTCATCATCAAGCAGGTCGCGGCCGAGTACCTGAGGCCCGACGTCAGGTTCGGTGCCCCAGATCTCCTCGTCGGCCGACAGCCAAGTGCTCCGTTCACGCTCCTGCTGCTGGCCGGCACCGGCCATGCCGCCTTGTCCGGCCATCGGCGGGAAGAACGGCACGGCATTGCTGCCGCTCGAAGTGGCCTGGGTACCCGCTGCCGGCAGCGCGGTCGTGCCAGCGGCGGAAGCAGCCGGGGCGCTCGCGGCGAGGGTGGCCCCGCCGCCGGCCAGCCCGGACGTGCCGCCGACTAGCCCCGTGACCGCGCCGGCTCCGGCCGGGACACCAGCCTGCGCGGTAAGTCCGGCGCCAGCACCGCCGCCTCCGCCACCGAGGCTGGCTGACAGCCCTTGGCTTCCCAATCCCCCGCCAAGCGATCCCAGACCTCCGCCCAGCCCGCCGGGATCCGACAAGATCCCGCCCGATGGCTCGGCGGCGAATCCGGCCTGCGTCAGCGCCTGGTTGAGGTCGTGCCCCACCTTCTGGCTGTCACCGAGTGCGTTCTCTAGCGCCTTGTGCAGCGGGGAATTACGCGGGACCAGACCCAGAGCCTTCCGCAGGTCGGCCTGCAGCGCGGAGTTGGCGGCGATGGCCTTGCTCACCTCACCCGTATTCGAGGTGACTCCGCCCTTCAATGCATGGTCAAGCGCGGTCTTGACCTTCTGGCTCTGGGCCAGGGCGGTTTCCAGCGCGTTATGCAGCGGGCCGGTCGCCGGCGCCAGCGCGAGGGCACGCCGCAGCTCGCTTTGCACCTTGGCATTGCTGCCGAGCGCCGTATCGATCGGGCCAGGCGGCACGGAAGTTGTCACGCGCGACGTACCCGACGTTCCTGCTCCCGCGCCAGGCGTGCCAAGGCTCGTGACCGGCGTGCCAAGCGCGCCCGTAGCTCCCAGGCTCGTCGTCGGCGTGCCCACGCTCGTCGTCGGAATGCCGGTGTCGAGCGGACTGCTCGGAGTGGCGAGGCTGCCAGGAGTCGTGCCGCCCAGGCTGAGGTTAGGGTTACCCACGTTGGGGTTACCCACGTTGGGGTTACCTACGTTGGGGTTGTCCACGGCCAGGTTGGGGTTGTCCACGGCCAGGTTGGGGTTGTCCACGGCCAGGTTGGGGTTGTCCACGGCCAGGTTGGGGTTGTCCACGGCCAGGTTGGGGTTATCCACGGCCACGTTGGGGTTGTCCACCGCAAGGTTCGGGTTATCCACGTTCGGGCTATCAAGCGCCAGGTTCGGATTATCCACGCCGACCGCGTTCGGATCGCCAAGCGTCAGATTCGGATTATCCACGTTCGGGTTATCAACGGCAGCATTCGGGTTACCCGCATTGGGGTTGTACGCGTTCAGGTCGTCCAGGTACTGCTGGTATGCGGCTTCGACGTTCGGGGTATTCGGGTTATTCGGGTTATTCGGGTTGTAATTGTTCAGGAAGTTCAGGAAAGAATTCGGGTTGAGAAGGCTTTCGGCATTGAGATCGGGATTGTCCAGGTTCGGGTTCGCGGGCGCGATGCTGGGCAGCGTCGGAGCCAGCAGTGGCTGCGCGTTGCTCATCACGTTGCCATAGGCGTCGACGAGAGCGTGCAGCGCTGAGGCCGACATCGGGTCAAGGGTGGAGGCAATCGAGTTGAGCCACAGGTTCTTGGCATCGGCCTCAACAGCCAGCCACGCGCCGCTAGTGGTCAGGTCACCGAAGTAAGAGTCCGAGCTCCCTGGATTCGCGAGCGTGAAAGACGTATTGTTGTCGGAACCTATAATGACGCCGTGGTTCAGTAGGGACTGATAAATGGCGCCGAGTGGCGAGTGGGCCAGCACGTACGTCCAAGCGGCCATCGCGTTCCACAGCGTCAGGATGAACTGGGCGGCCTGGTCACCACCTGACGAGATGAGGTTCGCGTAGTCGGGGTTGGTCATCTGCGTATAGGACTGATTCGCGGCCTGGTACAAGTTGTCGATGAGCTGGTAGAACGCCTGGCCCGCTTGTCCCTTGAATTGAGAGGCTTCGCCTTGCAGCGCCGTCGCCAGGTTATTGAACTGGCCGGAGGCTGTATTGAAGAACTGCTCGACACCGGCAACCTCGGCCGAGGCGGCGTAAAAAGTGCGGGGATCGAGCGCGAGCGCGCCATAGTTTGGCGTGCCCGAGCCTCCGCCGATGGCACTGTAGAGTGCCTGCAAAGGCTGGGCGAAGTAGTTGTCCCAGGTACCGCCGGGCGTCTGGATACTCGGGTTGAGATAGACGAAGGTGTCGTGGTGCGGGCCGATGGCGTCGACCGTTCGCCAGGTCGCGTCGAAGATGAGGTACATATCGTTGCCACCGGGCGTGTTGAAGTCGATGGCGGTCCATCGCGGCGCGGTAACGTCATGCCTGTCGGGCAGGGCCAGGCCAAGCACGCCGACGAGAGTCTGCTCCCAGTCCCAGTCCGTGTAGTCGGTACCCGAGGGAACGGTGACCGGGTTGCTTGCCGCCGGGGTACCGCCGCCGTCATCGATATTGCCGTTGGGCGAATCGAATTCACCTATGCCAGGGTCAGTGTCGACGCCCCTGTAAACACCGGTCTGGCTATTGTATTTGTGGCGTCCCATTGTTCCCGTCCGGTAAGTCTCCGATGAAAGCTCAGGGCCTGGCAGAATTAGCTGGTACTGCTGCTGCTACTGCTGCTGCCTGGCGGGCTGTCGACGTCGCTGATCGTGTTCTGGAAATCGGTGAGTAGCTGCTGAACGGCTTCGCCGTTGAGGCTCTCGGTGCCGCTGAACGAGGCAACGGTCGTGTTGATCTCGTTGATCATGTCGTTGAGCACCTTCTGCAGCCAGACAAGCTGGTCGTTGACGCTGCCGCCCATGTTCTTCAGCGAGGTGTTCAGGTCGGTGGCGATGTCGAAGCTGCCGCCGCCGCTCGACCCGGCCGTGCCGCCTGCCTCGACCGAAAGGTTGTCGTCAACCGGGTAAAGCCACTCGGTGATGTTGGGGTTACTTGACGGCCCTAGACCCTTGAGCTGGGCATCCACCTCGCTGAGAATTTCCTTGAGCGCTGGCTCAAGCGTGTTCGTCAGGTAACTCGCGTTGATGTAGACGACGTTGAGGTTCGTCATTGTGTCCTCCTGGTAAGGATTTCCTGGTGGAAAGCGGGCGCCTGCCGCCCGGCCGCGGTCACGGCCGGGCGGCTGCCGGCACCGCGAGTTACGAGATCTGCGACCACTGCAGGGCGAGGTCGTTGTCCGTCGTCCCGTAGTTGACCTTCATCTCATCGAGAGTGGGCGCGTACTGCCCGAGTACCGTCTGCATATCGGTGGTGTCGGCGTTCCACTTGGCCTGGACCTTGGTGTACATCTCCTGCGAACTGCCTTCCCAGGTCGACACCATCGGCCCGACGGCGGTCTGGATCTCGTCGACGATCCGGCCGACCGCGTTCGTGCAGTCACTGAGCACGTCCTCGACGTCATTGACGCGCCCGTAGTCGACGTAGATATCGCCATCGCTCATGCTCATGGAAATTCCCTTCCTCGCTTCCGGATATCTCAGGTGCTCGGCGGCTGGTAATTCATCGCCGCGGCGATCTCCTGGTTGAGCTGGTTGGTACTTGTCGTCTGGTTGGTGGTGGCGATGAGCTGGTCATGCATGGCCTGCAGCAGCGCCTTGATGTTGTTGAAGTCGTCGGTCCAGCGGGTGACGGCGACCGCGAACTGCGAGCCTGCCGTCGAGACCATCGCCTGGCCCTTGAGCTGATCGCCGGCGGCGAAGACCTCGTTGTAGACCTGGTTCATGGCGCTGACGCCGTCTTCGAAGATTTGCGCGGAGTTCAGGATGACCTGAGCCTGCTGCGCGGTCAGCGGTGTTGTCATTGCTGATTCCTTTCTGTGGTGCAGTTCAGGTTCGACTCATCGGTCGTGGTGTCCGGTAGCCGATCACCCCCTCAGCGGCGCGAGGTCGAGCGCCGGGCCGGTCGGCAGCAGGCCGAGCAGCGCGGCGGGCAACCGTGCCGCCCGGCTGGCGCGGTAGCCAAGTGCCGTGGCGGCCGCCGCCGACGGCAGCGGGTACTTAAGGTCAGCGTCGGTCACGAGGAACAACTCATCCCCGCCGATGCCGGGCGCAGCCTGCGGCCTGACCAGCGCGCCGCCATCAGGCGCGACCTCGATGAGGCTCGCGACCTCGGGGCTCGCGGTCACCGAAGCCTGGCCAAGCCCTGGCGGCGTTCCCGCGACAGGCGGCGCGTAGACGAGAGCCGGGCCACGACCGCCAGCGGCGGCATAGTCCATGCACGGCACCTTCGGCCCAGGCCCTGGCGCGGTGAAACTCGCGGGCGGCGCTGGCGGCGCACCTGCCGCATCGGGCAGATCCTGATGGATCACCTGGGCTGTCGCGATCGCCGCCGGGCTGACAGGAACCGGCGCCACCGTGGCACCCGCGTAGGCCGCGATCGTGGCAGGGTCGGTGAGCAGCACCGCCGCCTGCGTGCTGCTGACAGGTGTCACCCCGCCAGAAACCACCAGGTAGAACTGTTTCGGGCTGCCCACGTTGCTGTCCGCAAGCACCTCGCCGACTCGGGTACGCAGTCCGCCAAGCACCGGGCCCGTCGCGCCGCGGCCGGCCACGGGCAGCGGCCGCAAGTCCGCGCCGGCGGGCACCGCGTTCAGCCACGCGGCGCTGACCTTGGCAACCGGCGCCTGGCCGAGGCCGAGCGCCGAAGCTATCCACGGTTCGTCAAGCCGCAGCCGCTGGCCGCCGTACAGCAGGTACCGGCTGCCGTTCGTGGCAGAAACGATGACGGCGGCACCCGCCGGCACGGGCGAAACCGCTTCCCTGACGCCGACAGCCAGCGACACGACAGGCTGCCCGCCGCTCGACTGCGCGCACACGAGCCAGGACCCGGTGTTGACTGCCGTCGCGGCCGGGAGCGCGTCTGGCGCGCCCGCGATGCCGAGCGGCTGTCCCTGCGGTACGCCGTTAAGTGATGACGCCGTGACCGAGGTGATCGCGGAATTGCCGCTTAGCAGCAGCATGGCCGATGACCAGTTCAGCACCGGATGCAGTTCGCCTTCCGCGTAGATGAAGCGGCTTCCCGTCTGCTTGACGACGACGAGTTCGCCCGCCTTCAGCACTGCGGCCTGGCTTGGCGGGGAGATGAGCCCCCAGATCAGGAACCCGGCGACCGCGAGCGCGCCGAGCATCAGGCCGCCAAATGAGCCGAGGGCGGTACGCCGCATCGGGCTCTGCGGCGCGTCAGGCTCGCCGTGCACGAGAGCCGACGTCAGCCGGCTCACGACGTAGGCGTGGGCCTGAACCTGGTCCTTCCTTGACTTCATCAGCGGGCCGACCTTACGAACTCGTAGAAACCCAGCAGCCAGAGCGTGAGCGGGAACAGCGCGGCCGCCGTCAGCGTCTGCAGCAGGTCACCGGCCCGGCCCCAGTGCGGAAGCAACCGGTGGCCGGGCAGCGTCCGCTCGGCGGCGAAGAGCAGCGCGCAAGCCGCGATGATGACGGCGAGCACGGCCGGCCAGTGGCCGGCATTTGCCCGAAGCCCGTCGGCTGCAAGCAGCACGGCAACGCCAAGGGCGGCAGGTACGACGGCGGCGAGCCGGTGCCTCGCGGCCACGAGCACCCGCGAGTGCAGCAGCATGAGAGCGATCGCGTCCACCGCGACGGCCTCCGCCCGCAAGCTGCCCGATGCTCCGAGCACGACCAGGCAGACTCCGGCGATCACGCCCAGGCCGCCGTACAACGCGGCCATGTAGCTGTCCGCTAGCCTCGTGCGCTCAAGTACGTGCTGGCCTGGCACAGGGTCAAGGTCCGCTTGCAACTCGTCGGCGGTAGTCGGCGTCGGGTCAAGGCGCATCTTCGCCAGCCGGAAGGAAAGCACGGGTACCCAGCAACCGACGGGCATGACCAGGGTCACCACGATCGCGGCCGTCGCGACTGCACCGAGCCTGCCAAAGGTGGCGGCGGCGCCGCCAGCCGCCGTCAGCAACCCGGCCATCGTGGTTCCGACCAGGGCAGGATGGCGCCTGCCCGTCACCATTCCGGCAGCCAGGGAAGACCCAGCCAGCGCGACGCCGCCAGCGAGCACGGCCGCACGGAACACCGCCCAGGTCAGCGCCTGAGCGTTGAGCAGAGGCAGTTCGGCGCCGCCAAGGGCCGCATAGGCGATCGCCGACGCGCCGAACACCACGGTCGCCGGCTGGTCGGCGTAAGCGCGTGCCGCCGCGGCCGTGAACGCCAGCAGGACAATGGCGATCGCGGCCGCAAGCGCATCTGAAAGGACGGAACGGTGACCGGCAAGCAGCACAAGGCCGGTCACGAGCGAGCCAGCGAGCAGCCCGGCGAGCAGGAGCCTGGACATCTCGGGCCGCCAGCGATCCGGCCGGCCTGAGATGCTGACCGCGATGCCGTCGATCAGGTCGTCGAAGTCGGCAGGCGGAAGCTGGTCAGCACGCGGGCGCAAGTGCACGACGTCACCGTCACGCAGGCCGAGCGCACCGATGCTCAGCTCCTCGTCAAGCGGGGGGTCGCCGAGCCGCTGCAGCACCCAGCCCTCATGGTCAAGGCCGGTGTCGGCCAGGTTCTCGCCCAGATGGCCGAGCAGGGCAGGCAGCAGGTCAATGAGCGGCACGTGTACCGGAACGGCAAGCTCGACGCTCCTCGCCGGACCGCAGACAACCAGGCGGCACAGGTCATCGATCACCCCGGCCGGCGCGGCGGCCTCACTCTCAGCCTGCACGGTACCGGCGGCAGGCTCGTCGATGACCACGCCGACTCCGTCGGCCAGGACTCCGGCCCCGCCGAAATGGCCGTCGCTGCCGTTAAGAGCCGGCCCGGCTGAATTCTCGTTCACGGCCCACATACGGACGGAGCGCGAGCATGCTTCAGCGGCGTTTTCTCCCCCCTCTCGCTGACGGTTACCTGCCCGCCGCCCGTATAGGTGGCATGAGCACCACCTTGTTCCGGCGGCCAGCCCGCCGGCTGCCACCAGATATGCCGGTCGGTGAACTGTCGCTGCAAGAGCCGCCGGTCATGCCAGAGGAGCCGACGGGAAACCTGTCGCTGCTGCTCACGTTCCTGCCGATGGCGCTCGGGTCCAGCATGATGATCTTGCTGTTCGTGACCCCTGGCGCGGGCGGCGCGACGACCTGGATAGCCGGCGGCCTGATGATGGTCACGACCATGTCGATGATGGTCGGGCAGATGGGCCGTACGACGGGCAGCCGCATGCGGCGCACCAAGGGCGAGCGCCGTGACTACCTGCGTTACCTGACGCAGACCAGGCGCAAGGTGCGGCAGCAGGCCGCCGAGCAGCGGCGGTCACTCTCCTGGCTGCACCCCGATCCTGCTGCCCTCTGGTCGGCGGGCATGAGCGCCAGGCTGTGGGAGCGACGGCCGGCGCACCGTGACTTCGGAGAGATCAGGATCGGCACGGGACCGCAGCTCTTCGCCGTGAAGATCAATCCGATCCAGACCAAGCCGGTCGAGGATCTCGAGCCGCTGTGCGCCAGGGCGCTGCGGCGGTTCGTTCACGCCCACGCCACCGTGGAGGGGCAGCCCGTCGCCGTGTTCATGCGCGGCTTCGCGCAGATCGTGCTCTACGGTGACGCCGACGCTGCCAGGGGAGCGGCGCGCGCCCTGATAGCGCAGCTCTTCACGTTCCACTCTCCTGACGATGTCAAGATCGCGGCGTGCTGCGGCGAGGAAACCGAGGCGGACTGGGAGTGGATCAAGTGGCTGCCGCATTCACAGCATCATTCTGAAGGCGACGCGGCCGGCGCGCTCCGTACCGTGCGACCGACTCTCACCGAGGTCATCGCGATGTTCGGCCAGGAGTTCACTGACCGCCCGAGGCACGAGCCAGGGGCAGTGCCTAACCGCGACGAACCTTACGTGGTCGTGATCCTCGATGGCGGCGATCCCGGCGAGGAAACCAGGTTCGCCGGAGCCGGGTACCGCAACGCGGTCCTCATCGACATCGGCCAGACCTTCCCCTGGCGGCACTCGAAGCGGATGCTGCGCCTTGACATCACTCCAGACGCGCTCGAAATGGTGCAGGCGAGCCGGTCGGGCAAGGAAGTAAGGACGCCGCTCGGGTGCGCCGACTTCCTGAGCGTGGCCCATGCGCGCGTGTGCGCGCGAGTGGTCTCGCCGTTCAGGCTCGGCGCGACCACGGAGATCTCAGAGCCGCTCGCCACCGACTTCGACCTGATCAAGCTGCTGGGAATCAGCGACCTCGCGAGCTTTGATCCCCGCCCGCTGTGGGCATCGCGCCCGGCCGCCGACCGGCTCCGGGTGCCGATCGGCATCGACGAGGACGGCCACACGGTTGAGCTCGACATCAAGGAGTCCGCGCAGGACGGCATGGGCCCGCACGGGATGCTGATCGGCGCAACCGGCTCGGGGAAAAGCGAGCTTCTGCGCACGCTGGTACTCGCGATGGCGATCACGCACTCCTCTGAGACGCTCAACTTCGTCCTCGTCGACTTCAAGGGCGGCGCCACCTTCATCGGGCTCGACCAGCTTCCGCATACCTCCGCCCTCATCACGAACCTGGCCGACGAAGTGCAGCTCGTGGCGAGGATGCAGGAGTCGCTGCAGGGCGAACTGGTGCGCCGCCAGGAGCTGCTGCGCCGTGCGGGCAACTTCACCTCGGTGCTCGAGTACGAGAAGGCCAGGGCGCAGGGGGCTCCTCTCGACCCGCTGCCGACGCTGTTCGTGGTCGTCGACGAGTTCAGCGAGCTGCTGTCCGCGCACCGCGAGTTCATCGACCTGTTCGTCATGATCGGGCGGCTTGGCCGGTCGCTCTCCGTCCACTTGCTCCTTGCGTCGCAGCGCCTCGACGACGGCCGCATTCACCAGCTCGAGTCGCACCTGTCCTACCGGATCGGACTCCGCACGTTCTCGACGATGGAATCGAGGGCAGTCATCGGCGTTCCCGACGCCTATGAGCTGCCGCCCAGGCCAGGGTCGGGATACCTGCGCACCGACGTGTCCACGCTGATCAGGTTCAAGGCCGCCTATGTATCTGGTGCCTACCGCCCGGCCGCGACGAGACGCCAGCGCCAGGAAGCGGTCAGGCAGCTAGTGGTGCCGTACACCGCGGGCTACCTGATGCCGCGCGAGGCCGTGACTCAGGAACCAGCGGAGCCGGCCGGACCCCAAGACGCGCAGCCGCAGGATGCGCAGCCGCAGGATGCGCATCCCGAAGGCGCGGAGCCGCAGGGCCAGACCCTGCTCGAGGCGATGGTCGGCCGGCTCGCTGGCAAGGGACCCGCTGCCCATCAGGTCTGGCTGCCGCCGCTTACCGCGTCGCCGACCCTCGATGAGCTGCTTCCCGCGCTCGAGCCGGTGCCAGGCGCGGGCCTCGCGCCGGCCGACTGGGCGGGCCGCGGCGGCCTGGTGATACCGGTGGGCGTCGTCGACCGGCCGTTCGAGCAGATCCGCGACCTCTACATGGTGGACATCTCAGGCGTCGGCGGCCACGTCGGCATCGTGGGCCGTCAGCAAGGCGGCAAGAGCACGATGCTGCGCACGGTGATCGCGGGCATCGCCCTTACCCACACCCCGAGGGAAGTTCAGTTCTACTGCGTGGACCTGGGAGGCGGCTCGCTGGCCTCGCTGGCCGGGCTGCCGCACGTCGGCGGCGTCGCGACCCGCCTGGAAGCCGACCTGGTCAACCGCACCCTGGCCGAGGTGACGATGCTGGTCACCGAGCGCGAGAAGATGTTCGCCGAGCAGGGCATACCGAACATGACCGCGTACCGGCAGCTCAGGACCGTCGGCCAGGTCGGCGACGACGTTTACGGCGACGTCTTTCTCGTCATCGACGGCTGGAGCACGTTCAAGCACGACTTCGAGCCGCTGGAGAACATGCTGCGCACGGTACTGCCCAGGATGCTCAACTACGGCGTCCACCTGATCCTCTGCACGAACCGCTGGTCAGAACTGCACAGCTCGGTGCGTGACCAGGTCGGCACTCGCCTGGAACTGCGGCTTGGCGACGCGCTCGATTCGATCATTGACATCCGCGCGGCTAAGAACGTGCCCGAGCTTCCCGGTCACGGACTCACGGCAGGCAAGCTTCAGTTCGTCGGCGCCTTGCCGCGCATCGACGGCGACAGCGACCTGGCCAGCCTGGAGTACGGCGTCAGCGGCATGGTGAACACGATCGCCGACCACTGGGAAGGCCAGGCTGCGCCGCGGGTGCGGCTGCTGCCGAGCCGGCTGCCCGCCGGGCAGCTCCCTCCACCGCAGGGCAAGGTGAAGGTCGCGCTCGGCTGGAGCGAGGTCGCGCTGGCTCCGGTGTGGCACGACTTCTCCTCCACCGCCCACCTGACGATCCTGGGCGACAACGAGAGCGGCAAGACGAACCTGCTGCGCCTCGTCGCCCGCGCGATCACGCAGTGCTACACGCCAGCGGAGGCCAGCGTCATCCTGGTGGACCTCCGCCGCGAGTTGTACGACGTGATCCCCGAGGAGTTCAGGCGCGGTTACGCCGTGTCGGCCGCGGCGGCGAGCCAGATCATCACTGAGGCAGCGGGCGAACTGCGCGGTCGCGTGCCCGGTCAGGACATCACGCCCGAGCGGCTGCGCCGCAGGGACTGGTGGAGCGGGCCAGAGATCTTCCTGCTCGTCGATGACTATGACCTGGTCGCGTCCTCGGCAAGCAGCCCGCTTCAGCCGCTGATCGAGTTCCTGCCGCAAGCGGGCGACATCGGCCTGCACGTCGTCGTGGCCAGGGCCGCGGCGGGTTCCATGCGGACGGCGATGGACCCGGTGCTGCGACGTCTTCAGGAGTCCAACACCCCGGACATCGCGCTGTCTTGCGCGCCTACGGAAGGACCCCTGCTCGGCAACGTCCGGCCGCGCCAGTTCCCGCCAGGCCGCGCCATGCTGCTGACGCGGCGGGGGCACCAGGTACTTCAGACCGCGATCGCAGAGGACTCTTCTCACTGAGCCTGGCCGCCCTCAATGAGCATAGAAGGCCGTATCACTGAGCCAGCGACGCGAACCTCACTGTGCTCGCCGATACCGCAAAAGGCGGTGCCGACCGAGGATTGCTAGTACCGGGACGTGCTGAAACTCCCGGTACCACCCAGGAGGTCGGTCATGAACACAGCCGCGATCAGCCAGCCAGGTCGCACCGCAGCGCCGGAAGCGATGACCACCTTGTGGCGGCTCCACGGCAATGCGATGCTCAGGCTGGCGCTCAAGCTGACGCTTGGCGACCGGCAGCGGGCTGAGGACATCGTCCAGGAATCATTGCTCCGCGCGTGGCGTCATCCCGAGGTCGTGGACGGCCGCGAGCACGTCATCAGGTCCTGGTTGTTCACGATCACCCGCCACGTGGCGATCGACATGTGGCGCGCCAGGTCACGTCACGAAGACTTCATCGAAGACAAGCCGACCGATCATGCTGATCCCGCCGAGCGCATCGAGCGCACCGTCACAGCACTCGACGTACGGGCGGCGCTCGCCCAGCTCACGCCCAAGCACAGGGAGATCATCGTGGAAATGTACTTTCACGGTCGCCAGGTCGAGGAGATCGCCCAGTCTCTCGGCATCCCGACGGGAACGGTGAAGTCACGCGCTTACTACGCGATCAGGCATCTCCACCGCCTGCTGTCAGGCTCGTACGCGGACCGGGACCGCGATGAAGTGTGCGCGTAGCCGCCAGCGGGCACGGTGTCCTCGTGCGCTCCGACATCGTGCCTGGCGGCACCTTCCCCGATTACGCGCTGCCCGACCAGACGGGCACCGTACGCAAGCTAAGCGAACTGCAGGGCCGTGACCCGATGATCCTGACGCTCGCGCGCGGCAACTACTGCCCCAAAGAGCACAGGCAGCACCTCGAACTGGCCGCGCACTACCCGGAAATCGCGGTCGCTTACACGCAGGTCGCCACCATCGCCACCGACGACCATCACACGCTGCAGGAATTCCGCGCCTCGGTCGGCGCCCAGTGGCCCTTCCTGTCCGATCCGGGGCGAATCGTGCAGAAAGACCTGGACATCCAGGAGTACACCGACCCAGAGCACAACCCGATGATCCCGCACACGCTCGTGCTCAAGCCTGGCCTGATCGTCCACAGCGTCTACAACGGCTACTGGTTCTGGGGCCGCCCGTCGTTCTACGACCTGTGGCGCGACCTGCGCGCCGCCACGGCCGAAGTTCGCCCGGACTGGGATCTCAGCACTCCCGGGCTGCGCGAGGCCTGGGACGCGCGGGACTTCTCGAAGTTCCATGGCTGGGACCGGCGTGCTCCCTCAGAGATGCCAACCTCTTATCAGCAATAGGGCAAACCGCCGATGCTTCCCCTCGGGGGTACTCGGGTACACCGACAATCATGACCACGCCCGTGTGCGAGTTGCTGGGAATCGAACGGCCGATCGTGCAAGCGCCCATGGCGGCGATTCCCGAACTGGCCGCAGCGGTGTCGAACGCCGGCGCGCTCGGCATGGTGACCTTGACCTGGTCCGATGACGTGGGAGCGCTGGTCAGGCAGACCGCGGCGCTGACCGAGCGGCCTTTCGGCGGCAACCTGGTACTCACCGAGGACCAGCACCAGCGCCTTGACCAGGCGCTCGAAGCCGGACTTCGGATCGTCTCCTTCATGTGGGGCGATCCTGCGGACTACGTCGAGCCCGTGCACGCCGCCGGGGGAATCGTCACGCACACGGTCGGCAGCGCCGAGGAGGCTAAGCGGGCCGTCGCGTCAGGCGTCGACGTGATCGTCGCGCAAGGCTGGGAGGCAGGCGGGCACGTGTGGAGCAAGGTCGCCACGCTGCCGCTGGTGCCCGCCGTGGTCGACGCGGTTGCCCCGGTCCCGGTCATCGCGGCAGGCGGCATCGGCGACGCACGAGGCGTCGCGGCAGTACTTACCCTGGGCGCGGAGGCCGCGTGGCTCGGTACGCGGTTCTTGCTGGCGGACGAAATGCCCATCCATGAGTACTACCGGCGGCGCCTGATCAACGCGACGGAGACCGACGCGCAGTGGTATCCCGACCTGTATGAGGTCGGCTGGCCAGATTCTCCGCACCGCGCGCTCCGCAACTCGACCGCCGAGGCGTGGGAAGAGGCCGGCCGCCCGCCAGCCGGAAAGCGGCCAGGGGAAGGCGACGTGATCGCGCACTTCGCCTCAGGTGAGCAAATCGTCCGCTACGAGCCAGCGCCGCCGATGGTCGGGACCACCGGCGACATCGAGGCGCTTTCGATGTGGGCAGGGCAGGACGTCGCGCTCGCGCGGAAGACGCAGCCGGCGGCCGAGATCGTGGCCGAACTCGTCTCCCGACTGTGACCAGCGGGGCCGGCAGCCTGCTGTCCGTCAACGTGGGACTGCCGCGCGACGTGAGCTGGCAGGGCCGTACCGTGCACACCGCCGTCTGGAAGGGGCCGGTCGATGGCGAGCGGATGGTGCGGCGGCTCAACATCGACGGCGACGGTCAGGGCGACCTGGCCGGGCACGGCGGCGAGCAGCGCGCGGTTTTCGTGTACCAGATCGAGGCGTATGACTACTGGAAGCAGCAGCTAGGACGCGACGACTTCGTGTACGGCCAGTTCGGCGAGAACTTCACCGTGCGCGGCCTCGCCGACGACGAGGTCTGCATCGGCGACAGGTACCAGATCGGCCAGGCGCTCTTCGAGGTCACGCAGCCGAGAGTGACCTGCTTCCGCGTCGGCATCAGGATGAACGACGCCCGGATGCCCGCGCTGCTTGTCTCGCATCACCGGCCGGGCTTTTACTTCCGTGTGCTGCACGAGGGCGAGGTCAAGGCGGGCGATGAGATCGTCAGGGTAGCGCGCGGCCCGCAGGCGATGACCGTGGCCGAGGTGGACGGGCTGCTTTACCTGCCCGGCCATCCGCCGGCGGAAGTGGCCCGTGCGCTGACGATCCCCGCGCTCTCCGCGGGCTGGAAGTCGTCGTTCCGTGAACTGGCCAGCCAGCCAGACAGCGGCCCGGGTGCGGGCAACGCCGGGCTGACCACTGCGAGCCCGCCACCCGCCTGGCCAGGGTTCCGCTCACTCACGGTGACGGCGATCGAGCCGGAAAGCGAGTCGGTGATTTCGCTGCGGCTGGCCGACCCCGACGGGGCCTCGCTGCCTGCGGCTGGTCCCGGCCAGTTCGTGACCTTGCGGCTGGACGCGCAGCCCGGCCAGGCACCGCTGCTGCGCAGCTATTCGCTTTCCGGGCCGCCGGATGCCGGGTACTACCGGATCAGCGTGAAGCTCGAGCAGCATGGCGCGGCCAGCCAGTTCATCCACGACCACGTCCGCACCGGTGACCAATTGCAGGTCGCGGCGCCGCGCGGAACGTTCATACTCCAGCCTGATGCTGCCCCCGTGCTGCTGATCAGCGCGGGCGTCGGCGCCACGCCCGTGCTCGCGATGCTGCACGCGCTGGCCGGCGCGGGTTCGAAACGCGAGGTGTGGTGGCTGCACGGCGCACGCGACCGAGCTGAGGAACCGTTCGCCGCGGAGGCGAGATCCCTGCTGGCCAAGCTGCCGAGGGCGCACTTGTACGTGTGCTTCAGCCGTCCTGGCGCCGACGACGTGCCCGGCCGTGACTACCAGCTAGCCGGGCGGCTGTCGGCGGCCGTGCTTGACGGACTGAACCTGCCGGAGGACGCGGAGGCTTACATTTGCGGCCCGGCCGGTTTCATGACCGACGTCGCTGCCGCGCTGGCCAAGCTCGGTCTCGGTGACGGGCAGGTCAGAACCGAGATCTTCGGCGCGCGGCCCGGTTCGACGCCCGGCATCGCACCGGCGGCTGCCGTGCCGCCGCACCAGCCGTCAGGGCCGCCTGGCACCGGACAGGCAGTCGCGTTCGCGCGCAGCGGCCTGACCGTCCGCTGGGACCAGCGCTACGCCAGCCTGCTCGAGCTGGCCGAGGCCTGCGATGTGCCTGTCCGATGGTCCTGCCGTTCAGGTGTCTGCCATACCTGCGAGTCTGGCCTGGTATCAGGACAGGTCAGTTACGCACCTGAACCGGTCGACGACCCGGCCGAAGGTGACGTGCTGATCTGCTGCTCGCAGCCCCGCACGGACCTCACGCTCGACCTTTGAGAACCGGTAAGAAAAGGTAAAATACGGTCCCATGGGAAGTGGGCGAGCTTCCTCGCTCGTGGAGCGGATCCAGCGGGGAGTCATCGGCGAGGGGGAGGTGCTCCATGGCCCGTTCGGCCCGCGGCGGGTCACCTACGCTGACTACACCGCGTCTGGCCGCTCACTCGACTTCATCGAGGACTTCATACGCGACGCCGTGCTGCCGAGGTACGCGAATACCCACACAGAGAGCTCGGGCACCGGGCTGCAGACCGGCAGGCTGCGGGAAGAGGCCAGGCGCATCATCAGGGACGCGGTCGGAGGCACCGACGATGACCTGGTGATCTTCTGCGGTTCCGGCGCGACCGCCGCGGTGAACAAGCTGATTGGCATCCTGGAGCTGCGGATCCCCGCCGGCCTTGACGAGCGGTACGACCTGGGCTCGAAGATCCTCGCGGCCGAGCGGCCCGTGGTCTTCGTCGGTCCCTACGAGCACCACTCCAACGAGCTGCCCTGGCGAGAGTCGATCGCCGACGTCGTGGTGATCGGCGACGATGCCGACGGGCACATCGACACCGCCGACCTGGAGCGGCAGCTCGACCGTTACTCGAGCCGCCCGCTGCTGATAGGCAGCTTTTCCGCCGCCTCCAACGTGACGGGCATCCTCACTGACACCAGCGTCGTCGCCGCGCTGCTGCACTCCCGTGGCGCACTGTCGTTCTGGGACTACGCTGCCGCCGGTCCCTACGTGGAGATCCGCGTCCGCGAGTCGGCGCCTGGCGCCGGCGATCACAAGGACGCCGTATTCCTGTCACCGCATAAGTTCCCTGGCGGCCCCCAGACCCCTGGAGTTCTTGTCGTGCGGCGTGAGCTCGTCAGGAACTCGGTGCCCACTTCTCCCGGCGGCGGCACCGTGCTGTTCGTCGACCCGGTGGGGCACCGCTACCTGGACGACCCCGTCACACGCGAGGAGGGCGGCACTCCTGCCATCGTCGAATCGATTCGCGCCGGGCTCGTCGTGGCGCTCAAGCAGGCGGTCGGTGCTGACGTCATCGCGGCGCGCGAGGAAAAGCTGTGGCAGCACGTGCTACACCGCTGGGCGGGCGTACCGCAGATAGAGGTGCTCGGCAACCAGCGGTGCCGCCGGCTGTCGATCGTGTCGTTCCGCATCAGGCACGGCGAACTCTCCCTGCACCACAACTTCGTCGTCGCGGTGCTCAACGACCTGTTCGGCATCCAGGCTCGCGGAGGATGCTCGTGCGCTGGCCCTTACGGGCACCGGCTCCTGTCGATCGGCGCGGCTCGCTCGCACGCGTTCCGCGAGGAGATCGGGCACGGCTGCGAGGGGATCAAGCCAGGCTGGAGCCGCGTCAACCTGAACTACTTCATCTCAGCCGAGCAGGCCGACTTCATCGCGGCCGCCGTGGAACTGATCGCGGAAGACGGCTACCGGCTGCTTCCTTCTTACCGTTTCGATCCGCATACCGGCCTGTGGCGGCACGTCGCAGGAGCGCCCCGGCCGGCCGTGACCCTCGGTGCGCTGAACTACTCACAGGAGGGGGACGTGACCTGGCCGAAAAGCCGTGAGCGGGCAGGCGAGGATGCCTACCCCGGCTACCTTCGTGAGGCGAGGGAATTGCTCGCCGCGCTTCCCGCCAGCCTGCAAAGCGGGCCCACCGGCCTGGGCCGGGATTTCGAGTGCCTTCGCTGGTTCCCGCTGCCGCCAGGCTGCCTGAGCAAGCCGGAGGCGTAGTCCTGCGGGCCAGGCTGGGCTGGCACCCGCTCCGGTCCGGGCAAATCCGGCTAATCGCCAGACCCAGCGGCAACAAGGAGCCGGCCCCGCCAACAGCGAACCGGGGGTTGGTGGTGCCTGCGCCCCCTCAAACCGGGCTTTGGTGGTGCCTGCACCCCCTCAAACCGGGGTTTGGTGTTGGGCGGCCGCGGCGGCAAGGCTTGGGTTCCGGGGCGCCGGGGCCGGCCGGGGCATGGGCGCAGGGGGCG
>Ga0335074_10002481_pt1 | contig 25116 bp, 23 predicted proteins | sample Lox_Sample_23_FD_206715 | JGI IMG/M metagenome (GOLD analysis project Ga0335074, IMG submission 206715) | Soil microbial communities from Loxahatchee National Wildlife Refuge, Florida, United States - Lox_Sample_2.3 | ecosystem: Environmental > Terrestrial > Soil > Wetlands | place: USA... | reverse complement strand
TCGGCCGAAATCGATCCCGGCGTCGGGATTCAGGCCGTCACCGACCTCTTCCTGGCCGTCCTGTCGCAACCCGACGCCACGGTGGTGCAGAAGCGGCAACGGATCGCGGCGGTCGCGCTGGCAACCGAAACCGTGGCCGAGCCGGCCCGGCGCTCTGTGATCGCCCAACGACTGCCGATGCACGCCTGGCCCGACCGGGAGTTGCGGGTCACCGCCATCGACACCGCGACGGGTGAACTGGTTGTGTTCGACCGGGATTCGGGTGTCGAACTGGTCGACGCGGTGGCCGCTAGTTGCGCGGTACCCGGCGCGTGGCCGCCGGTGACGATCGGGGACCGGCGCTACATGGACGGCGGGATCGGCAGCACAATCAATCTGGACATCGCCAAGGACTGCGACGCGGCCGTGGTGCTGGTACCTGGGGGAGTGTCGGCGCCGTCACCGTTCGGTCCTGGACCCGCCGCCGAGATCGCGGCGTTTGGCGGTACGGCGTTGGGCCTGTTCGCCGACGACAAGTCGCTGGCAGCGTTCGGGCCCAACGCGCTGGATCCACGCTGCCGGATCGCCTCGGCGCAGGCCGGGCGGGCGCAGGGCCGACGCGAGGCGGCCGGCGTCGCCGCGTTCCTCGGCGTCGGGTGAGGTATGCATCCCGCGTCGTCAGCTCACCTCGCCGACGCGGTGGTAATTGCTGCCGCGATGAGCGACTCGAGTTCGGCTATCACGTCGTCGAGCGGAGTCATGGATCGTTGGACACGACACACGATGATCGCGCCTTCGATGGCAGCTACGGTCACTGTCGCCAACCGGCCAGCGCGCTGCGTGTCGACGCCGTCGGCAATCATCGCCTCGGCCAACGCCTGCTGCCAATCTTGGAAGATCTCCGCGACAGCTGGCAGCAGGTGTCGATCGTCGGCTGAGCCGCCGACCGCCACGGAGACCACGGGGCAGCCTGCGTTGAAGTCGGAGTCAAGCAGGAACTTGTTCCACATCTTTGCGAAGCGGCGCAATGCGCCAACCGAGCCCAACGCAGTCGCCTGTTCGATGATGCCGCTGATGGTGTCGCCGGCCAGTGTTAGTGCCTCGGAAATGATCTCCCCACGGCCACCCGGGAAGTGGTGGTACACCGAGCCCCGTGGCGACTGACTCCTCGAGAGCACGGCATCGACCGTCACCCCGCCCGCACCGCGCTCGCGGAGCAACTCGATCGAACTAAGCAGCATCTTCTGCCTGGTGGTGGAACGGGCTCCCATCAAACCTCCGCACTTACTATGCTATGGTGCATAGCATAGCATCGGCTCGCCGAAAAGGACCCACCGTCATGACCGCTGAATGGCAGCAGACCGCATGCATATTGTGCGAATGTAACTGCGGCATCGTGGTGCAACTGGACGACCGCAGGCTGGCCAAAATCCGTGGGGACAAGGAACATCCGGCATCTCAGGGCTATACCTGCAACAAGGCTCTGCGGCTGGATCACTATCAGAACAACCGCAACAGGTTGACCTCGCCGGTGCGCCGGCGCCCCGACGGCAGCTATGAGGAAATTGATTGGGATACGGCGATCAAGGAAATTGCCGTCGCTGCCGCCGGGATCCGCGACACCTACGGTGGGGACAAGATCTTCTACTACGGCGGCGGCGGGCAGGGTAACCATCTCGGCGGGGCCTACAGTGGCGCATTCCTCAAGGCAGTCGGTTCCCGCTACCGCTCGAATGCGTTGGCGCAGGAGAAGACCGGCGAGGCCTGGGTCGATGCTCACCTGACTGGCGGGCACACCCGCGGGGAGTTCGAGCACGCCGAGGTGTCGGTGTTCGTCGGAAAGAACCCATGGATGTCGCAGAGCTTCCCCCGTGCGCGCACCGTCCTCAACGAGATCGCCAAAGATCCGCATCGCTCGATGATCGTTATCGATCCGGTGCTGACCGATACGGCCAAGATGGCTGATTTCCACCTGCGCGTTCGGCCCGGAACGGACGTCTGGTGTCTGGCCTCGATGGCCGCCGTATTGGTCCAAGAAGGGCTATGCGACGAGGAGTTTCTGGCTCGCCACGTCAGCGGCACCGACGCCGTGACGACCCTGCTGCGGGACGTCCCAGTCGAAGAGTACGCGGCGCGCTGCGGTGTCGATTCGGGACTGCTGCGCGCTGCAGCGCGGCGCATCGCTGCCGCGGACAGCGTCGCGGTGTTCGAGGATCTCGGGATCCAGCAGGCGCCCAACAGCACGCTGTGTTCCTACTTGAACAAACTGTTATGGATCCTGACCGGCAACTTCGCCAAACGCGGTGGTCAGCATCTGCATTCCAACTTTGGTCCGCTCTTTCGCCATGCCACCGAAGTGGGGCGCACTCCGGTGACAGGCGCTCCGGTGATCGGCGGACTGATTCCTTCTAACGTTGTGCCGCAAGAGATGTTGTCCGATCATCCCGACCGTTTCCGCGCGATGATCGTGGAGAGCAGCAACCCGGCCCATTCCCTCGCCAATTCGGCCAGTTGCCGGGAGGCGTTTGAATCCCTGGAACTGTTGGTCGTTATCGACGTCGCCATGACCGAAACGGCCCGGCTCGCCCACTATGTTCTCCCCGCCGCCAGCCAGTTCGAGAAACCCGAGGCGACATTCTTTAATCTCGAATTCCCGCGCAACACTTTTCACCTCCGCCGGCCGCTGCTGGGACCGCTTCCCGGCACACTGCCCGAGCCAGAGATCTGGGCTCGGCTGGTGCGTGCTCTCGGTGTTGTCGACGATGGCGACCTGCAACCGCTGCGGGACGCCGCCAAACAGAGTCGCAGCGCATACGCGGAGGCATTGATGACGGCCGTCAGCACGAATCCGGTATTCGGAAAAGTGCTGCCATATGTTCTGTATGAGACCCTCGGGCCTACCTTGCCTGACGGGCTAGCCGGCGCGGCGGCGTTGTGGGGTCTATCCCAAAATGTAGCGCTGGCTTACCCAGATGCGGTTCGTCGCGCCGGACATGCCGATGGCGACGCATTATTCGACGCGATCCTGCAGAGCCCCAGCGGGGTGACGTTCACCGTGCACGAGTACGAGGACGACTTCACGCTGATCCGTCATGCGGACCACAAGATCCATCTCGACATGCAGCAACTGCTCGAGGAAATCCGTCGGCTGCCTGACGTTCCCGTGCGATACACCACGCCCGAGTTCCCGATCGTGCTGTCGGCCGGTGAGCGACGACCCTTCACCGCCAACGACATATTCCGCGATCCGTCGTGGCGCAAGCGTGACGCGCAGGGAGCGCTACGCGTCAGCGTCGAAGACGCCGAAGACCTCGGGTTGGTCGACGGCGGCCGAGCCCGGATCACGACCGCGGCCGGCAGCGCCGAAGCGAGCGTCGAGGTAAGCGAGGCAATGCTTCCGGGCCACGCATCGCTGCCCAACGGCTACGGCCTGGACTTCACCGACGATGACGGCGCAATTCAGGTCCCCGGTGTCGCCCCCAATGCGTTGACGTCGACCGAGTGGCGTGACACCTATGCCGGCACGCCGTGGCACAAGCATGTGCCGGCGCGGCTTGAGGCTGTGTCTGCGACCTAGTCGATCACCGGAACAAGAAGTCGGGCAGCGTGATCCGGGCCCCAGTGCAGTGTGCACTTGCAGCGTGGCCCGGCCTCGTAGGCCGAGGGGAACTGACCGGTGAGCGGGTTGCGGGGCCACAGCCACCGGCCCGCGACGACAAGCCGCAGCTGCTCGCCGGCGCGAAACAGCGTCGCCGACGGGCCGAGCGGGATGTCGACTTGCACGATCTGCCCCGCGTGCACAGGGTTACGCCGGTCCAGGGCGGGTAATGGCTCAAACGGCCGGGAGTGAGCCTCATCGAGTGCCCGCATCGATGCCTTCAACCATCCGCTGGTGATCCGATCGCGCCCAAAGCCGTAGGAGCCTTCGAACGGGACATACTCTCGGCCACGCCACTTTTCGACACCAGCGAATAGATCCACGTCATCGCCGCCGTCGACTTCGACGAATAGCCGCACCGCCATCGGTCCGGTGATTTCGGTGCTGACGTCCAGTGTTAAGCCGAATCGTGCTCCGCCTGAACGGGTGTCGAAGGCGATCGAGCCGGCTCGTTCAGGGGCCGAAGGCCTTAGTCCGGCGTCGCTGAGGTAAAGGGCTGTCCAACTGGTCGACTCGAGCGGCCAGCTACTTTCGTCGCGTACCTCGACGATATGGTCGCGGTCTTCACGGACTTCCAGGCGAACCCTCGGCTGCGATGGACCCGTCCCACCGCGGAGATGCTGGTCGAGGAACGCCAACTGGGTGTCGAGCGCCACGGGGGAATAGAACGTCGCCCACTTGCCGCCGCGGTGGGTGTAGAGATGACGTTCGGGCGAACTGATCTGCTCGAAGGCGCGCATCGCCCCGCGGCTGTGCAAGTTGTTATCGGAGAAACTACCGCAAATCAATGCCGGCACTTCGATTTTCGGCAAGTCAGCCGCGAGCGCCCGCCACCATTCGTCGCGCAACGGTCTTTTGGCGGCTTCGTCCTTCAGGTTGTACTTCAGCCGCGCGGCCCTCAGGCCGCGGCTCCACATCGTGAGGAAGCCGGTTTCGCGGATGCCGCCGGTGCGGGCGAAGTCGCGGTAGGCGTCGGTGAATCCTTCCCACGGGACGATCGCGGCCAGGTGCGGCGGGCGCAGCGCCGCGGACTTCCACTGCGAGATCGCAAGATAGGAGACCCCGATCATGCCCACCGCTTCGGTGCTCCACGCTTGCGCCGCAGCCCATTCCACTAAGTCGTAGACATCCTCGGCTTCCTGATCGGAAAGCAGTGAGCACACTCCCTCAGATCGACCGGCACCGCGCAGATCGCAATTGACCACCGCGAACCCGTGCCCCGTCCACCAGACCGGGTCGGGTGCCTCCCAGCCGGTCAGATCGGAAAACCGCGGTCGCGTCGGCTGGCGCAGCACCTGGTACTGGATGGACACCGAATAACCACGGCCGCGCTTGCGTTTAGTGGGCAGGTTGTCCTTGCCGTACGGATGTGTGCACAGCAGGACCGGGAAGGGGCCGCCGTCGGGTGGCCGATACACGTTGACGCGCAACACGGTTCCGTCGCGCGTGGCGACCGCCACATTGTCGTCGATCGCCAGTGTAGAAGGTTGCGCCGGGTAAACGTCGGCCGGCGATCGCACGAAACCGCGCAGGCGCTCGAACGCATAGCGTGCAGCACCGGGCCGTCGCCACGGTCGATCGGATGCCGGGGCATCGGGTGAACTCGCTCGTGCCATGGCTAATCCACTCCCTCAGAGGGTGCCGCCGATGTCGGGTGGAGCGGTGTCCAGCCTATCCAGTGCGTTGGCGGCCAGTGCCCGGCCGACCTCGATCACCTCAGCCGCACGGTGAAATTCCAAGCCGCGGCACGCCGAGCGCGGAACCTCGATCAACAAGTCGGGCGGGTAGGCGGCCAGCGTGTGGCGGGCCAATGCGGCCTGGGCGATGTCGATGGTTCGGTTCATCACTTCGAAACCGCCGAGCTTCGGTACGCCGGGCTCCGCGGGTTCTTCACCGGAGTCGACCTCGGTGTCGGATTCGGGGTCGCCAACGCCGAAGCGGTTGAGCAGTGCGCGGGCAGAGGCGCTGTCGAAGAGCGCAGAGGTGCTGCTCAGCATGCGGTTCAGCCATTCGGTCGTGGGCCGGGGTTCGGGCTCGGCGTCGCCGACGGTCTCGCTGCCGGACAGGCTGACCGCGATGGTCAGGTCGGCGTTGACGGCGGCGATCGGCGCCATCGGCAGCGGATCGAGGATCCCGCCGTCGGCGAGCAGGCGCCCGTCGACGGCATGCGGCGCGATCACCCCCGGGATGGCGATCGACGCCCGGATGGCCTCGTCGACCGGTCCGCGCTGGAGCCATACCGACTTGCCGGCCAACAGGTCGGTCGCCACCGCGGTATACGGGATCGACAGCTGCTCGATGGTCTCCGCACCGAGGATGTCGCGGACCGCGTCCAGGATCTTCTCGGCTCGCAGCACACCGGCCGCGCTGATCGACGGATCCAGCAGCCGCAGGATGGCGCGTTGCGTCAGGGACCGGGCCCAGTCCGCGAACTCGTCGAGCCGTCCCGCCGCCTGTAATCCGCCGACCAGCGCGCCCATCGATGAACCGGCTATACCGACAATCTGATACCCGCGGTCGCGCAGCTCGTGAATCACCCCAATATGGGCGTATCCGCGTGCGCCGCCGCTACCAAGCGCAAGCGCGACCCGAGGCCGCGACGAATCGTCGGTGCGTTGGGCATCCGAGTCCGCCATGGGCTCATTTTCCGGTGCGGACGGGTTTTGTCAGCCGTGATCCGAATTGCGATCAGCGCCGGCTCGGCGTTAGCCGCACTCGTCGTTGGCGGCCGCCGCGGCCGCGACGATCACGCCGGCCTGCCGCGCCAACGGCAGTGCGGCCCACGGGGTATTCCAGGTGCCGGCACTGCTGACACCGGGCGCCTGCACCGCCGCCAAGTAGGCCTCGATCAGCGCCTGATGGTCGCCCGGGTGGCCCTGCATCCACGCCTTCGCGGCATGGCAGGCCTGGAAATACTCCTCTTCGGTGGACTGCGCCGGCACGTTGATCTTGGTCGTCACACCGGCAGGTGAAAGCGCGACAACGGTGGGTGGCACCGTCGCAGCAGCCTCCTTGGTGCCCGGTGCGCTCGGCACGGTTACCGCCGTGGGCGTGGGCTTGTTGGAGCCTGCCGAGCAGCCCACCGCGATCGGAATGACGGCCGCGAGAGCGACCGCGCCCCACAGCCGGGGGCGACATGGGCGCCAGCGCACCCCGTCAATCTATGCAACACTGGCTGCCGTGATGGAGCGAACTGGATTTTGGGAGTGTTGTCGGCGCTGATTTCCCGCCGTCCCCTGGTCAAGTCGTTCGTTCTGGAGTCCTTGCATGGTTTCCGCAAACCTTGTTGCTGATCGCGCCGCGTCCCGCCCCTCTGCCGTCCGGTCGGTTTCCGGCCCCACCCGGCTGCGGCTGGCCGACCTGTTGCACGTCACCGACCAAACCACCGACGAGGTGCTGCGCGGTCGCTACGACCACCTCGTCCCGCCCGGTGGCGTGCCTAATGACGACCGCTGGTTCACTCGGCTGCACGGTGACGACGAACTGGACATCTGGCTGATCAGCTGGGCGCCCGGGCATCGCACCGAGTTGCACGATCACGGCGGGTCGCTGGGCGCGCTGACGTTGCTGTCCGGGTCGCTCGACGAACTCCGCTGGGACGGCGAGCGTTTGCGGCGCCGTCGTCTCGAGGCCGGCGACCAGGCCGGGTTTCCGTTGGGGTGGGTGCACGACGTGCTGTGGGCGCCGACCGCCGCGGCTATCGACATTCAGGGGCCCACGTTGAGCGTGCACGCATATTCGCCGCCGCTGACGGTGATGTCCTACTACGAGGTCACCCAGCAACGCACGCTACGCCGCCAACGCACCGAGTTGACCGACGAACCGGAAAAACTAGAAAAACTATGAGTCGCATCGATCAGGTTTTGGACGGCGCCCGCGCCCGGCTGCGTCGGCTGGCTGCCGACGAGGTGCCCGCCGCGTTGCACCGCGGCGCATTGTTGGTCGATATCCGGCCGCAAGAGCAACGCACACGCGAAGGGAACGTGCCCGAGGCGCTCAACGCGTTGATCATCGAACGCAACGTGCTGGAGTGGCGCTGCGACCCCACCAGCGACGCCCGACTGCCACAGGCCGTCAGCGACGACGTGGAGTGGGTGATCCTGTGCTCGGAGGGCTATACGTCGAGCCTCGCGGCGGCCGCACTGCAAGACCTTGGCCTACACCGGGCCACCGACGTCGTCGGCGGCTACCATGCGCTAGTCGCCGCCGGGGTGTTGGCGGGGCGTTAGTTTGTCGGGCCTGTTTTAGCCGCCGCCACCGCCGCCGCCCTCGCCGCCGCTGCCATAACCCCACCAGTCATCGGTGTAGCTGGTAGTCGCAGGTTCCTGTGGCGGTGGCGGCGGAGCCGGCGCAGTGGTGGGCGGGTCCGCTGGCAGCGGCGCCGGAAGCACAGTCGGCGTTCCCGCGGGTGCGGCATACGCCGGGACGCTCACGGCGGCGATGGGTATACCGACAAGCACGCCCGCGACCGCGATCTTCGCGATGCTGCCGCGGGCGCTGGATGACTTGGTCCAAGTCATTGATCACTCCCTCTTGATCGGGTGCCGAAGCTCACAATTTTCATCGGATCCCGGTAAGCAAATGTTGCCACGGAATTGGTCGGTGTGGCAGATATTCATCCCGGCGTTGCGTCCGTTTACGGGACCGAAACCTGTCGCACACTCAGCGACTCGCAGCGTCAGGTGTCGCTGGCATGCAGCAATGGACGCAGTCTGGCCGTCTTTTCCGGCGTCCAGCCCGGCGGCTCCAGCACCGCCGCCCAGCCGTTGGCCACGTCGCCGACGTAAACGTGGCCGTGCCCCTGGGGCACGTCGACTGCCACCGCCATGTCGGCCGACACCTGCAAAAACGTCACCACCGGGATCCATTCCGTCTCCGGCAGCACGTCGTAGCCGCGTTTTTCGCGCAGCCAGTCGGGTCTGCGGAATAGGAGGTCCGGATTCCACCAGGCGATGGGATCGGATGCGTGCTGCAGATACACCACCCGCGGGTGCGGCCACGTGGTGTGCGGGCGATCCAGGTCGTCCGGGCGGGCCATGAACCGCGCATTACGTCCGTTGTCGTAGATCGGCAGCCATTCTGGTGAGCCGCGATCGCGGGTCGCGGTGAGATCGGTCCAGATGGTGTTCTGGAACGTCGGTCCGGAAAACAATGCGCCGTCGGTGCGGGCTAGCACATTGTCGAGGGTCATGAACGGCGCTTCGCCGCCGAACGAGCCGAGGCTTTCGCCGAACACGACGAGCTTGGCGCGCTGTGCCTCGGGCAGTTGGCGCACCAGGCGGTCGACTGCCTCGAACAGCGCCTGGCTGGCGTGCCGGGCGTTGTTCTTATCCACCAGAAACGACAACCAGCTGGGCAGGAATGAGTACTGCATGCTCACGATTGCGGTGTTGCCGTTGTACATATACTCCAAGGCGTCGGCCTCCGCCTCGTTGATCCAGCCGGTGCCCGTGGTGGTTCCGACCGCGATGACCGCACGCTGTAATCCGCCGGTGCGCTGCAATTCTCGCGCGGCCAGCTCCGCGGTGGCGGTGATGCCGTCGGCGGATTCCAGTCCGGCGTAGGCGCGGATCGGTTCGGTTGCCGGCGCGCCGTTGAACTTGGTGAGTTGGGCGACGGTGGGCCCGCCGTTAACGAAGATGCGCCCCTGATGTCCCAGCGATTCCCACGACACCAGCGACTGCGGCCCGCCGGACCGCAGCGGCGTCTTCGGCGCGGGGATATCGGGACTCATTTCGTTGTTGACGGTCTCGAACGTGTTGTTCAGGGTCCGCATCGCGAATTTCACAACCACGCCGTTGAGCAACGCGATCGTCAGGGCCAGTAACAGGAATACCACGATGACGGCCGAAACCCGAGGCGGCGCAAAGCGATCCAGCCGCAAATCCAGGAAACGGACCAATCGGCGGATCGACTGGCCGAACTCGACGACCGCGAATAGCACGATTAACGACAGCGCGGTGGCCTTCGGATAGTCGATCCAGTTCAGGTGCGTGACTCCCATCAGATCGCGCACCCGGTCCTGCCAGACGTGAAACCAGATCACCACCGCGACCATGCCGACCGCACCGGCGGCGATCAGGATCAGCCACGCCCGGCGCGGTGCCGGCGGGCTGGAATCCTTCGACCGCATATAGCGGACCAGCCACACCGCGAAAACCCCGATGCCGTAACCGGTCGCGCCGGAAAGGCCGCTGACCAACCCCTGAAACAGCGGCCCGCGCGGCAACAGCGAGGGCGTCATCGAAAACCACAGGAACACCAGCCCCACCGCGGTCCCGGTGAAGGTGTAGTGCCGAACCCACCACGGTTTCTTGCGCGGCGGCGCGACGGGCGCTTCAGGGGATTCGGCAATCGCCGGCTCGGCCATCGCAGCCTCGTCAGCGGTGGGTGAAGTTGGGCGGCCGTTTTTCGATGAACGCGGCCATGCCTTCGGCCTGGTCGTCGGTCGCGAAAGACGAATGGAACAGTCGGCGTTCGTAGAGCAGGCCTTCGGCCAGGGTGGACTCGAAGGCACGGTTGACCGCCTCCTTGGCCATCCGGGCAGCCGAGCGCGACATCTGCGAAATGGTGGTGGCGACGGCCTTGGCCTCGGTGAGCAAGTCGTCGGCGGGCACCACGCGTGACACCAGGCCGCTGCGCTCGGCCTCGGCGGCGTCGATGGTGCGGCCGGTCAAAATCAGGTCCATGGCCTTGGCTTTGCCGATGGCCCGGGTCAGCCGTTGCGAACCGCCCATGCCGGGCAGCACGCCGAGTTTGATTTCGGGTTGGCCGAATTTCGCTGTGTCAGCGGCGATCAGCACATCGCACATCATCGCCAATTCGCAGCCCCCGCCCAGGGCGTGCCCGGCGACCGCGGCGATCGTCGGAGTGCGCACAGCCGCCAACTTGGCCCACGGCGCGAAGAAGTCGCCGTCGAACACCTCGGAGAACGCCAAGTGCGACATCTCTTTGATGTCGGCGCCGGCGGCGAACGCTTTGGCCGAACCGGTGATCACGATCGCACCGATGCCGGGATCGTTGTCGAATTCAGCTGCCGCGGTGGTGACTTCATGCATCACCGCACTGTTGAGCGCGTTGAGCGCTTTCGGCCGGTTCAACGTGATGACACCGACCCGTCCGTCGCGCTCGACCAGGATCGTCTCGTAAGTCATGTCTGCTCCTTCTAGAACGTCAGATCGTCGTCGACCGGCGCGAAGTATGCCTCGATGTCAGCGGTGCTCACCTCGGCCAGCGAAGCCGGCGACCACTTCGGATTGCGGTCCTTGTCGACCAGCTGAGCCCGGATGCCCTCCACCAGATCATGTGACCGCAGCGACGCGCACGACACCCGATAGTCTTGCGTCAGAACATCTTCCAGCGTGTCCAGCTTCGCCGCCCGGCGCACCGCCTCCAGTGTCACCGACAGCGAAATGGGGGAGCGGGTGGCGATCAGGCTGGCCGCCTCGTTGGCCGGGCCGGTGTCATGGCCGCGCAGCGCGGCGACGATGTCGGCAACGGTGTCGCGCGCATAGCACTCGTCGATCCAATCCCGCCCCGCAACAAGGTCACTGGGCGGCGGTTCGACAGCATGGGCGGCCAGCGCCGCCTCGACGCCATCGGCAACGATCGCCCGGCGCAACGCATCGAGTTTGTTGTGCGGAACAAAGTGATCGGCGAATCCCAATGCGATGGCATCGGCCCCGGAGAACGGCGCACCGGTCAGCGCGGCATGCAGACCCAGCGACCCGGGAGCCCGCGACAACAGATAAGCCCCACCCACATCGGGGACAAAGCCGATGCCGACCTCGGGCATCGCGATCTTGGACGTATCGGTGACCACGCGGGTGTTGGCGTGTGCGCCCACACCCACACCACCGCCCATCACGATGCCGTCCATCAGCGACACGTACGTCTTGCCGAAGCGACCGATCTGGCCGTTGAGCAGATACTCGTCGCGCCAGAACCGCCTTGCTGCGACCCCGTCGGCGCGCGCGCTGTGATAGATCGCCACCACGTCGCCGCCAGCGCACAGGCCGCGCTCCCCAGCGCCCGAGAGCACCACCGCGCGGACCTCGGCGTCCTGCTCCCAGTCGGCCAGAACGGCGCTGAGCCCGTTGACCATGCCCTGGTTTAGCGAGTTGATCGCCTTGGGCCGATTTAGCGTCACAAAACCGACACCGTCTTCGACCCGGCTCAAGATCTCGTCGGATTCGTCCGTCACGCGCGTCGTCTCCCCTCGGTGAATGCCACGTGAATCCCTCGTCGACTGCTGGTCAGGACTTGACCAGCAATCTAGATCGTTACCCGCACGGGAGCGCCCCCGGGTAAGGTTTATTTCGAGTAGGTCCGGCTGCAAATCGAGTAAAGCCCCCGCCGGGAACAAGGCTGGACTACGGTTCGTTGATCAATTGTTCGCACAGCTCGAAGTCACAGCTCACGAGAGGATCCGACGGTGCGGGAGACTAGTAACCCGGTATTTCGCTCGCTGCCCAAGCAGCGCGGCGGATATGCGCAATTCGGGACCGGCGTCGCGGGTACCGCGACTCAATATGGGCATCAGGCGGAGCCCTATGCTCCGTATGTCGACCAGCGGGCAGGCGTCTCTCGCCCGCTGACCATTGACGACGTCGTCACCAAGACCGGGATCACCCTGGCTGTGCTTTCGGCCGTGGCTGTCGTTTCCTACTTCCTGGTGGCGGGCAACGTGGCGCTGGCCGGCCCGTTCACCATGATCGGTGCCTTGGGCGGCCTGGCCCTGGTGCTGATCGCCACGTTCGGACGCAAGCAGGACAGCCCGGCGATCGTGCTGACGTACGCGGCGCTGGAGGGGCTGTTCCTCGGAGCCATCTCGTTCCTGCTGGCCCACTTCTCGGTGTCGACCACCAACGCCGGTGTGCTGATCGGACAGGCGATCCTGGGCACCCTCGGGGTTTTCATCGGGATGCTCGTCGTCTACAAAACCGGCGCCATCCGGGTCACCCCGAAGTTCACCCGGATGATCGTCGCCGGCATGTTCGGCGTCGTTGCCCTGATGCTCGGCAACCTGGTGCTGGGGATGTTCGGCGTCGGCCACGGCGAGGGCATGGGGCTGCGCAGCGGCGGACCGCTGGCCATCATCTTCTCGCTCGTCTGCATCGGCCTGGCGGCGTTCAGCTTCCTGATCGACTTCGACGCCGCCGACCAGATGATCCGCGCCGGAGCTCCCGAGAAGGCGGCCTGGGGCATCGCGCTGGGCCTGACCGTGACGCTGGTCTGGCTCTACATCGAGATCCTGCGCCTGCTCAGTTATCTACAGAACGACTAGCTCTTGAAACTCAAAGCCCGGGCACGCCGTGCCCGGGCTTTGACGTTGTGAAGGCTGCGGTCAGCTGAGCCGCTCGACCACCATCGCCATGCCCTGGCCGCCGCCGACGCACATGGTCTCCAGGCCGAACGTCTTGTCGTGGGTGGTCAGGTTGTTCAGCAGCGTGGTGGCGATGCGGGCGCCGGTCATGCCGAACGGGTGGCCCAGGGCGATCGCGCCACCCGACACGTTCAGCTTGTCCTCGTCGATGCCCAGCTCGCGGGCCGAGCCCAGGACCTGCACCGCGAAGGCCTCGTTGATCTCGACCAGGTCGATGTCCTTGATCGACAGCTTGGCTTGCGCCAGGGCCTTCTTGCTCGCCTCGATCGGGCCCAGGCCCATGATCTCCGGCGACAGGCCGCTGACTCCGGTAGAGACGATGCGTGCCAGCGGGGTGATGCCAAGCTCCTTGGCCTTGGTGTCGCTGGTTATCACGAGCGCGGCGGCGCCGTCGTTCAGCGGGCAGGCGTTGCCCGCCGTCACGGTGCCGTTGGGCCGGAACACCGGTTTGAGCTCGCTGACCTTCTCGTAGGTGGTTCCGGCGCGGGGGCCGTCGTCGGTGCTGACGGTGGTGCCGTCGGGCAGGGTCACCGGGGTGATTTCGCGCTCGAAGAACCCGCTCTTGATCGCATCTTCGGCGCGGTTCTGGCTGCGCACGCCCCAGTGGTCCTGGTCTTCCCGGCTGATGCCGGTCATGATCGCGACGTTCTCAGCGGTCTGACCCATCGCGATGTACACGTCGGGCACGTTCCCGTCGGCGCGCGGGTCATGCCATTCGTCGGCGCCGGCCGCCGCAGCTTCGGAGCGTTCCTGGGCGGCGTCGAACAGCGGGTTTTTGGTGTCCGGCCAGGAGTCGGAGTTGCCCTTGCCGAACCGCGACACGGTCTCCACGCCGGCGGAGATGAAGGCATCGCCCTCGCCGGCCTTGATGGCGTGGAACGCCATCCGGGTGGTCTGCAGCGACGACGAGCAATACCGGTTCACGGTGGTGCCCGGCAGAAAGTCATACCCGAGCTCAACGGCGACGACGCGACCCATGTTGAAGCCGGACTCGCCGCCGGGCAGCCCACAGCCCAGGATCAGGTCGTCGATCTGGTGGGGGTTCAGCGCGGGCACCTTGTCCAGCGCGGCGCGCACCATCTGCGCGGCCAGGTCGTCGGGTCGCATGCTGACCAGCGATCCCTTCATGGCGCGCCCGATCGGTGAACGGGCGGTTGAGACGATGACGGCTTCCGGCATGACGGCTCCTCGGTGGGGTGTGGTCTCGAATCTAGCCCGAGGAGGGACCGGGCGATCTAACTGGGGGCAGGTACGACGAACGGCGCTGGCACGCCGGTGGTGGGGCGGCGCCACAGCCGCGAGACCAGCCGAAGCCGCGAGTAGCCGGGACCGGCCTCGGTGGCGGTTGCCGACGCCAGGGCCGGCTCGCCGGGCCACACGCCGAGCGCCTGGCACAACGCGGGCAGCAGCTGGCTCGCCGCGAGCGCATATCCGGCCGCCGACGGATGAAACTGGTCGTCGGACAGCATCAATTCGGGCGCATGCCGAAACTCGTTTTTGACCAGTGAGGCCAGCGGCACCGGCACGCCGCCGGCCGACCTGACCGCGCCGGCCTGGGCACGGGCCAGCCGCAGACCACGGGTGCGTACCGTCCAGCGCAGCGGCTGCGGGATCGCTTTGACGACGCCGAAATCGGGGCAGGTGGCGACGACGACGACTGCGCCGCTCGCGCACAGCCGTCGCACCGCTGCGCCGAGCCGCCGCGCGGAGGCGCCGATGCCGTTGAGCGCGGTGACGTCGTTGGCGCCGATCAAGATCACCGCGGCGTCTGGCGGCGGACCTGCCACGAACATGGCGTCCACCTGGCCGGACAGCCCCTTGGATGTGGCGCCGACGATCGCTTTGGTGCTCAACCGGATGCGTTTGCCGCTGTGGTCGGCAAGACCGCGGGCGATCAGCACCCCGGGAACCTCGTCGGCGACGTGGCAGCCGTACCCGACTGCCGTCGAGTCGCCGAAGATCATCAGGTGCAGGTCGACGGGCATGCCGCGTTCCCAACGCTGCACGGGACCGCCATCGGGGGTGTAGACACCGTCAGCGCGCGGTGGGACATCCCACGATTTCGGGATGGCGCTGCGCGCTTTGGCGGCCTGGCCGACCAGCAGGTTGCGGGCGCCCACATAGGCAGTGCCGGTCGACGCCAGCGCGCCTGCGGCGGCCAGCGCAACTATCGAACCCCGTGGGGGGCGTAGTACCACGTGCACAGTTTATGTCGCCGCCCGCCGGTGCTCTCCGGCGCCGAGGATCGACACGATTACGGGACGGATCAATTCTGGTATCGAATCTGACTCTTTGATTGTTGAACTTCCTACAGGTGTCAAGCTAAGTTTGCGAGGTTGGCTGAGTGCTAGGCAGGGTACACAGAATCGGGTAGCAGTTGAACCTGATGCTCCGCTACTTCGTCGACTTACTACAACGACGTAGGAAGTGTTGAGCATGAGCGCACCGACGCAGGTACCCGTTTTCCCGTCAGCGGATGTGCACGCCTTAAAGGCGGTGCGGGCCCGCAAATTTCCCGCCAGCGATGGCGTACCGGTCGAGGTCGTCGAAAGCGGCCCAAGCCTTCCCGGCATGATCGCCTCACTGGCGTGCCGTCTGACCATCCGCCCGGTTCTGGCTGTGGGCAGCTACATTCCACACATGCCATGGCCGTTCGGCCTGATCGACTTCGCATCGCGAGTATTGCTTCCCGCCCCCGGAACCATCCGTGCCACAGTCGAATTGCCACACGCTACTGCGCAGCTCGTCCGCGCCCCTGGCGTGTTGCCGGCCGACGGTAAGCGCCGAGTGGTGCTCTATTTGCACGGCGGCGCGTTCTTGACCTGTGGGGTCAACTCGCACAGCAGGATCGTCAACGCATTGTCGAAATTCGCCGACTCACCAGTCCTGGTGGTCAACTACCGGCTCATCCCGAAGCATTCGGTCGGCATGGCACTGGATGACTGTCACGACGCCTACCGTTGGCTGCGGCTGCGTGGATACCAGCCGGACCAGATCGTGGTGGCCGGCGACTCCGCCGGTGGTTATCTCGCTCTTGCTCTGGCTCAACGACTTCAGCGGGTCCACGAGGAACCCGCTGCGCTGGTGGCGATCTCGCCGTTGCTGCAACTGGCCAAAGAGCCCAAGCAGTCCCATCCCAACATAAAGTCCGATGCGATGTTCCCCGCCAAGGCATTTGACGCGTTGATCGCGCTGGTTGCCAAGGCCGCGGGCAAACGCGTCGTCGACGGAAAGCCTGAGCAGCTCTACGAGCCGCTCGATCATCTCGAGCCGGGACTGCCGCGGACGTTGATCCATGTGTCGGGATCCGAAGTCTTGTTGCACGACGCGCGGTTGGCCGCCGACCGGCTGGCGGCGGCCGGGGTGCCGACCGAGGTGCGGGTCTGGCCCGGCCAGATCCACGACTTCCAGCTCGCCGCGCCGGTGGTGCCCGAGGCGACGCGCTCGCTGCGACAGATCGGCGAGTACATCCGCGAAGCTACCGGCTAGTGCCTGGGCGCGGCGCCGCCGTACCTGAGACGATGTACGCATGCGGATCGCGCGACACATCAGTGAACTCATCGGGAATACCCCACTAGTTCAGCTGAACTCGGTCGTGCCGCCCGGCTCTGGCCGGGTTGTCGCCAAGGTCGAATACCTCAACCCGGGCCTGAGCAGCAAGGATCGGATCGCGGTGAAGATGATCGACGCCGCCGAGGCCAGCGGCCAGCTGAAGCCGGGCGGCACCATCGTTGAACCGACCTCCGGGAACACCGGTGTCGGCTTGGCGCTGGTGGCCCAGCCCCGCGGCTATCGGTGTGTCTTCGTCTGCCCGGACAAGGTCAGCGAGGACAAGCAGAACGTTCTGCGCGCCTACGGCGCTGAGGTGGTGGTATGCCCGACAGCGGTGCCGCCCGATCACCCGGATAGCTATTACAGCGTGTCCGACCGGCTGGTCACCGAAATCGACGGTGCCTGGAAGCCCGACCAGTATTCGAATCCACAGGGCCCGGCGAGCCACTACGAAACCACCGGCCCGGAGATCTGGGCCGACACCGACGGTCAGGTAACCCATTTCGTTGCCGGTATCGGGACCGGCGGGACGATCACCGGCGCCGGCCGCCACCTCAAGGACGTGTCGGGCGGAGCCGTCCGGGTCATCGGCGCGGATCCGGAAGGTTCGGTGTACTCCGGTGGCAGCGGCCGGCCTTATCTCGTCGAGGGGGTGGGCGAGGACTTCTGGCCGGCGGCCTACGACCACGACGTCCCGGACGAGATCATCGCGGTATCTGACTCCGATTCGTTCAACATGACCAGAAGACTGGCCCGCGAGGAGGCCATGCTCGTCGGCGGCTCGTGCGGGATGGCGGTGGTGGCCGCATGCAAGGTGGCCGAGCGAGCCGGACCCGACGCGCTGATCGTGGTGCTGCTGCCCGACGGCGGCCGCGGCTACATGTCGAAGATCTTCAACGACGCCTGGATGTCGTCGTACGGTTTCCTGCGCACCCGACTGGACGGCTCGATCGAACAGCCGACGGTGGGCGAGGTACTGCGCCGGAAGTCCGGTGCGCTGCCCGACCTGGTGCACACTCACCCGTCGGAGACAGTCCGCGACGCGATCGGAATCTTGCGCGAGTACGGGGTGTCGCAGATGCCCGTCGTCGGCGCCGAGCCGCCGGTGATGGCCGGCGAGGTGGCCGGCAGTGTCTCTGAGCGAGAACTGCTTTCGGCCGTCTTCGAGGGCCGCGCGAACCTGGCCGATGCCGTTGGGATGCATATGAGTCCGCCGCTGCCAATCATCGGCGCCGGCGAACTGGTTGGCGCTCTTGCCAAGACGCTGCGCGATTTGGATGCCGTGATGGTCGTCGAGGAGGGCAAACCGGTGGGGGTCATCACCCGGTATGACTTGCTGGGGTTCCTCTCCGATGGCTCGCGACGCAAGTAGCGGGACGGGCAGCAAGCAAATTACTTCGGGTAGCAAACCACTGGGTGTTGGCGCGCCTGGGCGGCGGCGGCCATGGCGGCCGTGCGTCACACGCCGCCGATCCGTTTTCGGCCCCAGCGTGGCCGTGCCCGGTGCTCCGATAACCTGGTGCCGCTCAGTCCAGCAAATTCTGCGCAGAGGGAAAGCCGTCCATGACCGACCAACCGCCCCCGCCGCCGCTCGGTGGTGAGTACCCGCCGCCGCCTCCGCCCGCTGGAGGATATGCGCCGCCGCCGCCCGGGCCGGCAATCCGCAGTCTGCCGAACGAGGCGTATACGCCGTGGCTCACTCGGGTCGGCGCCTACCTGATCGACGCCCTGCCGTTCGCGGTCATCCTCGGCGCCGGTTGGTTGATTCTGCAGGACTCGGTCGACACCGCCTGTCTGACCGCCACCTCGCGCTACGACGTCGATCAGATCTGCACGATTGCCTACTCCACGCTGGGTATGGCGGTGATGTGGGGTGCAGTGCTGGTCGGGTTGGTCTATCTGGTGTGGAATTACGGCTACCGGCAGGGCACCACCGGATCGAGCATCGGCAAGTCGGTGCTGAAGTTCAAAGTGGTCAGCGAGAACACCGGACAGCCACTGGGCTTCGGTTTGTCCCTGCTGCGCCAGATCACCCACATGGTTGACGCTGTTCCGTTCTACGTCGGCTACCTGTTCCCGCTGTGGACCGCCAAGCGCCAAACGCTTGCCGACAAGATCATGGCGACGGTGTGCCTGCCACTCGAGCATGCCGAAGGGACATCCGAATACGAAGTGCGGTAGCCGTGGCCATCGCGTTCCGCGCTCTGCATCGTCGCCTGGCTAGGCTGATTGCCAGGCTCCTCCTCATCGCGCTCCGCGCTCTGCATCGTCGCCTGGCTAGGCTGATCTGCGATGAGCGAACACTTCGAAAACGCCGGCCTGGCCACCAAGGCCATCCACGCCGGCTACCGGCCAGATCCGTCGACGGGCGCGGTGAACACCCCGATCTATGCCAGCAGCACCTTCGCCCAGGACGGCGTGGGAGGTCTGCGCGGCGGATACGACTACGCGCGCACCGGCAACCCGACGCGGGATGCGTTGGAGACCGCGTTGGCAGCCGTCGAGGACGGTCGATTCGGCCGCGCGTTCGGTTCCGGGATGGCGGCCGGCGACTGCGTGCTGCGGGCGGTGCTGCGCCCCGGCGACCATGTGGTTATCCCCGACGACGCCTACGGCGGCACATTCCGGCTGATCGACAAGGTGTTCACCGAATGGGGCGTGCAGCACACTCCCGCCGCGTTGTCTGACCTCGACGCGGTCCGCGCGGCGATCACCCCGCACACCCGGCTGATCTGGGTCGAGACACCCACCAACCCGCTGCTGTCGATCGTCGACATCGCGGCGATCGCCGAGCTCGGCACCCAGCATTCTGCGAAAGTGTTGGTGGACAACACATTTGCCTCGCCAGCGCTGCAGCAGCCGTTGACCTTCGGCGCCGACATCGTGTTGCACTCGACCACCAAGTACATCGGCGGCCACTCCGATGTGGTGGGTGGAGCCCTGATCACCAACGACGAGGAGTTGGACGTCGCGTTTGCGTTCTTACAGAACGGAGCCGGCGCGGTGCCGGGCCCGTTCGATGCCTACCTGACCCTGCGCGGCCTGAAAACCTTGGTGGTGCGAATGCAGCGGCACAGCGAAAACGCCGCTGCGGTAGCGGATTTCCTCGCCGGGCAGGCCGCGGTGAGTACGGTGTTTTACCCGGGTCTGGCCACCCATCCCGGTCATCAGATCGCGGCCCGTCAGATGCGCGGGTTCGGCGGCATGGTGTCGGTCCGAATGCGGGGCGGACGCAGTGCCGCCGAGGCGCTGTGCGCCAACACCAAGCTGTTCATCTTGGCCGAGTCGCTCGGGGGCGTCGAGTCGCTGATCGAGCATCCGGGCGCGATGACCCACGCGTCGACCGCCGGTTCCCCGTTGGAGGTGCCGGACGATCTGGTCCGGCTCTCGGTCGGCATCGAGGACATCGCCGACCTGATCGGCGATCTCGAACAGGCGCTCAGCTAGCCCCGTTTCGCGGGGCCAGCGCCGGACGGATCGCCGCGGTGGTCACAGCCAGGTTCACTTCGGCCAGTTCAGGTTCGGACTCGCGCACCCAGGCACCGCTGGCGATGTCACCCGCCCGGCTCAGCACCCACCCCCAGGCGCGCTCGTTGAGGCTGAGCACCGCGCTCAAGCCGTCGACGGTATACAGCAGCGAGATCAGTGCTGCCATCGCGGGATCGGGGGTGCTGTTGTCCAACAACACCGACATGAGCGACGCGCGAACCTCGTCGACGCGGGTCCGGTCGAGCAGCGGCCACCCGTAGACCCGTTTGAAGCCGCTGAAGCCTTTGAAGCTATTGCCCTGCAGTCGAACCCGATGGATGTGACCGTCGCGCTCTAACTGCGACAACACCACGCCGGCGGTCTGGCGGCGCAGTTTGGCGATTGCGGCGGCCGGGCTCATCGGGCTACGCAGCAGCATCTGCAGCGCCGGCGCGACCACGGGATCCGTTGGCTGTGGCCCGATCAGCGCGACCAGCCGTCCGGTTTCCACCGGCTCGCTGTCAGCCGCCGGCCGGATCCGGCAGGCATACGCCAGGTCCAGCAGCACCGCGGCCGACAGCACGCGCTCGTGGCTGGTTCGGTCCAAGGCCGGTCGCGCCGACGCGTTGTCGAGCAACAGCAAGCCCAGATCCTCGGCGATGCGCGCCACCGATTCGATCTCGCCTTTATCCCCGACCGTTGCCCGAATCAGGCGTGGTATGGCTCCGCGCTGAGCAGCGTGACCTTGACGGTGTTGCCGTTGGGCACGGTGTAGCTGCGGGTCTCACCTTCTTTGGCGTCGATGAGGGCGCCGCCCAGCGGTGAGTTCGGCGAGTACACCTCGAGCTTGCCGTCGTGGACGGCTTGCTCGCGTGTGCCGATCAGGAAGGTCTCGGTGTCGGACTTGTCGCCGTCGTAGTAAACCTTGACGACCGAGCCGGGCAGCGCCACACCGGACTGCTTGGGGGCCTCGCCGACCTTGGCGTTGTTGAGCAGGTCCTGCAGCTGGCGGATGCGGGCCTCTTGCTGGCCCTGCTCCTCGCGGGCGGCGTGGTATCCGCCGTTCTCCCGCAGGTCGCCCTCTTCGCGGCGGTCGTTGATTTCCGCGGCGATGACCGGACGGTTCGAAATCAATTGATCGAGCTCAGCCTTGAGTCGATCATGTGACTCCTGGGTCAACCAGGTCACCTGAGTGTCCGTCATCTCGTCGTGCTCCTTGTGGTGTCGGTTCCGCGGCATCCGCGTCGGCAGGTTGTCTTCTCTGCTGCCGGTGGTGCCACCGCGTGTACTGCCGACCCCAGTAGTCGGGTGTACCCCCTGCGCGGCGCACATGGCCGCTAATGCAGCAATACACGGTCCCAGCCGGAACCGTGCATCCGAACACCTTACCACCGAAGCCGCGGACACTGTTCATATTTTCGCAGTTCGACGTTTGCCAGGACTTGCCGCCAGCCCGCGAGGTCAGGGCGCGCGCAGATAGCCCGGCACGTCGGCGCCGCAGCCGTAGACGTCACCCATCACCGGCGGTTGGGAGGACTTGACGATCGTCGTCACCTGGACGGTTGTGTCGGATGCCGGGGGGACCAGCACCTCGCGCCGGCCCGTCTCGCTGCCGTCTTTCGCGCGCACCCGCACAATGCAGTCAACCGGCCGCGACGGGTCCGATCGCCTCACGCTGATCGTTACCGCCACCGTCTGCGGGTCGATCAGCCGATAGCCGGCCAGGGTGCCCTCGACGTCGCTGCGACCCAGCCGTTGATAGCCGATGACGGCGACGACGACGCCAGCGACTACCCCCAGCACAGCCAGTGCGACGATGACCCGGCCCGTTGACTGGCGGGGCAGTTGGCGCCGCCCGTAACGAGCCTGCGGTGGCTGCAATGAATGTCCGGTCATGTGTGTTGGTGTTAGCGCCGGGTAATCAGGTTTCGGGCCCCGGCGGCCGGGATGAAACTATTAGGACTGGAACTATAGGGCGACGGACCAGGCCCAGAAAACAAGAAGCAGCATGCGGGACAGGGAGCACGTGAGCGAACTGCGGTTGATGGCGGTGCACGCCCACCCGGACGATGAGTCCAGCAAGGGCGCTGCCACCCTCGCCCGCTATGCCGATGAGGGCCACCGCGTGCTGGTGGTGACCTTGACCGGTGGTGAACGCGGCGACATCCTCAATCCGGCGATGGACCTGCCCGAAGTGCACGGACGCATCGCCGACATCCGACGCGATGAGATGGCCAAGGCAGCCGAAATCCTCGGCGTCGAACACACCTGGCTGGGCTTCGTCGACTCCGGCCTGCCGAAGGGCGATCCGCCGCCCCCGCTGCCCGAGGACTGCTTCGCGCTGGCCCCGCTGGAGGTGTCCACCGAGGCGCTGGTGCGGGTGGTGCGCGAGTTCCGCCCGCATGTGATGACCACCTACGACGAGAACGGCGGCTACCCGCACCCCGACCACATCCGCTGTCATCAGGTTTCCGTCGCGGCATACGAGGCCGCCGGTGACTATCGGCGGTTCCCGGACGCCGGCCCGGCGTGGACGGTGCCCAAGCTGTACTACAACCACGGGTTCCTGCGTCAGCGGATGCAGTTGCTGCAGGACGAATTCGCCAAGCACGGTCAGCAGGGCCCATTCGAGAAGTGGCTGGCGCACTGGGATCCCGCCCACGACGTCCACGCCGACCGGGTGACGACCCGGATCGAGTGCTCGGCGTATTTCAGTCAGCGCGACGACGCCCTGCGCGCTCACGCCACCCAAATCGATCCCAAAGGGGACTTCTTCGCAGCGCCGATCGCATGGCAGCAGCGGCTGTGGCCGACCGAAGAGTTCGAGCTGGCGCGCTCGCGTGTGCCGGTGCATCTTCCCGAGACCGATCTGTTGGCCGGAATCGAGGCGGAGCAGTGAACCAGGTCCAACTCGCCGTGGTCCGGGTGCTCGCCGACGGAGGGCCGCACAACAGCGGACCGGATTTCGGTAAAGCCAGCCCGTTCGGGTTACTGGTGGTGGTCCTGCTGCTGATCAGCTTGGTGTTTTTGGTGCGTTCGATGAACCGGCATCTGAAGAAACTGCCGGAGTCCTTCGACCCGCAGCACCCCGAACCGGACCAGGCCGTCGACGACGGCACGATCCGTCGCCACCCCGATGACCAATCACCGCATGAGCCCGGCGGGTAACCAGCTCGCGCTGGCCGCCAGTCCCTACCTTCGCCAGCACGCCGACAACCCGGTGCATTGGCAGCAGTGGTCGCCGGCCGCACTTGCCGAGGCCGCCGAGCGCGATGTGCCGATCCTGCTGTCGGTCGGCTACGCCGCATGCCACTGGTGTCACGTCATGGCCCACGAGTCGTTCGAGGACGACGAGGTGGCCGCCGCAATGAACGCGGGTTTCGTATGCGTCAAAGTCGACCGTGAGGAGCGGCCGGACATCGATGCGGTCTACATGAACGCCACCGTCGCGCTCACCGGGCAGGGCGGCTGGCCCATGACCTGTTTCCTGACGCCCGATGGGCGTCCGTTCTACTGCGGTACCTATTACCCGAAAGCTACTTTCCTGCAACTTCTTTCGGCAGTGGGCTCGACTTGGCGAGATCGTCGTGACGAGGTCGAACAGGCCTCCGATCACATCGCAAGCGAATTGCGTTCCACGGCTGGGATACCCGGCGGTGGCCCCGAGATAGCCGCATCGCTGTGCGACGACGCCGTCGCGTCCGTGCTGCACGACGAGGACGCGGTGCGCGGCGGTTTCGGCGGCGCACCGAAATTCCCGCCGTCGGCGTTGCTCGAGGCGCTGCTACGGCACGGTGAGCGCACCGGTTCATCGCAGGCGCTGGAGGCGGTTCGCCGCACTGGCACCGCGATGGCCCGCGGCGGAATCTATGACCAGCTGGCCGGCGGATTTGCCCGCTACAGCGTCGACAATGCCTGGGTGGTACCGCATTTCGAGAAGATGCTCTACGACAATGCGCTACTGCTGCGGGTCTACGCACACTGGGCCCGTCGCACCGGAGATCAGTTAGCCCGGCGGGTCGCCGGCGAGATCGCACGTTTCCTGCTCGACGAGCTGGCCGAGGGCGATATGTTCACCTCGTCGCTCGATGCTGACGCCGCCGGGCGGGAGGGTTCGACCTACGTGTGGACGCCCGGCCAATTGAAAGAAGTGCTCGGAAGCGACGACGGGCATTGGGCCGCTTCGATTTTCGGCGTCACCGAGACGGGAACCTTCGAAGCCGGCGCATCGGTGCTGCAGTTGCCGCAGGACCCGGATGATCCCGGCCGGTTCGCGCGTGTGCGGACGGCGCTGCTGGCCGCCCGGCTGACCCGGCCGCAGCCTGAACGCGACGCCAAGGTCGTCACCGCCTGGAACGGACTGGCCATCACCGCACTGGCCGAGGCGAGCGTCGCGCTGGAAGCACCGGAGTTGGCCGACGCGGCCGCTGCATGCGCGACGGCGCTGCTCGGGTTGCACCTGGTGGACGGCCGACTGCGCCGGGCCAGCTTGGGTGGGCGAGTCGGTGAGAGCGCAGCGATCCTGGAAGACCATGCGACGTTGGCCACCGGGCTGCTGACGCTCTACCAGTTGACCGCCGACGACGTGTGGCTGGCGACGGCGACCGGCCTGCTCGATATTGCGTTGGCGCACTTCGCCGATCGCGATCGGCCCGGCAGCTGGTTCGACGGCGCCGACGACGCCGAGCAGCTGCTGCTGCGGCCCGCCGACCCGTTGGACGGTGCGACGCCGTCGGGCGCATCCTCGATCGCCGAGGCGCTGCTGACCGCGGCGCATCTGGTCGGCGCGGAGCGGGCCGACCGCTACCGGCAGGCGGCGGCTGACACGCTGCAGGCACACTCGGTGCTGCTGGCCCGCGCACCCCGCTCGGCCGGGCATTGGCTGGCGGTGGCCGAAGCCGCCGTGCGCGGGCCGTTGCAGATCGCGGTGGCCTGCGACCCGCCGGAATCGTCGCTGCTGGCCGACGCGCGCCGGCTCGCGCCCGGCGGTTCGATCGTCGTCGGCGGTGAAGTGGGCTCGTCGGAGTTGCTGGTGGGCCGCGATCGGGTGGCCGGCGCTGATGCGGCTTACGTG
>Ga0335074_10002480_pt1 | contig 25119 bp, 21 predicted proteins | sample Lox_Sample_23_FD_206715 | JGI IMG/M metagenome (GOLD analysis project Ga0335074, IMG submission 206715) | Soil microbial communities from Loxahatchee National Wildlife Refuge, Florida, United States - Lox_Sample_2.3 | ecosystem: Environmental > Terrestrial > Soil > Wetlands | place: USA... | reverse complement strand
GAGCCGGTCCGCTGGGTCCAGGACATCCCGGCCGGCCACGAGGACGACCTGTCCAAGGCGGCGCGGGTGCACGAGCTCATCCACGCCTACCGGGTCCGCGGCCACCTCATGGCCGACACCGACCCGCTCGAGTACCGCCAGCGCAAGCACCCCGACCTCGACATCAACCAGCACGGGCTGACCCTGTGGGACCTCGAGCGCGATTTCGCCACCGGCGGGTTCGGCGGCAAGCCGCGGATGACGCTGCGCGAGATCCTCGGCGTGCTGCGCGACTCGTACTGCCGCACGGTTGGCGTCGAGTACATGCACATGCAGAACCCGGAGGAGCGCGCCTGGCTGCAGGCCAGGATCGAGCGGCCGCACAACCGCGCCGAACACGACGAGCAGGTCCGGGTCCTGTCCCGGCTGAACGTGGCCGAGGCGTTCGAGATGTTCCTGCAGACCAAGTTCGTCGGGCAGCGCCGGTTCTCGCTCGAGGGCGCGGAGTCGCTGATCCCGCTGCTGGACGCCGTGCTCACCGAGGCGGCGCACGAGGAACTGGACGAGGTCGTCCTCGGCATGGCGCACCGCGGCCGGCTCAATGTGCTGGCCAACATCGTCGGCAAGTCCTACGCCCAGATCTTCGGCGAGTTCGAGGGCAACCTGGACCCGGCCACCACCCATGGGTCCGGGGATGTGAAATACCACCTGGGCGCCGAGGGCAAGTACTCGCCCGGCGACGGGTCGCAGATCCGGACCTCGCTGGTGGCCAACCCGAGCCACCTCGAGGCGGTCGACCCGGTGCTCGAGGGCGTGGTGCGGGCCAAGCAGGACGTGATCGACATGGGCGAGCCCGGGTTCACCGTGCTGCCGGTGCTGATCCACGGCGACGCGGCGTTCGCCGGCCAGGGCGTGGTGGCCGAGACCCTCAACCTGTCCCAGCTGCGCGGCTACCGCACCGGCGGCACCGTGCACATCGTGGTGAACAACCAGGTCGGCTTCACCACCTCCCCGGAGTACTCGCGGTCCAGCGTGTACTCGACCGATGTGGCCCGGATGATCCAGGCGCCGATCTTCCACGTGAACGGCGACGACCCCGAGGCGGTGGTGCGGGTCGGCCGGCTCGCCTACGAGTATCGCCAGGCGTTCCGCAAGGACGTCGTGATCGACATGATCTGCTACCGGCGGCGCGGCCACAACGAGGCGGACAACCCGTCGTTCACCCAGCCGCTGATGTACGACCTGATCGACGCCAAGCGATCGGTGCGCAAGCTCTACACCGAGTCGCTGATCGGGCGGGGCGACATCACGCTGGAGGAGGCGGAGCAGGCGCTGCGCGACTACCAGCAGGAGCTGGAGCGCGCGTTCACCGAGACCAGGGAGGCGGCCGGCCGGCCCGCCGAGCCGGGCGCGGTGGTGGCGCCTCCGCCGGGCGAGCGCGAGCCCGCCGGTCACGACCTGACGCCGACCGCGATCACCGCGGAGACGGTCAAGCGGATCATCGACACCCAGGTCAACCTGCCCGAGGGCTTCACCCCGCACCCGCGGCTGCTGCCGCAGCTGCACCGGCGCGCGGTGATGGTCGAGCGGGACGAGATCGACTGGGCGACGGGCGAGCTGCTCGCGTTCGGCAGCGTGCTGATCGACGGCCACACCGTGCGGCTGGTCGGCCAGGACACCCGGCGGGGCACGTTCGGCCAGCGGCACGCGGTGCTGGTCGACCGGCATACCGGCGAGGAGCACACGCCGCTGCGCGCGTTCAACTCCCCGTCGGCGCGGTTCCACGCCTACGACTCGCTGCTGTCGGAGTTCGCCGCGGTCGGCTTCGAGTACGGCTACTCGGTGGCCCGGCCGGACGCCCTGGTGTGCTGGGAGGCCCAGTTCGGCGACTTCGTCAACGGGGCGCAGACGATCATCGACGAGTTCATCAGCGCGGGCGAGCAGAAGTGGGGCCAGCGCTCGAGCGTGGTGCTGCTGCTGCCGCACGGCTACGAGGGCCAGGGACCCGATCACTCGTCGGCGCGGATCGAGCGGTTCCTCGCGCTGTGCGCGCAGGACAACATGACCGTGGCGGAGCCGAGCACCCCGGCCAACTACTTCCACCTGCTGCGCTGGCAGGCGCTGTCCGCGCGGCTCAAGCCGCTCATCGTGGCCACCCCGAAGTCCATGCTGCGGCTCAAGGCGGCCACGTCGACGGTGGCCGACTTCACCGGCGGCTCGTTCCGGCCGGTGATGGGCGATCCCGCGGAGCTGGACCACGCGGCCGTGCGCCGGGTGCTGATCTGCTCCGGCAAGGTCTACTACGACCTGGCCGAACGCCGTCGGGCCGCGGGCGTGGCCGACACCGCGATCGTGCGCGTCGAGCGGCTCTACCCGCTGCCCGCCGACGAGCTCGCCGCCGCGGTCGCGACGTACCCGGCGGCGCAGGAGCTGATCTGGGTGCAGGAGGAACCGGCCAACATGGGCGGCTGGCCGTACATGGCGCTGCGGCTCCCCGGCCTGCTGAACCGGCCGGTGCAGCTCATCTCGCCGCCCGCGTCCTCGGCGCCGGCGGTCGGCTCGGCCAAGCTGCACGCGGAGGAGCAGGCGCGCCTGGTCGAGGCCGCGATGTCCCGGAGGGGGTAGCCGATGTACTTCACCGACCGCGGCCTGGAGGAGCTCGCCGACCGCCGCGGCGATGACGAGGTCACGCTGGCCTGGCTGGCCGAGCGGCTGCGCGAGTTCGTCAACCTCAACCCGGACGCCGAGGCGCAGGTCGACCGGCTGGCCAGCTGGCTGGCCCGGCTGGACGACGACGAAGATTAGGAGCACCGGCCAACACGATATATCGTATGTGTGTAACCCGTTGACGGCCCGGCCGCGTCTTTCGGACGAGTTTCGGACGACGCGCAGAGCCCGCGAGGAAGGACAGCGATGCCTCGCTGGACCATCGACTCCCCCAGGACCCTTGACCTCGGGAACGTCGCCGCGCTGAGAGTACGGGTGGTCTCGGGATCGGTCGCCATCCTGGCCAGCCAGGACCCGCCGTCGCTGGACGTCGCCAGCCTGGCCGGCCAGCCGCTGCTGGTCACCCACGAGGCCGGGATCCTCACCATCACCTACGAGGACCTGCAGTGGGACAAGCTGCTCGGCTGGCTGCGCCCGCACCGGCACTCGGCCGACGTGACGGTCACCGTGCCCGGGGACTGCCCGACGCAGGTCGGCGTGGTCAACGCGAGTGCGATCGTGTCCGGAATCTCCGCGAAAATATCCGCCAAAAGTGTGTCCGGAGACATCACGCTAGATGGCGTGATCGGCAGCGTGGACGCCAAGACCGTGTCCGGTGACCTGGAGGCGCGCGACATCGACGGGGAGATCGCGTTCAACTCGGTCTCCGGCGCCCTGACCCTGGCCGGCGGCGCGGTCAGCAACCTGGCGGCCAAGACCGTCAGCGGCCAGGTCACCGCCGACATCGACCTGCGCGACGGGGGCGGGCTCAAGGTCAGCACGGTCTCCGGCGACGTGGCCGTCCGGGTCCCGGCCACGGCCAGCGCCCGGGTCGACCTGCGCTCCACGTCGGGCCGGGTCCGCAGCAGCTTCGACGGGATGACCCGGGCCTCGGGCCCCGGGCCGGCCGGGCTGAGCGCGACCATCGGGTCCGGCTCGGCCAACCTGAGCGTGACCAGCATGACCGGCGACGTGACGTTGCTGGCTCGGCCCGGCGACGCCCCGGCCCCCGGGGATCCCGCCGCGGATGCCCGCGTGGACGCCCCTGCGGACGCCCCCGGGGATGCGGCCGGAGATGCCGCCACCACCGGGCAGGGGGACTCGCGATGAGCCCGGTCTTCCGGCACGGCGGGCTGCGGCTCTACCTGCTCAAGCTGCTCGACGAGGCGCCGCGGCACGGCTACGAGGTGATAAGGCTGCTGCAGGACCGGTTCCTCGGCGTGTACTCGCCCTCGCCGGGGACGATCTACCCGCGGCTGGCGCGGCTCGAGGAGGAGGGCCTGGTCACCCACGACGAGGTCGACGGCAAGAAGGTCTACCGGATCACCGACAAGGGCCGGGAGGAGATCAACTCCCGGCTGGACGACCTGGCCGAGCTCGAGGAGGAGCTCACCGAGTCGGTGCGCGACATCGCGCGCGAGGTGAGCGAGGACGTCCGGGACACCGTGCGCAACCTGCGCGAGGAACTCACCTGGATGACCAAGGATGTCCGCCGGGAGGCGCGCGAGCAGTCGCGCGAGGACCCCAGGGAACGGGCCAGGCGGGCCAGGGACGAGGTCAGGGAGAGCGCCCGGCGGGCCAGGGACGAGGCCCGCCAGGGCCGGCAGCAGGCGCACGGCTCAGGCTCCGGCCCGGACGCCGACGCCGGAGCGGACCCGCGCGACGCGGCCCGGCGGGCCCGCGAGACGCTGCGCGAGGAGGCCACGCGGGCCCGGCAGTCCCGGCAGGAGCGGGATCGCCGCGCCCGTCAGGAGGAGGCGCACGGCGCCTCGGCCGGTGCCTCGGCCCGGGACTGGGCCGACTGGGCCTCGTCGCAGTCCTGGCCGAGCTGGACCGGCTGGCGCGGCCGGTCCGGCGACCAGCCCTGGGGCGCCGCCACGGGCGGGCGCGGCGGCCGCTGGCCCGGGGCCTCGGGCCTGGACGCGGCCCTGTTCCGCGACCTGGAACGGCTGGCGCTCGACTTCGGCCGGGAGCTGCGCAAGGCGGCGTGGAACACCGAGTCCATCGGCGAGAACGCCCTCGGCGACCTGCGCTCGATCCTCGAGGACGCGCTGACCAGGATCAAGGACGAGGTGTTCGGAAACCAGGAAAAAGATCCAAAAGATGATCCGGAACGCCCCGGCTCACCGGAATCCTGAGCCGTCATACCGGGCCGGCGGGCCCGGGGTGCCCTAGACCGTGAGCACGACCTTTCCGAAAAGGTCCCCGTTGATCATTGCGGCCAGGCCGTCGCGGGCCTGACCGAGCGGCAGGGTCCGGTCGATCAGCGGGCGGACGCCGGTCTGCTCGCAGAACGTCAGCAGCCGGGCCAGCTCGTCCCTGGTGCCCATCGTGGACCCGACCACCGACAGCTGCAGGAAGAAGATCCGGTTCAGCTCGGCGGGCGGGGTCTGGCCGCTGGTCGCGCCGCAGATCACGAGCGTCCCGCCCGGCTTGAGCGAGCGCAGCGAGTGCGCCCACGTCGCCTCGCCGACGGTCTCCATGACGGCATCGACGCGCTGGGGCAGCCGGGCCCCGGCCTCGAACGCCTGGTCCGCCCCGAGGAGCAGCGCCCGCTCGCGCTTGGCCTCGGTGCGGCTGGTAGCCCAGATCCGGTAGCCCGCGGCCCGGCCGAGCAGGATCAAGGCGGTGGCGACGCCGCCGCCCGCGCCCTGGACCAGGACCGTGGCGCCAGGCTGCAGCCCGGACCGGGTGAACAGCATCCGGTACGCGGTCAGGTACGCCGTGGGCAGGCAGGCGGCCTCGGCGAAGGACAGCGCGGCGGGCTTGGGCACCAGGTTGCGCCGGGGCACGGCGACCCGCTCGGCGAACGTGCCGTCGTAGCGCTCGGACAGCAGCGACCGACGCGGGTCCATCGTCTCGTCGCCGCCCCACGCCGGGTCCGAGATCACCGCGTGGACCACCACCTCGTTGCCGTCGGCGTCGACGCCGGCGGCGTCGCAGCCGAGCACGATCGGCAGCCGGTCGGCCGAGATCCCGACGCCGCGCAGCGTCCACACGTCGTGGTGGTTGAGCGAGGCGGCCTTGACCGTGACCGTGGTCCATCCGTCGGGCGGGGCCGGGTCGGCGTGCTCCCCGAGCTCGAGCCCGGCCAGCGGGTCGTCGGCGTCGATGCGCGCCGCGGTGACAGCAAACATGCTGTGGACACTAGTGCACCGGCCGCATCACCGGTTTCTCGCCATGGGGTGAGCGAACCGGGCGGCCATCAGCCCGCCTGCACGGGCGAACCCGCACATCGGCCGGCCCGCCCGCGAGCCGACCGGCCCGCCCGCGCGAGCGAACCCGGCCGCGCCGCGCGCCCCGGGCCGCGCGACAGGTATGTGTTACTCCTTGGCGACGCTTCGTGTCTGATATGTAACTTAAAGCCGGGGGCGGCATGGGCTGGTGTGTGCCATACTTTTCGGCGGGGAAGCGACGCCCAAAATCTTCCGCAGCTAAGGACCGCAGTGGATCTCACGTCCTATGCCGAGCTGGCGGTGCGCCTCGTGAACACGGCCATTGGCGTCGAAGGCGAGACCGACCGGCTCGGCAGCATGCACGAATTCCGTGGGTTCGTGGCCGATAACCCGCCCTTGGGCGAGCCGTGGACCCATCACGACCTGGACGCGCTCCGGATGCTCCGGACGCAACTCGCCGCGGTCTTCGTCGCAGCCGCGCAGCGCGATCACGCGGTCGCGGCCGAGCGGCTGAACGCGCTGCTCGTGCAGTTTCCGATCCGCCCCGTCCTGGTGCGTCACGATCGCTCCCGCTGGCATCTGCACCTGGACGAGAGCGGCTCGGTTTCGGACCGTTATGCCGCCGGGGCGGTCGCGGGCCTGGCCACGGTCGTGGCCCAGTTCGGGCTGAATCACCTGGGCATCTGCGCCACACCGGATTGCGGACACGCCTACGCGGAGGCCAGCGCCGCGCGGCCCGGCCGTTACTGCGCCAGGCACTGCGCTGGCAAGCAAAACGTGACCGCGTTCCGCAATCACCGGCGGCCCGCCGGCGGTTACCCGGCGTCCACGGCGGTCGGGTAAGCCGCGGCCGCGGCGCCGGCGCCGCGGCCCGGCTCCAGCCCCGGTCCGGCCGGATACGGTCGAGGCAGCGGCCAATATGTGACCGTTCCTGAACCCTTGTCAAATGGGCGCGATCAGGTAAGGTCAGTGCTAACTGGAATGCCGGCTTTGCCCGAAGTCGTCATCGCGGTATCTGCTTGATTATTGCTATGTCGCTTTGATCGTTCGGACAATTTATCATGCCTTGACAAAGGTACCGGTTCGTGTCAGGGGGGTAAAGACGCTGGTCATGGGCGAGGCGGGTGACGTCAGGTGACCGGAGGCGCTTACCCGCAGTTGGAACCTGAATGGGTCGACGAGTTGCTCCTAGCGGGCGCGGACGACCGGGCGTGCCTGCATCTGGGTGAGCCCATTACCAGGGCCGGACTCCGTCAGCTCGTGTCCGACCGGCAGCGTGTGCTGGCCGATGCCGGGTTGCGGCGCGGCGGCTCGGTCGCGCTGTGCCTCCCGCCGTCATTGCCGTTCATCGCCAACCTGCTCGCCTCGTGGCGGATCGGCGCGCAGGCATCGCTGCTGGACCACCGGCTCACCCCGTACGAGGTGGACGGCGCGCTGAAGCGGCTGCTGCCGCAGGTGGTCATCGCCGCCGAGCGCTCCACGGCCGCGCCGTTAAGGGGCTTCGCCGAGGTCACCGAGAGCGTGCGCACCTACCCGGGCGTGCCCGCCGCCACCAGCCATGCGGTCATTCAGCTCAGCTCGGGCTCGACGGGACCCTCAAAGATCATCGCGCGCGACGCGGGGAACCTGGCCGAAGAGGTACAGCGGTACACGCAGATCGACGGCGTCCCGCGCGCCGGCGAACGCATCGTGTGCCTGGCGTCCATGGTTCACGTGCTCGGGCTGGTCGGCGGGCTGCTCTACGGCCTGCACGCCCGTGTCAACCTGGCCATCCCGGCCCGGATGACCGCGGACGGCATCCTGACCGCGGTCGGCGCCGATGCCACGCCCACCACCCTGCTCGGCGTCCCGTTCCACATCGAACTGCTGGCGGCGGTGCCGGACCCGCCCAAGCTGCCGCAACTAACCGGCATGACCACCGGGGGCGAACTGGTCCGCGGCGACGTCTACACGGCCTTCACCGACCGTTACGGGGTGCGCCTGGGCAACATGTACGGCATGACCGAGGTCGGCGTGATCGCGACCGACCTGTTCGGCGAGCACCGGCCCGCCGTGCGGCCGGCCCCGGGCCTGTCGGTCCGGGAGGAAGCCGGGGAGCTGCTGGTCTCGCTGCCGGAGTCGCCCTATCTCGGCGGTCAGGACCCGGCCCGCTGGTCGGACGGCTGGCTGCACACCAAGGACGCCGGGCGCGTCGATCCGGGGACCGGGCTGGTCACGATCCTCGGCCGCCTGGACTCTCAGGTGTCGGTGGGCGGCCTCAAGGTCGACCTGACCGAGGTCGAGCAGACCCTGGCCACGCTGCCCGGGGTGGCCGGAGCCGTCGTCGTGCACGACTCAGCGATCGAGGCGTACCTGATGCTGGACCAGACCGGTGAACTGCCCGCCATCGAGTCGCAGATCGCCACCCGGCTCGCCGCCTACAAGCGGCCGCGGCTGCTGCACGTGGTGGGGCAGCTTCCGCGCACGGCCACCGGGAAGCTGGTGCGCGATCGCGTCGTGCTCCGCGACGCAGCACCGGCCGCGCCGGCCGCCTCAGCCGCCCCGGGCGGCGACTCCGACCGCCCCGGCTGAGGGTAGCCGGAGCGGCACCACGCGAAAGGAACCGCCGACCATGTCCGATGAGATCTGCCACTGCGACGTCGTGCTCGCGGACCAGCCGGCATTGGCGTTCTGACGGTGTCCGGCGGACCGCAGCGCTCCGACGTCGTAGCGATGCTCGCCACCTATGGCGAACGCCGGCCGGAGCAGGTTCCTGAAACGATCAGCTCGCTCGAGCTGGCCTGGCTGTTGCACCAGATCGAGCAGCGCTACGGCGAGCTGGACATCGACGACGAGATGTTCGTGCGGATGTCGACCGTTACCGGAGCGGTGGAGGTGCTCCGCGACCTGAAGGCCGGAGGCGGCGCATGACCCACCCGCCCGCCGTCTCGGCGACCGTCGCCCGCAAAGGAGCGGGCTCGGCGGTCGTGACCGGTGCCGCCGCGCTGAGCGCGTACGGCCGGGGCGCCGAGGCGCTGCTGACCGGGATCCTGTCCGGCCAGCCCGCGTTCGCACCGGTCCAGAGGTTCGATGTCGGCCGGCGGCGGGTCCGGGTCGCGGCCGCGATGCCCGGGCAGCCCGCCCTGCTCACCGAGCTCATCCGGGTGGTCAGGGAGGCGTGCGACGACGCCGGCCTGGCCGCGGCCGACCGGGCCCGCAGCGCCCTGTTCCTCGCCGCGCACGGCGACCCGCGGATCGCCCGGGTCCCGGGCGGCGACCGCCGCCGGTTCGGGACCGAGGAGCTGGCCGCCGCCGTCGCCGAAGGCTGCGGCCTGGCCGGGGCGGGTACCCGGTCCTACACCTCGGGGTGCGTGGCGGCGAGCACGGCGACGGCCGACGCGGCCGCGATGATCTGCCGCGGTCGCGTCGACCGGATCGTCGTGGCCGCGGGATACCTGGTCGAGAGCGACCAGTTCGCGCTGTTCGACGCCGGGCGGGTGCTCGCCGACGACGGGCAGGTCCGCCCGTTCAGCGCCGGCCGGCGCGGGCTGCTGCTCGGCGATGGCGTCGGCGCGGTCGTCGTCGAGTCGGGCGAGTCGGCGCGGGCCCGGCGAGCTCCGGCGCTGGCCCGGCTGGCCGGCTGGGGCCGGGCCGGCGACGCCTACCACCCGTGCCAGCCGCATCCGGAGGGCCGCGGCCTCGCGCGCGCGATCACTGCCGCGCTGCAGCGGGCCGCCGTCACCCCCGGGCAGCTGGACTACGTCAACGCCAACGGCTCGGGCACGCGCGACGCCGACCCGGCGGAGGCGAGCGCGCTGCGGCTGGCTCTCGGCGACGCCGTCGCCGCGGTGCCGGTCAGCTCCACGAAGTCGCTGCACGGTCAGGCCCTGGAGGCGGCCGGGGTGCTCGAGCTCATCGTCACGCTGCTGGCCGCGCGCAAGGGCATGCTCCCGGCCAACGCGGGTTTCCTCGGCGCCGACGCCGCATGCCGCCTCAACCTGGTCACCGGCGAGGCGACCCCGGCCACCCCGCGGTACGCCATGAGCCTCAACTGCGCGTTCGGCGGCGCGAACACCGCGCTGGTACTCGGCCTGCCATGACCGGTGCGGCGCCGATCGCTCCCCCGGGGCTCGCCTGCCTGCAAGCGGCGGCGGCCGCGGCCGGCCTGGACGTGCCCGCGGCCGCGGCCTGGCCCGAGTCGGACGACGACCGCGAGGTCAGGCCGCTGGCCGGCTTCATCGTGTCCACGTTCAGCCCGCTGCTGGCTGAGGTCGCCGAGCGGGTCCTGCGCCGCCGCGGCGAGCGGCCGCCGGGCCGCGTCACCGCCCTGGTGATCGTGACCGCTCTCGGCGACGTGACCAGCGCGGCCCAGGTCGCGCAGACCGTGGACGCGGGCGGACGGGTGGGGCCGCTGCTGTTCTTCCAGGCCGTGCCGAACGCGGTGGCCGGCTACCTCGCCGCGCGATGGGACATCACCGGGCCGGTGGTGTGCGTGGGCGACATCGCGGCCGGGCTGGACGTGGCCCGGCTGCTGATCGACGACGCGGACGCGGACGAGGCCCTGGTCGTGTGGGTCGACGTGGCGGTGACCGAGGATGACCGGGACCAGGCCGCGGCCATCCTGGCCGCCGCGCCGGAATGAAATCGAAGGGAACGGGATGGAGATCTTAGACCTCGACCACATCGAGTTCTACGTGGCTGACGCGTCCGCCGCGGCGCGATCCCTCTGCCGCGCGTACGGGTTCGGGGTCTACGGCCACGGGGGCCCGGAAACGGGGCTGGCCGCCCAGCGCAGCGTCCTGCTCGGGCAGGGCGACATCAGGCTGCTGCTGACGTCGGGCCTACACGCGGCCCATCCGGCCAGCCAGTTCGTGGCCAGGCACGGCGACGGCGTGGCCGTGATCGCGCTGCGCACCGACCGGGCCTGCGCCGCGTACGCGGAGGTGACGCAGGCCGGCGCGGCCGGCCAGAGCCCGCCCCGTGCCTGGGAGAACGACGCCGCCCGGGTGGTCACGGCCGAGGTCGGCGGGTTCGGCGACGTCGGCTACCGCCTGGTTGAGCGCAGCGGCGACGAGACCGACTTCCAGCCCGGCGCGATCGAGACGAAGCCGGGCGCGGACGAGGGATCCGCCAGCGACCTGCTCCGCCGCGTCGACCACCTGGCGGTGTGCGTGCCCGCCGGCGAGCTGGATCCGGCCATCGCCTTCCACGAGCAGGTCTTCGGCTGCGCGGTCACGTTCCGCGAGTACATCGAGCTCGGCAACCAGGGCATGCACTCGAAGGTCGTGCAGAACGCCTCCGGCGCCCTGACCCTCACGATCATCGAGCCGGACGTCAGCCGTACCCCGGGCCAGATCGAGGACTTCCTGGCCTGGCACGACGGCGCCGGAGTGCAGCACGTCGCGTACCTGACCGCGGACATCGTGCGCGCGGTCCGGACGCTGGCCGGCCGGGGCGTCGAGTTCGCGGTGACGCCGCCGGGGTACTACGACACGCTGGGCCCGCGGCTGGGCCAGACCGAGATCGAGGTGGACGCGCTGCGGCCGCTCGGCATCCTGGCCGACCGCGATCACTGGGGCCAGATGTTCCAGATCTTTACGAAGTCAACGCACATCCGCCGGACCTACTTCGACGAGCTCATCGACCGGCACGGCGCCCGCACGTTCGGTACGAGCAACATCCCCGCGCTGTACGCGGCCAAGGAGCGCGAACTGGCCGAGATCCGCGACACGGTCGGCTCGAGCCGCGCTTGACCGGACCGCGCCGCGCTGGCGGTCCGACGAGGAAGGAATGACCCGTGAGTTTGCCAGGCGCCCCCCAGGCCGCGTTGACGGCGCAGGAACGCTCGCTGCTGCCGACGGACGCCGACGTCGAGTTCTACGCCGAGCACGGCTGGTATCTCAGCCAGAAGCTGCTCACCGACGACGAGGTCGACCGGCTCGTGGCGGCCAGCGAACGGTACTACGCGGGGGAACGCGATCGCAGGCTGTCCGCCCGCCCCCCGAACCTGGCCTACTGGGAGCCGTCCCACGGCGACGTGCAGCGCCACAACGACTACGTGCACTACGAGCACCAGGGCCTGGCCAGCCTGCTGTGCAAGCCGCTGATCGGCGCGGTTGCAGCCCGGCTGGCCCGGGCCGACGAGATCCGCGTGTTCCAGTCGACGCTGATCTACAAGCCGCCGGCCGCCGAGGAGCCGAGCAACATCGTGCCGTGGCACTTCGACAAGCATTACTGGTCGTCGGCGACCTCGGACACCATGCTGACCGCGTTCATACCGTTCCACGACTGCGGCGAGGACATGGGCACGATCACGATGGTCGACGGCAGCCACCGGTGGCGCGAGATCGGCGGCAACGACTCGGTGACCAGGCACTTCGCTCAACGGGCGGCGACCGACATGGAGCGGCTGCTGGAGGACAACGCCGCGTACAACCAGGCCAGGGTGGTCAAGGTGCCGATGGTCATACCCAAGGGCCACATGAGCTTCCACCACTGCCGGATCTACCACGGCAGCGGGCCCAACCGGAGCGGCCGGCCCCGCCAGGCGGTCTCCTTCCACCTGCAGGACGGCGGCAACGCCTACCGCCGGTTCATGCTCAGCACCGGCGAGGTGCTGACCTATAACCACGACGTGCTGGTGCGGCGGCTGCCCGACGGCCGTCCGGACTATGCCGATCCCGACTTCTTCCCCGTGCTCTGGCGCGGCCAGGACACGTCCGCCTGACTGATACGGCCAGCAGGGAGGCCAGGCATGGCGCGTTACGACTGGGGCCAACGGCATCCGGCCATCGACCGTCTCGAGGAGCAGATCAGCGAGGTCCGCGGCCGGGTCGTCACCCACCCGGTTTATGCCGCGCTGGACAGCCACGGCGCGATCCGCACGTTCCTCGAGCACCACGTGTTCGCGGTGTGGGACTTCATGTCGCTGCTGAAGTCGCTGCAGCGCAATCTCACCTGTATCGAGGTGCCGTGGGTGCCGACCGGGCCGGCCGCCAGCCGCCGCCTGATCAACGACATCGTCCTGGTCGAGGAGAGCGACGAGCTTGGCGGGGGGTTCACCAGCCACTTCGAGCTGTACCTCGACGGCATGACGCAGGCCGGCGCCGACACCTCGGTCATCACCGGATTCATCGACCGGATCCGCGACCGGCAGCCGGTGTTCGAGGCGATCGAGAAAGGCGGCGTACCCGGTCCTTCGGCCGAGTTCATGCGCTGCACCTGGGGCTTCATCGACGCCTCTCCGGTGCATGTCCAGGCCGCGGCGTTCGCGTTCGGCCGCGAAGACCTCATACCCGAAATGTTCAAGCAGGTCGTCGACGTCAACGAGCGCATGGGATCGCTCAGCACGTTCGTTGACTACCTGGCGCGGCACATCCAGGTCGACGACGAGGAGCACACGCCGATGGCCATGCAGATGCTCGCCGACCTGTGCGGCGACGACGAAGCGCGCTGGGCGCAGTGCGCCGGCGCGGTCAACCGGGCGCTCGAGGCGCGCCTGCGCCTGTGGGATGGCATTCTCGCCGCGATCGGCGAGCGGGCGCGGGCGGCGTAGTGGCCGCGCCGGAGCGGCTGCGGGACGCGCCGCTGGCCGATTCCGCCGGCCTGTACCGGACCGTGCGGCTGATCCGCCGGTTCGAGCAGCGCGCCATCGAGATGGCGCGGGCCGGCCAGATCCCGGGTGGCATTCATCCCTACATCGGGCAGGAGGCGGTGGCCGCGGGAGTCTGCGCGGCGCTGCGGCCCGACGACCTCATCACCAGCACCCACCGCGGGCACGGCCATGTGCTGGCCAAGGGCGCCGACCCGGCCCGCATGCTGGCCGAGCTGGCCGGCCGCCAGACCGGGCTCAACGCCGGACGCGGCGGGTCGATGCACGCCGCCGACGTCGGCATCGGCATCTGCGGCGCCAACGCGATCGTCGGGGCCGCGGCCGCGATCGCCACCGGCGTGGCCTGGTCGCAGCGGCGCGCCGGGCACGACCGGGTCGCGGTCACGTTCTTCGGCGACGGCGCGGTCAACCAGGGCGTGCTGCTCGAGGCGCTGAACCTCGCCGCGCTCTGGCGGGTGCCGGTCGTCTTCGTCTGCGAGAACAACGGGTTCGCGGCGACCGTGCGGGTCGAGGACGCGACGGCCGGCTCGATCACCGGCCGGGCCGAGGCCTTCGGGATCCCGGCCCGGACCGTGGACGGCATGGACCCGCAGGCCGTGCTGGACGCGGCGACCGGTGCCGTTGAACGGGCCCGCTCCGGAGACGGCCCAGCGTTCCTGGAGTGCGTAACATACCGGTTCGACGCCCATCACACCTGGGAGCATCTGGCCAGGCCGCGCTACCGGACCGCCGAGGAGGTCGCGGAGGGGACCGCGCGTGACCCGGTGGATGTCCAGGCCGCGCGGGTGCCGGACGTGGTGCGGGAGCGGATCGACGCCCAGATCGAGGCGCTGCTGAACGAGGCGGAGCGCTTCGCGCTCGCGAGCCCGGCGCCGGACCCGTCGGGCGCGCTCGACTACCTCTACGCGGACGGGCGGCGCGGGCGGGCGGGGACGGCCTGATGCCCCTGCTGTCGTATCTGCGGGCGCTGAACCGGGCGCTCGGCGCCGAGATGGAGCGCGACCCGGCCGTGTGCGTGCTCGGCGAGGACATCGGCGTCGCGGTCAGCAACGTCACCACCGGGCTGCTCAAGCGGTTCGGGCCGGAGCGCGTGCTCGACATGCCGATCTCGGAACAGGCGTTCACCAGCTTCGCCACCGGCGCTGCGATGTCCGGGTCCCGGCCGGTGGTCGAGTTCCAGATACCGTCGCTGCTGTACCTGGTGTTCGAGCAGATCGCGAACCAGGCGCACAAGCTGTCGCTGATGACCGGCGGGCAGGTCAAGGTGCCGGTGACCTACGTGCTGCCGAGATCGGGTTCCCGGGCTGGCTGGGCCGGGCAGCACTCGGACCACCCGTACAGCCTGTTCGCTCACGTCGGCGTGAAGACCGTGGTGCCGGCCACGCCCGCCGACGCCTACGGCCTGCTGGTCACCGCGATCCGCGACGACGACCCGGTGATCCTGTTCGCGCCGGCCGGGGCGGCCGACCGGCGCGAGGATGTCGACTACGCCGCGCTCGCCCCGGTGCCGCTCGGCGTCGCCCGGGTGCACCGGCCGGGCACCGACGTGACCGTGGTGGCCGTCGGCCACCTCGTGCACGACGCGCTCGAGGTCGCCGACGAACTCGCGGCCTCGAGCGGGATCTCGGTCGAGGTGTTCGACCCGCGGACGCTCTACCCGTTCGACTGGAACGGCCTGGCCGCCTCGCTGGAGCGAACCGGCCGCCTGGTGGTCATCGATGACTCCAACCGAACCTGCGGCATCGGCGGCGAGATCGTCGCGACCGCTGCCGAGGAGATGCGCCTGATCGTGGCGCCGAAGCGGATCACGCGGCCGGACGGTGCGGTGCTCCCGTTCGCCCGCGAGCTCGACCTCGCCGTGCAGCCGACGGCCGGCCAGCTGCGGACCGCGATCGAGGCGGTGGTCAAGGCGGGGAGGCCGCTCTAGGTGGTGTCCGAGACCGAAATCCGGGAGATCGAGCGGACCGGCCACTGTGATCTATCGGACCGCGGGCTGGCCGCGCTGCCACCGGAGATCACCGAGCTCACCAGCCTCCGGACGCTGGTGCTTGACGGCAACCGGCTGACCGGGCTGCCGCCGCGGATCGGCCGGATCACCGGCCTCCAGGTGCTCCGGCTCAACCGCAACCAGCTGTCGGCGCTGCCTCCGGAGATCGGGCAGCTCACCGGCCTCCGGCAACTGTGGCTCAACGACAACCGGCTTACCGGGCTGCCGCCGCAGATCGGCCTGCTCACCGGCCTCGAGCAGCTCTGGCTCGACGGCAACCGGCTGACCGGGCTGCCGCCGCAGATCGGCCTGCTCACCGGCCTCGACGTGCTGGGGCTCGACCGCAATCAGCTGACCGGGCTGCCGCCGCAGATCAAGGAGCTGGCCAATCTCCGGGCGCTGGGGCTCAACCGCAATCGGCTGACCGCGGTACCACCGGAGATCACCCGGCTCACCAGCCTCCTGGCGCTGTGGCTCAACGGCAATCAGCTGACCGCGCTACCGCCGCAGATCGGGCAGCTCTCCAACCTCCAGATGCTGGGGCTCGGCAGCAATCAGCTGACCGGCCTGCCGCCGGAGATCGGCCAGCTCGCCCGCCTCCAGGTGCTGGGACTGGGCAGCAATCGGGTGACCGCGCTGCCGGCGGAGATCGCCCAGATCACCACCCTCCAGGGGCTGGGGCTCGAACGCAATCAGCTGACCGCGCTGCCGAGCCAGCTGGCCGATCCCCTTCGCCGCGGGCTGGAGCTTGGCTTGGCTGGCAACCCGCTCGGGCCAGTCCTCGAGCTGTACGAACGAGATGCCTCCGTCCTGGCCGCGTACCTTCGCAGCCTGGACGATGCCGTCCCGCAGTATGAGGCGAAGGTGCTGCTCGTCGGCGAGGGGGACGCCGGCAAGACCGCACTGATCGCCGCGCTCCGCGATGAGCCGTTCGTCGCGGGGCGGCCCGCCACTCACGGCATTGAGATCTCGCCCGTCGCCATGCCGCACCCGGACCTCGATCTAGACATGACCGTCCGCGCCTGGGACTTCGGCGGCCAGGAGGCTTACCGGATCACTCACCAGTTCTTCTTCGCGAAGCATGCCGTCTACCTGGTGGTATGGAAGCCTCGCGACGGCCAGGAGCCCGCCGGGGTCGAGCGCTGGCTGCGCCGGATCCGGCTGCGGGTGAACCGGGACGCCCGCGTGCTCGTGGTGGCGACCAACTGCTCCGGCGAGCGTCAGCCGGACCTGGACTACCCCCGTCTGAACCGGACATTCCCGGAGTTGCTGGCCGGACGGTTCGAGGTCGACAGCGCATCCGGTCGCGGCATTCCTGAGCTGCGTCAGGCCATCGCTGCCGATGTGGCCGCGCTGCCTCAGCTGGGCCAGCCGCTCAGTCCGCGCTGGATCACGGCCCGCGATGAGATCCTCGGCGTGGCCGAAGCCGAACCGCTCATCTCCTTCGAACGATTCGCCGGGATCTGCCGCCGCCACGGCGTCGACCGTGACCAGGCCGCAGCCTTGGCCGAGCTGCTTCATATCCTCGGCCGGGTCATCTACCACGGTGCCGACGAGGGATTGCGCGATTTCGTGGTCCTCGATCCTGAATGGCTGATCAAGGCCATCGACGGCGTGCTGGCCGACGAAACCACCCGGAGGGCGGGCGGGATCCTCGACCACGCCCGCCTCGGGGAAATCTGGCCGGACCCGGAAGACGGCCTGGCTTATCCGGCGCGTTACCACCCGTATGTGCTGCGCCTGATGGAGAAGCTCGACGTCTCCCGCCGGCTCGACGACGACCAATCCCGCAGCCTGGTCGCCCAGCTCGTACCCGATGACCGCCCGATCCTGCCCTGGGACTTCCCGACGCCAGTGCCGGAGGGAACCCGCCGGCTGGCGATGGTCTGCCAGCTCGGCGAGCCGGCGCCCGGACTGATCGCCTGGCTGACCGTCCGCCACCACCGGGCCTCGGCCGGGAGGCACTGGCGCGACGGGGTGTTTCTGCGCCACCCCATCCCCGGCTACGCATCCGAGGCGCTCGTCGAACTGCGAACGCCGACCCAGCTGGAGATCGACGTCCGCGCTCCGTCGCCCGGCTACTTCTTCAGCGTGCTGCGCGACAGCATCGAAGACCTGATAACCCGCCGCTGGCCGGGCCTGCGCTACACGTTGCACATCCCCTGCCCGGCCCCGACCGCGGCCGGACCTCCGTGCGCCGACCCGATTCCCGTGGATGGCCTGCTGGCCCGCCGCGAGAAGGGGGACACCTCTTGCCGGTGCCCGCGGTGCCGGACGCAGCATGACCTTTCCCTCCTGCTGACCGGGTTGGCCCGGCCCGCCCTGTCGCTGCAGCCCGAGCTGGACCGGCTGCATGCCGGGGTCGCCAGCGTTCGCAGCGGGGTGAACGACCTCAGGGCCGATGCCGCGGACCTCGCCGACACCATCCGGCGGATCCTGCTCGCCGTCACGACCGAGGCCACCGACTGCCCGCGCCTGTTCACCCTGACCGGCGACCGGCTCGTCCTGTGGTGCGAGCATCCCGGCCACTGGCACCCATGGCCGGTGGCCAGCTACGCGATCGGGCAGCGCGACGTCCTGCGCGCCGCCGCCTACGCCACTCTCGTCTTCAAGGCACTGCGGCTCGTGAGCCCCCTCGCGTCGGCCGTGGCCGGCGTTGTGCTGACCCCCGGCGAACTCCAGGACGTCCAGAACCAGGTGCGGCTGACGACAACCGTGATCGCGGCACTTCCCGGCCAGGAAACCGGCGACCAGCCAGATCTCGCGACACCCGGGTCAGCGCGTCAGATCACCCTGGCCCAAGGGCAAGCATGGCGCGCGGCCCGGCGCCTGATCCTTGAGCACGACCCTGGCCGGGCGTTCGGTGACCTGCGCCGGGTTCCGGCACCATCCGGCGAGTTTCTCTGGGTGTGCCCCCGGCATTACCCGCGCTACGAGCCCGGCCTGCCCCGCATTCCAGCCAGCTGAGCCGGAAGTCCGCTCCCGGTCACGAGCCGGCGCCGGCGATCAGGGCGGCCAGCCTGCGCACGCCCTCGTCGATGCGCTCCGTGGCCAGCGCGCTGCACGCCAGCCGGATGGCATGGCTGCCGCCGCCGTCAAGGTAGAAGAAGCTCATCGGGGTCCACAGCACGCCGTAGTCCCGCGCCGAGACCTCGAGCAGCTTTTCATCGGCGCGCACCGGCACGTCGGCCACGGCGAAGAATCCCCCGGCCGGCGCGTTCCAGGTGACCGCCGTCCCGGCGAAGTGACGTTCCAGCGCGGCCAGCAGGGCGCGCAGGTTGCGCCGGTAGAAGGCGATCTTCTCCCGGTTCGCCGCGCGCAGGCTATAGCCGGACGAGACGAGCACGCCGCCGATCACGGCCTGAGCGATCGGTGAGGTATTGACCGTGACCATGCTCTTCACGGTCGACAGCTCGTCGGCCAGCAGGGTGCGCGTGCCGGACTCGTCGACGACCGTCTGGTCGGCGACCAGGAAGCCGACCCGGGCGCCGGGGAAAACCGACTTCGCGAACGAACCCAGGTAGATCACCCGCTGCTCGCAATCCAGGGCCTTGATCGCCGGCGGGCGCTCGTCGTCCAGCCCGAACAGGCCGTACGGGTCGTCCTCCAGGATCAGCAGGTCCTGCTCGTCGGCCACGTCGATCAGGGCGCGCCGGGTGGCGGCCGGCAGCGACACGCCGGAGGGGTTCGCGAAGTTGGACACGACGTACAGCGCCCGCGGGCAACGTCCGCTGGCCCGCACCTCGCCGGCGACCCGCGCCACCGTCTCGGGGCGTAAGCCGCCGTCGGTCTCCGGCACGGGAACGACCTCGACCCCGAGCACCCGCGCCGCGCCGGTGAAGCCGAGATAACAGGGCTCGGCGGCCAGGACGACGTCGCCCGGCCGCGAGCACAGGCCGCGCACGGCGACGATCATCGCCTCCTGGCAGCCGGAGGTGACCATGATCGCGTCGGGCGGCACCCGGATGTCCTCGTCGACCTCGAGGGTCCGGGCGATCATCGGGCCGAGCTGGCCGTTGGTGCGCCCGTACTGGAGCAGGGCCTGGCGGATGCGCGCCTCGCTGACGCCCTCCGAGCGCAGGAACGCGACGTATGCGTCGAGGTACTTGGCGACGTCATCGACGGCGTAGAACTCGTCAAACGGCCGGCCGGCCGCAAGCGAGATCGCGTCGGGAAAGCGGCCCGCTACCTCGTTGAGGAAGTTCATGGATGCCGACACCGGATCGGTGACCGATGTGTGCAGCTCCTCGCGCGCGAGCTCGACCACCCGCTGCCTCCTATCGCGACGGCATCCCCATGACCGGTAGCTTATGCTCGGCGCGACGGGCTAACCAGAACGGACAAGCGTGCGATGCCTCTCGATCCGCAGCTCCAGGCCGCACGCGATCAGCGCGAGCGCGACAACGTCCCGCCGCTGTACAAGATGTCACTCGCCGCCGCCCGGGCCGCCGACCTGGCCTCGATCCGCCAGGGGGGCGGAGCGGCGGAGCCGGTCTTCGAGGTGACCGAGCTCGCGATCGCGGGCCCGGGCGGTGACCTGCCGCTGCGGCTGTACCGCCCGTCCGGTGAGCGCCCGCTGCCCGTGCTGCTCTACTTCTTCGGCGGCGGCTGGGTGCTCGGCACGATCGACACCGCCGACGGGGTGGCCCGGCGCCTGGCCAACGCCTCCGGCGCCATGGTGGCCGTGCCGGGCTACCGGCTGGCCCCGGAACACCCGTTCCCCGCCGCCGTCGACGACTGCTACGCGGCGCTGCGCTGGGTCCGCGGGCACTGCGGCGAGATCGGCGCCGACCCGGTCCGCCTGGCGGTCGGCGGAGACAGCGCCGGGGGCAACCTGGCCGCCGCCGTGAGCCTGCTGGCCCGCGACGACGGCCTGGCGCTGGCCGGCCAGCTGCTCGTCTACCCGAATACCGACCAACTCGCCGACGACGACTCGATGCGCGCCGCCGACGACCCGTTTCTGTTCAACCGGCACTCGGTCGCCTGGTACGGCGGGCACTACCTGAGGGGCCCGCGGGACGCGGCCAACCCGCTCGCGTCACCGCTGCGTGCCCCGAGCCTGGCCGGCCTGCCGCCCGCGCTGGTCATCACCGCCGAGTACGACCCGCTGCGTGACCAGGGCGAGGCGTACGCCCGCCGGCTCGCGGACGAGGGGGTGCCGGTCGTGCTCAGCCGGTACCCCGGCATGGCCCACGGGTTCTTCACGATGGCGGGCACCGTCGGCGCCAGCCGGTCCGCGATCGCGCAGGCGGCGGCGCACCTCGCCGCGTGGTTCGGCGGCGCCGGCCCGGCCGGCTGACCAGGCCGGCCGGCGCGCTCGGGCCGCGCGCCGCCCGCGGTGAGCGCTCGCCGCGCCGGCGATGGATGCCCGCCGCGCCCGCTGCACCCGCCGCGCCCGCCGCGCCCGCCGCGCCCGCTGCGCCCGCTGCGCCCGCTGCGCCCGCGGTGGACGCCCCCCGGCCGCCGGTTTAGTGTCGATGGAGCACCGACGTGCGACGGCTCAGCCGAGGAGAAGCCATGGGCGCCCCCGTGTCGCTGTCAGACCTGCTCGGCGACGAGGGACGGCGCAACCCTTACAAGTTCTATGCCCGGCTGCACGAGCTCGGCGAGGCGGTGCCACTCGGCCCGGGCGACAGGTACGCCGCCATCGTCTGCGGATACGAGGCGGTGAACCGGGTCCTGTGCGACCCAGGCTTCCGGGTGCCGGACGCCCGGCAGATGGACCGCACCGGGACCCGGTGGCGAGCGCATCCCGTGGTGCGCACGCTGATGACCGGTTTTCCCAACACCAACGGGGAAGATCACGCCCGGTTGCGCCGCCTGTTCAGCCCGCCGGTCACCGTGCGCCGCGTGGCCGCGCTCGAGCCGGCCGTCATCGCCCGCACCGATCACTGGCTCGACCGGCTGGCCGAACTCGGCGCGGACGCCCGGCCGGTGGACTTCATGGCCGCGTTCGCGGTGCCGCTCCCGGTCGATGTCATCGGCGGCCTGCTGGGCGTGCCGGAGCCGGACCGGGCCTGGTTCCCGGCACAGGTCGCGGCCTTCGACGCGGTGCTCGAGCTGGGACGGCAGCACTCGCTGCGGCTGGTGCGGGCCGCCAATGCCGCGGCGGCCGAGCTGACCGCGTACTTCGCCGAGCTGGCGGCATCCCGCCGGGCGGACCCGCGCGAGGATCTCGTCTCCGACCTGGTCCGGCTCGACGGGCCCGACCAGCTCGCCGAGCCCGAGCTGCTGGCCAGCCTGATCGTCATGTTCAACGCCGGGTTCCGCACCACCGCGAACATGTTCGGCAACGGCCTGGCCTTGCTGTTCGAGCACCCGGAGGCGATGGCTGCGCTCCGGGCCGATGCCGCCCTCGCCCCCGCCTTCATCGAGGAGATACTGCGGTACGAGCCGCCGCTGCATTTCGCGGTGCGGTTCGCCGCGGAGGACGGCGAGATCGCCGGGGTACCCGTCGCCGCCGGTCAGCTGGTGCTGGTCCTGATGGCGGCGGCCAACCGGGACCCGCGCCGGTTCCGGGACCCGGACGTCTTCGACCCGGGCCGTACCGACAACCATCACCTCACGTTCACGGCCGGGCCGCACTACTGCCTCGGCGCCGCGCTCGGCCGGCTGGAAGGCAGGCTTGCCCTCCCCCGCCTGCTCGGCAGGTTCCCCGCCCTGTCGCTCGCGGCCGACCCGGGCGAGCGGCGCCAGCTCATGTTGCGCGGCTACGACCACCTGCCGGTGCGCGTGAGCGACCGCGCAACCGTCAGCATCGCCTGACCCGCACGCGACCAGGGGAAAGAGAGGCAGTGTGTCCGCGGCCCAGCTGATCGAGCTCGAGGACGGGTTCAAGGTTTTCGCGTCGAGCATCATGGAGGTCCGGTTCCTGCACGACGAGATCTTCCGGGCGGGCTGCTATGACCACGTCGAGCTGCAGCAGCGGCCCCTGGTCGTCGACGCCGGCGCGAACATCGGGATGTTCGCGCTCTACATCAAGCGCAGGTACCCCGCCGCCGAGATCCTGACCTTCGAGCCCGCGCCCGAGTCGGCGGCGGTGCTGCGGCAGAACATCGGGCTGCACGGGCTGGCCGGCATCACGGTGCACGACGTCGCGCTCGGCAGCCGGCCGGAGCAGGTCGCGTTCACCTATTACCCGGCGGCTCCCGGGAACTCAACCCGCTACCCCGAGCAGTCCGGACCGGCCAAGGAGGCGGTGGGCCGGATGCTCTCCCCGCGGGTGGCTGAGCGGTTGTACCGGGGCCGTGACATCACCGTGCCGGTCGAGCGGCTGTCGGCGTTCCTGACCCCGGGTCGGCCGGTGGACCTCCTCAAGATCGACGTGGAGGGCGCCGAGCTGGATGTTCTGCAGGGCATCGATCCACCGCAGTGGCCGCTGATCCGTCAGGTCATCGTCGAGGTTCAGGAGCATGCGGGCCGCCTGGCCGCGGTCTGCGACCTGCTGAGCAGCCACGGTCTCGAGCCTTCGGCCGGCCCCGGCCCGCAGAGCGACACCGACTCGCCGAGCCGGATGGTGCGCGCGGTCAGGCGATGAGCGGGCGCGAACCCCGCCTCACCCGCCGCGCCCAGCGCCAGAACCCCGCCTCACCCCGCCGCGCCCAGCGCGCGAACCTCACCTCCCCCGGCCGCGCCCGATCGCGCGACGGACGGGACGATGAAGCGGAAGAGATCCGCGAGCTCGGTCACAACCGCCGAGGCCGGGAGGGCGGTCGTCAGCTCGGCGAGGGCCTGGTCGAGGTACCGCCGTGAAAGCGTTTCGACGTGTTCCCGCCCGCCGGCCCGTTCGATGAGCATGGCCTGCGCGTACAGGTCCGACTCGGCCGGCGCGGTATCGCTGAACGCGCCCGCCAGCTGAGTGCCCGCCGCGCTCCGCGACCGAAGCGCCGCTATGACCGGCAGCGTCTTCTTGGCCTGCCGCAGATCGCCCTGGACCGGCTTTCCTGTGACCGCCGGATCGCCCCATATGTTTTCCAGGTCGTTGGCCATCTGCCAGGACAGCCCGAGTTTCCGGCACGCTCCGCCGAGCACGGTGGCCACCTCGGCCGACCCGCCCCCCAGCGTCACGCCGATGGCGGCGCAAGAGTAGAGCAGAGCGGTGGTTTTGTACGTGGCCGCCATGTAGTGCTCGGCGGTGACCTCGGCGGCAGGCGCACTATCCAGCGCGAGGTCGGCCGCCTGACCCCTGATCATCTCGTTGAGGGCCTCGGCGAGCATCCGGGTGGCGGTCCGCCCGGCTTCGTTCTTCAGACCCGTCAACTGGTCGAGAGCCAATCCGATGAGCGCATCGCCCGCGAGTATGGCGTTGGCTAGGCCGAACGCGACCCAGGCGGATGGACGGCCACGACGATGGTCATCGTTGTCCATAATGTCGTCGTGCAGGAGCGAGAAGTTGTGCACCAATTCGACGGCCACCGCTCCGGGCAGCACGTCCGCCGCGGGCGCGCCGACCGCCTGGCCGCAGAGCAGAACGAGGGCAGCGCGCAGGAATTTGCCTTCCTTGGACTCGACTAGGGAACCGTCGATGCCGCACCAGCCGAAGTGATATCCGCATAGCCGCGCCAGGTCCGGATGAAGGCCATCCACCGCCTCGCGCAGGGCCGGAAGGGCCAGATCGCGCGCGGCCCCCAGGATCCGGGGCGGGCCATGCTCCTGCCGTGTTCGCATGAGTCCAGGGATCCGGCGCGGCTACTTAACGACTGATTTCTCGGCCGCTATCACAACGTAATTCAGATGATTCTTCCGGTAACCGTCGAGGAATGGCTCCTCCACGCCGGTCTTCATCGTCGAATGCGACCTGAGTTCCCAGTACGGGATGGCCTGCTTGGTGAGATCGAGGACGCGCGAGACCACGAGCTTGCTCTCCGCCAGAGCCTTCAGATACGTGCCGCGACGATGGATCTGACAGCAGTAATGATCATTAATGGCCGTCACCTCGGGCGAGACGGCGGTAACCGCGTCATTTTCACACCACGTCACAAGCACGTAGCGGCCACCGGGTCGCAGCACCCGCGCGAACTCGCGGAACGCCTCGAAGAGGTCGACATACATCGTCGTCTCGTTTGTGACGACTGCGTCGAACGAGCCGTCCGCAAACGGAGTATTGACCATGTTCGCGTAATGGAAAGCGACTTTGTCAGCGCATCTGCGAGCTTGCGCCAGGCGCTCGGAGAACGCGATGTGGTGTTCACAGAAATTGACGCCATCGAACCGGCAGCCGAACCTGTCGTGGAGCATGAAGGAGGTGCCGCCTCGCCCGGAACCGCCGTCCATGACCCGGTCGCCGGGCCGCAGGCCCTCAAGTGCGTCGGCGATGAGACCCACCTGCTCGCTCTCCAGGCGGTGCATCTCCTTGACGATGAGCCGCTCGCGTTCCTCTTCCTCGACCTCGAGAATGTTCCGGTTGAAATCCCCGGCCGCGAAATGGTGGTGATAAAGACCGTCGATGTCACCGAGCAGGAGGTTGATGGGGTCGCTCTGTTTACTCTCCCAGTGCTCGTGCAGGTCGCGCTCATAAGATGTGCGGATCACAGCGCTACTGACACTGACGTTGCCCTCGGGCATGTCGCGCTCCTTGATGGTTTGCTGTCAAGATGACGGAGTTGGCGGTCGCCGTCGGGAACAAGGGCGGGCTCGCAGGCTATTGTTTGGCGGCTCGAAGTGACGTCGCCGCCGGGGCG
>Ga0335074_10002479_pt1 | contig 25125 bp, 25 predicted proteins | sample Lox_Sample_23_FD_206715 | JGI IMG/M metagenome (GOLD analysis project Ga0335074, IMG submission 206715) | Soil microbial communities from Loxahatchee National Wildlife Refuge, Florida, United States - Lox_Sample_2.3 | ecosystem: Environmental > Terrestrial > Soil > Wetlands | place: USA... | reverse complement strand
AAACGGAGTACCAGGCCATGTCAGATTCCGTGGAGTTTCGTCATCTTGAATATCTGCTTGCCATCTACGAAGGGAAGAACTTCACGAAGGCGGCGCAGCGGGTATACCGCTCACAACCCGCAGTGAGTCAGCAGGTGCGGGCTCTCGAAGAAGACATCGAGTTTCCAATATTTGTTCGCGGTGGACGAAATGGTGTCTCCCCTACCGCTGCTGGCGAACTGGTTCTCCACTGGGCGCGCAAGGTGTTAGGGGAGCGTCGCGAAATCTTCGCGATAGCTCGAGCCATATACAAACGCCAAGTGCCCACTCTACGGCTCGGGTTCTCCCCCTTCGTGAACCCGCTTCTCTTGCAGGCTCTTCGCATAACCTATGAACAACTTTTCCCCTCCTGCGAGATCCAAGTATCCAGCGGAGACACTGCGCATACATTGCAACGGCTAGAGCACAACGGACTCGACTGTGCTGTCCTGCCACTCCCCGTTAACCGTGACCTCTGGGTGGTCCTGCAAGTAGCCCAATCGCCACTAGTCGTTTGTATGCGGACTGATGATCCGCTTGCTTCGAAGACGCAGATCGATTTGCAAGAAGCCGCACCTCGAATCACGATTTTCCGCGATCCAGAATTGCATCCAGCCGCTCACCTCCGCTTGTCGGAGATGTTTGCCGAGGTCGGGATTCCATTGCATGTCGCGAACGTGGCGGCTACGCCGTCCGACATGCAATGGATGGTGAAAGAGCGTTATGGGCTTGCTCTCATTGACCAGCTTTCTGTCTTGCAATCGGGCCTCGTGACCCGTCCCCTTGCAGGTGTGAGTTGGACCGCAGATACAGCGTTCGTAACCAGCAAAGAAAGCGCTCATATCGCGCTCCCTCTTCTGGAGAAATATCTCAGAGAAAACGGTCTAAGTCCCAGACGAAAGCAGCCTCGTCCAGAGAAAGTCCATCCTCAGCAATTGAAGTTGATCGGCTGATTGCGTTCCTTCTATAAGTCGAACTTTGAGCGTTATAGAAAATACGTCTTGGACGAGCAAGACAAATCGGCCTACTTTCCGTGACATGGCGGTACGAAAACATGCCATCAGGAGAATGCCGATGCCACTTCGTTCCTATTTAAAAAGACACATCATCCATCGAAAGCTGCTCCATGCCGCTCATGTCATGGGGCCAACGCTGGTTGCTCTCGCGTTTGCAGGAGTAAGCAGCGGTGTGGCTCATGCCCAGGGAACGATGGACTTCTCTGGCGCTCAAACGCTGATGTCAACCTTCAAAACCTTCGCCATGTACGCTGGGGCCGTTATCTGCCTCGGAGGGCTGATTTTTGCGGGTATTCGCATGATGTCAGGAAGATTTCAGGACGCCATTCCGGGGCTCTTCGGAGCACTGTTTGGGGCTGGCGTTCTGGGATGGGGTGCGGGCTGGATAGGCAGTTTAACAGGCCAATCCATGTGAGGTGCTGCACCCATGATCAAGCGGGGAGAGCCGTTACCGATCAATCAAGCGCTGAATCGACCGAGGGCCAAACTTGGTCTCGATCTTACAGCATGGATGGCGATTGTCTTCGTCTGCGTAACGGTTTTCCTCGTTGGGTTTCGTCTGCTGGCCATGCTCGCGTTTCCAACGCTCGCAGTCTGCGCGTGGCTCATTGTTCGCAAACACCCAAAGATGTTCCAACTGTGGGGCCTGAGCCTCAACCAGAAGTCCTACTATGACCCGCGCAAATACTGAGCAAGCCAAATTCGTTCCGTGGTTCGCCAAGGCAGGAGCCGCGTGCTCGATTGTGCCAATCTCGCGCTTCATCAACCCCAGCATCTTTGCACTCAAAGGCGGCGGCTACGGATGCCTGTTTGCGCTTTCAGGTGTGGACGAGGAGGGTTTGACCGACCAGGAGCTTGATGCACAGCTCCGCATGATCGAAGGTGCATTACGCGGTCTTCCCGAAGGCTCCTGCCTGTATCAATACACCCGCGTCCTGTCCGGCTATGAGCTGCCCCGCCAGAAGTCCTACGGCAATCCCGTTACAGAGGCATTCATAAACGACCGACTGACCTTCCTTGAGAAGACCGCCCGATTCCGCCGAATCGACCAACACTGGTGCCTGACATTAGAGCCGTCGAAGCTCAAAGCGTTCGAGCGCAAGCCCCAGGAGAACTCTGCCGATACTTCGCGGATGCTGGCAGAGTTGGAGAAGACAGCCACATTGCTTGCCGGGAATCTCGGCAGCACCATCGGGCTTCGCCTGCTCGACAAGCAGAGTGCCTTTCAGTTCTTCAGCTATCTCTTCAATCTGGAGGACTGGGCGGAACAGGGCCAGCTCCGCACCGACAGCGGTGTAGACCGCCAGATCGTCCAGTGTCCGGTTGCCTGGGAGAGCGATCATCTCCGCATCGGCAAGCGCTTCGCGCAGATGTATTCGCTGAAGACAACGCCCGAGGCATCACGGCCCTGCCTCTTCACGGAATTGTGCAAACTCGATTGCGACAGCATCCTGTGCTCGACGTGGAGACCCAAGTCCACGGCGACAGCGCGACATGAGATCGACCAGCAGGAGAAGTTCATCAGCTTCTTCAAAGTCGGCGTGCTCTCGCGCGTCATGGCGGGCAAAGACACCGCATCACTTGACACCGGAGCGGGTGCGAAGGCCGCTAACAATGCTGTCGATGACCTCGGCGAAGTGATCCGTTCGCTGGATAAGAAATCGCAGGGCGAGTATTCCTTGCGTCTGCTTGTCGCCGCCCGGAGCGTCGCGGAGTTGCACGCGGTCGCTCCTGCTGTGCATCGCGTCTTCGTGGAAGCCCGCGCTCAGATCATGGAAGAGACATTGGGAAATCTCTCCGCGTTCTACGCCATGTTCCCCGGCAATGGAAGGTTCAACGTCTTCTCGATGTGGCTCGCGGAAGACCACCATGCACGCCTGTCTTCGATCTTCGCTCCACATCCTGGACATCCGCACTCGGATGACCTCGATAGCGAATACCTGAACGTCTTCGAGACAAGGACGAGCACGCCGTTCTTTCAGGATGTTTATGTGGACGGCGTGCGGGTGCAGCTCATCCTCGGACCCACGGGCAGCGGCAAGTCCGTGACCGGGAACCTCACCATCGCCCATGAACAGAAGTACGGCGGATTTACCTACATCTTCGATATCGGCGGCAGCTACGAGAGCGTCGTGGAGCTATATGGCGGGCGTGTAGACCGCATCGGTAAAGACGGCCCGCGCGTGAACCCGTTCACGCTGGAACCGACCGAGAGCAACATCCAGTTCCTCTACAGCTTCATCAAGTTGCTGCTGACCAACGGCGGCGCGGAACTGGAGCCGGAAGACGATGACGTGATCCACAAGGCCGTGCAGGATATGTACCTGCTTGACCCTGCAAACCGCCGCCTCTCCAATTTGTACCTGCCCAAGAAGCTCGACAGGTATCTCTCAAAGTGGGTTGGGAGAGGCGTCTACAGCGCCATCTTCGACAACGTGGAGGACAGCCTATCGTTGTCGCGCATCCAGTGCTTCGACTTTCAGGGCGTGAACAACGCGCAGTATGCCGACCTGATCGAGCCGCTGATGGTGTGGCTACTCCGGCGCATCAACGATGTGCTCTACAACCCCGCTAATCTTGGTGTGCCCAAGCACATCCTCATCGAAGAAATCTTCTCTTCGATGAAGAACAAGCAGTTGTTAGATGGTGCTCTCGCTTCGATCAAGACGGTTCGCAAGAATCTTGGCGGCGTGACCATGATCGGCCAGTCTGCCGAAGACCTCGGAGCGAACGCCGATTCCATCGTGAACTCCTGCACGTCTTTCCTGTTCTTGCGCGATGCCACGTTCAACCGCAAGCGGTACGCCGAGCTGTTCAAGATGAACGAACAGCAGATCGCGCTGTTCGAGTCCCTGCAGGACCGCGAGGCGCTGTACATACGCCGCGACGGACTCACCAAGGTTGTGCGGCTGAATCTCGATAGCCGCAGCTACGCCGTGTTCTCCACCAAGCCGAAAGACCGCGTGCGCCGGTCGAAGTTGATTGCCAAGTACGGACTGACCGAGGGCATCGCACGCTTTGCCCAGGGCGATACCGAGTAACCGCAGAAAGGATAAGAACTATGAAGCCGCTCATCCCCATCATCATCAGTCTCGGCGTCGCTGCTGGAACAGTGCCCTTGCGGGCAGCTACCTCCCCGCACCCGCTGGAACCGAACGCGCCGCGCACTATCTCGGTCTCGGAGTCGCAGGCTCCGCCTGTGGTTCGGGCGGCTTTGCTGCAAGCGACGCTGATCGTGCTTCCCGCCGAGGAGAAGGTCGCCAACGTCTTCGCCGGTGACACCGTGGATTGGGTGTTCGATGGCGGCCATGTTGCCTCGCGCTTTATCAGCATCAAGCCGAAGGTGGCAGGCGGCACCACGGATGTCCACATCGTCTCCGACCACGGTAACGAATACACCTTGGAGCTTCGGGAGGTTTCCGGGGACGAAGATCCTCACTTTGATTCCAAAGTGTTCATTTCCCCAACGGACAAAGCGGCCAAAGAAAAGTTGACTCAACTGCCCGTCTTCGTTCCCGCCTCCGAGCTGGATCAAGCCAGGCAGCAGATTGCGGAGGCGAAAGCAGCCGAGGCCGCAACGCTCAAGGCGGAACAGACGAAAGACGAAACCTACCGCAGCCAGTATCCCGGCACGCTGCACTTTGACTACACCTGGGACAAGTCGAAGGGCAAAGAGCTTGGCTTAGAGGAGATTTGGCGCGATGACAAATTCACCTACCTGCGTGGCCAGTTCCAGGAGACGCCCGCGCTGTATGAGGTGAAAGACAAAAAGCCATCGCTCATCAACTTCGATTTCAATAACGGCCTCTATACGGTCCCGAAGGAACTGGACAACGGTTATCTCGCCATCGGGAAACAGAAGGTGGAGTTCCACCGCGAGGAAGCGAGGTAGCCATGCCGGAGCAGAATCAGAACGTACCTGCGACCGTACCGGAACAGCCGGAGTCGAAACCGCCGCTCAAGAAGAGTATGCCGGTCGTCATTGCCCTGGTGGTCATCATCGGGCTGATCGGCATCGCCAACCTCTCCAGCCTCTTGAGTGGGAGCAGGAAGTCAGCGCCCGCGAGCACCATGCCGATGCGTCCGGCAGCGCCGAACGCCCAGCAGGTGTCGAGCTTCGAGTCGCAGCAGCAACTACAGGCTCAGCGGGATGCCGATGCACGCCAGCACCAGCAGGAGATGGCCGCTGCGCTCCAGCAGCTTCAGGCCGAACAGGGCGTCCCCGGCCCGGAGTCCGCAGGTGCGCCGCCCATGACTCCAGCGCAGCGTGACTCCATTTACGGCAACAGTGCCAATGCGCCCCAGCACACCTCCAATGTTACGGAGGCCCAGGCAGAGGCCAAGCAAAAAGAACTGGCAAAGGAGAAACAGCAACAAGACGCCATCGACAGCGACACCGTTGCCATCGACTTCGAGCGTACAGCTTCCACCCCTGCGACCGGCACGACCGGGGCCACGCAACAGACGGCTGCTGACGCAGCCGGCGGCGCGGCTCCCGCAAAGTCTGTGAGTGTTGCGGCGAAAGCCGACAAGCAGGCCAACCCGATGGCTCCTTACGATTTCGATGCCTACGATGGCCGTCTCTACCGCGTCTTCGAGGGCACCGTGCTGGAGGGTGTCGTTACCAATCACATCGACGGCGGGTTCAGCGGCCCCATCATGGTCTCGCTCACGACAGACCTGTACTCCCACGACCACCAGCAGCTTCTTCTTCCCCAGGGCACGCGCTTGCTTGGCGACGTGCAGAGCGTCGGCAACGCACAACAGCGGAAGATGTTCGTTACCTTCCACCGCGCCATCTGCCCGGATGGTTTCTCGCTGGAGTTTGCCAAGTACATCGGCCTCGACCAGATCGGTACGACCGGCCTGGCAACGAAAGTAGATCACGGCTACTTGCAAGCGTTCGCCGCAGCGGCTGCGATTGGCGGCCTCGGCGGACTTGCTCAGATCGGCAACAACGGAAGCGTGCTCGACCCTTCGGTGCAGATTCGCAACGGCATCTCGGAGCAGTCCGCTGTGGAGGGCGAACAAGTGCTCAACCATTTTCTGAACCGCTTGCCCATCATCACGCTCAAGGAAGGATCTCGCGCCCGCATTTATATCGGCACCGACCTGCTGATTCCGTCCTACGCGGAGCACCGCGTCAACCCAACCCTATAGAGAGGAGCTTCGCTGTGAATGACCGCTATCAACATCTGCTCCGTAAGGCCCGCGACGCTAAGAACGGCGGATACGAAGCATGGGCCGCGCAATCCACGGGCGAGAAGGTTGCCGTCGCACTGGTTCTCAACCGTGCCGATTGGCTGTCCACGATGCAATACACCATTGCCGAAGCCATCGAGCGGAGTGGCATCGAGTGGGTTTCCATCATCCCACAGGTCGCTCGCCAGCTCGCGGACGAGGAGTGATGCCGCCCATGCAGACGAGTCCACTCCATCGCCTCTATCAGGTCTCAGGCATCATCGCCGCAATTCTCCTGGCTCTCCTGTTCGCTGGGACGGCTCCCGGCAGAACCATGCTTGCTTGGATTTACCTCCAGTCCACCGAGACCATAACAAGCGCAACGCATCTCCGCTCATCAGCCCTGGACAGGTTCGACCCGACCTGCCCGCAGTGCATGTAGTCCAACCCAAACCGCAGGAGGCTCCATGAAGATCAATCCGAAGAACCGCAAGTGGATCATCGGCGGCGCGGCGCTGTTGCTGACCGCTACGCCGAGTTTTGCGCTGTTCGGGATCGGAGATATCGTCTTCGACCCCACCAGCTACGCCAGCCTCGTCTCCCAGCTCACGACGCTGGAGAGCCAGTACAACATGCTCAAAAGCAACATCGCCCACTTCAGCTTCAAGCAGCAGTGGCAGACGACGCTTCATACGCTGGAGAACGTCAACGTCGCCAATATGTTCGGGGAGACGGCGGGCATGAGCATTGCGCTCAATACCAACTCTCCTAGCGCATCGACGACTGCATGGAAGGCTGCCACGGTCTCCATGAATACCGGGGCTACGTCCTATCTCGCCACACAATCTCTTGGCTCCGCCCGGATGTCGCAGCTTGCGATGGTCGAGACCGCCGATTCCGTCTCTCCCGACTGCCTTACCGCTGTGGGGCAGTACCGGAGTGACCGGAGCACAAATGCCACCGCGAATAGTTCGCTGCTCTCGGAGCAGTTCGACAACTCGGACTCCACGAACAGCGAAGTGCAACAGCTCAATCTTCTCAATGCTGCCGAGGCCCAAAGAATGGCTGAGATGCAGTCGCAGGGTGCGTTGCAGGCTTGCCTTGCATCGCAGATGACGGTGGCCAATATGCAGCAGCGCAATGCCGCCGTCGAAGACCTCAACACCGCGGCCTTCGTGCAACAGCAGCGTTCCGTCAATGACGTAAGCGCCGCCAACGAAAGCAGCACATGGGATACCTACCTGCCCTAACGGAGACCGCGATGCTGAAAGCGATCAATACCAAAATCCTGCTCACCATCCTCGCGGCCCTGGTAGCCATCGGAGGCACGTTGGCATACCAACGGCATGAGACACAGAAAGCCGCTGCCGCCGCCGCGAAAGCTGCGGCCATCCTTCAGGAGCAACAGAAGGAGGCAGACGAACAGAAAGCCGCAGCGGAGGCTTTTCGGCAGCGCGTGGACGCAGACAGGAAGAAGCACAGCTCCGCAGCCGCGCACGAAGGCAAGACGTGGCGGACGTACATCCCCTAACAACGAGAGAGTTGCGATATGGTTTCCGTGGCATTGTTGGCGCAGGCATTACCGAGCACAAGTTCCGGCGTGGACTGGCTGTACCAGTTCACCAACAACCTGACCAATCTGACGACGCAGAACGGCGGCGCGCTCACGCAGCTTGGCCTCACGGAACTCAGTTGCATCTCTCTCTTCACCCTTATCAGCATGGTCATCAACTGGAATACGTCGGCGATGACGCTGCGCTTCCATACCCATCCTGTCCGCGCGGGCGATCTGACGAACTTCCTGTTGCGCCTGATCGTTTGCTCTCTGCTCCTCAACTATTGGGTGAACCCGTTTCCGGGCGCGAGCTTCGGGATCAATCACTTCTTTTCCTACATCGCCCAGGCGATGGTCGCGGCATTCGATCAGCACTCGTTAGATCAGTTCCTCCAGTTGCTCAAAACGGCTGCCGACAGCACGCCTACGCCGTCCTTCACCGCCCCGACCGAGATCCTTTGCTACATCATCGTGCAGCTTATACTTGGCCTTGCCTCAGCCATCCTGTTCGTCATTAATTGCAGCGCGTTCATCCTGTACGGAGTCGCCGCTTTGTTCGGCCCGGTGTTCGTGCCGCTCCTCATGACGCAAACCTTCCGCGCCAAGTTCTTCCAGTTCCTCGATGTGCTCATCAGCTTTGCGATGATTCGCGCCGTTGCCGCCGCCTTTATCTTCGTGTGGGCCGGATTCATGAACGGTTTCCTTCAACAGACCTTCAACGGCAACTATTCGATGGAGATGTGGATTGCAAATCTTATCCCTTGCTTGATGGTTTTCGTGGCGTTCATCATCAACATGCTGTTCATTCCGAGCATGACGCAGGCCATCTTTGGCGGCGCTGCCGGAATGGCCGGAAGCATGGGAGGTCTGGTCGCCAAGGCCGCAGCTACACTCGCGATCAGTGGAGGGGCTTAGACATGATCGAGTTTCTAATCGACGTTCTTTTCTTACGGCATTTAGGACTGGGCAGGTTTTTCCGATACATGCTCCTGACGTTGTTTTTCGGTTGCCTCTTTGCCGGTTTGATCTACACCTATGTCTTTCTTCACGCTGCCAGTGAAAGGAGTCATGCTCCCCATGTCCACGCACACCATACCCATTGAAGGGCAGCTCACCCCGGAGCAATCGCTGCTTACCGACCAAGTCGGTAACGAGGTCTATGCCTCCCACTATGCCGAACGAAAAGCCTACCGGCTCATCATCGGTTGCGGCACAGTATTACTCTGCGGTTCGATGTGGCTCAACTTCTCTCTGGCTGATCGTCCACTGGTGAATCGCTACATTCGTATTGACGAGATGGGCCGTGCCCAGGCTATCGAGTACAGCGATCTCGATTACAGCCCGCGCGAGGGTGAAGTACGAACCTATCTCACCGATTGGGCCAACTATCGTTACACCATCAGCCGCGACACGATTGCCAGCAAATACCCGCTCAACTACTACTTCCTGTCGCAGTCGCTTGCCTCGCAGCTAATGGCCGAGGATAACCAAGATCATCTCGTCTCTCAGGTCATGGCCGGGCAGATGGAACAGAGCGACGTGGAGGTGCGTGACGTGACGATCACCTCCATGTCCGTCCAGACCATCCAGAGAGCGAAGGTGGCTCGCGGAACCGCTCTGGTAGCCATCGACCGAATCTATGCGCCGGACCACTCCCGTCAGCCCCGGACCGAGCATTGGATGCTCAGTATCACCTACTACCTGAACCCGCAGCAGGTAAGCGATCAGGCCAAAGTCTTTCCGCAGTTCGAGACGATCAATCCGCTTGGCTTGACCATCACGGAGTTCCACGAAAACCGGGTCTCAGTCGATCCCATTGCTCCCAACTCGCCCGCCGCTGTACCGGGGATGACAGCACAGCCGATCCCAGGAGCAACCCGGTGAGCTTCCAACTCATACTCCCGTTCTTTCCCGAGGAGCTGCGGGCCTTGCTATTAGACCCTTCCATCTCCGACTTGATGATTAACGGAACGACGGGAGTGTTCGCGGATCGTGGCGGCGTGGTCGAGCATATTGCGCTCTCCGCGCCGTACACCAATGACCGTTTGCAAGCTGCGATTGAACGTGTCGCCCGCATCCTCGGGCAGGACCTGACCAGCCAGAATCCCATCCTGAACACACGCTTGCCGGATGGTTCGCGTGTGGCCGTCGTAGGCACTCCGTCCTCGATCAATGGGCCGACTCTTACGGTGAGGAAATTCAACCGCTGGTACACCTCCGATGAACTCGTGAATGCGGGCAGTTTGTCCGAAGACGCGCGCGCTGCTGTGGTGGGATTGATTCAACGCCGCAAGAACGGCATCATCAGCGGCGGAACAGGTTCGGGAAAGTCAACCTTGATGAAGGCGCTACTCGATCATGTTCCACTACACGAACGGCTGGTGGTCATCGAGCAGCCAGCCGAGCTAAAGCTGGCGCATCCGAACGCCGTCCGGTGGGAGGCTGTCGATGCGATTCCCGGCCAGGTTGCCGTCACGCCGAGCCAGCTTGTAGCCGCCGCGTTGCGCCATCGTCCCGACCGCATCATCATGGGCGAAATCCGCGACGAATGCGGCTATGACCTGTTGCAAGCGATGAACACCGGCCATGGCGGAACGCTTTCGACATTACACGCAGATTCCGCACTGGATGCGCTGGACCGCCTGGCCGACATGGCCCTCAGTGCAAGAACGAATCTGGACCAGGCGTTTGTCCGGTCGCAGACCGGCAAAGCCGTGGACTTCGTATTGCATTGCGAGCGCGACGTTGCGGGCCGACGCCGGGTACGCGAGCTGATTCGCGTGAAGGGCTACAGTCATGCGGATCAGTCCTTCGAGACCGAAGAAATCTATCGTGCGCCCGGTGCAGCGGTGGCGTGAGTTGAGGAAGGCACCCGGAGTCTCTATGGCAGGTCTTTCGCCCAACCCGAACCTGAATGCTCCGATGTCGAAGCATGAGCAGGAGCTTGGCACTCCCCAGGAGACGACACGCCGACCCGCTCCATCGAAGGCCGGTCTGATTGCGGGACAAGTTAGCAGGCAGCGCACGGCTCGATTGTCGGGTGAAAGGCATCGCCAGGAAGCAGAGGAGGCGTCTTGTTCGGCACAGTGTCTCCTGCGTGTATCCCGCTTCATGCTCGGTCACTGCTTCGGGGTCAAACCGACGCCCGGCGGCAGGCTCGTTCTTCTGCTTCGGCTATCGCCGCCTTCGGTTACGGCTTCCATCGAAATCTTGTTCGGAAAGAGCACCGAAAAGATTATCGACGGACCCACCGTAAATGCAGAACTTCGGCCTTGGGAGTCGGACCCACTCGCTTGGCTTCGCCGGGTGTGACCCGAGCAAGATCGGGAATTCAAAACGGAGACGAACATCATGTACAAGAACAAGACCGAACTTATGGGCTTCCTCGGCGGCGATGCCGCAGTCCACACCGACAAAAACAACAAGCCATTCACCACGCTGCGCCTCGCTACTACGGAGTCCCGCAAGAGCAAGCAGACCGGCAAGTACGTTGAGCGTACCGAGTGGCATAACCTCGTCGTCTTCGGCAAGCTGGGCGAGTTTGCCGCCAAGCTCAAGAAGGGCGCTCACATCGACATCGAAGGCAAGCTCCAGTATGCGGAATACAAGGGCGTAACGACCGCTTCGATCCGGGTCTACTCCATCCTCAAGCTCGACCGCGCAGAGAAGGCCGCGCCGGAGGATGACTTCGATGAATTGCCCGAAGGAGAGGCCGCATAAGCCTCTTCGCTACGCAACGGAAGCCCGGTGAAAGCCGGGCTTCTCTAGTGCCAAAAGCCCCGCAACATCGCGCTCGCAACGCAACATCGACTGGAGGTAGCGAGATGCACACAGCCGCCAAAGATTTTCTCATCCGTTGCTTCGCTCCCGGTGAGACGATTGCTCTCCTCCTGCGCGGAGAGAATGCAGGCGCTCCGACGCAGCGCATCGTCACCCTTGAGAGGGTGCTCGCCTCGCGCTATCTCGATTGGCTCGCGCATGAGAATAGGAGCGGCATGAATGTCTATGTCGCTGCCAATCCGCTTCACCCCGGCAGCCGCAGACGAACGAAAGACTGCATCGCATTTGTCCGCCATCTATATATAGACATCGACACTGACGGCGACGCCCGGCTCGCTGCGCTTCGGGCGTCGGATACAGTTCCCACGCCAAGCGTCATTCTCAACACTTCGCCCGGCAAGTACCAGGTGCTCTGGGCGGTCGATGGGTTCGACTTTGCGCGTCAGGAACAGACGCTCAAGCTGCTGGCCATCGACTTCGGCGGCGATCCGGCCTGCACGGATTGCAACCGGGTGCTTCGCATACCCGGTTTCCTGAATCGCAAGTACGATCCGGCGCACAGAGTCACGGCGGAGTATCCCTCCGATTCCATCTGCACCCCAGAGGACTTTCGACTGGATACCAGCATGTCCGGTGAAATGCTGTTTGACCATACTGTCGCCACCCGAAGGCAGCCGGGAAAGCATAGCCACTCGGAGAGCGATTGGGCATGGGTTTCTCACGAACTCGCCCACGGAAAAGATGCTGTGAAGCTGACGAGGGAGCTGGCTTCGCGCCGCTCCGATAAGCCCAATCCTCTCTACTACGCGCAACGCACCGTAGATGTTGCTTCAGCTCGTCTCTGGATGATCGAAGGCGTTCGCATCGACGACGTAATCACCATGCTTGAGTCCCGCCGCCGCTTCGAGCTTCCCGCCGCACTGTGCTCCACTCGTGCGCGTGAGATTGCAGGGACGGCCCAGCGCATGATTTCTCACAAAAAGTTTGCTTGATCTTGTCACGAAAAGGAGAACCAAATGCCACTACTAGAAGTAGTCCAGACCAAACACCTCAGCGCCTCCATTCGGCTCACGGATACGACCGCGATGCAGGTCGATCAGTACGCCGCCTTCATCCACGCATCGGCTAATGATGTCGTTGAGCAGGCGCTCGCGTATGTCTTCAGCAAAGACCGCGAGTTTCAGGAGTTCCTTCGCACTCCTGAAGCACAGCGGATTACGCCGACGCTTCGGGTCCGTCGGGGCGCTGCAAGCGAAGCATCGGAGCCGCCCGTCCGCAAGCCGGTTTCCTCGGCATCTTCACCTGCACCAGCAACAGCAATCGTGGCGGGATCGAAGGCATGATCCCGCTGCTAAAGCGGTGGCAAAGCCACCAAGGTGCTCCGCACCTGAAGAAGATTGACACTTGATCCCTTCCAGGGTGGTGTTTGGAGCGGCAAGCGTATGCAGTTGTCTACTGCTACCCGCTCAATGGCTTAGAGAGACACCGTATGCAACCGCATACAGGACGTATGCGATTGCATACGGCGGTGGAGGACCACAATGACCCCGTCCAGAGAAATTGCAAATAGCAGCATGGAGAGCCGCCTTTCACGCTCAAAAGGAAGACTGCCGCGAGTGCATGTTGCCCAAGCACGAGTCACCCAAACGGAACAGCGAGAGATGGAGGATGCCGCTCGGAAGGAAGGTAAGGCTTTGAGTGAATGGGCACGGGACGTTCTCCTGCGAGAAGCACGGCGTTCCACTGACGAAGCGGTATTCACCGAATTGGTGGCTACGCGCATGTTGCTGGTGAACCTCATCAAGCCGCTCATCCTCGGCGAGAAGGTCTCGCCGACGTGGATCACCGAGGCCATGACGATGGTGCGGAAGGAGAAGCATAAGGCCGCCCAGGACGTGATGCAGCAGTACACACAAGATGCTGGAAAGGAGCGATAGCGATGGCGAACCAATGGGGCAGAAAAGAGACGATCATCTGGCCGCCGCACGCGCCGATTATGAGCTACACCGCCCTGGCAGCGGCGTTCTTTTTTACCTGTCTGTTTGTATGGCAGCGCCTCCATTTCTCGTTGCCGCCGCTCCAGCAGTCCTACATCTCCGAGTACATTCGCTCCGAAATCGGGGGTGCCATACATGCTCATGGCACCTACCGGCTGGTGTATCTCGGTGGCAGCAAGATCAAGCCCCGGCTGGCATTCCCGGTGGACTTCGTGCCGGGCAAGATGACTCTTCCTGATGGCAAGGTAGTCTCCTTCGAGTTGTCGGATTTGGCGCGGGCTCAGGGGTACAGTTTTCCATTTCGCGGTCCTGCTCAGAAGCTCGCGGATGCTTCGGTGTATCGCTGGCTTCGGGGTGCCATCTTCGCAGGCAAGGGCATCCTGTCCGTCTTCGCCGTCAGCTTCATCGAGGGCGGAGTTTGTCTCGCACTGATGCTCTGGCTGGCGATCCCGAGGGACATCCAGCGATTCAAAAACATGAAGTATGGCCGTGTGTTGCGCGGCCCTCTCATGCTCTCGCCGAAGGAGTTCAACCGGACGCAGAAGGGCGATGGCATCGGATTCAAGACCACGGAATCCGGCAAGATGATGCGGATTCCATTGCAGAAGGAAGCGCAGCACCTTCAGCTCATGGGCGACACAGGAGTTGGGAAAACGCAACTCATCATGCAGTGCCTTCGCCAGATTAGAGGCCGGGGTGACTCTGCCATCGTCTACGATCCTGCCTACGAATATATCCAGCGATTCTACGACGCCAGCCGTGGAGACATCGTGTTGAATCCGCTGGACGCACGCTGCCCCTATTGGGGCCCGGCGCAAGAGATGGAATCGAACGCGGAAGCCGACGCGATTGCGGCGTCGCTCTACCAGCCGAAGACCGACAAGACTGATGAATTCTTCCATGAGACACCCGCGCAAATCTTCGCTCATCTGCTCAAGCTGGGGCCGACGCCGCATCAACTCGCTGCATGGATGGCCGACGATGTGGAACTGCTCAAGAAACTCGAAGGAACCGAGATGGCCTTCTATATCGACAGAAAGGCCGGGCCTCAGCGTGCCGGAGTTCTCTCCTCACTCGGCCTTGTCGCCAAGAGTTTCCGGCTGCTGCCGGAGAAGGATGACAAGCGGCCTGTCTGGAATGCGCGTACCTGGTCGAAAAAGCGCGAGGGATGGATCTTCATCACCTCGCGCCCACCAGAACGGGACACCCTACGCCCACTGTTCTCGCTCTGGATCGACCTGCTCGTCATGCGGCTGCTCTCAGAACCGCAGCCGGGACAGAAACCCGTCTGGTTTGTCATTGACGAGCTGGCGAGTTTGCAGAAGTTGCCACAGCTCCATACGGCGGTGACAGAGAACAGAAAGTCCAAGAACCCGCTGATTCTTGGCTTCCAGGGCAAAGCCCAGCTTGAGGTCATCTACGGGCATCTGGCCGAGGTCATGCTGTCGCAGCCAGCCACCAAAATCTTTATGAAGACAGCGGAGCCGAAGGCTGCGGAATGGATATCGGAGGCTATCGGCAAAGTCGAGATCGAACGGCTGAAAGAGACGAAGTTCGACGGTACGCGATCCGGTCATAACTTCACCGTCGAGCGGCAGATCGAGCCGCTGGTCATGGGTTCGGAGATTACGGGTTTGGACGACCGTCATGCCTACATGAAGCTGGGAAATCGGGTCGCCCGGTTCGCCTTCGATTACATGGACCTGCCCAAGGCGACGCCGAAGTTTATCCCCCGTGCCTCTGGGAACGATGAACTGAAGTTCGATCCCGATACGTTAGAGCCGCGCCATGCGGTTGCGCCTTCAGTTGACGAGAACGCACCCCAGAGCACGACCGAAAAAGCGTCGAACGATGCGCCGCTGGCGGTAGAGAGAGTGCCGATTCCGTGGCCCAGCAAGGATGCGTCGGCACAGGCCCGCGCCGGCGAGGTGAACCGGCCCGTGCCTGTTGAAGCTGTGGAAGAGGAAGCTCTGCACGGCCCTGAATATGTCAGGGAGCCATAGCCATGTTGTCCATCTCCAATCCGCTGGCTTCCGGGCAAGTGCAGACCTACCACCAACTCGATTACACTGCCCCATCCCAGAGCTATTACAGGCAGGGTGACGCCGTGCAGGGCGAATGGCAGGGACGGCTTGCCTCTGAGTTCGGTCTGTCCGGCGAGGTCTCGGCTCTCGAGTTTTCACGGCTGACCGAGGGGCGGCATCCGCAGACAGCGGCGCAGATGGTTCGCCATAGAGCCGCCGTGGAGTATAAGGATGCAGACGGCAAAACCGTGAAGGCCGTTGAGCATCGCGCCGCCTGGGATGCGACCTTTTCCGCACCAAAGTCGGTCTCGTTGACAGCCCTGGTTGGCGGTGACGAGCGCATCCGTGAGGCTCATAGTGCCGCCGTCACCGTGGCGCTGTCGGAGTTGGAGAAATACACGCAGGCCCGCCTCGGCGGCAATCATCCCGGTGAGACAACGGGTAAGTTCATTGCCGCAAAGTTCGAGCATGACACCGCCCGCCCCGTAGATGGCTATGCCGCCCCGCAGCTCCACACCCATGCCGTGATCTTCAATGTGACTGTGCGAGATGACGGCTCCACGAGGGCTTTGCAGGATCGACCATTCTTTCAGAGCAAGCAGTTTGCCACCGCCGTGTACCAGTCCGAGTTGTTCTACCGGCTGCGCGATCTCGGCTATGAGATGGAGACAGGCGGAAGCGGAGCACCCGAAATTAAGGGCTATACGCAGGAATATCTCGACGCTTCGAGTCTTCGCCGAGACCAGATCAAAGAGGAGATGGCGCGGAAGGGCGTCAGCGGCCCACGGGCCGCGCAGATTGCGGCTCACGCCACGCGGGAGAAGAAGCAGACTCTTACCCGCGAAGAGGTATTGGAGGCTCATCGCAGAGTCGCCGCTCAGTATGGTTCGCAGCCGCAGCACGTTGTCGCTGAAGCCCAGGAGCGGACCAGAATGCAGCAGCACAATCCCGATAAAACGCTTCGCGCAAAGGAGGCCGTCACCTATGCGCGAGACAGTCTTTTCGAGCGGGAAGCTGTTGCCGAGGAACGCCTGATCTTCCGCGATGCCTTGCGGCGTGGCATGGGAGAGACGACCTATGCCGAGGTGCGCGCCGACTTCGAGGCACGGCGCGAGCGTGGGGAGTTTCGTTCCGTCGAAGCAGCAAAATATGCTTCCGGGCGCAGCTTCACGACGGCGGAAACCATCGCTGCCGAGCGCGCCAACGTTGAGCATGTCCTCGCTGGCCGCAATGCTGTTCAGCCGATCATGACTGCTGAGTTGGCACAGGAGCAGGCCAGGTCACGGGAGTTCCTGAATGACTCGCAACGACGGGTTATTGAAGAAGTGCTCAACTCTCCAGACCGGGTTCACGGCTTGCAGGGACGCGCAGGAACCGGGAAGACAACCGTCCTGGCTTCCATCCGCGAAGGAGCGGAGAGGAGTGGCTTCATAGTCGAGGGCTTTGCCCCAACCTCCCGTGCTTCAGCCCAGCTCCGCGAGGCCGGAATCGACGCCACCACACTCCAGAGCTTCCTTGCTCGCGGCGAAAACCATCCCAGCGCAAACCCGGCGTTGCACCATCTTTACATGCTGGACGAATCTAGTCTTGCCAGCACAAAGCAGATGCGGACATTTCTGGAGAAACTGAACCCGGATGACCGCGTGCTGGTCATCGGGGACACCAGCCAGCATCAGGGCGTCGATGCCGGAAAGCCCTTCGAGCAGATGCGGGATGCAAGGATGCGAACCTCGCAGCTTGACCGCATCATGCGCCAGAAAGACCCGGAGCTACTGAAAGCAGTCGAGGAACTTGCGAAGAACAATACGCGGCAAGGTATCGACATGCTCGCCAGCCAGGGTCGCATCCGCGAGATCACCGACAGGCAGGAGCGAATTGCCACCATTGCAAGAGACTATGCCGCCCAGCCGGAGAACACCATCGTCGTCTCGCCCGATAATCGCAGCCGCCAGCAAATCAATGAGGCCGTTCGCGCCGAGTTGCTTCAGAAGGGTGTTCTGGCAATAGATGGGCAGACCTTCCGCACCCTGACACATCGCTCCGATATGACCGGAGCCGACCGCACCTGGGCGGCGCGGTATAGCGCAGGCGATGTGCTCCAATACACGACCGGCAGCAAAACCGAAGGCATCGAGCGGGACAGCTTCGCCACGGTTCGCACGGTCGATGCCCGCACTAATGCGCTTACCGTCGAGCTGGCGAACGGATCGACTGTCACCTATGACCCGCGACGGTTGCGCGGCGTCCACGTCTACCGTGAAACCGAGCGCGAGTTTGCAACCGGCGATCGGATTCAAATGACTTCGACGAACAAGGAACTTGGCGTCGCCAACCGTGATCTCGGCACGATCACGGAGATGAGAGACGGGCAAATCAGCGTGCGGATGGACGGCAAGAACGAGCACAGGATTACCTTTGAGCCGTCCGTTTTCCGGACATTCGATCATGGCTATGCCGTGACCTCGCATAGTGCCCAGGGACTCACCGCCGGACGAGTTCTCGCTCACTTCGATACAGACAGTTCGCACAGTTTGATAAATACCCGGCTGGCTTACGTCGCCATCTCCCGCGCCTCCGACGATGCGCGAGTGTACACCAACAACGCTGAAACGCTCGGTCAACGACTCGCAACCGACATCTCGAAAACCGCCGCCATAGACTTCAGGCCCACGAGTTCCGCTGACAAGGTGCAGCAGGCCGTCGCTGCCTTCCGTGCGAACAATCCTGCAGCCGCGACCGCCAAGTTGCAGGAGCAGGGGCGCATCCGTGAATACGCCAGCCCAGAACACCGCCTCGCCGCTGTTGCTCTCGCATACGCCGGACAGGAAGACCGTGCCGTGGTCGTTGCACCCGATCCTGACGAGCGGCAGGAGCTTACGCAACTCATCCGCGATGAGCTGCGTAAGCAGGGACGGCTCGCCCCCGAAGGCCGCCCTCATTCCATTCTCGTGGAGCAGGACTCCGGGAACCCACGTCTCGCCGCCAACTACCTGCCCGGCGACCAGATTCACTACAAAGCGGGCAGTCCTGCCGAACATGGCATCGCCGACAACAGCACCGCGATTGTTCTCTCCGTCGATACCCATGCGAATTTGCTCACCGTTGCAACACGCGACGGCAGTGAGGTTTCCTACAATCCTGCGCTCCTGAAGAAACAAACGGGCCAAAGCACCGTCTACCGTGAGGAGCAACGCGACCTGTCGGTGGGCGAGCGCGTTCTCTTCACCGCGTCTGATCGGGACGCAGATGTACGTTCCGGCGACTTCGCCATCGTCGAGAAGATTGTGGCAGACGGTACGCTTGGAGTTCGCTTGGATAACGGGAGGTCCGCTGAACTGACCTCGGATCAATCCCAGCACATCGACTACGGCTATACCGTGGACACTGCGCCACGCGCCACTGTGGATCGCGTTCTTGTGACCGGCGATGCTGACCGGCTAGCCGAACAGCAGGAGGCATTCGCATGCCTTTCTCCGCATCTACACGATCTTGTAATACACACATCGGACAGCTGGGAACTTGGTTTGGAGTGGAGTGTTCCACATGTCGACATTGCGTCGACGTCTATAGAGCATTCAACGCACCTGCACAATCTGTCCGCGCCAGTAACGGAGGACATGGAACTTCCGGGGCTCGGCATTCGCTCTTAGCTCCAAATTTCCGAGAGGACGACGTATCGTTACCAATCCGGACTCAATGAGCGACTTCGCGATTTATCACTGATCGGGGAAAGTGTTTGTTCCATGCAATGTCAATAGCTGTCAGTGTGAAAACATCCGTTCGGATATCGTGTTGTGGCGATGCCGAATAGACGTTTTAGAAACACTTGTGCACTTTAAGGCGCTGAAAGATGTTCAGTAGGAGTTGGGAAACGCTTGCATCGTCACCAACTCCTACTATATGAAGGGATGACTCACTGACCTCCAGCGGCTTCTGAGATAAAGGCAGCAACCTGTGTTGGGTGAGACAGCATTGGAACGTGGCTTGATGGAATATGAATCGTCTTCGCATGCATCTGCTGCGCAAGCTTCTCTTCGAGTTTCGGAGCAATCATGCGATCGTTATCCGCGACGATGTAGAAGCTCGGCTTATCTCGCCATGCGGCCTTTGACACTTTCGCTCCCAGTTCGTTCGGTCCGCTCACCTGTCCCTGGGTTGCGGCTAGAATCTTGATCTCGGCCATCGAGAGATCTGGGGCAAAATCTTCTGCGATGCCTTTGTCCGTTATGCTTAGAAACCCCTGGGCATCAGGCCGGAATTCCTTGTCGCCGGGAGGCGGGGGCAACTCGTTATTCAGATCACCGGCAGACTGTCCGCTGTCCGGCGCAAATGCTGCGACATAGAGCAGGCCCGCGACCTTAGGATCGTTGCCAGCCTCTGTGATCACTGCGCCGCCATAGGAGTGCCCCACCAACAGAACCGGACCATCCTGAAGGGCCAAGGTTCGCTTCACGGCAGCTACATCTTCAGCCAGCGTTGTGAACGGAAGGTGTACCGCAGTGACGTGATACCCCTTCTTTTCGAGAAGCGGGATAATCTTGCTCCAGCTGGAACCGTCCGCCCATGCCCCATGCACCAGGACGATGTTGTGCACATGCAGGGCTTGTGGAGAATGGCTCTGCGCTGTTGCTGAAAATGGCAGGAACGCGAGAAGGCCGGCAAGTGCGGCTTTGCCAGCCAGCTTCACAGTCCGCATTGGCTTGGTTTCGGAGAAATATAGATTCATGAGATCCCTTTCTGTGATGATCTGCCTTCTGTACCGTAGCCACACACTGACAGCCAGATCGGTAACGGATGAAGTGGAACACCGTTAGAGAAAATGTCCGCGCCCCCGATAGGGAGTATCAGTGAACGCTGGTACTGGACATCCGTTCTGGTTCTCAGAAACATGGGAAGGCTCTACGTACCACAAACCTTATGGCTACACAAAGTCCGACACAACGGCGAAAGTCCCGGCGAAGAACCGTACTTTCGTCCGGTTGATCGGCTGAGATACGGCGATATTCTGGAAGAAGCCCTAGAACGCTCGAACAGGAACTGCGCATGAAGATTTGGTCTATGAGACTGGCTGCCTTGGTGCTCTGCATCGCCTCATGCGCCCCAACCACCTTAGGCTTTGAGTCGTTCGTCCGAACGTCAGAATATGTGCATACGGCCTGGCGGATGCAGGACGGTGTATTCAACGGGACTCCATACTCCATCGTCCAATCAGCGGATGGGTACCTTTGGATCGGAACAAGCTCTGGCCTATTGCGATTCGATGGCGTCCGATTTCAACCATGGACGCCGCCTTCCGATCCATCTGCTCTTACGGATGGCGTTTATTCTCTCGGCGCAACTTCAGATGGCAGCTTGTGGATCGGCTCATGGACCCTCATGCGCTGGAAAGACAATGAGTTTTCTATTTACCCAAGCGTGCGTGGGCGGATTAACGCGATTCTTGCAGACTCTAACGGGGGCGTCTGGTTTACACGATCGCGAATATCCAATGCGCTCGGCCCGCTATGCAATATCGCGGATGCAAAGATCAAATGCTTCGGCAAAGCAGAGGGGGTTTCGATCCCTTATGCCGGAGCTCTCGTCCGTGACGCTTCCGGCGATCTCTGGCTGGGTGGCGCATCAGGAATGGCCACAGGCAGGCCCGAGAGATTCGAGACATTCACTCCCTCCTTCCTGTCCGCGTCAGGTCGCCTGGGAGGAGTTGGGGCCTTTGCAGACGGCGACGATGGCTCCATGCTCGTTGGGATGGTGCAGTCAGGCCCGAACATGGGGTTGCAGGAATTCAAGAACCATCAGTGGAGTTCGCTGGAGAGAGTAGGCTTCGACGGAAGCAATCTGAAAGTGGACAATCTGCTCCGCGCCAGCGATGGCTCACTCTGGATAGGAACATTCGATCAAGGAATTTATGTTGTGCGCGGGCAACGCGTGGATCATTTCAGCAGTGCAGACGGCCTTTCAAGCAACGTCGTCAATGCGCTCTACGAGGATCGCGAGAGAAACATCTGGGTGGCGACTTCAGGCGGCCTGGATCGCTTCAGCGCCCCCAGAGTAATCGCCTTTTCAAGCCGCGATGGTTTGAGCTCCGATTATGCCGGCTCAATCCTTGCAACACGCGAGGGGGCGGTCTGGGTTGGGAATCACGATGCGCTTGATCGCATTCAAGATGGCAATGTCTCATCCATACGCAAGGAACAGGGGTTGCCGGGTGGACGCGTTACTGTTCTGTTGGAAGGCCCTGCCGGTCACCTCTGGGTCGGCGTTGACAACACGCTTTCTGTTCGCGAAGGGTCGCAGTTCCACAGCCTCGCGCGCGCCGATGGCAGTCTGGTCGGCACGCTTCAGCGGCTGATCAAGGACCCGAGCGGCGACCTGTGGGGCATTCCCGTACCATCCGGCCCGCAGCTCATTCATATCCATAAAAACATCGCCAGCGAAGAGACGATAGGCCCAGAAAATTCAAGGATCATTTCCATCGCACCGAATCCTGCGGGTGGAATCTTGTTGGGCTTCCGGGATGGCCGAGTCGCTGCGTATAAAGACGGAGCGCTGAAGACAATGCTCTCGGCTACTGTGCCCATCCATGACCTTCGATTCCTGGCGGATGGCCATCTCCTGCTTCTTTCGCCCGAGAAGATTATGGGTTGGCAACGGGAACATCTGCAGAGCCTGGGAACGCAGAATGGGTTGCCATGCGATCGAGCATTCACCTTTCTTCAGAGCAGGCAGGGAACCCTCTGGCTTTATACGCCTTGCGGACTCATCGCCATCGACGGCAAGAATCTTCAACAATGGTGGGTTAACCCCAGGTCCACTCTGGAGTATCGTCTGTTCGACAGCTTCGACGGAATCCAGGCTGCTTCGACATCCTTCACTCCGGCTGCATCGGAAGGACCAGATGGAAGGCTGTGGTTCGTCAATGGTTCCAATGTTCAGACCATCGATCCCGCAAATGTAGCGAAAAACGAGGTGGTGCCTCCGGTACACATTCAAGCGGTGGTCGCAGATAGAAGAAGCTACCCGCTGGAACAAGCTCTTCGCTTGCCGGCGCACACACGGGACATCGAAATCGACTACACAGCCTTGAGCTTTATCGTGCCGCAGAAGGTGCGCTTTCGTTATCGCCTTGAAGGAAGAGATAAGGACTGGGAGGACCCTGGTGTGCGCCGCCAAGCGTTTTATACCGATTTGTCTCCGGGCCGATATCGCTTTCATGTCATTGCCGCGAACAACGATGGCATCTGGAACGATGAGGGAGCAACCCTGGTGTTCTCGATTGCCCCCGCGTTCTACCAGACCATCTGGTTCAAGGTTGTTCTGGGAGCAGCGTCAATTCTCCTAATCTGGCTGGTCTATTCTCTGCGCCTCAAGAGCGTCACTGCCGAGGTCACCGCAAGATTAGGGGAGCGCCTCGAAGAGCGAGAGCGAATCGCTCGGGAACTTCACGATACCTTGCTTCAGGATTTTCAGGCAGTCATACTCCAGTTCCAGGCAGTGGCCAAACGCCTGGTCGCAGGCGATCCAAACAGAAAGTCGCTTGAAGATGGACTCGACTTTGCCGACAAAGTGCTTGCGGAAGGGCGTGATCGCATTCAGGACATCCGGACCGATTCGAGAACATTCGACGAACTTTCCGATGCGCTGGCACGCTACGGGAAAGAACTTGCACAAACCCACCCGGCTGCATTCAGCATCACTGTAACCGGAGAACAGCTTGCACTTGATCCAATCGTTCGTGATGAGGTCTACAGAATCGGCCGTGAAGCTATCGGAAATGCATTCAAGCATTCAAACGCTACCAAGATCGAAGTTGAGCTCGCGTACGATACTGCAAGACTTCGCATGAAGATTTTAGACAATGGTGACGGCATTGAACCTGCAATTTTGAAGAACGGGCGGGCGGGCCACTGGGGACTTTCCGGTATGCGAGAACGATCAAGAAAGATCGGCGCTTCTCTCGATCTTTGCAGCAAGCCTGCCGAAGGCACACGGCTGCAGTTGGATTTGCCTGTTCGGATCGCGCATGGAAACAGCCCTGGGTGGAAGCGCTGGAAGGATCAGAGAAGCACCGGGAAGGAGGAATAAAATTGATGAACTCCCCGGCTCACATTCGAGTTCTCGCAGTTGACGACCATCTCCTGTTGCGCAAAGGAATAGCAGCCGTGATCGAGGAAGAGCCCGACATGGTGCTGGTGGGCGAAGCTGCAAATGGGCAGGAAGCGATCGAACGCTTCCGGGAGCTTCGGCCTGACGTAACCCTGATGGACGTGCAGCTGCCGGATATGAATGGCATCGACGTGATCACAGCTATTCGCAAAGAGTTCCCGAAAGCGCGCTTTGTGGTCCTTACCACATATCGGGGAGACATTCAGACGCTGCGCGCCTTGGAGGCCGGCGCTTCCGGCTATCTCTTAAAAACCATGATCCGGAAAGATCTGCTGGAGACGATCCGCGCGGTTCATTCCGGACGCCGGCATGTTCCGCCGGAGGTCGCCGCAGGACTTGCAGAGCACGTTGCGATGGATCAATTGAGCGAACGAGAAATCTCTGTGTTGAGGATGGTCGCCCAGGGCATTTCCAACAAGAACATTGCCGCTGAGTTGGAAGTAACCGAACGCACTATCAAAGGACATATGAGCAGCATCCTTTCCAAACTCGGAGCAAACGACAGAACTCACGCCGTGACGATAGCGATGAGGCGCGGATTCATAGATCCCGTCTGAAGCTTTTGACTCATTGCTCCTGAGAAATTCGCTAGATTACCGGGATTTCTTCCGGTCTGAATCGTTGGTTGTTGCTAATAGGGCAATGTACTCGTTGAACGAGGCCCGTGAAAGATCAGCTGAGACGGTCATTCTCAAGTCTCTACATTTCTAGCTGTTAATCACGTGTAGGCTTCGCTCAGGATGACACATAATGTAAATAATTATAACTACACAAGATAATTTCCTTATATCCATCTATACGAGTCCTGCACAAATACGAAGACTCAACGACTTACAGAAGAAATCTACACGGAATCTGCACAGAACGAGTCAAACAGCAGGAGGCGAATTATGGCATTCGTCACCGAAAAAGAGGACCTGAAGCCGGGACTCATCATCTTCCGGCGCGGCGACGTGGAGCATCGCATGTGGTATTGCCGCATGAAGATGCCGAAGGCCGACCGCTACAAGACGGTTTCTCTCAAAACCTCCGATAAATAAGCGGCGCGGGAACGCGCCTTCGACCAGGACGCGGACGGCGAAGGGAGTTCGGTATCCCAAACTCCTCTCTTCCAATTGGCTCTGATTTGCCGCAGCCCCGCCGGGGCGTTCTTAGCTGCAAATCTTCACGCACGAGCCGCCGCTGGCGGCTGTTCTCAGTGCGCTTTGTGGTGGGAAGGAATCGGGCAAAGGAACTGCATCCCACCCTTTCGAGCGCGTCGTCCTTCCACGACCAGAATCACTACTGCACTTTGACGAACCTGATATCCGCAATCTTCTTGATCACTACGCTCTTGCCCGCTTGAGTCTTGCCCACGAAATAGAAAGGATCGTCTCCGCCTATCTGCTTTC
>Ga0335074_10002478_pt1 | contig 25130 bp, 26 predicted proteins | sample Lox_Sample_23_FD_206715 | JGI IMG/M metagenome (GOLD analysis project Ga0335074, IMG submission 206715) | Soil microbial communities from Loxahatchee National Wildlife Refuge, Florida, United States - Lox_Sample_2.3 | ecosystem: Environmental > Terrestrial > Soil > Wetlands | place: USA... | reverse complement strand
CCCCGCATACGATGACCGGCGTCGGCCTGTCCGCCGCTCGCCGGAGAGACAGCTCACTGGAGACAGCGTGCCCGTGCTGAAGCTCGTCGTTGCCTATGCCTGGATCGCCTTCTGGGCATACTGGCTCGTGTCGGCTGCGGCCAGCAAGGAGAGCGTCAGCGGGGGATGGCGGGGACGGCTCGGCGGGATTAGCGCCATCGCCGTCTTCATTATTGCCGGGGTGTTGCGCGGCGGCAGGCTGGCGGTGCACAGCCTGGTCCTCGAGGTGATCGGGACCGTGCTGTTCGCTTGCGGGATCTCGCTGGCGGTCTGGGCCCGCCTGCACCTGGGCCGCAACTGGGGGATGCCGATGAGTCAGCGGGCCGAGCCTGAGCTTGTCACATCTGGCCCGTACCGGCTGGTCAGGCACCCGATCTACACCGGCCTGCTGGTCGCGATGCTGGGAACCGCACTGGTCAACAGCCTGTTCGGGCTGATCGTCGTCGCGCTGCTTGCCGGGTACTTCTATTACTGCGGCACCGTCGAGGAGCGGAACCTCGCGGTCACGTTTCCTGCCGCTTATCCGGAGTACAAGAGCAGGACCAAGATGCTCATCCCCTATCTGCTGTAAGCATCGCTATGGGACAGTGTTTTACGACAGCGGGCGGCGTTGGAGGGTCCGGGATCGGCGATGCTCCGGTAGCGTTGTTTGACACTATCGGCGCGACGATTTAAGGCTGCACTTATGGCCCAGGCACTTGTTCTTGCCGGCCGGTGGTCCGGGCAGTCGGCGGCTCGGCCGCAGCCCAGCCAGCACCAACAGGTGTCCAACGATGCTGTTGGCCCGGCCCCGGCTACAGCATCATGGTTCCAGCGCTGTCACAGGGACAGCATCAAGTGGCCACCGTTGCCGCTGGATCCGCCCTGGCCAGCAGCAACAAGGGGCCAGCGATGCTGCCCGCAGCCCCAGCGCGGTGCTCCGGTTGCCCGAACCGTCCTGGGCGTACTGGGCGCGGACACCGCCGTCCGCGTACTGGCCCTGGCCACCGCGAAACTGATAGAACGGCTGGCTTGAAAGAGAGTTCTAACTTGCCGCGCTATAACCCCGTTCACAAGCACCCAGCCGGTTATGGGTTCGATTTCTGTATCAACCTGCGGCTGCTGCACATCGCCCTGAGTCCGCAGCAACTCGGCCAAGTCCAGGCGGGCAAGGCGACGCGCACCAGGGTACTGCTATTAGTGCTTGCGACCATCGTGATGGCATCCTCTGTTGGCGGATGCGGTCATCGTGGCCCGGCATCTGACGGGCCACTTAACAGCGGCAACAGTATCCATGGACCAATTCCGCGGGGTTCACAATGCGTACCTGGAGGCCGACCTCAGACGTTCGGCTTTGACCAGTTCACCAACTATGGCCATGCCACCGTGGTTTTGAACCGCGTCGTGCTTCTGCATCCCCACAACGAGCGTCTGGTCGGCTCCTACGCAGTGCCGGGAGGCAGCGTTCTCGGCGTCGCGCATTGGCCACCCCAAAACCCTCCCACGCAACCCGCGTGGAAGGATCGCCAAATTGTACGCGGGTTCCGGCTGGCCGCAGGTCAGACGTTCAATCTAGTCCTTGGCATTGCGGCCACCATTGCGCGCCGCCGCGCGACCTCCCAGGGCGAGTTGGTCTACTATCATGATCCTTCTGGCAACTACGTTGCCAAAAGCTACTCGGCCAACATTATCGCCGCAAACACGCGCACTTGCATGTAGGTGGTGGGTGGTGGTCCCTTCGGATACTGCTTCAGACTTTACTGCCCCGCATGACCAGTTGCGCAGCCCTGATAAGTCGTAGAGCGCGACTCGCCTCAAGCGGGCAAACCATGATTGCGAAAGATGCGAGCTGAGGCACCCTCACCGCAGACCCAGGCTCGTTCGCCCGCAGTGGTCGAAGCGGAAGTTCCGCAGTTTCGGGTGACCTCGCTCCGGTTGGCCGCACTCAGTTCCTGGATAGCCGACCGCAACCCACCAAGTCGACGTACGCCGCAGCCCCAGTGCAAGGACATTTATCGGGCACTAGCCAAGCTCACGCCCGGCCCGCCAACGGGCCCGAGTTCACCAAAAACGAGATCGGCCCCGCAGCGAAGACCGAAACGAGCAGAACGGCTCAGACCCCCGCAGGCAGCCCCGCCATCGCCTCGGCGATAGCCGCCTCAGACAGTTCCAGGTCCTCGATCCGCCCCGCCATGTACTCGCTGTACGCCTGCAGGTCAAGCAGCCCGTGCCCGCAAAGCGCCGTCAGGATCACCTTCTCCTCACCAGTCTCCTTGCACCGCAGCGCTTCCTCGATGCACGCAGCCACGGCATGCGTAGGCTCAGGAGCAGGCACGATCCCCTCGGTCCTGGCGAACCGCAGCCCGGCGGCGAAGCACTCTGACTGGGGCTTGGCCACGGCCTCGATGAGCCCGAGTTCGTAGATGTGCGACAGCAGCGGCGACATACCGTGGTACCGCAGCCCGCCAGCGTGAATCGGGTCGGGAATGAAGTCGTGCCCGAGCGTGTGCATCTTCAGCAGCGGCGTCATCCCTGCCGTGTCGCCGAAGTCGTACGCGTACCGGCCCTTGGTGAACGACGGGCAGGCCGCCGGCTCGACGGCCCTGATGACAGGGTTGATCCGTCCGGCCATCTTCTCCCGCAGGAACGGGAACACCAGCCCGCCGAAGTTGGACCCGCCACCCGTGCACCCCACGATCACGTCAGGTGTGTCCCCGGCATCTGCGAGCTGCTTGATGGCCTCCTCGCCGATGACGGTCTGGTGCATGAGCACGTGGTTGAGCACGCTGCCGAGCGAGTACCTGGTGTCGTCGTGAGTGGCCGCGACCTCGACGGCTTCGCTGATCGCGATTCCCAGGCTGCCAGTGGACGAGGGATTAGCCTCGAGCACGGCCCGCCCGGCCGCGGTGACCGGCGACGGGCTCGCGTGCACTTTCGCCCCGTAAGTCTCCATCAGGATCTTGCGGTACGGCTTCTGGTCATAAGACGACCGCACCATCCATACTTCCAGGTCGATGCCGAACAGCGCGCACGCGAACGACAGCGCGGTGCCCCACTGGCCGGCGCCGGTCTCCGTGGTGAGCTTCCTGATGCCTTCCTCGGCGTTGTAATAGGCCTGAGGAACGGCAGTATTGGGCTTGTGTGATCCGGCCGGGCTGACGCCCTCGTACTTGTAGTAAATGCGAGCAGGCGTGCCGAGATCCTTCTCAAGCCGCCGTGCGCGGTAAAGGGGCGTCGGCCTCCAGAGCCGGTACACGTCGCGCACGGGCTCGGGAATCGCGATGTGCCGGTCACCGGAAACTTCCTGCAGGATCAGCGCCATCGGGAACAGCGGCGCGAGCGCCTCGGGCCCGACCGGCTCCCTGGTCCCAGGATGCAGCGGCGGCGGTGGCGGCGCGGGCAGGTCGGGGATGATGTTGTACCACTCGCGTGGCATCTCCGATTCTGGGAGGACGTATTTCACCTGATGCGTGTCGTTCGTCATCACTACCTCCGGTTGATCGGACCTGCCAGGTCAAGCATGCCGACCACGTTAGCCGACGCATGAACAGCCGGTCAGCCCGATTCGGTGGATATAGCTTGATAGCTCGCAGCAGTCCCTCTATACCCAGTCGTCACTGCCTTTTTGGGGTCTCCCGGATCGGTTGCGGGCGAGTGTGGCGCATGACATCGTTAGACGGTTAACTCAGGCTGGTTGGTAGCCTGCAGTCACTGGCGGAGCGAAGTCGATGGCCTGCGGGTCTCCTCGCGGTCGCCGACTGGGGTGATCAGGTCACGACGGCAGCCAGCGGTGCGGAGGTACTGGTTTTGTCGGTGCGTACAGCCTTGTCAGCCTGGACTGGCCGCGCTGGGCACGGGGGGAACGTCTAGCCATGGCCGGGGCACGTAAGAGCCGGCGGAAGTCCGGGCAGGACGATTCGGCCTCGGGCAGCCCGGAATTCGACGACGGCCAGGTCGGGTCCAATACCGACGAATGGATGACCCCATTCCGGTCGGTTCAGTCAATAAAACCGGTAATGCCGCAGCGCCCCGGCCAGCCGGCGACCGCGACGGTCACAGCTCAGCCGCCCCCGCCTGTCCAGCCCCAGGCAGCCGACCCCAAGCCCGCCCCGTCCAGGCCGGCCCCGTCCAAGCCCGCGCCGTCCAAGCCCGCGCAGGCGCGGACGGCGAAGCAGCCCAAAGGGCGCCGCTCGTCATCACAGCAGGCCGCGCAGCCTCCCGCCGAGCAGCCCGCCAGCGCCAAGCCAGAGCCGGCCCAGTCCCAGCCGGCCCAGTCCCAGCCGGCCCAGTCCCAGTCGCAGCCCGCACCGCCGTCGGCCCAGCCGCAGCCCGCACCGCCGCGCCCCCACCCCAGAGCACAGGTCTGGCAGCCCACCACGCCCGTCACGGCTCACCCGTCCCAACCCCGACAGGAACCGTCGTCCCACGGGCAGCCGCCGAGGCCCTCAGCCCGCCAGCCGGCGACTCCTCAAGGTCAACCGCATTTTCCGCCAAATAGCTCCCAACCGCCCCCGCCCCCTCGGCAAACTCAGTCCCAGCGAAGCCAGCCCCATCCGGCTCGCCCGCACCAAGGCCAGGCACCGTCCCCCGGCTTCGCCCAAGACCAGCACCCCGCCGCCCAGCCCCCGCGCCCCAGCCCACCCCCCAGTCAGCCCGCAAACCGCCAGCACCCCGCCGAGCAGCAGCACGCGGATCAGCGGTACGCCGAGCAGCAGCACCGAGAACCGCAGCAGAGCCGACCGCAGTACGCCGAGCAGCAGCACCCGGATCAGCGGTACACAGATCAGCGGTACACAGATCAGCAGCGCGCGGATCAGCGGTACTCCGGACAGCAGCGCGGGGAACCGCGGCAGAGTCGACCGCAGTACGCCGAGCAGCAGCACGCGGATCAGCGATACCCGGATCAGCGGTACACAGATCAGCGGTACGCCGGACAGCAGGAGAACCGGCAGCGGCACGGCCAGTCCCAGTACGCCGAACCCCAGTACGCCGAACCCCAGTACGCCGAGCGCCGGTACGCCGAGCGCCGGTACGGCGAACCCCAGTACGCCGAGCGCCAGTACGGCGAACCCCAGTACGGCGAGGCCCAGTACGGCGAGACCCGGCACGGCCAGACCGGGTACGACCCGGCCGCACAGTTCGATCGGCAGGCGCCTGGCCAGTACCGTCATCGCCAGGACCATGCCGACCATGCCGACCCCGCGCGGCGCCCGCCTGGCCCGGTCGGCACCGGCATGGGGCAGGCCGGGCTCGGCCAGTCACACTCTGGCCGGCCCCACCCGCATCCTGGGCAACCCCAGCACCAAGCTCAGCCGGAGGCCTGGACCGCCCCAGGGCCACCACGCCCGCCCCGCGGGCCAGCTCAGCCCCGGCAACCTCAGCGTTATCCCGAGCCGCAGCGGTCCTCAGAGTCCGGTGCGTACCCCGACCCCCAGGCGTACAGAGAGCCGGATCTGTATCAGGAACCGCTGTTGTACGTGGCTGGCCAAGTACCGCAGCCCGAGCTAGAGCCTCAGGTACACCGCGTCTGGCACGGCCCGGAACCCCGCCCGAAGCTAGGGCCTGACGGCCGGGGGTACGAGCATCCAGTAGTCAGGCCAGACGACCGCCGTCGCTTGCTGCGCCCAGACGGCTCGGTCTCCGCGCGCTTCGCCGACCGGGCGTCTGAGCCGATCGTGGGTCGGCCGGTGCCGCCTCCGCCCGGATACGTTCCCCCTAGTCGTCAGCAGGCCGGCGCACCACCAGACCCTCAAGATCAGTACGCACAGCCGGGCGCGGCCGAATATCCAGCGTCAGGCGCCTACCAGGTAAGTGACCAGTACGCTGGTCAGCTTGGCCAGCGGACTGGTCCGGGGGAGTACCCGGCTCCGCCTGAAGGGGCCGAGCCGGGCTGGTTCCGTGACGCCGCGAGCTTGCGCGGCGGTAGCCCAAGCACACCGCCGATGCCTAACGGAGTGCCGGGCCCGACCGGAGGCTACGGGCTAGAACCCGGCTATGGTTTCGGCACCCGTCAATACAACGAGTACTACGAGGCCGAGCAGCGTACCGCCTATGGCGCGGGCCAGGGCGCCTTCGGCCCAGGGCAGGCTGGGCCAGGTCAGCGGGGTGCGGCGAGTTACAGTCCGGCGGACTTCGCCGCCTACGGTCCCGGGCACCGCGGCCAAGGCCGATACGCCGATGGCCAGCACGACGCGGCAAGCTACGGCCCAGGCCAGCACGGCCCAGGCCAGCACGGCCCAGGCCAGCACGGCCCTGGCCAGTACGGTGCCGGTCAGCGCAGCCCTGGCCACTATCGTGCCGGACAGCACGGCGGCAGCGGCTATGGCAATGGTCAGCACGGTGCCGGTCAGTATGGTGGTGGCGAGTACAGCGACGGCCAGTACGGCCCTGGTCAGTACGGCCCAGGTCAGTACGGCCCTGGTCAGTTCCGCCCAGGTCAGTACGGCCCTGGTCAGTTCCGCCCAGGTCAGTATGCCGATGGTCAGTTCGGCGCAGGCCAGTTCGGCCCACGCCAGTCCTCCGATGGTCAGTACGGGCCCGGTCGCTATTCACCCGACGAGTTCGGGCCAGGACAGCAGGGTCCGGTGCCGTACGGACGAGAGGGTGGCCGGTACGGCGAGGGCTATCCGACGGTCGGTCGCCGGGCGTACGGGCCGGCTGACGGATACCGGGCCGCGGGCGGATTCGGGGAACGACCGGATGGGTGGCAGCCAGAGTCGGTCGCGCGTGGATGGGACGGCACGCCTGGCGGTTTCCCTGGTCACGCACCGCCGAACTCGCCGTGGCCAGGCACGGGACCGGGACCGAGCGCGGGCTACCACCAGGTTGGCGGTATGCCTCCTGGCCCGCAGCGTCCCGGTTACGGGTACGACGCCGGGCCCCGGCCACGCGATGGCTACCCGCCGGGCACCTGGCGCGAATCCGATGAACCGTGGCGGCGGGGAAGCCAGGACGACCAGCAACCAGCCGGCCAGGAAGGCGAGCATGGCGCGGTTGTGCGGCCCGCTCACCCGAAGGGCCCGCCGCCCGCGCTGCCCGCTGCCCCAAGTCCGGCAGATCACGAGCCGGATTCCGCCGATATACAGCGAGCCGCTGACGTCGCGAGTCCGACAGGAACAAAGCCGCCGCCCGTCGCCGGCCTGGCCTCGGTAGTTCCGCCTCCCCGCCCGCCCGCTGCGCCGACGCCGGCATCGGCCGGCGAACAGGGGTCAGGAGTCAGCCGGTCAGCCACCGACGTCAGCGATGACGGCGCGGCCGACGACGACACCGCGCCGTTGCCGGTCATCTCCTTCGACGAGCCGCCAGCCAGCGAACAGGCCGAAAACACCTCGCCGGCCAGCGGCAGAGTTCGTGATCCGTTTGAGCCGCCCGACCGCCAGCCGGTTCCCGGCATGGCCGAGCTGGCCGAGGAACAGCGCCGGTCGGCTTCCCGTACCGCCCCGCCGCTTCCGACGAGGACACCGGGTAGCACCCTGGGTTCCGAAGTGCCCGCTCCCGTCGGGCCCGCCGCAGCCTCAAGAACTCAGCCATCCTCCTTGGCCCAGCCTGTAGGCGCCGCCAAACTCGAGCAGATCAAAGATCTGTACCTCACTGCCGAGGCCATCGGGGAAGATGCACTGGACAAGCATTTCGATCAGGTCAGCGACAAGCAGCGGCAGTTGATCAAGGAATACTTTGACCAGGTCGTCCGCAACTCTGGCACGCAATCCCCCTGACCAGCAAGTGGGAAGATCGGGTGCGCTATACGCCCCCTAACCTCCCGCGTGTTGAGGTATGAACGGACGGGATAGCTCTAGCGGCGGGCGGGGCCGGACTCTCTGCGGTAGTCGCTGATCTCCGCGTTGCCGGGAGGGGCGGGGAGAGAGGCCCAGGCGGCGGCCAGGTCGGAGGGCGGACTCGTGCGGGCACGCTGCTGTGCCTCGAGGCTCGCGGTGGTGTGGAACTGCACCTGGAAAGGCAGGTCGTTCACCGGGTCGTGCCACATTGTGGCGACGCATCGGTTCGTGGTGTTGTTCCAGTCGTTCCTGCGGGCCAGAAGCTGGAATCCTTCCGCCGTCAGTGCGTCCTGCACCCTCCAGATGCCTTCCGAGTAATGCTCGGGATCGAAGATGAACGAGTAAGAGATCGCGCCGGGCACCCGCCGCGCCAGGCGGTCGGCAGTACGGTCAGGGTAACGGCGAAGCATGTCGGCGAACCTCAGCTTGAACGTGTCCGGGTCGAGCAGTGCGCTCTGCTCGGTGTCAGGCGCCAGCCGGACCCGCTCGGAAGTCTCTGCGACGTGCCGCATCATCGTTGTCAGGCCGGCATTGCCGTACGTGCCGAACAAGTTGCGACCTTCTGCCGTGCGGAACCGGTCGTAGGCATCGTTCGCCATCCGCACCTGATCGGCACTGAGCCGCGCCGATCCCCATGTCCATGAGCCGTCGTAATCACTGCGCGGGCCAGGAGCCGGTCCGGTACCGCTCGGCTGGGACTGGCCGCTGCGGCGCGGGCCATCGAGCGGCTCCCGATACGACCCGCGGGCGGTCACCAGCCGCTCATCGGATCGTTCCCGCACCTGACCGTCACGGTCACGGTCTACGTAACGGCCGTGGCCGTACGAGTCGTGACGGTGAGAATCCTGGCGGTGGTGGTCAGACCCGTTCGCCGGGGCCGCGCCGTTCAGCAAACGATCATCGGGCCTTGCGTGACCTGGCCGTCGGTCATACGGCTCGGACGCAACCGGCACGGGCGGCACTCGTTCGGGCTCAGGCTCGGCTTCGAGTTCGCGCTCCGGCTCGGGTGCGGGCATCGCCTCGGGCCCCAGCTCAGGCCCCAGCCCTGGCTCGGCGTCATGAGGGAGGCCGTGGAAGGCGGGGAACTGGCTGGTGCTCTCGCCGGCCAGCAGGTCTGCCGCAGACGCTTCAGCTTCGCCTGCGTCAGGCTCGATGCTCCCCTGGTACGCGCCGAAACTGATCGTGCCTGAAGGGTCCGCGTCCGGTTCGGCTTCGTCCTGGGCAACTTCAGGCTCGGTCCACGCCACCGACTGGGCTGCCGGGGCCGGGGAACTGAACGCACCGGCCGCGGAAGCCGAGAACCTGCTCGGGGTCGGCGGAGCCAGCTCAAGGTGCCTCAGCCTGGGCGGCGGTGGCTTCCGTTCGCCATCCACGTGATACGGCGAAGACGGATGACCGTAAGGCAGCCGCTCGAGTCGCTGCCTGAGATCGGCCAGCGAACCTGGCACGGGCCGCTCCGCAACAACGGGCATAACCGCGACCACAGGCGTTACGACGGGGACCGGGTCGGGGACCTCTGCCTCATTCTGCGTGGCGACGTGGTGACCAGCCGTCGCCGGCGGTTCGCCGGCGAACAGGCCGGGCTCGTCTGGCTTCGCATGATGCCCGCCGCCTGGCGAGGGGGACGAGGAGGAACTGTGCCTGCCGTTGCTGGCAGGAGCACTAACAGGTTCCCCCGACGTTGCCCGCAACTGCTGTGACATCCGGTCGATGAGCCCGGACAGGTCAAGGGTGGCATCGCGCGGATCGAGCTGGTCAGACTGATCCAGCTCGCCCCATTCGTGCGGCCCTGACATCCGTGTTTCTCCCCCCACGTATCAGCGTAATCGTCATCGTAGTCTTCGATTCGCCGACGAAGGGCCGATCTAGGGCAGCCCCGGCTCAGGCTCCCAGGCGGGCATGACCTGCCCATGAGCATCGCCTAGCCCGATTCTGGTGCCTTCTGGCCCGGTTGCCGTTCCGGTAATGACTACTTCGTCCCCATCTTCGAGCCAGCTTCTACGGCTGCCATCGCCAAGCTCGACCGGCGATTTCCCGCCCCACGACAACTCGATGAGCGACCCGTACTGATCACGCGATGGCCCGCTTACCGTGCCGGACGCGAACAGATCGCCGGTGCGGAGCGAGGCGCCGTTCACGGTCAGGTGAGCCAGCATCTGGGCAGGGCTCCAGAACTGAGTACGGTAGGGCGGCCGGGTAACCACGTGACCATTGACAGAAACCTGCAAGTCAATGTCGAGTCCCCAGTCGCCGGCTTCCGCGAGGTAAGGCAGTAGCTCCCTGTCAAGGCTCGGCGGCCTGACCCGCGCGTGAGAGAACGCGGCCAGCGGCACTATCCAGGGACTGATGGTCGTGCCGAAGGATTTTCCCAGGAAAGGCCCGAGCGGCACCGTCTCCCAGCCCTGGATGTCCCGCGCCGACCAGTCGTTGACCAGGCAGACGCCGAACACGTGCTCTTCGAAACGGGCGGCGGGTACCCGCTCGCCTGTCACGCTCTCTGTGCCGACAACGAAACCGATTTCCGCTTCGAAGTCGAGGCGGCGCGAGTGGCCGAAGACTGGCTTGTCCGAGACGGCTGGCTTGAACTGGCCGCACGGGCGCCTGATCGGGGTGCCTGACACCACGACCGTGCCTGACCGGCCGTGGTAGCCGGCCGGCAGGTGGTGCCAGTTCGGCGCGAGCGGCTCGGCGGCGTCGGGGCGGAAGATCTTGCTGACGTTGATCGCGTGCTGCTCGGAGGTGTAGAAGTCGGCGTAGTCCGCGACCGTGAACGGCAGGTGCATGGTCACGCCGTCGGCAGGCAGCAGCAGGTCTTCGATCGCGCTCCTGTAGTGCTCACGCGACAGCCACGTGGTCAGGTCCGCCCTCACCTGGGACCACGCGGAGTCGCCTTCGGCCAGGAAGGCGTCGAGGTTGCCCGCCGCGAAATTGTCCGTCCGGCCAGGCAGCAGCCGCTCGACGGCGCTGCTCAGGTCGAGCACCTGGTCGCCGATCCTGACGCCCACGCAGCGCCGCGCGGGGTGATGCGGGCTGCTGAACGATCCGTATGGCAGCGTCTGCAGTCCGAACGGGTGCCCGGCCGGCACCTCAAGCCAGTCGCAGGGAACCGGCAACGCCATCGGGGCCTCCTATGCCACTACGCGGGCGGGTCACTGAATCCTGGCAGACTGGCCGGATCGGGCGCGGCTACATTGAGCTCTGTGCCCTGGCCTCCGCGCGGGCCGCCTCTTCTGCTTGCTCGGCCGCCTTGGCATTGCTATCGGCCTCGGCTTCCTTTTCTGCCTCGTCGAACAGCGACTCACTGCGGAGCGCGGCCTCGTACGCCGTGCGGCCGCCCCGCGCGCCGAACAGCCGCTTGGTGAGCACCAGGTAAAGGACCAGGGCCAGGTTGATGGCGAAGAGCACCAGCTTGGTCCAGCTCACCTTTTCCGTGAGGTCGTAGATCTCGTATGGCAGGCCAAGCGAGGTCACCACCATCGCGAAGTACTCGCCCCAGCGCCTGGACAGCCAAAGGCCGATGCCCTCGACAAGCTCGACGACCGCGAACGCGGCCACTCCGGCAGCGATCAGCGTGAGCGTGCCCTGACTGATATCGAGAGCCTTGCGGAAGTCGATGAGCAGGTGCGAGTGCCCGATGTTGAAGCCGAGCTGGTTGAAGGTGCTCCTGATGATCGGCAGGTCGCGTTCGAAGGTTTGCTTGATGGAAAGCTTGGAGGTGCTGAACTGCAAGATCGCAAACGCCACGCCGCCAAAAAGCACGAAGCGGATGAACCGCTCAACGGCGAACGCCCGCAGGATGAGCTCGCTCCTGATCTCTTTTCCGCGTTTGACGACCGGCGCCTGGTCAGCCGGGCCGTGGGCGACTGGTTCGTCCTTGACGAAGGTTCCGCACCGCAGGCACCGCCAGAGTTCGCCCGCAGAAGCCGTGGCGTGCAGGTACTCGCTGAGCTCAGGCTCGTCTGGCGCATAGGTAATATGCCCGACTCGTCCGCAACGGTACAGATTCCAGTCCATCACAAGAGCCTACGGGAACTAGGCTGGGGCGGTGGAATTCAGCGAGGTGATCAGGAAGCGCCGGATGGTACGGGCGTTCACTGCCGAGCCGGTCGACCCGGCGGCGGTAACGCGGCTGCTCAACGCGGCCAACAGGGCGCCCTCGGCCGGCTTCAGCCAGGGCTACGCGCTCCTCGTGCTCGACCGGCCAGCGCAGCTCGAGCCGTTCTGGGAGCTAACCACGTCGTCAGATGACGATGCCGAGCGGGCCAGGTTCGAGCCGGTGACCAGGGCGCCCGTCGTGGTCGTGCCGTTGTCCTGCAAGGACATTTACCTGGATAGGTACGCACGCGAAGATAAGGGGTGGACGGACAGGGATGAGGCACACTGGCCGGTGCCTTACTGGGACATTGACACCGGGTTCCTGGCGTTGCTGATGCTGCTGGCCGCCGTGGACGAGGGACTTGGCGCGCTGTTCTTCGGTATCGCGCCCCCGTTCATCGGGCCGTTCAGGGACCTGTTCGGAGTACCTGGTCAGTACGTGCCGATCGGCGCGGTCGCGATCGGGCACCCGGATCCTGCGGTGGATCCCGGCGGCTCATCGCGCGTGATCAAACGGCGGGATCTTGGCGATCTTGTGCACCGAGGCAGGTGGTAGCGGGTACTGGCCGAGCACGATGCCGTCGTCTTCTGTGACGACCTGATCACAGCAAAGCAGCATGGTGTCGGCGTCCTTGCCGATGACCACGACGGCCGTGTCGCGCTTGAACTCGGTCACGGTGCGGGCCAGAGCCACCCGGTCGCCCGGGGTGAGCTGGTCGAAGAGGCCGTCGATGATGAGCAGTTCCGGCTGGTGAACGCAGGCGGCCGCGATGCGTGCCCGGCGCGCGATCAGCGGGGGCGCGGCCCTGAGTTGCACGTCGGCCCAGGGCATCAGCCCGAGCCGGTCAAGGATCGCGGCAACGAGAAGGCCCCGGTCTGACCGGCGCTGGCCCGAGCGTTTCGCGGCAAGCACGACGAAGCCCCGTATTCCGATCGTCGGCCAGAACCGGCTAATGCGGGAGGCGACACCCACTTCCCGCCGGACGGCCAGGCGTCCTGAGAGCCTGGTCAGGTCCTGTCCGAGTACGAGAAGCTGGCCATGCGAAGGCGCGATCCTGCCGCAGAGCAAGCCGGTAAGCGCGGCAGCAGCCGCCGGACGCGAGGTGACGATGCCAAGGGCCGGGCGGCCCACGTCGGTCGCGGTCATCCGGAAGCTGGCCAGCCTGATCACTTGCCTGGGGCCGTCCCTGGCCCCGACGCCGGCGCACAGGACAGGGGCGTCAGCCGTCTCGGCGTGACCGGACCGCATATCGCCCCCTTGATCTTGCCTCGGTCACCTACTGACTTGCTCAGAAGGGCAAATGCGCGCACGTGCGCCGGCCAAGATTCATCCCCGTGTTTACTCAACTGATCCCCGGCCCTGAAGCCTAGTCCGTCGGCCCTTTCAGATCCCGTAGGCGAGCCGTGGCCGGCGCAGGCAGCCGGTACGTTGTGCATGTGCCTAAGCCGCTTGATCTCCCTTTTGACCCGATCGAGCGTGCGGCCGCCATCTGGGAGCGCCGGTTCGGTGACGCGAAGGCGATGGCAGCCGTCACGTCGATCATGCGGGCGCAGCAGATCCTGCTTGCCGAGCTAGACGGCCTGCTGCGGCCCTTCGGCCTGACTTTTGCCAGGTACGAGGCGCTTGTGCTGCTTAGCTTCAGCCGGTCAGGCTCGCTACCGCTCCGCCTTGTCGGGCAGCGCCTGATGGTGCACCCGACCAGCGTCACCAACACCATCGACCGGCTCGAGCAGGCCGGGCTTGTCGTACGCCGGCCGAACCCTGTCGACAAGCGCGGCACGCTCGCCGAGATCACCCCGGCGGGGCGCGAGGTCACGACCAAAGCGACAGACACGCTGATGGCGGCCGGATTCGGGCTGACGGCCTACGACGACAGCCAGCTCGATGCCATGTTCGACCTGCTCGAGACGCTGCGCATCGGCGCGGGCGACTTCGGCGGCGCCAGCCCCGGCGCCCGGGCCGGGGAGCGCCGGTCAGATTGAGGCTGCCTGCCAGGTCTGGCCGCCGTCGCTGGTGATGTAGATCCTCCGGACGGCGGAGCCGGCCGGCACGGCCACGCCCTGGTACTCCGTGGTCAGGCCGGCAAAGCTGAAGCCGCCCGCAGGGAGCTTGCCGCTCACGCTGGCCTGGTGCCAGGTGCGCCCGTCGGCCGAGTAGTAGAGGCCGGAGGTGGTCGCCGCGACGAGCGTGTCGCTCGCGGGCGCAACCGCCAGCGAGGTGATCAGCCCGGCCAGGCCGGCCCGGCCATCTGACTGCCAGCTTTGCCCGCCGTCGGCCGACTGGTAGATCACGGGTTCTCCGGTCGCTGACTGGCAGCTCAGGTACAGGCTGCTGCCCGGGTTGACCGGAGCGAGCACGCCCGACTCGCCCGCGACGGCCTGCCGGCCGCGCCCGTCCAGGCACGAAGGCACCGTCCCCGAGCTGATCTTGACCGCTGCCCATGACCCGCCTGACGACGAGCCCGCGTAGAGCACAGGTCCGGCGAGCAGGTAGCCATTGGTGTCGGTTAGCTGCAGTGCTCCCGGCTTCACCGGCAGGTGCGCGGCCGCGCCGCGGACCTGCCGCCAGGTGCCGCTGCCAGCAGGCGAAGAGTAAAGCGCGAAACTCGTGCAGTCCGCCGCGAAGTCACGTCCTTGACCACCGCAGACGGCCACGACCGCGTAGGCCCTGCCGTTGACCGTGGCCAGGTCGATGACCCGGCCGGGCAGGCCCTCGACCTGTGTCCAGGTGGCTCCGCCGTCGCTAGTCGCGAAGAGCTGCGGACCGTAGGCCCAGCCATAGCTCCCGTTGAGGAACCTGACCTGGCTGACTCCCGAGCTGCCATCGGGCGGGCCGGCCGGCGGCGCGTCGATGGCGAACCAGGACTGCCCGTAATCCGATGTGCCGGCGATCGCTGTACAGGAGGAGTCCTTGCAGGCTGCCTTGTCCCCGGTGGCGTCGCCCAGCGCCGCGCCGATCTCGCCGCTGATGAACGTCACCGACGTGGCAGCGAAGCCGGAAGGCGGCCGGTAATCCGAGCCGGCGATCGACGATTGCGCTGGCGGCGACAAGCTGGCCGGGCCGGCGAAGGCCGGCGGCTTCGGCCGCTTGGTCTGCTCGTGGTGCCCGGACGGGCTCGGCTTGCTCGAATCTACGATCTTGCTAGGGATGGTGGCATGTCCTGGCAGGAGCCCTGGCACGGCCTGCGGCAGCACGACAGCGGCGGCGATCACCACCGCCGCGCCCAGGGCGGTCGTCGTGGCCGTCAGCGCCTTACGGCGCCGCGCACGGCGGTGTATGCGGTCGAAGGTGCCAGGCACTGGCGAGAGCAGTTCCACGTCGGTGCTCAGCCAGTCATCGATCGGGTCGTGGTCACTCACGCGTGCTCACCCACCGCCGCCTTGAGCCTCGCCCGCGCATGATGCAGGTCGGCCTTCACCGTTCCCTCGGGCCGCCCGAGCATGGTGGCAACCTCCTTCACGCCGAACCCAGCGTAGTAATGCAGCAGGAACGCGCTGCGCAGTTTGGGCGGCAATTCTTCGATCAGCGCCCTGACGTCGACGTCCTCCGACTGATGCCAGGCCGGTTCCTCTGGTGTCGATGCCGTGAAAGTCTTGATCGCGCGGCGTTCCCTGCTCGTCTTGCGCCAGTGGTCTCTTACCAGGTTCGTGGCGATCATGTAGAGGTAGCTCTGCGGATTGTCGAGCTTTGACCACCGGGAGAGCAGCCGGGTGAAAGCCTCTGAAGCGATCTCATGCGCGGTTTCGTCGTCATCGACCAGTCGCCTGCACCAGCCGGCCAGCCTCGGATAGCAGGCGTTGAACAGCTCTTCCGCCGCCTCGCGGTCGCCTGAGCGAAGCTGGACCACTGAGTTTCCTTGCCCGGCCGCCGGCAGAGACGGCTTGGCCCACGACACTTGAAGACTGACTGCCTCACCGCTTGCGATCAGGCAGCCAGCGTCGCTGGTGAGATTCCGCATTCGTTTTACCACACATTTCGCCTCGGGCCGGGGCCAAGTTGCGTGTCGTGCGCTGTTCAGCCGAACGGCGCACATGTAGCTAAAGACGGCGCAGCCCCTGGGATGGTTGGAACTGATCTGCCTGGCGGGCGCGCAGCGCGATGGCGGGGCCTTAGACTGGGTAGATAGTAGGACGTCCTACTAAATTGCTGACGGGGTGTCGCCGCCGGGAGGCCAGGCATGAGCAAGGAAGACTACGGACGCGCCCGGTGGCAGGAGCGGTACGACAGGTCGCGCGTCCGCGACGCCGACTTCACCACGCTGTCCGGCCTGGCCGTCGACCCTGTGTACGGCCCGCCCGAAGGAAGCGTGGTGCCGGGTTTCGAGCGGATCGGCTGGCCGGGGGAGTACCCGTTCACGCGCGGCCTTTACCCCGCCGGCTACCGGGGAAGAGCGTGGACGATCAGGCAGTTCTCCGGCTTCGGCAACGCCGTCCAGACCAACGAGCGCTACAAGATGCTGCTCCGTGCCGGCGGCGGCGGCCTGTCAGTGGCGTTCGACATGCCGACGCTGATGGGAAGGGACTCCGATGATCCGCGCTCGCTCGGCGAGGTAGGGCACTGCGGGGTGGCGATCGACTCGGCGGCGGACATGGATGTGCTGTTCGGCGGAATCCCGCTGGCCGATACCACGACGTCGATGACGATCAGCGGCCCTGCCGTGCCGGTGTTCTGCATGTACCTGGCCGCGGCGAAGCGCCAGGGCGCCGACCTCGGCAAGCTGAACGGCACCTTGCAGACCGACATCTTCAAGGAGTACATCGCGCAGAAGGAGTGGCTGTTCCCGCCCGAGCCGCACCTGCGGCTGATCGGCGACCTGATGGAGTACTGCGCCGCCGAGATCCCGGACTACAAGCCGCTGTCGGTCTCCGGGTACCACATCAGGGAAGCGGGCTCGACCGCCGCACAGGAACTGGCCTTCACGCTCGCCGACGGTTTCGGGTACGCAGAACTCGGCCTTTCCAGAGGGCTCGACCTTGACGTGTTCGGCCCAGGGCTCTCGTTCTTCTTCGATGCCCACATCGACTTCTTCGAGGAAATCGCCAAGTTCCGCGCGGCCAGGCGGATCTGGGCGCGCTGGATGCGGGACGTGTACGGCGCGAAGACCGGCCGGGCGCAGTGGCTGCGCTTCCACACGCAGACCGCGGGGGTTTCCCTCACCGCGCAGCAGCCGGACAACAACGTGGTGCGGACGGCCATCGAAGCGCTGGCCGCCGTGCTCGGCGGCACGAACTCCCTGCACACCAACGCCCTTGACGAGGTGCTCGCGCTTCCGAGCGAGAAGACCGCCGAGATCGCCCTGCGCACGCAGCAAGTGATCATGGAGGAGACCGGGGTGGTCAACGTGGCCGACCCGCTCGGAGGATCCTGGTACCTTGAGGCGCTCACCGACCGGCTCGAGGCCGAGGCGGAAGCCATCTTCAGCAAGATTCGCTCCATGAGCCTCGACGGCACGATGACCAGCGGGATCCTTCACGGGATCGAGCAAGGCTGGTTCATGGCCGAGATCGCGGAAGCATCGTTCAGCTACCAGCGCCAGCTAGAAAAGGGCGAGAAAAAGGTCGTCGGCGTGAACTGCCACGCCGGCACCGTCGGGAAGCCGATCGAGATCCTCCGCGTCAGCCACGAAGTAGAGCGCGCCCAGGTTCGCGACCTCGCCGCCAGGCGCTCGAACCGGGACGAGGCCGCCGTTTCCGCCGCAATGTCCGCCCTCACCAGCGCGGCGAGGACCGATGCGAACCTGATCCAGCCGATGCTCGACGCGGCCCTTGCCGAAGCCACCCTCGGCGAGATCTGCGAGGCGCTCAAAGCCGAATGGGGCAGCTACTCAGAGTCCCCCGCCTTCTAGCGAGCCCGCGTCGCCTGGGCGCCCGCCTGCGGACACTGCAATAGTCTTTGTACATGCAACAGCCGCGCAACTTTTCCATGTATGGCGCTGTGGACCTCGGCGCCAGGCAGGCCGCGAACAAGCGCAAGCAGCAGGCCTCTGAGTCGCCGCCGAGTGACTCGGCTTACGTGATCGAGGTCACAGAGGCCAACTTCAACGCGGACGTCGTGGCCAGGTCGCAGGCCGTGCCGGTGATCATCGACCTGTGGGCCGACTGGTGCCAGCCCTGCAAGCAGCTCAGCCCGGTGCTGGAGAAGCTGGCCGAGGAAAGCGCGGGCGCCTGGATCCTGGCCAAGGTCGATGCCGACGCGAACCAGCAGCTTGCCGGGCAGCTCTTCGCGGCGTTCCAGGCACAGTCGATTCCGCTCGTCGTCGCGGTGATCGGCGGGCAGCTCGTAGACGGGTTCCTCGGCGTGCTGCCTGAGGCACAGGTAAAGGCCTGGCTTGGGCAGATCATGGCCGTGGCGGCTCAGCTTGGCCTGGGGTCGCAGGCCGGGGGAACCGCTGGCGCGGACGGTGAGGCAGCAGACGCGGAAGCGCCCGCGCAGGACGCCATGCGGATGGGGCCGCTCAGCCCTGAAGAGGAGCTTCTCAGCGACCCGAGGTTCAAGGCCGCGCAGGACGCGATGGACCTCGGTGACCTGAACGGCGCGGCCAACGCCCTTGACCAGGTACTTCAGGACTCACCTGGACACCCGGTGGCGAAGGCGTGGCTGGCGCAGGTCGAACTGCTGCGGCGAGTCAACTCGCTCGACCCCGCCAAGGTGCGCCGCGCGGCCGCCGAACGGCCGAACGACCCCGAAGCCCAGGGCGACGCGGCCGACCTGGAACTGGCCAGCGGGCAGATCGAGGAAAGCTTCAGCCGCATGCTCGGCCTCATCGGCCGGACGACTGGCGATGACCGCAACAAGGCCAGGCTTCACCTGATCAGCCTGTTCGACATCCTGCCGCCCAGGGATCCGCGGGTGACCAAGGCAAGAGGAAAGCTTTCCAGCCTGCTCTTCTGACCGGCGCCCGGCTGCGTCCTTCTTCCGCCAGTTGGCGGGCCGGCGGTTGTCCCCCGGCCCCGTTGCCTTCTGACCGGCGCCCGGCTGCGTCCTTCTTCCGCCGGCTCGGCCCGGCCGGTCGGCCGCAAGGCCCGCCTGATCCGGCATTTCGCTGCGTTCGGGGCGTCCCACCCGGGGGCTTACCGCATCGTTGGCTTCCTGTTGTCGTTCGCGGGCGGGGGCCGGGGACATCGGTGGCTAGCTGATGTCGTTCCCGTAGCATCGCGGAGCCACTGTTGCTGTTCGGCGGAGGCCGGGTTGGGACATCGGTGGCTACTTGATGCTGCTGCGGGCCGGGCCGGGCCGGGCCGGCCGACCGCCATCTGGACGCGGCAGGAACCCATCTGAGGATCGCGTGAGAGCTGGGGCGGCTGGGGTTCAGGCGCGAGGTGGCGATCGGGCGGCGGCTGGGGGCGCCGGCTGGGGGAGCGGCGGCTGGAGAGCGGGTTCATGGTGCGGCCAGGTGGTGCTACGTGGGGGTTCGCGGGATACGGGTTCCGGCGCATCTGGTGGCCGGCCGTGCGCGAACGGGCCGCCTTGGCGCATCATGGTGGCATGCAGTCCGAATCACGGACGGGCCAGCTGCTCGCTGCGACGCCCATGCTCGGCGATGCCAATTTCCGGCGCACGATCGTGCTGATCGTGGAGGACGACCCGGGCGAGGGCACGCTCGGCGTCGTGCTGAACCGGCCGAGCGACATACCCGTGCAGCAGGTGCTCGAGCCGTGGACCGACCTGGTGACCGGGCCTTCCGTGCTGTTCCAGGGCGGGCCGGTCTCCCCGGACAGCGCGCTGGCACTGGCCATGCCTAAGGGCGGGACCGAGCCGATCGGCTGGCGGTCGCTGTCAGGTTCGAAACTGATGTCCTCCATCGGGCTGATCGACCTGGGTGCTCCGCCTCAGCTACTGGTCGGCGGCATCGCCTCGCTGCGGGTGTTCGCCGGCTACGCGGGCTGGGGGGCGGGGCAACTCGAGGCCGAGATCGAGGCCGGCGCCTGGCTGGTGCTCGACGCGCTGCCAGAGGACGCGTTCGCGACCGAGCCCGACCGGCTGTACCCTGCGGTGCTGCGCAGGCAGGGCGGCGAGACCGCGCTGCTCGCCACCTACCCGGATGACCCGGTACTGAACTAGCGCCCTTCTGGGGCGACGTAAGGTAGGCAACGTGACTGAAGTAATCCAGCAGACCACGCCGGATGTGTCGACCGGAGACGGCGATCATGACCGCTTCGCGCACTATGCCGACAAGGACAAGATCATGGAAAGCATGGTCAGCGGGATTCCGATCCGGGCGATTTGCGGAAAAATCTGGGTACCTAGCCGTGACCCGAACAAGTACCCGGTGTGCCCGGAATGCAAGGAGATCTACGAATCCCTGCCTGAAGTAGGTTAAGACTTCAGGAGAATTTGGTGGGGATGGCCGGGCCGCCTGGCGTGATGTCCCTGGCCTCGGCCGGCAGTTCGGTGAGTACCCGCTGGTGCCGCTGGCGGGCATCCTCTACGGGTTCCGCGACGATGATCTCCCCGTCCCTGACTAGCTGACGCAGCAGCGGGCGCTGGCACCCGTTCTCATCGACGGGTGTCAGGCTTACCAGCTCGGCAGTAGCCATGCCGGACTCCCCGACATCTCGTGCTGCCCATTTGCGGCCCCCGATGGTGGGTTTTCCTACCGAACGCTTGGCGACGGGGACGAGACCGCGCCCGCCGTCGGCAGAGCGGGCGACGAGCTTGTAGACAAGCGCGGCGGTAGGCGCGCCTGAGCCCGTGACCAGCGCGGTTCCAACTCCGAAACCATCGACGGGCACGCCGGCGGCGGCGAGGTCACCGATCGCGTACTCATCGAGGTCACCGGTCACGACGATCCTGGTGCGCTCGGCCCCTAGCGCGTCAAGCTGCGCCCTTACCCCGCGGGCGACCTCGGCGACGTCGCCGCTGTCGATCCTGACCGCTCCGAGCGCCGAGCCCGCGAGCTCGACCGCCGTCCGCACTGCGGTCGGCACGTCGTAGGTATCGACAAGCAGCGTCGTATCCACCCCGAGCGCCTCGAGCTGGACGCAGAAGGCCTCCCGCTCGTCGTCATGTACCAGCGTGAACGCGTGCGCGCTTGTCCCCGCGGTCGGCACGCCGTAGTCCAGGCCGGCCCGCAGGTTGGACGTGGTCGCGAACCCGGCGATGTAGGCGGCCCTGGCCGCCGCCACCGCCGCGATCTCGTGGGTGCGCCGCGAGCCCATCTCGATGATCGGCCGCCCGGCGGCGGCATTGACCATGCGGGAGGCCGCCGAGGCAACCGCGCAGTCGTGGTTGAAAACCGACAAGGCGAGCGTTTCAAGCACCACGGCCTCGGCGAACGTACCTTCGACGACCAGGATCGGCGAACCAGGGAAATAGCACTCACCCTCGGGGTAACCCCAGATGCTGCCGCTGAACCTGTACCCGGTCAGGAAACCCGCGGTTGGCTCGTCAATTACCCCCGTGCCGCGCAGGAACGCGAGGTCATCGGCACCGAACCTGAAGTCGGCGAGCGCGTCAAGAAAGCGCATCGTCCCGGCCACGACACCGTACCTGCGGCCCGAGGGGAGCTGGCGCGCGAACATCTCGAACACGGTGCGGCGCTGCGCGGTGCCGTCCTTGAGCGCGGCGCGGACCATGGTCAGCTCATAGTGATCGGTCAGCAGCCCGGTGGTCACGAGGGGAAGCATACGGATAACGCTGGCCGTGCCGGGGGATGGGCCGGTCGGGTGCGGGGCAGTGGGAGACTAATACGAAGGGAGGTGGCAGGCTGTGAGCGTCGCACCGGTAGAACTCACTACGCCGGAGACCGATGAGAAAGCCGCGGTAGACCAGCCGTGGCTGACCATCGTGTGGAACGACCCCGTGAACCTGATGGACTACGTGACCTACGTATTCCAGCGGGTATTCGGGTACCCCAAGCCAAAGGCGGAAAAACTCATGCTCGACGTGCATCATAAGGGGAAGGCGGTCGTGGCCGCCGGAGCCAGGGAAGCCATGGAGCGCAACGCCGAAACCCTGCACGGTTACGGCCTGTGGGCCACCGTCAGCCACGACGCGTGACCGAGCCCGCGTTCCCTGGGCCCGACGAAGAACCGGAGGAGCCGATGGCGGGATTTCGCCGGTCATCCGCCGGAGTGAGCGCGCGATTCGCCCGGCCGGAGGCCGCCATCATCAGGGACCTTGTCGGGCAGGTCGTCGAGCTGGTCGAGCCTGAGCCAGAGCCAGGCGCGCCGGCCTCCCCGCAGTCGCCTGAAGCCGACGAACTGGCCGCGCTGACCGGGATGACCGGCGGCTCCCCTGAAGATGCCAGCCTTCCCGATGACCCCGTGCTCGCCAGGCTGCTGCCCGACGCATACCGCGACGACGACGACGCCGCACAGGAGTTCCGCCGCTTTACCGAGTCGAGCCTGCGCTCGGCGAAAGTGCAGTGCGCCAGGACGCTGCTATCCACGCTTCCTGTCGGAGGCGGCCGGGTCAAGCTCAGCTCGGAGCAGGCAGAGGACTGGCTGCGCTCGCTGAACGACGTCAGGCTTGCGCTCGGCGTGCGTCTCGGCGTGACAGACGACTTCGACGGGCTGGAGAACGACGTGTCGCCAGGCGACCCCAGGTACGCGTACGTGCAGGTCTACCAGTGGCTGGCCTACATACAGGGCAGCCTGGTCAACGCCCTCTCATAGTCCCCGGTTACGATCACGCCCATGTTGCGGATCTCGCGCGCGCTCATCGACCAGGTCATCGCCCACGCACGGGCGGATCACCCTGACGAGGCGTGCGGCGTGATCGCCGGCCAGGCAGGAAGCGACCAGCCCGTACGGTTCATCCCGATGCTCAACGCCGAGCGGTCGCCGACGTTCTACCGGTTCGACTCGATGGAGCAGCTCGCGGTCTGGCGGGAGATGGATGACAGGGACGAGGAGCCGGTGGTGATCTATCACTCGCACACCGCGACAGAGGCGTATCCGTCCCGCACGGACGTCTCCTACGCGAGCGAGCCAGGTGCGCATTACCTGCTGGTGTCGACGCGCGAACCCGACGAGACCGAGGTCAGGTCTTACCGCATCACCGATGGCCTGGTGAGCGAGGAAGGCGTGGAGATAGCGGAATGATCGGGCTCGCAGCCGGGTTTCCCTGTGGGCGGACCTGCCGCCCTGCTGACTTCTTCTGGAGAGTAACCGATGGCCATCGAAGTCCGGATCCCCACGATCCTGCGTCCGCTCACTGGCGGCGAGAAGGCGGTTGAGGGCTCGGGCGGCACGCTGGATGAGCTGCTCATCGATCTTGACAGCCGGCACTCCGGGCTGCGTGCCCGCCTGGTAGACGACTCCGGGCTGCGCCGTTTCGTCAACGTGTACCTGAACGACGAGGACGTGAGGTTCCTCGGCGGGCTCGGCACGCAGGTCAAGGACGGCGACACGGTTACCGTGCTGCCCGCGGTCGCCGGCGGCTGATGCGGTACGACTCGGTACTCGACACGGTCGGCGGCACGCCGCTGGTCGGGCTGCCGAACCTGTCTCCCGGTCCAGGCGCGCGCTTGTGGGCCAAGCTCGAGGACAAGAACCCCACAGGGTCGGTCAAGGACCGGGTGGCGCTTGCCATGGTGCTTGCCGCGGAGCGCGAGGGCAGGCTGTGCAAGGGCAGCACGATCCTGGAGCCGACCTCGGGCAACACCGGGATCTCCCTGGCGATGATCTGCAAGCTGCGCGGCTACAAGCTGATTTGCGTGATGCCAGAAAACACCTCCGCCGAGCGCACCCAGCTTCTCCAGATGTACGGGGCCTCCATCGTCTACTCTCCGGCGGCCGGCGGCTCCAACGAGGCCGTCAGGGTCGCGAAGAAGCTGGCCGCGGAGAACCCTGGCTGGGTCATGCTCTACCAGTACGGCAACGAGGCCAACGCGCGCGCGCACTACGAGACGACCGGGCCTGAGATCCTGCGCGACCTGCCTTCTGTGACGCACTTCGTCGCTGGCCTCGGAACGACGGGGACGCTGATGGGAACCGGTCGTTACCTGCGCGAGCACGTGCCGTCCGTCAAGATCGTCGCGGCCGAGCCCAGGTACGGAGAGCTGGTCTACGGGCTGCGCAACATGGACGAGGGATTCGTGCCCGAGTTGTACGACGACTCGGTGCTGACCTCGCGGTACTCGGTGTCTTCCGCCGACGCGCTGCGGCGCACCAGGCAGCTCGTCGCCGAGGAAGGGATCTTCGCCGGGATCTCGGCGGGCTGCGTGCTCCACGCCGGCCTGGCGCTCGCGACCAGGGCATTCGAGGCGGGGGAGCGGGCCGACGTCGTGCTGCTCGTCGCCGACGGCGGCTGGAAGTACCTGTCGACCGGTGCGTACGGCGGCACCCTCGACGAGGCCGAGTCCCGGCTGGAAAGCGAACTCTGGGCATGACGATTTTCGATGAGGCGACGGCCGTCACCAAGGACGGCGAAGGACGTTACCTCGCCCGCCCCGACGCCCGCTTCGCGCTGACCGCTCCTGGCAGTTCGGCGATGCCGCCCGTAGTGAACGGCGGCGTGATGCTGGCCACCGTGCTCCGCGCCGTACTCGACTGCTCACCGCTGCCGCATCCCGTCGCCACCAGCGCTCACTACCTTCGCGTACCCAAGCTGGCCCCGGCGCTGATCGAGGTGACCTGGCTCAAGACCGGCCGGACCGCGGCCACCGCGCTCGCCACCTTGACTCAGGAAGATCAGCCCGTCCTCGTGACGACAATCACCACGGGCGAGGTTCCCCTGTCGGTGGTTGCCGCCACGGGCGATGGCGCCGGCCTGAGCTGGACCGGCGCGGCGCCGGCCATGCCCGCGCCTTCCGAGTGCGTGAACCTTGGCCCGTGGCCTGGCACGATGGGCGCCGACGGTACTGCCGGCTACGCCGGCCAGGTGTCGATGCTGCTCGACCCGTCGGTGACCGGCTGGCGGCACGGTTCTCCCGCAGGACTGCCCGAGATGCGGGGGTACTTCAGCTTTCGCGAGGAACGTGCGAACGACGCGCTCACGCTCGCGGTGGCCGTTGACGGGCTGCCGCCCGTGGTCTTCGGCCTCGGTGCGACGGGCTGGGCGCCGACCGTGGAACTCACCATGCACATGCGGCTGGTCCCCGCTCCAGGACCGCTCGCCGTTCAGGCGAGGAGCCGGCACGTGAGCGGTGGCTGGTTTGACGAAGAAGCCGAGGTCTGGGACTCGGCGGGCAATCTCGTCGCCCAGAGCAGGCAGATCGCCAGGGTCGGCCGCGGACCGGTCCGCGGCTCCGCCTGACGCCGGCCTGACGGCCTAACAGCATCGCTGGCTTGTCGTTG
>Ga0335074_10002476_pt1 | contig 25135 bp, 17 predicted proteins | sample Lox_Sample_23_FD_206715 | JGI IMG/M metagenome (GOLD analysis project Ga0335074, IMG submission 206715) | Soil microbial communities from Loxahatchee National Wildlife Refuge, Florida, United States - Lox_Sample_2.3 | ecosystem: Environmental > Terrestrial > Soil > Wetlands | place: USA... | reverse complement strand
GTGCACGCTCCATGCCGAGCACGTCAGGTACTGGCACTGAGCCGTTCTCGATCCAGCTGTCTCCCTCGAGACTGGCGATCATGGCCATGCCGAAAAGGCCCTGCACGATCACGACGAGAGCAGGGACGGACAGCGCGCCGGAGCTAGCGGAGGCTGCAAGCAGCAGCAACACGGCGAGATGCGCGCCGAGCATCAGCCCGCCGAGCAGCGCCATCGGGCGGTAGTCAGCCCGGCGCGCTCGCCAGAGCTGCGACATCACCTGAGCCCATTCCCGGCCGTACTGGTCGGCCAGCCAGCCGACCAGTCCGAAGATGCGGATTTCCTTCGCCCATGGCGGCAGCAGCGCGATGCGCTGCAGGTACCGCGCGCGGCGCAGCGGATCCGTCCAGAACGGATCAGCCCGGTACGAGCTGGCCTGCGTTGCCCGGCCGGTCAGGAGCCAGAGCACGGTCAGCACGACCGCGGCGGCCGGCCAGTAGTACCCGACGAGCGCAGCCGCGGAGAGTCCCTGGCACCTGGCCGTCCACTGCGCGGACAGGCCGGAGACCAGCTCGCCAGGGCCGTATCTCGCCAGCTGAACGGCCCGGTCCAGGCTGGCCGCGAGATCCGGATCATCGAAGAGCAGCAGGTCGTCGCGGGACAGCGCCGCGGACATGACCCGGCCGAGCAGGTAACCGTCGAATCGCCGGTACAGATCGGTGCTGACGATCGCCTGCGCGCCGCTGACCAGCTCTATCAGGAGGAGAACCGCACCGATCCCGGCGAGCACCACGACAGTACGGTGCCCGGAGCTGCTGTCGAAGCCGGTCCGGACAACGGCCGGCAGCTGGCCGACGAGCACGCCGGCAAGGGCGGCAAATACCGCTGGCAGCACTCCGGCCATCCCGGCCAGGAGAGCCATGGCCGACGTCCGGCCGGGGTACGCGCGGGCCAGCGTCGTCAGTGCGGCTCGCCTGCTGGCGCGCCGTGGTGACGGCCTCGCGAGAGACCGGAGAAGAGCTGTTCGGACCTAACGCATGGCGTCACCCTAACAGCGAACCGGCCGCCCGGTTGTGCTGAGCCGTGGCAGGTGGCTTGCCGGACGCTGGCGTGCCAGGCTGGGCGTGTGTCGGTAGCACCCTTCGGGGGCCTTACGCCGCGGCAGAGCGTCGAGATGGAGTGCGCCCGTCGCGGCACCGCGCAGGTCGTCGCCGGGTGCGTCGCGCTGCTGCGCGGCGAGGACGCCGATGACGACCTGATCCTTGCCCTCGGCTGCGGGACCGGCACGATCGTGATCTACGACGGCCCCAAGCAGCGCAACCAGTACTGGCGCCGGGTCTGGGGCGCCCGCGGTCTGCTGTATGCCTGGGTCGATGATCAAGACGCTCGGGATGCTCTTATCGCCGGCCTGGGTGACGAGCACTGGCGGGTCCGCGAGATGGCAGCCAAGGTCATCGCCAAGCGCCGGATCGGCGCTGCGCTTGAGCCAGTGTCGGCGCTTCGGCAGGATCCGGTGCCGCGCGTCCGGGCCGCGGCCGAGCGGGCCACGGTCATGCTGACCGCGGCCGGCGCCTGAGATTCGGGCATCTCGTCATATTTCTCTCGCTGACAAGCCACCGCTCTGGGGCGTGAGTCACGGATCGCAGCCCCATGAAGGGCATCAATCCGCACCTCACGCCCCTTGGTGCAGTTCGGGTTGACACTGGGACCCGTATTGGTTATCGTTTTCAATAGCAGCTGGCAGGTCGCCGCCTGGATGGCGGTCGTGCCCGCCTGGTTCGCGTGCTTGTACCCACCTCTGCTAGCCCGCCAGTGCTCTGGAGCGTGCCCACATGCCTGTTCGTCGTGCGTTCGCGGTTATCTCTCTCGCAGCTGCGGCCGGCCTGACGGCCACTGCGTGCTCTGCCAGTTCAGCCAGCAGCACCGGTTCCTCCCGCGTTGTCGCGGTGGGGGCCGAGAACGAATATGCCAACGTCATCTCCCAGATCGGCGGCAAGTACGTCAGCGTCACCGCCATCGAGAGCAACCCGAACACCGACCCGCACGAGTTCGAGGCGAGCCCGGTGGACGCCTCCGAGGTGTCCAAAGCGCAGCTGATCGTCCAGAACGGTGTCGGCTATGACGGCTACATGAACAAGATCGAGAGCAGCTCGCCGAGCTCCTCTCGCAAGATCATCGACGTGCAGACGCTGCGCGGCCTGCCGGACAGCACGCCCAACCCGCACCTGTGGTACTCGCCGCAGACCATGCCCGCTGTCGCCAAGGCGGTCGGAGACGACCTGGCAGCCCTTCAGCCGTCCCACGCCGCGTACTTCCGCGCGAATGTGACCAAGTTCGACAACTCGCTCAAGCCCTGGTTCGCGGCAATCGCCGCGTTCAAGGCTGCTTACTCCGGCACGCCGGTGGCAGTCACCGAGCCGGTTGGCGACTATATGCTGCAGGCGGCCGGGACTGACATCAAGACGCCGTTCGGGCTGCAGGCCGACATCATGAACGGCGTCGACCCCTCGCCCCAGTACGTCTCCCTCGAGGACAGCCTGTTCTCCCAGCACAAGGTCAAGGTCTTCGTGTACAACCAGCAGGTGACCGACTCCCTGACGGCCTCGTTCCTGGCGGCAGCGCACAAGTACGGCGTCCCGGTGGTCGGCGTGTACGAGACCATGCCAACCCCCGGCTACGACTACCAGTCGTGGATGCTCGCCGAAGTGAACGCCCTTCGCAAGGCGGTCGCCGATAAGGTCTCCACGGAGAAGCTCTGATGGCGGTGAAGATGGCGACCAGTAAGCCGGCACTGCCTGGCGAGACCGGACCTCCCGGTGCGGAGACCCCTGGCGACGTCCTGGAGGTCGACGGCGTCAGCGTCCGGCTGGCCGGAAGACTGGTGCTGGACGACGTCAGCTTCAGCGTCAGGCGTGGCGAGTTCGTCGGGCTGATCGGCGCCAACGGCGCTGGCAAGACCACCCTGCTGCGGGTCATCCTCGGCCTCCAGCAGGCGACGGGAGGCCGGCTGAGCGTCAGCGGCCGTCCGAGCGGCCGCGGGGTGGTCGGCTACGTTCCCCAGAAGATCCAGCTCGACCCGGACATGCCGGTACGAGCGCGGGACCTGGTGGGACTGGGACTGGACGGGCAGCGGCTCGGCCTGCCGCTCCCGTCCAGGCGCCGGCGTGAGCAGATCGACGCGATGCTCGAGGCGGTCGATGCCACGAGGTTCGCGAACCAGCGGGTCGGCAACCTGTCCGGCGGCGAGCAGCAGCGGATCATGATCGCGCATGCGCTGATCAGCCAGCCGCGGCTGCTTCTGCTGGACGAGCCGCTGGCCAACCTGGACATCCGCAGTGCGCAGGAGATCGTCGCCCTGCTGGCCAGGATCACCAGGGAGCACGGGGTGTCGGTGCTGATCTCGGCGCACGAGATGAACCCGCTGCTGCCGGTGCTGGACCGCATCGTGTACCTGGCTTCGGGACGCGCGGCCAGCGGCACCACCGACGAGATCATCACCGAGGACGTACTGAGCAGGCTGTACGGCTACCACGTCGACGTGCTGCAGGTGCACGGCCGTGTGCTCGTGATCGCGCATGCCGGGGACGGGTTCGAGGTCCTGGCCGGGGACGAATCGGCGGCCGCCCCCGGCCACCCGGACCACGCGCCCGCTGGGCTTGAGCAGTGAGCTGGCTGTTCAAGCCGGGCTTCTTCGCCAGCTCGCCGGTGCACGTGGCACTGGTGATCGGCGGCATCGCGGCGCTGGTGTGCGGGGTGGTCGGCGCTTTCACGGTGCTGCGCGGACAGTCCTACTCCGGGCACGCTCTGGCCGACCTGGCCGTCACCGGCGGCTCTGCCTCGTTCCTCAGCGGGATCAGCCCGCTCTGGGGCTTCGCCGGGATGGGCGTGCTCGCGGCCGGCGTCATGGACATGATCGGCATCAGGCGGGCGCGCGGCCGGGACCTGGCGACCGGGATCGTCCGTGGCGCGGGCCTGGGGTTCGGGGCGCTGTTCCTGTACTGGGATACGACTCACACGAGCGCCACCGGCGTCGCGATCACCATACTCTTCGGCTCCATGTTCACGACGAGTACCAGTGTCATCCCGCTGGTCGCCGGCTTCGGAGTGCCGGCGCTCGCGATCATCCTGGTCCTCTACCGCCCGTTGCTGTTGTCGTCGGTGAGCGCGGACGCCGCCGCCGCGCGCGGCGTCCGTGTCCGGCTCACCGGACTGCTCTGCCTCGTCGCGATCGCGCTGGCTGTCTCACTGGCGGCGATAACGGTCGGCGCGATCCTGTCGACCGCGCTGCTGGTCGGCCCGGCCGCGATCGCGCTCCGCGTGACGAACACGCCGGCGCGGGCCACCGTCGTCGCCGCGCTGATCGCGGTGCTGGCGACATGGCTCGGCATCGTGCTGGCCTACGACAGCTTCAGCTGGCCGCCCAGCCATGACGGCTGGCCGGTCAGCTTCTTCATCGTCACGCTCATCTTCCTGGCGTTCGTCGGCGCCCAGCTCCTCGGCCGGGGCCGGCGCAATGCGCTGACTGCGAGCGCAGGGTAGGCCGCCGTGTTCGCGTCGTTCATGGTCAACGCCTGGATCACCGCCTCGATCTGCGCGGTGATCGCGGGCGTGGTCGGCTTCTTCGTGGTACTGCGCGGTGCCGCATTCGTCGCGGATGCGGTGCCGCAGGGCGCCTTCGCCGGTGCAGCGGGTGCCAGCCTGCTCGGCATCAACACCCTCGTCGGGCTCGGCGTGTTCGCACTGGCGGGGTCGCTCGGCATCGGCTGGCTGGCCAGGCGTGCGCGCCGGGACGTGTCCACCGCCCTGATCCTGGTCATGATGCTGGGTCTCGGCGCGCTGTTCCTCAGCTTCACAGTCGAGTACTCGTCGGAGATTTTCTCGCTGCTGTTCGGCGAGGTACTGGGGATCTCGTCGACCGAGATCCTGCCCGTCGCCGCGCTTGCCGTCGTCTGCGTGGTGGCGGTGCTGCTGCTCTACCGGCCGATGCTGCTGTCGTCCCTGGCGCCCGAGTCGAGCGCGGCCAAGGGCGTCAGCAACACCGCGATGGAACTTGCGTTCCTGGTGATCGTGGCGATCGCGACCAGTCTGACGCTGCCGGTCGTCGGCGCTCTGCTGATCTTCAGCCTGATGATCGGGCCGCCGGCCGCGGCCCGGTCCCTGACCGCAAGCCCGCTGCGCGCGATGGGCATCTCGGTGCTGCTTGCGCTGGCAACCGTATGGCTCGCGATCGCGATCTCCTACGAGACCAACCTGCCGATCGGCTTCTTCGTCGGCGTTGGCGGCGCGCTCTGCTACGCGATTGGCCGGCTGGTGGCGTTCGTGCGCGGCCGCCGCGTGCGGGTATAGGACCGCTAATCTCCCGACCATCTGCAGGTCACGGCTCCGGGTCTGTGCTGCGGTCGGCCGGCCGGCCGGGGTTACTGTAACGCGTGCACACTGTTCCGGCACGCCAGGTACCTGCGCGACTGGCTGCATGGCGGCCGCGCGGAAGTCTGCTGCTGATTGCGGGGACGGCGGCATTCGCCGCCATGATGGCCTGCTACGTAGCGTTCATCCTGACGCATCCGATGGACCGGTGGATGGCGCCGGTCGATCTCAACGTTTACCGGCTGGCCGGGAAGGTTGCGGCGGCGATCGGGCCGGCGTACGACCCGAAGCTGGCCGCGCCACTTTATGACTGGCCGGGTAACGGGCTGAAGTTCACCTACCCGCCGTTCGCCGCGCTGGTCTTCACCATCCTGGTCCTGCCGTCCTGGGGCCTGCTGCTGAAGCTGTCCCTCGCGGTGAACATTGCCGCCATGACGGCCGCTATCTGGAGCACCCTCGGCGGTCTCGGTTACCGGGCCGGCGTCGCCCGGCTGGGCGGCGCGCTGTTGCTCGCCGCGGCTGCGTTCTGGCTGGAGCCTGTGCAGCGGACGCTCTACCTCGGCCAGGTCGAGCTGGTGCTGATGGCCCTGATCATGTGGGACATGTGCCAGCCGGACCGGCGCTGGTGGAAGGGTGCCGGCGTTGGCATTGCCGCCGGGATCAAGCTGGTCCCGCTGGTCTTCATCCCGTACCTGCTGCTAACCCGCCGGTTCCGCCAGGCGGCCGTGGCGGCGGGTACGTTCGCGGCAAGCGTGGCGCTCGGCTTCGCCGTGCTGCCGGCCGATTCACGAGCCTGGTGGCTGGACGGGCTGTTCGTGAAGGGCAGCCGGACAGGCTTCATCGGCTGGGAGGGGAACCAGTCGCTGCAGGCCCTCATCACCCGGCTGTCCGGCAGCATCGCGGCGGGCCAGCCCGTCTGGTACGGAGTAGCTGCCGTCACTCTCATCCTCGGCATCGTGGTGGCGGTCGCGCTGGACCGGGCCGGGCACGGGGTAGTGGGCGTGCTCGCCTGCGCGCTGACCGGACTGCTCGTATCGCCAGTCAGCTGGGACCATCACTGGGTCTGGGTGGTGCCCGCGGTGACCGTGCTCGTGGTCTACGGAGTCAGAGGGCGCGGTCGGCTGCGGGCAGCGTTTATAGCCGGGGCAGTACTACTCGCCGGCCTGTTCGGTGCATGGCCTGGCTTCCTGTGGGGGCATCCGCTGGACCTTGGCGGTTTTTCCGAGGGCATCATCTGGATACCGCCCAACACCAACCCGGGCACGTACGCGCAGTTCGGTGACCGGCCGCAGTATGCCGAGTACCACTGGCACGGCATCGAGCTGGTGACCGGCAACCTATACGTCCTGACTGGGATGGCGATCTTGGTGCTGCTCGCGGTGCTGGCACTACACAGCGAGCGCCTGCGCAGGCGGCGTGCAATTGCGCGCGCTGCGACATCCGTCAGTCCCGAAGCCACTGAGCCCGCGGTTAGCCCGTCGTAGCGGTCGCCACCGCGGGCGGCTCAGGAGTGGGCTGGCTTATTGTCTGCCGCGGCTCGGAGAGGCAGAGCGTGACCAGCGCACCTACTACGCCGATCAGCACGAGTGGCACGGCGACCGTGAGGTCGTAGAAGTAGATCCGGTTCAGCGGGAAGGTGCGGATCGGCGTCGGATTACCCGGCATGAGCGCGATGGTCGCGGCTGTCAGCCGGATCATGACCAGCCAGTCAAGCCATGAGGCGGGCACCAGGATCAGCAGGCAGATAATCATCGCCTCGTACGACGGCAACTGGTACTGCCAGACGAATAGCCACGCTGTGCAAAGTGCGAGAGCGGCGAAGACGGCTGGGTGCGCAGCCGCCCTGAACGGCAGCCTGGTGAGCGTGATGATCGCGAGACAGACCACGAGCACGGTAGCGATCCCGGCGACGTGCTCCATGAGGAAGCCGTGCTGGGTGCTGGAGAACAGCTGATAGAAGTTGTCCGCCGTCGTCCGGTTGTTACGGCTCAGCACAGAGCTGATGGCCGGCGGTCCGAACCATGCGTAGCTCGGCAGCAGAACTGCCAGCATCCCGGCGGCCGCGACGATGAAGGCAGTCAGCGACCGCCGCAGTGCCCAGGCCAGGCCGAGGCCGAACAGCACGAACGTGATCTTGATATCGGCAGCGACTCCGATCAGCGCGCCACCGGCCAGGACGCGGCTGAGGCGAGCATCGCCGGCAAGCTGGCCGCTCGCCCAGCCGCCGGCCAGGATGAGGCCGAGCATTCCGGCGGCGGCTGCGAGTACATCGAGGTGTGCGGCGGCGATCAGCTGCCAGATCAGCAGCGGGTTGACCGTCCAGAGCAGGTGCGCACGGAGCCTGGCTGCCGGGTCGGAGCGCAACAGCCGGTCTGCGGCGACCGCGACGAGGCCGAACGCGCCGACGTTCGCGACCTTGAGCCAGAACACGATCTTGGCGGCGGAGGTGCCACCGAGAAGTGCCGCCACGAGCTCCTCGACCGTGGCGGCCGGACCGTACGGCGTGGTGTAGCGATCCCATTCCACCGGCAGGGATTTCGCGATCGGGTCGTGCAGCCGCATGAGATCCCACGGCACCATGACATAGGGACTGTGGCCGAGCACGACCATCCGGCCGAAGGCCATGTAATCGAGCGAGTCCGTTGAGCCAACCGGCGGCAGCACCGTCAGGATCGCGATCGCCACGGCGGCGGTAATGAGCAGCAGCCGGAGCGATGGCCGCAGGCCCCGGCGGACCGCGACCAGGCCCGCGATAACCCCGAGGCCGCCAGCCAGGGCGGCCAGCCACAGCCAGACCGTGACCGTGTCAAGGCTGAGGTGAAAGCTGCTGATCTCGAACGGAGGGCCGACCTTCGGCATCGGCATCGGCGGCCCCATCCAGGATGCCCTGGCGAGTGACGCCACGATCATGATGGCGAAGGCGGCCCCGATGCCTGCCGCGGCGAGCCAGCCGTAGACGCGGGCTGACCGGCGCGGCGGCGGAACGAGCTGAGCCTGGCCCGATGGTGCTGCCTGCGCGGGAGCCTCCAGCTGGCCATGCCCGGCCACGTCAAAGCTCATCCGAAACTTCACGCTGCCTTAACAGAGAAAGTTGACTAAGCCTTGAAACTCAAGGAAGGCGTCGTTTACCTAATGCCCCCGGCGCCGCAGCCCGTGACCCGGAAACTGGCGCTTATCGTGCCCAATTTAGCAGCGGCTAAGTAGTGCTCCGGCCCGAGGTTGCTGAAGTGTGACGTCATTGCCTGCGCCCTTTTCGTCGGCGCTATCGGCCGCCCGCCCGACGGCGCCGCTAGACGACCGAGTTCAGCAGAACCGCCTGCTAGCCGGAGCAGGAGCGCAAGCACAGTGGCTGCGACGCTAAAGCGGCCAGGTAGACGCAGGCAGCCGCATACCTGTCGAATACGACCGCCGAACGGAGCCTGGCATGACGCTCAGACTAGGGCCAGGTAATAGCGGCGGGCCGATTTATCTCCGCCGATCACGACCGCTTATTAAATGCCTATCCTGGCGGTTGTCATCTCTGCGTCTAAGGCTGGCAAAGCGCTAGTAACAACAATGCGCTCAGGGTAATGCGGCCACCAATTCGGACGGCTGGGCTATTACGTCGACGAGGGCACCGTTGCGCATGACCGTGATCGCGAGCGGCCGGCCGATCGCCTCGCTGAACATGAGCTTCTGCAGATCCTGAGCCCTGGTGACGGGCCGGCCGCCGGCCGTGAGCAGAAGGTCACCCGGCCGCAGCCCGGCCCTCGCGGCAGGTCCGTTCTGCACTACCTCGGCTACCCGCAGGCCACTGGAGCGGCCGAACCGCTGGCGCAGCTTGTCCGGCAGTGGCGCGGGCACGCTGACGAGACCGAGGTATGCGCGTCGCACGCGGCCGTCGCGCATCAGGGCACCAATGATCTTCCGCGTGGTCGCGTTGATAGGCACTGCGAGGCCGAGCCCGGCGCCCGCGACGGCGGTGTTGATGCCAATGACCCGGCCGTGCGAGTCGGCGAGGGCGCCGCCGGAGTTACCCGGGTTGAGCGCGGCGTCCGTCTGGATGACGTCCTCGATCAGCCGGGTGGCAGCGCCGTTGTTGGTGGGCAGTGACCGGCCGAGCGCGCTGACGACACCGGCCGTGATCGAGCCCGTGAGTCCGAGCGGGCTGCCGACAGCGACCACGAGCTGGCCGACGACGAGGTCGTCCGCCTCGCCGAGCTCAGCTGGGTCCGGGGTAGCGGTGTCAGCTCGCACGACCGCCAGATCGGACAGCGGGTCGGCGCCGACGACGCGGAATGCCGCGCTGGTGCCGTCGGAGAACAGCGCCGTGCCACGGTCGGCGCTGCCGACGACGTGTGCGTTGGTGAGCAGGAAGCCATCCGGCGTGTAGATGACCGCGGAGCCGAGTCCCTCGCCGCGGTAGCGGCTGCCGGGATGGGGGACGCGGAGGCTAGCGACCCTCGGGGTGAGCTGAGCTGCTACGCCGGACACGGTCCGCGAGTAGGCGTCGAGCGGTGAGTCTGATGTCATGCTGTACTCCACTTCGGAATTACAAGATTACAACTCACTGTTCACCGACGCCAGGCGCTGCGGCCGCGACCGGGCCCGCTCCGTTAATTGATTTGACGTGATCGAATACCTGTTCGATAATAGTGCAGTGGGAGCGGAGGTAGCGCAGATCATCTCGCTGTCTCCGGTGCGCCACCGGGATGATGTGCTGGCCGGCGAGGGCGTGCTGCCGGTCCTGCCAGCGTTGCGTGAGCTGCTGCCGGGCGGCGGGCTGCAGCGCGGATCGGTGGTGACGTCGGGGGAGTGGGGGCTGCTGTCGCTGGCACTCGCCGCGGGGGCGGTGGCCGATGGCGCGTGGTGCGCGATCGTGGGGGTGCCGTGCGCTGGCGTCCGGGCGGCGGCGGAGATCGGGCTGGACCCGGACCGGGTGCTGCTGGTTCCCGACCCGGGACCGGCGTGGCCGCAGGCAGTGGCGTCGCTGCTGGACGGGTTCGACCTGGTGCTGCTGCGGCCGGCGGAGCAGCCGCCGGGGCAGTTGCGGCGTCGGCTCGAGGCTGCGGCCCGGCGGTACGGCAGCGTTCTCGTGGTCGCCGGGGAGTGGCCAGGTGCACCGGCCCGGCTGCTGGTGACCAGTGCGGAGTGGACCGGGATCGGCGCCGGGCACGGGCGGCTGCGAGGCCGCAGAGCGCAGGTGGTCGCGTCGGGGCGCGGCGCGGGTGAGCGGCCGCGCTCGGCCTGGCTGTGGCTGCCGGGTCCGGACGGCGCGGTTACGGCAGCCGAAGACTGGGCTGGCGCGGCGCCGTCGCTGGCGAGCAGCGGATGACTGACACTGGCGAGCAGCGGATGACTGACAGGAGCGCACCGCGCGTTCTGGTGCTGCGCTGCCCCGGCTTGCTCGGCAGAGCTGGAGGTGACGGCGGGTTCGGGCCTGACGACGACGCGGGTGACGGGCCGGAGCGTGCTGGGACAGCGGCGCGGCCTTTCGAGTCAGTGGTCGCGGTCGTCGAGGAGTTCTGCCCGCGGATAGAGGTACTCCGGCCGGGTGTCTGTGCCTTCGCTGTCCGCGGCCCGGCGCGTTACTTCGGCGGTGAGGCCGAGCTGGCTCGGAAGGTTGCCGAGGCCGTCGGCCAGGACGTCGCCTGTCAGGTCGGCGTCGCCGACGGGCTGTTCGCCGCGCAGCTGGCGGCACGCGCCGGGCCGACCGGGGTGCTCGTACCGGCCGGGGAGACGCGGACGTTCCTGGCCGGGCTGCCGGTCGGCGTGCTTGGCATGCCCGAGCTCTGCGAGCTGCTGCCCAGGCTTGGCATAGAGACGCTTGGCCAGCTCGCCGGGCTGCCGCCGGCGGAGGCCGCGAGCAGATTCGGCGCGGAGGGCAAGCTCGCCAGCCGGCTTGCCCGCGGGCTCGATCCTCGCCCGCTGGTTCCGCGGCCGCCGGCAGTAGACCTGTCCGTGCAGGCCGACTTCGACCCGCCCGCAGGCCAGTCCGAGCCGGTCATTTTCGCAGGCAAGGCACTGGCCGACCAGATGCACGCTCGGCTGGCTGCGAGGGGACTGGCCTGCGTTCGGGTCGGAGTGGAGGTGCACTGCGCGGACGGCCAGGAGCTGAGCAGGCTGTGGCGGCATGACGGGCTGCTGTCGGGGCTGGCAGTGGCAGAGCGCGTTCGCTGGCAGCTCGACGGCTGGCGGGCCGGATCCGGCCGGGAAGCAGGCGACGGGGCTGCCGGGGTCACGCTGCTGCGGCTGATCCCTGACCAGCTGGTGCGGGCGACCGGGCGGCAGCTAGCTCTGTGGGGCGACTCGGTGATCAGTGACCGGGTTGCTCGTGCAGCTGTCCGAGTGCAGGCGATGCTCGGTCACGGTCGCGTGACCCGGCCGGTTCCTGCGGGCGGCCGGCGGGCGACCGAGCAGATGCTGCTGGTGCCGTTCGGCGATGCGGCCGTGCCGCAGCGCCCGGCCGATCGGCCGTGGCCGGGCCAGATCCCGGCGCCGTCACCGGCCACCGTGTATCCGGACCCGCTGGCGGCCAGGCTGACCGATGGCTCTGGCCAGCCGGTGTCGGTCAGCGGGCGCGCCCAGCTATCCGCGCCGCCGGCCTGGCTGTCGGTGGGCTATGCCGAGGGGCTCGGGGAGTCGTCCCCCCGGCCAGCAACTGAGCCGGTCCGGGCGGTCACCGCCTGGGCAGGGCCGTGGCCGGTCAGCGAGCGGTGGTGGGATCCGCCGAGCGCATGCCGGCAGGCCAGGTTTCAGCTAGTGACCGACGACGGCACCGCCTGGCTGGCCGCGCTTCAGGATGGTCACTGGCTCATCGAGGCCCGTTACGACTGACAGCGGATCGCTGCTGGTCGATGCTCATGATCACGCGCGGGCCGACTGAGCCAGCGGCATGACCATGAACAGGCACGGGCTGCCCGGTCCCCAGATGTCGGTGCGCTCCTCCAGCGGCAGGAAGCCCAGGCTGGCGTAGAACAGGCGGGTCCGCGTATATCCCTCGTCAGGACGGCCGGGGCCCTGCGTCTTCACCTGGAGCAGTTCGCATCCGTCCGCCACAAGGTCAGCCGTCAGCGCCGCGACGAGCGCGCGCCCGGCCCCCTGGCGGTGCAGTTGCGGGGCGACAGCGAGCAGGTGGATTTCGGCCGACTCGGGAAAGTGCCGGCGCGCCAGCAGCACCCCGGCCGGCTGCGCACCCGGTGAGCCGGCGGGCCGGGCCAGGTAGGTCGGCAGCTCGTGCGCATCGGCCACGTAGCCGCGGTTCGACGACTCGATGCCGAACCAACCCGGAAGCGCCGCCAGGAGCCGCTCGACCGCGGCCGGGTCCCGCGTTCCCGTGGTGACGTGCCAGCGTGCCCGCGCGCCTGGCCTCCCCGCTTGGCTGGTGCCTGATGTCACCGGCGGGCCTATCCGGCTAGCCCGTGCAGTGGCGCAGGATCGTCTGCGTGACCAGCTGCGGCGCGCGGACGGTCGGATAGTGATCGGCGCCCGGCATCCGGATCAGCTCACAGCCCGGCATCCGCTGTGCGGCCGCCTCGTTGCTGGCGATCAGCCCGGCGTCGTCCTTGTCGCCGACCATCAGCACCGTCGGCGTCCGCAGCTCGCCGAGCCGGTCGTAGACGGGCTCCCCGGCCTGCTGGAACTCTTCTTCGCTCGCCCAGGCCCGCAAGGCTGAGCGCATCAGCTCGGTCACCAGCGGATCGGGACCCGCGGCGCCCCACTGCTCCAGGCCTGTCCGGAGCAGGCCGTCCTCGTCTCCCGCTGCCTGAAGAGCCTCGTACCTCGCCTCCAGCTCGGGATTCTCCGGATAGGGATAGCCACTGATTCCCGGACACAGCAGCACCAGCGTGCGAACCCGGTTGGGACAGCCGAGGGCGAGCTCGAGCGCGGTCATGCCGCCCATGCTGCAGCCGGTCACGTGCGCAGTCGCGACTCCGAAGTGGTCCAGAACGGCGAGCGCGTCGTCGAGCAGCGTGTACTTCTGCGTGGGAGCCGGAGACCGGCCGTATCCGCGTACGTCATAGCGGATGGCCCGGAACGCGGCTGTCAGCTCCGGCCACACCGGGTCCCACATCCGCGCATCGCCGACGCCCTCATGCAGCAGCAGCAGCGGCGGCCCGGAGCCGCCGGAGTCCTCTGCCCAGATTTTGTCAGTGCCGGCTGTCACCATCGTTTGCATGGTCAGACACCGTAGTTCAGCCCGCGGGCGCGGTCACGCCTATTACCTCTGGCCACACCTGCGAGGAGGCGGGATGGATCCCGATCGGCATGTCTGCCCCGGGCCGCAGCCGGATGACGGCGCGCGGCTGACCAGGCTGTTGTCCGGCGAGCCATGGATCATGCGCGCGCTGACGGCGGTCGCTGCCAGCGGCCTGCCTGATGCGTGGATCGGCGCGGGAGCGATTCGCGATGTCGTGTGGGGCGCGCTGTACGGCAGGTTCAGCCCGGCAGCTGTCAGGGATATCGACGTCGTCTACTTTGACCCGGCTGACCTCGGCAGGGAGCGCGACGCTACCGCGCAGGAAACACTTCGCTGCCTGGCGGACCTGCCCTGGGAAGCGACGAACCAGGCCGCTGTGCATACCTGGTATCACCAGTACTTCGGCGGACCGCCGGTGGAGTCGTTCAGCTGCGTGCACGACGCGGTCGCGACCTGGCCGGAGACCGCCACCTGTGTCGCGGTCCGGCAGCTGCCGGCCGGACTTGAGGTGTGCGCGCCGCATGGGCTGGCCGACCTGCTCGGCGGCGTGTGGCGAGTGAACCCGGTTCGGGTCACGCCTGAGGTCTCCAGGGCGCGGCTGCAGCGTCAGCGGGTCAAAGCCAGATGGCCCGGCGTGACAATTGCGCCGTGCGGGTGACGGCCGGCACCATAACGACGGCCAGCTGGACCGCATGCCGCTGTTTTCCCTGGCCCGCGCGCGCTGTCAGGTTCCGGCCCGCCGCCAGTGTGAGCGTTCTGAGCCGGTGATCTAGGGTGAGGGTAACGGCTCGCGCCCGGCTCCCGGTTGACTGGCGGGCCGGTGTTTCAATCCTCGGCGTACTGGCAGAGAGGGTTCTATGAGCGACAACGCGGCAGCAGCAGGCACGATCGACGTCGGCGGCGACCTCACGGTCAACCGGATGGGGTACGGCGCCATGCGCATCACCGGCCAGGGCGTCTGGGGCCCGCCGCCTGACCGCGACCAGGCCAAGGCAGCGCTGCGCAGGGCCGTTGATCTGGGTGTCAACTTCATCGACACGGCTGACTCCTATGGCCCGGCGATCAGTGAAGAGCTCATTGCCGAGACGCTCTACCCGTATGCGGACGACCTGGTCATTGCGACGAAGGGCGGCCTGGTCCGGCCCGGGCCCGGCCGATGGGATCCGGACGGGCGCCCCGAGCACCTGCGTGAGGCATGCGAGGGCAGCCTGCGGCGGCTGAAGCTGGATCAGATCCCGCTGTACCAGTTCCACCGCCCCGATCCGCGGGTGCCGATCACTGAGTCCATCGGCACGCTGGTCGATCTGCGCAACGAGGGAAAGATCCGGCACATCGGGGTGTCCAACGTGACCGAGGAGCAGCTTCGCGAGACGCAGAAGCTCACCCCGATCGTGTCAGTGCAGAATCGCTACAACCTTGGTGACCGGTCGTCGGAGTCCATGGTCGACCTGTGCGACTCCGAGGACATTGTCTTCCTGCCGTGGGCGCCAATCCAGCAGTCTGACTCGCTGCCGACGGTACTGAACGCCGCGCGACGACTCGGCGTGAGCACGCGCGTGATCGCGCTCGCCTGGCTGCTGGGGCGGTCAAAGCAGATACTGCCGATCCCCGGATCCGGCTCGCCGGAGCACGTCGCGGAGAACGTTGCGGCCGCTTCGCTTGAGCTGACCAACGACGAGGCGAACGCGATTCTGCAGCTAGCGCAGTAGCTCCAGGCCGGGCTGGCTCCAGCGCGGCTCGTGCGGAGAACGTCCGCGACCTGTCGCAGTACCGAGCATGTCGGTCTGCCGTTCCCGGCTCTGGATCCAAGCGCAAGCTCCAGCCAGCCCGCACGCCTGGTCTTCCGGGCGCCAGGGTCACCAGCGGGCGCTTGCAGGCTCGGGCCTGGTGCCGACGAGCAGGATGCGGTTCATGACCCGGCGCATGCCGTGGTAGTCGTTGACCGCCATGTGCCAGACCTGCCGGTTATCCCAGAACGCAATCGAGCCAGGCTGCCAGGTGAACCTGGTGACGTACTCGGCCTTCGCGCCGTGGTCGAACAGATAGCGCAGCAGGCCGAGACTCTCCCGCCGGGTCCAGCCCTCGAACCTCGTGGTGTACTCCGGGTTCACGTACAGGATGAGGCGCCCGGTCTCCGGATGCCGGGTCACGACCGGGTGCAGCACACCCTCGGCGGCGTCGTACTCAGAGACGGACGGCTCTGGCGGCGACGTGTGCTCGTAGCCCATGCCGAGCTTGCGCACGTTGGCGTGCACCGCGCGCATCCCGATCAGGGTGCGCTTGAGGCCCTCCGACAGCTCGTCCCACGCGGGCGCCATGCCGGCGAACATGGTGTCGCCCCCGCGCTCCGGGCACTCCTGCGCGAACAGCATCGTGCCGACCGGCGGCTCCTCAAAGCACGTCATGTCGACGTGCCAGCTCTCGCCGACGTTCTTGCGCTGGTCGGGTTCCTTGCGCAATTCCTGGACCACGCGGATGTCGGCGAAGCGGCGGGCGAACGCCTCACGCTGCTCCGGGCTGAGAAACTGGTCGCGGAAGAAGATGACCCCGTGTTCAGCCCACGCCCGCCGGATCGCCGCGTAGGTCTCGTCCGGGTAGTCACGGGTCAGGTCGAGGCCACGCACCTCGGCGCCGATCAGTCCGCCGATCCTGTGCACCTCGGGCAGGTCTGTGATCACTGCGCTCGTCATCGGGCCAGCTCCTTCTCCGGCAACCGGGGAGCCGCCGCCGGCGGACCCTGGCGAAAGGCAAGTCAGCCCTATCGTGAGCCCGCCACTGCGGGTACGACAGTGCGGTTCCGCCGGCTGAAAGACTGGCTCGGCAGCTCGCGTCAGCCCAGCTCGGCCGGCAGCGGCTCGGCGTGCAGGACATGCAGACTGCTGACCGCGCGGGTCAGGGCGACATACAGGTGGTTCACGCCGCGAGGGCTGGCCGCCACGATCCTGGCCGGCTCTACGACGACGACGGCGTCGAACTCCAGGCCCTTGGCGAGGCTCGCGGGCACGCAGGCCAGCCTGGCGGTGGCCATCGCGTCGGAGGCCTCGCCGAGCAGCGCGGCATCCAGGCCGCCGGCGATCAGCCGTTCGCACATCCCGGCGCTCTCGCGGTCTGCGGTGATGACCCCGACCGATCCCCGTTCCCTGAGCCGTTCGCGGCAGGTGGCAGTCACGGCGTCAGCCAGCTCCGCCGGCGCGATCTGGGTGACACGGAGGGCCCCGGGAGCCTGCCGGGCCGAGGTGGGAGTATCCAGGCCGGGGGCGATGATCGGCAGCAGGCGCGCGGCATAGTCGATGATCTGGGCCGGTACCCGGTACCCGCGGTCCAGCACCGTCAGTGCGGCGTCCGGCTTGTCGAGGTGCCTCAGCAGGACCGGCCAGCCATCGGCTGCACCGGGGCTCGTGGCCTGCGCCATGTCGCCCAGCACAGTGAGTGAACCGTGGCCGGAACGCCGGGCAACCGCGCGACACTGCATCGGGGTGAGGTCTTGTGCCTCGTCCACGACGATGTGCCCGTGCGTCGTCGGCCGTTCGATCAGGTCGGCCAGCTCGTCGAGGAGCACGCAGTCGGCCGCTGACCACTTCGCCGACTTGGCAGAGCGCGGCGGATTCGGCAGCAGGAGCATGGACTGCTCGGCAGCGGACAGATCGTCGCGGGCGGCCTTGGTGAGGAACTCCGCGCTGGTGAGAAGCCGGAAGAGCACCTGCTCGGGAGTCACCTTCGGCCATGCCTGGTCGAGCACCTGCGTGACGGGCCGGGAGCGGGCTACGGCTGCGTGCGTGCGGTCGTCGGTGACCTCGCCGCCGCGTTCCATCTGGACCAGAACAGCGTGCGCGAGGCGCTTGGCGGCGGCCTCCCTGGCGGGGCCGAACCGCGTCGTGCCGCGCAGCCCGGCGATGATCTCGCTGACCTCATGACCGGGCACCCGGTAGCGGAAGGAGCCCTTGACGTACATCAGGCCCTCGGTCGGTCTCGTGACGTGCATCCAGAGCGCCCGGCGCAGCACCCGGGCCATGCGGGCGTCGCCTTTGAGAGCGGCGAGGCGCGGAGCCTCGCCGTGACTCGCTGGCTTCCTGCCGATCAGTTCGCCGATAGTGGTCTGGTCGACGCTGACCTCGCCGAGTGCGGGCAGCACGTTGCGAATGTAGGCGAGGAACGAGCGGTTCGGGCCGACGACTACGACACCGTTCCGGCTGAGCCGATCTCGTTCGGTGAAGAGCAGGTAGGCGACGCGGTGCAGGCCGACAGCGGTCTTGCCGGTACCCGGAGCACCCTGGACGCACAGTGTGGTTTCCAGCGGCGCGCGGACCAGGCGGTCCTGCTCAGGCTGGATAGTCGCGACGATGTCGCGCATCGGCCCCGAGCGCGGGCGTTCGATCTCGGCGATGAGAAAGGCGTCCGAGGTGCTCACGGCCGTGGGCCCGGTAAGCGGCTCGTCATCGTAGGCGGTCAGTTCTGCGGTGTCAGAGAACCCGAACCGCCGCCGCAGCCGGACACCACGACGGTCCTCACGGCTGGCGCGGTAGAACGCGGCCGACACCGGCGCACGCCAGTCGATCACCATAGGCCGCCCGGCGGCATCATGCACATGGCGGCGACCGATGTAGACGCGGTCCGCGCGCGGCGGGTGCGTCGCAGCGGGGCCGGACTCGTGCACGGCGCCTGGCTCGAAGTCCAGCCGGCCGAAGAAGAGCGGCACGTCCGGGAGGTCGATGAGAGCCAGCGCCCGCCGCTCGCGACCCAGCTGCATGGCCTCCCGCTCGAGGAACATGTCGTTGTCTTCGGAGGGGGCGCTCGCCTGCGTCTCGGTATTGATGACGTCCTCGTACATGTACCGAAGTGCGGCACGCGCCTCCGCCAGATACTCGGCCTCGGCGCGTAGCTCTGGGTCTGCGGGTAGGTCTGGGTCTGCGGGTAGGTCGGGGTCTGCGGGTAGGTCGGGGTCTGCGGGTAGGTCGGGGTCTGCGGGTAGGTCGGGGTCTGCGGGGTCGGTGCAGGCAGGCTCGGACATCACGGGGGATCTCGGCTTTCGCTGACGGGGGACCATGCGCGTGGCCGCACGGCGGGCAGCTTGCAGTCCGCGTCGCGGCATCTTCTCAGCGCCTGTTCCGCGATCCCCGTGCGACAACAATCGCACTGCGCCGCCGCGAGGCAGCGAGGATGACAGTCAGGCGTCCCGGAAACCTCCGCAACTATACGCGCCCTGAACCGTGACGGCCATCCGAATATAATTTCGATTACGGTGCTAGATTGTCAGAGTAGATCGCTAGGCTGATCGAGGACGGAGGCAGAGCGCCGACCCGGGCAGGAGGTGGCCGATGGGCTTCGACAACCCGCCGATACCGTGGCGGGAGCTCGAGCGCCTGCTGTCCTGGCGCGCGGGAGACCACGACCATCCGACCGGCCTGGAGCCGGACCCGGACGGAGTTCGCGGGCCAGGCCGGAATGCGGGCCGCGCCGGCGCGACGCCACTGGTGACGCGGCTGCCCACTGCGCTGCCCGGGGCCGAGCTACCCCAGGCCGAGCTGCCCTGGGCTGAATTGCACTGCCACTCCTCCTACAGCTTCCTCGACGGCGCCTCGAGCCCGGCCGACCTGGTGTGCGAAGCGGCCGCCCTCGGCCTGACCGCACTGGCTATCACAGATCACGACGGCATGTACGGGGTGCCGCAGTTCGCGCAGGCGGCGGCGCGACTGCGGTCGGCCGGCCTCAGCCTCGGCACCGTCTTCGGCGCAGAGCTCAGCCTGGACCTGGCGCCTGGTCGCGGCGCGACCGTGCGCGCCGGGGTCCCGCGGGCCGGCACTGCGCGGGCCGGGACTGCGCGGGCCGGGACTGCGCAGGCCGGCACGCCACGAGCTGGCGTGCCGGACCCGGCTGGCCGGCATCTGCTCATCCTCGCCCGCGACCCGGAGGGGTACCGGCGCCTGTGCCGGGTGATCAGTGCCGCGCAGCTGGCAGGCGGCGAGAAGGGCCTGCCGGTCTACGACGAGCCAGCCCTGGCCAGCGCGCACGACGGGCACTGGGTGATCCTCACCGGCTGCCGCAAGGGCGCGGTCCAGGCGGCCCTCGCCGCGAACGGCCCCGCAGCGGCAGGACGCGAGCTAGCCCGGCTGACGAACGCGTTCGGCCGGGAGAACGTCCGGGTGGAGCTATCGACCGGCAGCTACCCGGCGATCGACGAGCGCAACGATGCCCTCGCCGCGCTCGCCGCGGACGCTGGCGTGGCCACTATCGCCACCGGCAACGTCCACCATGCCACTCCGGCCGACGCACGGCTGGCGCAGGCGCTGGCGGCGATCAGGGCCCGGTCCAGCCTGGACGACATGGACGGCTGGCTGGCCGCGGCCGGTGACGGCTTCCTTCGCTCCGGCGCGGAGGCAGCAGCCCGCCTGCACCGCTACCCGGGCGCGATGCAGCGCACAGCAGACCTGGCCGCCGAGTGCGCCTTCGACTTTCACGTGATCGCGCCCAAGCTGCCGGACTTCCCGGTCCCGCCCGGCCACGACGAGGCCAGCTGGCTGCGCGAGCTAGTCCGGCAGAAGGTGCCGGGACGCTACGGACCGCCGGACCACGAGCGGATCGAGGGCGCCTATGACCAGATCGCCCGCGAGCTGGCGGTGATCGAGCAGCTGGGCTTCCCCGGCTACTTCCTGATCGTGCACGAGATCGTGGAGTTCTGCGAGCGCGAGGGCATCCTGTGCCAGGGCCGTGGCTCGGCCGCCAACAGCGCCGTCTGCTACGCGCTCGGCATCACCAGCGTGGACCCGGTGCGGCACGGCCTGCTGTTCGAGCGGTTCCTGTCCGCGGGCCGGGACGGGCCGCCCGACATCGACCTGGACATCGAGCACCAGCGCCGGGAGGAGGTTATCCAGCACGTCTACGCCAAGTACGGCCGGGACAAGGCAGCCCAGGTGGCGAACGTGATCAGCTACCGGCCGCGGATGGCCATCAGGGACGCCGGGCGGGCGCTCGGCTATCAGCCGGAGCAGCTTGACCAGTGGTCGAAGCAGGTCGGTCCGCGGCAGGCTGTTGTTGGCCCGGGGGGACGACCCCCCGGAACCCCCCGGACCGCCGTCGGCCAGGCGGTCCCGCCGGATGCCGGCGTGCCGGATGCGGTGGTGGACCTGGCCGCGAAGATGCAGCGGCTGCCGCGGCACCTCGGCATTCACTCCGGCGGCATGGTGATCTGCGACCGGCCGGTCGGCGAGGTATGCCCGGTGGAGTGGGCCCGGATGCCGAACCGCAGCGTGCTCCAGTGGGACAAGGACGACTGCGCGTACGCGGGTCTGGTGAAGTTCGACCTGCTGGGCCTCGGCATGCTCACCGCGCTGCGGGACTGCTTCGACCTGGTGGAGCAAGCACATGGCGTGCACTGGAACCTGGCCTCGATCCCGCAGGAAGATCCCGGCGTGTACACGATGCTGCAGCGGGCCGACACCGTGGGCGTGTTCCAGGTCGAGTCACGGGCGCAGATGGCAACGCTGCCGCGGCTGCGACCGGAGAAGTTCTACGACCTGGTGGTCGAGGTAGCGCTGATCCGGCCAGGACCGATCCAGGGCGGCTCGGTGCACCCGTACATGCGCCGGCGGCACGGCGACGAGGAGGCCCGCCTGCCGCATGAGCTGATGCGGCACGCGCTCGACAAGACCCTCGGCGTCCCGCTGTTCCAGGAGCAGATGATGCAGATCGCGATCGACTGCGCCGGGTTCAGCCCGACTGAGGCGGACCGGCTGCGCCAGGCGATGAGCTCCAAGCGCGCACCGGAGCGGATCGAGGAACTGCGCGAGCGGCTGCTCGCCGGGATGGCCGAGCGCGGTATCCCGGCCGATGTCGCGGAGGATATCTACGTCAAGATCCTGGCGTTCTCCAGCTACGGCTTCCCGGAGTCGCATGCGATCAGCTTCGCCTACCTGGTGTATGCAAGCGCCTGGCTGAAGTGCTACTACCCGGCTGCGTTCACCGCGGCGCTGCTGCGCGCCCAGCCGATGGGCTTCTACGCGCCCGCCAGCCTGATCGGTGACGTGCGCCGGCATGGCGTTTCGGTGCGCGGCGCGGACGTGAATGCCAGTGGCGTTCTGGCAACTCTGGAGAAAACCGAAGACCCTCATACCGGGAACGTGGCGGTTCCCCCCGGCTCGCCGCCCGCCGGGGGAGTGCCGGTTCCGGGCCAGCCGGTGATCAGGCTCGGGCTGTCGGAGGTCCGCAACCTCGGGACCAGCGCGGCGGAGGAGATCGTGGCCGGCCAGCCGTACGCCGACCTGGAGGATTTCGCCCGGCGCACCACGGTCAGTGTGGCCGCGATGGAGGCGCTGGCTCTCGGCGGAGCGTTCGGCTGCTTCGGGGTGAGCAGGCGCGAGGCGCTCTGGGCTGCCGGCGCCGCGGCGACGATCAGGCCCGGCCAGCTGCCCGGCACGACGCTCGGCATGACCGCGCCGCCGCTGCCGCCGATGACGGCGGCCGAGGAGACCTTCGCCGACCTGTGGGCTACCGGCACCTACGGAACGCACCCGATCGAGCACATCAGGCCAATGCTGACCGAGCGGGGCGTGCTCCCCGCCGACCGTTTGATCGCTGCTGAGAACGGCCGTAACGTCGTGGTCGGCGGGCTGGTTACACACCGCCAGCAGCCGGGGACGGCCCGCGGCGTGGTCTTCCTGAGCCTGGAAGATGAGACCGGGATGGCGAACATCATCTGTCCGCCGGAGGTGTGGCAGCGGTTCCGCAGGATCGGTGTGGACGCCAGCGCGCTGCTGATCAACGGCCGGGTTGAGCGGCTGGACGGCGCGGTCAGCCTGCTGGCCACCCGGCTGGAGCGGCTGCGGGTCGTGGCTGCTGCCCGCAGCCGCGACTTCCGCTAGCGCGATCCCGGCAGGCCGCCGCCTCGCCGCGGCGCCGACGTCTCCGCCGCAGTCACCAGCGACTTCGCGTAGAAGGGGGGTCAGTTTGTGTCCGCGTGCGCAAAGATGGTCGACTACGGGGGCGGTAAATCGCAGGTGTCTCACCCGCGCACAGCCGACAAACGAGTAACACGGCCTAGGAGAACCATGCCCTTCGATGTCGCCCGCGTGTTCGCGGAGCGGTCCGGGGAGAACTACGCCCTCCACGAGCAGTACATGAACCCTCAGCTTGCGCGGGTACTCAGGACACTCGGGTTCGACCGCAACTACGTCCGCGGTGAAGGCAGCTATCTATACGACGACGCCGGCCAGCGATACCTCGACTTCCTGTCCGGATTCGGGGTCTATGCGCTCGGGCGGAGCCATCCGGCAGTCAAGGCAGCACTGCACCAGGCGCTGGACCTGGATCTGCCCAACATGGTGCAGATGGACTGCGCCCTGCTGCCCGGCCTGCTGGCCGAGGCCCTGACCCGGCGTGCGCACGCCGGCATCAGCCGGGCGTTCTTCTGCAACTCGGGCGCAGAGTCGGTCGAGGCGGCGATTAAGTTCGCCCGGCACTCGACCGGGCGGGTCAGGATCCTGTTCGCCGAGCACGCCTTCCACGGCCTGACGACTGGCAGCCTCGCCCTGAACGGCGGGAAGGAGTTCCGGCGCGGGTTCGGGCCGCTGCTGCCGCAGACCGAGGCGGTACCGTTCGGCGACCTCGCCGCGCTCGAGCAGCAGCTGCGCGGCGGTGACGTGGCCGCGTTCGTGGTGGAGCCGATCCAGGGCAAGGGCGTCTACTGCGCCCCCGCAGAATACTGGCGCGGGGTCCAGGAGGCGTGCCGCCGGCATGGCACGCTGCTGGTCACCGACGAGGTGCAGACCGGGCTGGGGCGGACCGGCCGGTTCTTCGCGCACGAGCACTGGGGCCTCCAGCCGGACATCATCACCGTGTCCAAGGCACTGTCCGGCGGCTACGTGCCGATCGGCGCGATGCTGACGACCGAGAAGATCTTCACCAGCGTCTACGACTCGATGGAGGACGCGCTCAAGCACTCCTCCACCTTCGGCCGGAACCAGCTGGCGATGGTGGCGGCGCTCGCGACCCTGGCCGCCTTCGACGACGAGGACATTGTCCGGCAGGCCGAGCGCACCGGCGCCGAGCTGCAGGAGAAGCTCAGCAAGCTGGCCGAGCAATACGAGATGATCCACGACGTCCGCGGCCTCGGCCTGATGGTGGGGATCGAGTTCGGCGAGCCCTCGGCCGGCTCCGGAGCGCGGCGGTTCCGCGCGATGGAGCGGCTGCGGCCCGGCATGTTCTCGCAGCTGGTAGTGGTCCCGTTGTTCCACCGGCACCGCGTCCTGACTCAGGTGGCCGCGGATAACGTCAATATCGTCAAGCTGCTGCCGCCGCTGACCTGCGGGTCTGAGGAAGTGGACTACTTCGCGGCGGCCCTGGACGATGTCATGGCGGACGCTCATCGCGGCCTCGGCCTCACCTTCGAGGTCGGCCGGACGATGGCGAGGGGCGCCCTCGGCCGCAAGTCGCGCCGCAGTGTTGCTTCATCCGCTCTGGGCGGCCGGCCCGTTGGTCCGTTAGCAGCCGCCTCGCCTGGCGTGCCGCGAGCCGGCCTCCAGGCAGCGGAACCGGTAGCGGCCCCTGGTCAGGAAACGAGATCTGCCGAGACAGGTTTCGTGCCTCAGGCAGCCTCGATCGAGGCGGGGGACCGGGTTGTCATTACCGGCGCTACCGGCTTCATCGGCTCGGCCGTCACCCGCGCGGTGGTGGCCAGGGGCGCTGACGTCGTGGCCCTGGCGGAGCCAGGCAGCAACGGCACGAACCTCCGCGGCCTGGACGTGCGGCAGATCACCGTGGACATCCGCGATGCCGCCGCCGTCCGGTCGGCCATCGCAGACGCCCGGTACGTATTCCATCTGGCCGCGATCTACCGGTTCTGGGCCCGGGACGCGCGGGTCTTCCACGAGGTCAACGTTCAGGGCACCGTCAACGTGCTCGATGCGGTCCGGGCGACTGGAGTGCAGCGGCTGGTCTACACCTCCACGGTGGGCGTGCTCGGCCTGGCTGGCACGCGGACCGGCCAGCCCGCCGACGAGACCGCCTACGCCGACGTCTCGCACCTGTTCGGGCACTACAAGCAGACGAAGTTCGCTGCCGAGCATGAGGTGCTCCGGTCCGCGGCCGAGGGCCTCGACGTGACCATCGCGATGCCGACGTTCCCGCTCGGGCCAGGTGACCTGGCCCCGACGCCGACGGGCAAGGTGGTGCTGGAGTTCCTCTGCGGCCGGATGCCGGGGTTCGTGGACACGGCCATGAACGTCTGCCACGTCGATGACCTCGCCCTCGGTCACGTAGCCGCACTGGAGCACGGACGGCAGGGCCGGAGCTACATCCTCGGCGGCGAGAACATGACCATGCGGGAGATCCTGCAGGCCCTCTCGGCCTGCACCGGGCTGCCGGTCCCGCGGTTTGCGGTGCCGCGCTCCGTTGCCGTTGCGGCCGGCGCCGCGTCCACCTTCATTGAGGGCACACTGCTGCGGCGGGAGCCGCATGTGCCGCTCGAAGCGGCGCGGATGTCCACCACGCAAATGATCTTCAACGACGACCGGGCTCGGGCCGAGATCGGGCACAAGTCCCGGCCGGCCCGGCTGGCGATCGAGGACTCGGCCCGGTGGTTCACCGAGAACGGCTACGTGCCGGCCGGCCGCCTGGCCG
>Ga0335074_10002475_pt1 | contig 25138 bp, 14 predicted proteins | sample Lox_Sample_23_FD_206715 | JGI IMG/M metagenome (GOLD analysis project Ga0335074, IMG submission 206715) | Soil microbial communities from Loxahatchee National Wildlife Refuge, Florida, United States - Lox_Sample_2.3 | ecosystem: Environmental > Terrestrial > Soil > Wetlands | place: USA... | reverse complement strand
CGATGGCTCAGGTGTTTTTTGAACCTCTTGGTCTCGAACTTCGCGCTCAAACCACAACTCGCCTGAACCCGAAATCAGAGTTCTTCACGGGCGACTGATTACTTCACGAACACGCGGACTTCCGCGGCGGCGACGGCGGGATCGTTGGCCGTGGTGGCCGACATGCGCGTGGCGGGCACGCCCATCTCGCCCATCGATTTCATCACGTTTTCCGCGTCCTTGTCGGCGCTGTCGGCATCTCCGCTGCCGGCCGACACCGCAACCACGCTGAACGACGCCGAGGGTTTTGCCGCCAGCGCCTGAGAAAGCGCCGCATAGAGCGCGTGCTCGTAGGAGACATGCGTGCGGTTGAACTTGATCGTGACAATCGGCGTTCCCGCGGCGATGGCTGCGGCGACGTCCGAAGCGGCTTCGGTGGCGGGTCCGCTGGGTGCTGCGGTCGCCGTCCCGTCCGAAGCGGCGGCGGCCAGGTGTGTCCGCCTGGGGCGCGGAGCGGCCGCTTCACGCTGCGACACTGCTCCGGCGTAATTGCCCGCCTTGATCAGTTCGGCAAGATTGGTGAGATGACCGCGCTCCGTCGCCACATAGGCGGTCTCACGCTGCAGCGTCTGTTTTACCTCGCGCAGCAGCCGGTCGAGCAGCACGATGGTCTGCCCTGTTTCATCCGAAAGAATGCTGAGCTGGCGATGGTCTTCGTCCACCGCGCCGGAAACGTCGAAGGTCGACTGGATGGTGTCGTATTCCTGATGCGCGTCCGCGGCGTCTTTCGACACGTCGCCGGCGAGCTGGCCGAGCCCGTTGATATTGCCGGTAAGCGAATCGAGTGCGCCCTGTGCCGTGTTCCACTGGCTGATGAGTTCGGGATTGCCGCGTGTGGTTCCCTCCGAAAGCCGCGCCGAAATCTGCGCCGTCGCATCCTGATAGCTCGTGGCCGACTGCGCGCCGCTGTTCCGCAGATCGGTGAAATGCTGGGCGTTGCTGGCGAGCTTCGATTCCAGCCCTTCGAGCTGCGAGCGGAGCGTCGCGATCGTATGGCTGACAGTTGTACCGGTATCGGAGCCGGGCGCCACGGCAATCGGCGTGAACTCGCCGCCGACCGCGGGCGGCGCCATCTGGGTGGTGGCGACCGGAGCCGGAGGCGGTGCCGTTGAAGGCGCCGGTTGTGCAGCGGCCGCCGGCGCGGGAACCGGAGCGGCTGCGCCCGGCGCGGGCGGCGTTTGGCCCTGTGCCGGTGCGGTTTGCTGCGACTCATTGGCGTTGGCAGGCGCTCCGGCGGGTGCAGGTGCGGCCGCCTCGGGGGGGCCGAACAGCGCGTTGTCGATTTCGCCGCAACCCGAAAGGCTTGCCACCGATGTAGCGGCTAGCAGGCTGAGCGCAAGAATCCGCAGTCCTGCCGCCCTTGTACGTGTCATGTCGTATCTCCGCTCGGCGGGCTGGCGATGCCGCTTGCGCCCCTCTCGGCCCGCTCGCGCACCCCGCGCGGCGAACCGGCTTCGGTCCAGTCTTAACCACGCCATGCCGCGGGAACAAGGGAGCGGAAAATGATAGCCGGGGATTTTTCCCGCGCCGCGCGGAAACTTGGCGGGCCCTCGCGTCTGCCGCTTGCACTTGCCCCCAGCGCTCACTAGGTTCCGCGACCCAATGCACCCGTAGCTCAGCTGGATAGAGCACCAGACTACGAATCTGGGGGTCAGGAGTTCGAATCTCTTCGGGTGCGCCACCCAGCGCGCTGTGCGCTTCGGGTGGCAGGCCGCCATTTCTCGAGCAGCGAACGGTGTCTCCCGTCCCAGGTTTACTTGGCTAAAACATCCATAACTCGGTCCGCGCGCCGATACGAGACACAGGGCGTAGACGGGCGCTAAGGGAATCGACGCGTCGTGAGCGCATCCATCAAACGTGATGATGGACCGCCTCCGTCCCGGTAATTCGCTTCTCCACCGCCCGCAGCGTCACATAGAACACCGGCGTCAGGAACAGGCCGAAGAACGTCACGCCGAGCATTCCGAAAAACACTGCGACACCCATGGCGTGGCGCATCTCGGCGCCGGCGCCCGAGGTCAGCACCAGGGGTGTCACGCCCATGATGAAGGCGATGCTCGTCATCAGAATCGGACGCAGCCTGAGACGCGCGGCTTCCATCGCGGCGTCGAGCGTCGTACGGCCCTGGATTTCCAGCTCGCGGGCGAATTCCACGATCAGGATTGCGTTCTTGCAGGCAAGTCCGATCAGCACGAAGAGGCCGATCTGGGTGAAGATGTTGTTGTCGCCGCCGGTCAGCCACACGCCGGTGATCGCCGAGAACAGACACATCGGCACGATGAGGATGATGGCAAGCGGCAGGAACAGGCTTTCATACTGGGCCGACAGCACCAGGAAGACGAGCAGCACGCAAAGCGGGAAGACGAGCAGCGCCGTGTTGCCGGCGAGGATTTGCTGATAGGTGAGATCGGTCCATTCGAAATTCATGCCTTTCGGCAGCGTTTGGCCCAGTATCCTGGTGATGGCTGCCTGCGCCTGCCCGGACGAGTAGCCGGGCGCCGGCGCGCCGTTGAGATCGGCCGAGCGGAAGCCGTTATAGCGCATCGCGCTGTCCGGGCCGGTTGTTTGCTTCACCTGCACGAAGGCGCCGAACGGCACCATCTGTCCATCGGCATTGCGCGTCTTGAGGCGCAATATGTCGTCCGGCTTGGAGCGGAACGGCGTGTCGGCTTGTGCGATCACTTCGTAGGTGCGGCCGAAACGGTTGAAATCGTCGACATAGATGGAACCAAGATAGGTCTGCATCGTGTCGAACACGTCCTGCATGTCGACGCCGAGCTGCATCGCCTGCGTGCGGTCGATATCGGCATAGAGTTGCGGCACGCCGATATTGAAGCTGGAGAAGACGCCCGCCAGCGCCGGATCTTTCGCCGCCTTTTGTTCAACGTCCGACATGACGTGGTTCAACACTTCGTCGCCCTGGTCGGTGCGATCTTCCACCTGCAGCTTGAAACCGCCGATCGTGCCGAGCCCGTTCACCGGCGGGGGCGGAAAGATCGCGATAATGGCACTGCCGATGGCGTTGTATTTCCGCTGCAGCTTCCGGGCGATCGCGATGCCTGAGAGGGCCGACGAGTTGCGCTGCCCGAAGGGCTTCAAAGTAACAAACACGATACCCGCCGACGGGCTGTTGATGAAACCGTTTATGGAAAGCCCGGGAAACGCAACTGCGCTCTGCACGCCCGGCTCCTTCAGCGCGATGTCGCTCATCCTGCGGATCACCGATTCGGTGCGGTCGAGCGTGGCGCCTTCCGGCAGCTGTGCGAAGCTGACGAGATAGGCCTTGTCCTGCAACGGAACGAAGCCGGGCGGCACGAGCTGGAAGCCCAGATATGTGAGGCCGAGCAGTGCCGCATAGACGAAAAGCGCGGCCGAGCGCCGCTTCAGGATTCCGCCGACTCCGCGGCCATAGTTCTCCGATCCCCTGTGAAATACTTTGTTGAACGCGCGGAAGAACGGCCCAAGCACGCGGTCCATCCCGCGCGCCAGCAAATCTTTGCGCGTGCCATGCGCCCTCAGCAAAGTGGCGGAGAGCGCAGGCGAAAGCGTCAGCGAGTTGAACGCCGAAATGATGGTGGAAAACGCGATGGTGAGCGCGAACTGGCGATAGAACTCGCCGGTCAGCCCGCTGATGAAGGCGATGGGAACAAACACCGCGCAGAGCACGAGCGCAATGGCGATGATCGGGCCGGTGACTTCCGACATCGCCTTGAGCGTCGCCTCGCGCGGTGCGAGCCCGGCCTCGATATTCCGTTCGACGTTCTCGACAACGACGATGGCGTCGTCGACCACGATGCCGATGGCCAGCACGAGCCCGAACAAGGAAAGCGCGTTGATCGAGAATCCGAAGGCAAACATGAAGGCGAAGGTGCCGATGATGGAAACAGGCACGGCCAGCAGCGGAATGATGGAGGCCCGCCAGGTCTGAAGAAACAGAATGACAACCAGCACGACCAGCAACACCGCTTCCAGAAGCGTATGCACCACGGCACGGATCGAATCGCGCACGAACACGGTCGGGTCGTAAACGATGCTGTAGTCGAGCCCTTGCGGGAAGCTCTGTTTCAGCTCCTCCATCGTCGCCCGCACGTGATCGGAGATCTGGATCGCATTCGATCCCGGCGACTGGAAAATCGGAATGGCGACGGCCTGTTTGTTGTCGAGCAGCGAGCGCAGGCCGTATTCCGACGCGGCGATCTCCACCCGCGCGACATCGCCGAGCCGCGTCACCACGCCCTTATCGCGCTTGATGACGATGTTCCTGAATTCCTCCGGCGTGCTGAGGCGGCCTTGTACATTGATGGGAAGCTGCAGCTCACCGGTCTTGCTGTAGGGCGGTCCGTTGATGATGCCGGCCGCGACCTGCGCATTCTGCTGACGGATGGCATTGACGACATCGTCCGCCGTCATGTTGAGCTCGGCGATTTTTTCCGGATTGAGCCAGATGCGCATGGCGTAATCGCCGGAGCCGTAGAGCTGTACGCTGCCGACGCCTTCGATCTTGGCGAGGCGATCCTTGACGTTCAGCACCGCGTAATTGCGCAGATAAAGCATGTCGTAGCGGCCGTCGGGCGACAGCAGATGGACGACCATGGTGAGATCGGGAGAGCTTTTCGCCGTGGTGACGCCCAGCAGCTGTGTCACCTGCGGCAGGCGCGGCAGCGCCTGGTTCACGCGGTTCTGCACGAGTTGTTGCGCCAGATCGGGATCGGTGCCGATCTTGAACGTAACGGTGAGCGTCAGCGTGCCGTCGGAGGCGGCCTGCGAGGACATGTAGAGCATGTTCTCCACGCCGTTGATCTGTTCTTCCAGGGGCGTCGCCACCGTTTGCGCAATGACATTTGGATTGGCGCCGGGAAACTGCGCCGTCACGACGACGGATGGCGGCACGACCTCGGGATATTCCGAGATCGGCAGCTGGGTCATGGCGATCAGCCCGGCAAGGAAAATCATGACCGAAATGACGCCAGCAAAAATCGGGCGATCGATGAAGAATCTGGACAGACTCATGGCGTCCGCCCCGAAGGGCGCTCCCTCGAATTTGTTCGGACGATCAAACGGTCAGCGCGAGGCGAGATCGCGTGCTACGGGTTCGGGATCGACCAGCGCGCCGGGCTGAACCTTCTGCAAGCCGCTTACGATGATGCGATCGCCGTCATGCAAGCCGGATTTCACGACCTGTTCGCCGCCCACCTCCGCGCCGAGCGTCACGGCACGATAGTCCGCATGGTTGCCGCGATCGACAACGAAGACGAAACGCTTGCTCTGATCGCTGCCCAGAGCGGCCTGGGGAACAAGGATCGCGTCGCTGTTGCGCGCGGCCGCGAGCCGCACGGAAACAAACATCCCCGGCACCAGCGTGCCGTCTTCATTCGCAAAACGGGCGCGGGCGCGGATCGTGCCGGTGCCGGTGCTGATCTGGTTGTCGAAGCTTTCGATCGTGCCGTCATAGCTGTGGCCGGTATCGCCGGGAATCGTCAGTTCGACGGGGATGTGCTTTTCGCCCGCGGCCGTGGTTGCATGCGCGCGCACGGCATTGAGATAAGTCTGCTCGTCCACGTCGAAATCGGCATAAATGCCATCGTTCGAGACGATCGAGGTCAGCAGCGGCGCATTGGCTCCGCTCTGTACGACATTGCCGACGGTCAGTTCGGCGCGGCTCACACGGCCGTCGATCGGCGCTTTGACATAGGCACGGTCGAGATCGACCTGCGCCGTTGCGAGTTCCGCTTCCGCGGATTTGATGGAAGCATCCGCCACGCCTTCCGCGTTCACGCGCTGGTCGTAATAAGCGCGGCTGATGGCCTGCGCGCCGATAAGTGCTTTGGCGCGCGCCATGTCGGTATGTGCGAAGCTGGCGTTGGATTGCGCGGTGGCGATGTCGGCTTCGGCCTTGGCGACGGCGGCCTGGTAGGGGCGCGGGTCGATGACGAAGAGAATGTCGCCCTTCTTCACCTGCTGCCCGTTCCGGAAACGGACCTCCGTGATGCGGCCGCTCACTTCCGGGCGGATATCGGCGGAATCGACCGCGGTCATGCGGCCGGAGAATTCCGACCAGATGCGCACCGGCCTTGCATGGACGACTGCAACCCCCACCGGAGTCGCAACAGGGGCAGCGGGCGCGGGCTTGCCGCCGACACTTGAATGCCAGGTGATCAGGCCCAGCCCGCCCATCAGAATAGCGGTCGCTGCGCCCAAAAGCGCACGACTCCTGCGTGTCCTGGTGGTTCGGACGGGATGCGCCCCGGCGTCGAAGCGCTCGGTCCGGGTCAGTTCTGCGATGTGCGACATCGTCTGGCCTCTATTTCTGTAGCGAACGCTACCGATATGGAGGCTGGAACTCGACCTTCAAGGTCCTTATGTATCACGCGCTACAATAATAATGGAAACGCAGTGAAGACAGGACGGCCCCGCAGTTTTTGCACGGATACCGTGCTCGACCGGGCGATGAGCGTGTTCTGGCGCCGGGGTTACGAGGGCGCGTCACTGGCAGAACTCACAGAGGCCATGGGAATCAACCCGCCCAGCCTCTATGCCGCATTCGGCAACAAGGAAGGTCTCTTCCGCGCGGTTCTCGAGCGTTACGATGCGCGGCGTCAGGCGCTGATGGATCGCGTGCTCGCGGCGCCCGATTCGGCGTCGGTCGCGCGTTTGTTTCTTGAGGGCGTTGCGAATTTCTCCGCCGACATGGAAGGCCGCAGCCCGCCCGGATGTCTGCTGGTGCAGGGCGGCCTGTCGTGCTCGGACGCAGATATCCCGGAAGTCCTTGCCCAGCACCGCGCCGAAAAAGAGCGCCTGCTGCGCGAGCGTTTCGAGCGCGACCTCAGGGCCGGAGTGCTGCCCGAAAATGCGGACCCCGCGACGCTGGCGCGTTATCTCGTGACCGTGGCAAACGGGATGTGCGTACAGGCAAGTGCGGGCGCCACGGCAAAAGAACTTGCCGAGGTCGTCGATGTGGCGCTCGCGGCGTGGCCCGGTGCGAAACAGATACGCAAATATTAAACCTTCCTTAGAGCGCAGGGCGGTAAATTCTGGTGAACAGGGAAGGGAGATGTCCGATGCCGGGATATGCGTTTCTAGCGTCTGCGGCGGTTATCGCTTTCGCGACGGGCGCACAGGCCCATTCCGTTGTTCGGCCCCACCGCGCAGCCTTGAGCGTGCTCTGGAACCAGAACAGTCCCGACAGCAACAATATCAGCTCTCAGAATTATACTTCGGGCGCATTTACGGACGACGATTCCGCGGGCGCGGACGATTTTGTCGTTCCGAAAGGCGAGGTCTGGACGATCGAGGAGGCCGATGTCTCCGGCGTCGATTCCTACTATCCGGTCTCGTCCATGACCATCACGTTTTACAAGAACCAGGAAGGCAGGAACGGCAGCATCGACATGCCGGGGAAAGTCGTGAAACACGCCGCCTATTCAGCCGTCGAATGCACGGAGAGCGGCGCCGGCAATTACGCCTGCATGTTGCCGGGAGGCGGCAGCAAAGGCACGAAATATCCCAGGTTCAAGGCCGGCCATTACTGGGTCTCGGTCGTGGCCAATGGAAATTATATATTTTCCTGGTCGTGGTCGGAGAACGGAATCATCACGGGCGATGCGGCGGAATGGGAAAATCCGGGCGGCGGACTGGGCACCGGCTGCGCCACGTGGAATACTCTTTCCGGCTGCGGCGGTGCCGCCGGCGATTTTGCTTTCGATCTGCAGGGCACCGCCCGCAAATAGCAAACATCCTGGACCGTGCGCGGTTGCGCGGAAAGTTTCCCTTAACGCCTCCTTATCGAAATCCGCGGTAGAACAACCTTCTGGGCGGGCCGCTTAGGGGACAGACATGCTCGTACCGGGCAATGGCAGGGGGAGTGTCGCCAATATCAATGTGCGAGGGTTCCTGGGCCGCATCGTCGTCCCAGCGCCGGGTACTCTCTGCGCCATTGCTCTGAGCGTCTATTCCGCGGCCCTGGCCGGGGTCGCGGTCGGCTGGATTCGCGGGGGACTGACTCCGCTCTGGCTCGGAAGCGCCGTCATATTGTACTGGCTGCTGAAACATCCGCGGCGGTCCTGGCCGGCCGTTGCCGCCGTGGCGTGGCTTGCCAATGTCGCGGCCGCTCTGACGCTTGGTCATGAGCTTCTGCGATGTCTGCTGTTTCCGGCGGTCAATCTCACCGAAGCATTCCTGTTCGCCGTGCCGCTTCGATTCCTGAAGCTCGACCGCGACTTCGTGCAGCCGCGGACGCTGGTCGTGTTTTATCTGCTGGTAATCGGCCCCGCGACGATAACGTCGGCGCTGCTCGGTGCGCTTTTCATGCACGCACTCACCGGCGCACGGTACGGGGATATTGCCGTCCAGTGGTACATATCCACGGCGCTCGGCCAGGCGATGCTTTTGCCGCCATTGATGACCGTGCGCTTCGCGTCGATCGCGGCCATTTTTTCGCGCGAACAACGTTCCGGGACTCTCGTGTTTCTCGGCGCCGTCGTCCTCGCAATCGCGACCAATATCATCTTCCGCGATTATCCGCTTGGATTTCTGTTCTTTCCTGCGGTGGTCCTTCTCACGTTTCAACGCGGGTTCGCGGGAGGAGTTCTGGGCCTCGTACTTGTCGTCGCGTATCTGATGGCCAAAGTCGTGCTGGGAAGCGCCCACAGCGCGCTCATGGCTTCGGACGCGCGCCTGCACGTCACTATCGTGCAGCTCTATACGGCGGCGATCAGCTTCACCGTCATCATCGTGGGATCGGGTCTGGAGCGGCTCAAGAAACTGGAGCGCAGTCTTGCCGCGGCGCGCGAAGAAGCGTTCGTCGCCCGCGACGTCGCGGAATCGGCCAATCGCGCCAAATCGATGTTTCTCGCGAATATGAGTCACGAGCTCAGAACGCCGCTCAACGCCATCATCGGATTTTCCGGCCTGATGTCGCGCGAGTTGTACGGACCGCTCGGAAACGTGCGGTACCGCGATTACGTCGGACGAATCCTGGAGGCCGGACAGCACCTTCTCGATGTAATCGGCGACGTTCTCGACATGTCCAAGATCGAGGCCGGCAAATACGAGATCGTCCGCGGGGACGTCGAGCTTGCTCCGCTCGTCGCGGAGTGCATGGAGCTGATGGGCGAGCGCGCGGAGGCGGCGTATGTGAGCCTCGTTTCCGACCTTGCCGGCCCGAAGCGGATTTCCGCCGATCGCCGCGCCCTGAAACAAATATTGCTGAACCTGCTGTCGAACGCCATAAAGTTTACGCCCGCGCGCGGTAGCGTGGTTGTATCCGCAAAGGAGACCGGCGGCAGAGTCGCGCTTGCTGTGTCGGATACCGGAATAGGCATACCCGCGGCGGATTTGGAGCGCCTCGGAAATCCTTTCGTGCAGCTGCGGCGTTCCACTCCCGACGTTTCGGCGCAGGACGGCACGGGTCTCGGGCTGGCGCTGGTCCGGGCGCTTGCGGAGCGGCATGGCGGCAGACTGTATATCGTCAGCGAAAATGGCCGCGGCACCTGCGTCACCGTCGAAATCCCGGCCGATGCCGGCGCGCCGGCCAATGCCCCGCTGCCGGAAGTGGCGTAACGGAAAACAAAATTTGTCGGGCATTAGCTGACACCCCGCGGAAATACAAATAGGCGGTCTGTACGCGCCGGTTGTCTCCGTGATATTTTCTGCCCGGACCAGCGGCCAGCCAGGAGTTCGCGCGGTGACCCAGACAAGCCGGTTTCGGACGCTGGTAGTTCTGAATGTTGTCCTGCTTTTTTTGTGGCCGCCCACCGCCGATTCTCATCCGAAGCACCTTCGGCCGCAGCCTCTTCCTCCGGTGGCAATTCCGCCGTCCGCGACGGCGCCCTATCTGATAACGGTCGATGCCAATCCCGCCCATGTGCTCAATCGGTTCACGCCCGATACCACGTTCGGCGCCGCGGTGGATTCGGTCCCGTATCACGCCGTGCCGGAGATCTACACGCCGTCCAATATCCGCCAGATGCTCGGCGCCGGATTCGGTCCCGTCAGTTATCGTCTGTATACGGAGCTTTCGGTGCAGGACTGGCACTGGAATCCGAGAGGAACGTTTTCCGAAGCGGGCGGCCGCGGCTACTGGACGAGCAGCAGCAGGCCCGGCGCCGGGATCGTCGACAGTTTCGGCTACGCGCTGCCGCGCCGCGGCTTTACGCACGACCAGGGCAATGACGGCAGTTACTCCCGGCTCGACGACGGCAATCTCGCAACATTCTGGAAGAGCAATCCCTATTTAACGAAGGCCTACACGGGCGATCCCGACAGCGCCCACCCGCAATGGGTGCTCTACGATCTCGGCAGGAAGGGGACCGTGAACGCCGCGAAAATCTGGTGGGCCGAGCCCTATGCCGTCGACTATGCGGTTCAATACTGGACGGGCGAGGATCCGATCTACGATCCGGCCCAAGGCGGATGGGCGAGCTTTCCGAACGGCGATGTATCGAACGGCGGCGGCGGGATCGTGACGCTGTCGCTCGGCAATGCGCCGAAGAAGGTGCGCTATCTGCGCATCGTGATGACAAAGGGATCGGGCACCTGCACGAAGGGCCACACCGACGATCTGCGCGACTGCGCGGGCTATGCGATCGACGAGGCCGGATTTGGCACGCTGAACCATGGCACGTTCACCGATCTCGTGAAGCACGAGCCGAACCAACATCAGACCGTGACCTATGCGTCCTCCGTCGATCCTTGGCACGAAGCGGGAAACCGGGTGCGCAATCAGGAGCAGCCGGGGCTCGACATCGTGTTTCAGAGCGGCATCACGCGCGACATTCCCGCGACCGTGCCGATACCGATGATGTACAGCACGCCGGACAATGCGGCGGCGGAGATCCGTTATCTCGAAGCGCGCGGCTATGCGGTCGCCCGCGTCGAGATGGGCGAGGAGCCGGACGGGCAATATGTGACGCCGGAAGACGATGCGGCGCTCTACGCGCAGTTTTCGGATGCGCTCCATGCCGTCAATTCCAAATTACAACTTGGCGGCCCGGTGTTCGAGAGCGACCTGCACGATTTGAAAACCTGGAAAAATCCCGAATACCCCGGCACGTCTTGGACGAAGCGGTACGTCGCCTATCTCGCGGCCCACAACCGCCTCGGCGATCTGAGCTTCTTTTCCTTCGAGCATTATCCGTTCGGGAGCTGCCACGACAGCGACGAGCAGGCCAATCTCCTGCGCGAACCGCATCTGGTTTCCAACATCGTTTCGGTCTGGCGACGCGACAATCTTCCGCCCGGAATTCCCATGTTCATCACCGAAACGAATTACTCGTCGAATGAGACGGACGCGGCGCAGCAGGTGGCGGGCGCGTTATGGTATGCGGAATTCATGGGCGCGCTGCTCTCCACCGGCGCCAACGGCGCGTTCTTCTACGAGTACGAGCCCATTCCGTTGAGCCCAGCCTATCCCTGCAGCGGCTGGGGCTCTTACGGGGTGCTGGAAGGAAACAGCAAATACAAGGCCCGGGCGCCGCTCTCGCAGTTCTTCGCGGCGCAGATGCTGACCGGGAGCTGGAGCGCGCCCGGCAACGGCACGCAAGCGCTTTATCCCGCGCTGACCGGCAACGGACCATCCTGGGTCGCCGCATATCCGCTTGCGCGGTCGGACGGGCTGTGGTCGCTGCTGCTCGTCAATCGCGATTTCGCGAACGCGCATTCCGTGGAAGCGCAGTTCGACACGACGGCCGGCACGGCGTGGTTTTCGGGGAGCGTGACCGAGACCCAGTTCGGGCCCGCGCAATATGCGTGGATCGTGGACAAGAAGCACAGCTATCCCGATCCGGACGGCCCGCAAACGACGACGACGGTCTCCGGCGGCGAGGGCGTGCAATATACGTTGCCGCCCCAAAGCCTCACCGTGCTGACAGGAGCGATCTCCGCGCCGTAGAGCGGCTCACACTTCGTCAGGCTCATGCTTCGTCAGGCTCAGCATGAGGGTTTGCACAAAAAGACCTCACCCTGAGCCTGTCGAAGGGTGCCGCAGGCGTTACGGCGTGAACTCGTAGACCACGCCCGCGCCGTTCACGCCGCCATCGATCGTCGTTCCGTAGACCTTGCCGTGCTTCATCACCAGATTGCTGATCGAATAGAGACCGTCGTCTCCGCCGGTGAAGGTGTAGAGCAGATTGTAGTTCCAGCTGCCGTTCGACGGCGTCAGCTCGTAGAGCGTTCCCGCGCTGTTGGCGCCGTCGCAATGCGTGGCGCCCCAGATATTGCCCGAAGAGTCCAGCATGAGGTCACGGAACGTTCCGGATATGCCCCATCCGGGCACGCTGGTGAGCACGGAGAAATTCCAGGCTCCGCCGGAAGGAGAAAGCTCGAACACCGTTCCGCCGCCATTGGCGCCGCCATCCGTCGCCGCGCCGTAAAGATTGCCGGACGCGTCGGAGATGAGGCCCGCATAGGGCGTGGCGCCGTCGTCGCCGTTCGCGAAACTGTGCAGGATGGTTTCCGTCCACGGCGTACCGGGCGACAGCTCGAACACCGTACCCTCGGCGTTTGCACCTCCCGCCGACGTGGTGCCGTAGAGATTTCCGGCCGAATCCAGGATCACGCCGCCGACCGGCGCCGCGCCGTCGGTGCCCGTGCCGAAGCTGTAGAGCACGGTCTCCGTCCACGCGTCGTCCTTTTTCCGCGGGGCGACCAGCTCGAACACCGTGCCGTTGCCGGCCGATCCACCTGCACTTGTCGTGCCGTAGAGATTTCCCGCCTTGTCCATGGTCAGGCCGGCTTCGGGGACAGCGCCGTCGGAGCCGCCGGCGAAGCTGTAGAGAACCGTTTCGTTCTCCCCTTTCAGGCGGAACACCGTGCCCGCTCCGTTGGCGCCGCCTGCGGTCGTCGTGCCGTAAAAGGCGCCGCCCGAATCCTCGACCACGCCGCCATTCGGCGTCGCACCGTCGCTGCCGCCGGCAAAACTGTGCAGCACCTTCTCGTTGCCTTTCGCGGAGATTTTGAGCACGACACCGAGGCCGGAAGCGCCGCCCGCACTGGCCGTTCCGTAGAATTCGCCGGTCGAACCCAGCGTCAGACCGTTGACCGGATTTCCGCCGTCGCTGCCGCCGGTGAAGGCATGGATGACGTTCAGCGTTTGCGCCTCTGCGCAAGGGGCCGCCAGCACGGCGAGCCCGGCTGCGGTGGTGAGCAGGAAAGCAAGTTTTCCGCCAAATGCTACGGAATTATTGCGCATAAATGTCTCCTCATCCGTTTCAAACTACACGATGCGTAGGGCATGAACCGACAATGAGCAGCCGACGCCATCGAAAATCACGATGACAGGGCAATCCATAGCACGATTCCCGTCACAACCGACACTTCAGACCAGATCGCGTAAAGAAATCGCCATCGCCGCCGCGCAAATTTGTGTTGCATCCGAGGGATGGCGGAAAGACCAGCATCAGCGATGTTCAAACGAGCGCGCGATGGCATAGGTGACGTGATGTCGGAGCGGGCTGTCAGCGGGAATATCGGGATGATCGAAATCGAATTCCGGCATCGTTTGCATGCCAAGCCGTTCCATCAGCCGACGGCTTCGCACATTGCCCTCGGCCGAAATGGCGACGACGCGCACAGGCGAGATCGCGCCACGCCCAGTCGAGACTGGCCGCCGCCGCTTCCCGCGCATAGCCCTGTCCCCAGGCGTCCTCGCGCAGGCGCCAGCCGATTTCGATCTCGCCCGTGGTCGACCCCTCATTGCCGAGTCTTGGCCCGCAAATGCCGAGCAGCGCACCGTCGCTCAGCCGTTCCACGATCCAGAAGCAGAAGCCGTTCCCAGCCTGCGAAGCCTGCGCACGCTCAAAGCCGCCACGAAATGACTCCGGTTCCCGCACGCCGCCGAGAAATTCCATGACCTCGGGCGTGGGGTGGGGCAACGCGATCGCAATATTGCCCGGGCTTTGCGCCTAATGCCGGTTCGGCTGGCCAGCGGGCGGTGTACCGGCTCCCTGAACTATCAGCGTGTTGCTGAGAAAGCCCTGCTGCTCCAGCCACCGGCGGAAATTGTTGGACTGGATCGCGCCGTTGGGAACCTGCACATCGTCGCCATAGGCAAAGGTCGACGAAATATGCACCGCGACCTTGCGGTTTGTTTCCGGCTCCTGGGACAACTCCTGCAGCACGGGCAGGTTCGACGCATCGGTAATCGACATTTTGCCGGTGACCTGGCTGGCGTGCTCATCGGGGAAGTAGGCATAGGTGAACAGGGACGAAGGCCGTTTGGTGTCGCGTGCCGGTCCGGCCAGCTGACAATCGGTCAGGCCCATGCGCTTTACCAGCACATCCGGCGGCGGCAATACGCGTTCCTTCCTGACGATATTCTCCGTCTCCCATGGCAGCCCGACATCGTGACCGTAGGCGGCGTCCTGGGTGAAGATCGCTTCGATCTCCTTTTTGGTGCCGTCGGAGAAAGTTTCCGTGCGATGGATCATGAAGCGCGGCTGGTTCCATTGCTCGAATTTCGCGCTCGCCACGGCGACGCAGGGATCGGCGGCTTTGGAATTGACCACCACGCTCTCGGTCCAGGCGCCGGATGGGGCGGAGCTCCCGCCCGGCGCGGCAGAACCGGCGCCCGATGCAGACGCAGTGAGAGACGCCAGGAATATCGCCGTGCAGGATGCAACCAGGCGCAGTTCTTTTCTCACGCGCATGTCCCTCTCGAGCGGCAGATCCGATGCTCCAACGATCTGAGAATATCCCACATTCGCCCGCGGTCCAGTGGGATCTTGCCCGGCATGGCGTTTGTTTCGTCCCGGGACCGCGGCCGTTCTCGCCCGCATCTTTGTGCGATCGGGAATGCCGGCGCGGCCTGATTTCCAAACGGGCGTGTTGATAAGCCGGGAATCCTCGGCGGAGTATTACCGGCTCATCAACACGCCGGCGCGCGAGCGGCTCGGCGGGCACGCCACGCCGCGGCGGCGGTCGTTTTCGCGCTGGAATAACGGGCCGGGCGGGAACCAATGTTTCACGTGAAACAATCGTACGCGGTTTGGTCCTGTTATTGCTGTATCCGTTCCTGTATCACGGCCATCGGCGCCTGTTACGGGGAACAACAGGAACCGGCCTAAGCGCCTGGCGGATAAGGAAAATCACGCGCCCGGCGGCGGTTTGTGCCCGTTCCCGGCGAAAAACCCCTGTATTTTCCTGATATAACAGGCACGGCGCCCGGCCGGCGGCGACGAGTGCGGGCCGCCGCCGGCCGGGGAAGTCAATGCGGTCCCGGAATCGAATCCGCCGTCATTCCGAGATAATAACCTTCGAATGCCAGCACGTCGGCATACTGGGCGATCCATTGATCCGTCGGCATGTAGCTGTGCGCGGTCGCGCCCGTGGTCCGCAGCAGGATGGGGTTTGCGCACCCTTGCGCGTGTTGCATCGCGGCCGCGAATTTGAACGCATGCAGCGGCACGACGCGGTCGTCGTCCCATGACGTCGTGATCAGTGTCGGCGGGTAGCAGGTGCCGTGCCTGATATTCTGCAGCGGCGAATAGGCATAGAGCCATTTGAAGGCGCGAGGGTCGTCGGACGACCCGTATTCGGGAATCACCAGCAGGCCGTTGGAGAAATGCTGATAGCGCAGCATATCGAGCACGCCGTGTTCGATATAGGCGGCGCTGAACAATTCGGGATGCTCAGTGATCGAGGCGCCGACAAGCAAGCCACCATTGGATTTGCCCTGGATTCCGAGATGCTCTTTCGACGTGTAGCCTTTCTCGATCAGATATTTCGCCGCCCAGGCGAAATCGTCGAACGAGTTCTGTTTCTTGTCGAGCATTCCGGCGCGATGCCACGCCTCGCCATAAGTATCGCCGCCGCGCAGTTGCGGCACCGCAAGGATGCCGCCCATTTCGACCCAGGCGGGCCAGGGTGGCTTGAAGAAAGGCACGAGCGTGGCGTCGAAACCGCCATAGCCGTAGAGAAACGTCGGATGACTTCCATCCAGCGTCAGATTCTTCTCAGCCAGGATGAACATCGGCACCATCGTGCCGTCTTTCGAAGGATAGAACACTTCGCGCGTTTCATATTTCGACGCGTCGAAGTCCAGATTGGGTGAAAACACCGTCGACGTCCGTCGTGTCTGCAGATCGTAACGATAGGTGCTCGCGGGCGAGAGGTACGAACTGAAGCTGTAATAGAGAATATCGGAGCTCTGAAGCCCGCTGATGCCCATGATCGTGCCGAAATCCGGCAGCGCGATCGCGCCGGCCGGTCTGCCGTCTGTGTCATAGAGATTTAGGCGGGCAGCGGCGTCGACGATGGTGTTTACGACGAGATATTTGCCGGCGAAACTGGTCATCTGCATGACGCCCTTTCCCTCCGGCACGACGGTGCGCCAATGGGCGGGATCGGGATCGGAAAGCTTCGCAGCGACAATCTTCCAGCGCGGAGCGTTCAAGGTGGTTTGCAGGTAAAGCGTATCGTCCTTCACGTCGATCGGCTGATAGGACGCATCGTCCTTTATGTAGAACGGCTTCAGCGGCGCGGCGACGGCGGGCTTGAGCGGATCGCCCATGTCGGCGACGAACAATTCGTTCTCCGGCGCGGACCCCTTGCTGAGCATGACAAAGAGATAGCGGCCATTATCGCTGACCTCCGGAGTTATAAACCAGTTCGGCTGGTCCGTGCGGGCATAGATCACCGGGTCTGCGGATTGCCGCGCTCCGAGCGTGTGATAATAGACGGTCTGGTCGACCATAAGTTCGGCTATCTCGTCTCCTTTGTTCGGTTTGGGGTAACGGCAATAGAAGAACCCCTTGTCGTCGCTCGTCCAGGAGACGCCGGACGCCTTCAGCCAGTGCACCACGTCGGGAAGCCGCTTGCCGCTCGTGACATCGAGGACATGGACATCCATCCAGTCGGACCCGCCCGGCGACAATGTATAGGCGAGCAGTTTGCCGTCCGGAGACGGAAAATATCCGGAGAGCGCGATCGAACCATCGGGCGAGAGCACATTCGGATCGATCAGCACGCGCGGCCCGGCGGACGGGGAGTCCTGGACGTAGAGAACGGATTGATTTTGGCCGCCCGCATTTCGCTCGAAGAAAAGTCGCGGGCCGTGAACCGGTACGGGCGTTGCTCCGCTAGGCAGATTCCAAAGTTGTGCGAGACGCTTCGCAAGCCACGGTCGGAGGGGATTCTCCGCCATGTATGTCTGTGTCAACCGGTTTTCTGCGGCGACCCATTTGTGCAATCGGGGATCGCGCGAATTTTCCATCCAGCGATAGGGATCGGGCACCGCGGTTCCGAAGTAATGATCGACGACCTTGCCGCGCGGCGCGGGAGGATAGACGGGCGCCGGCGCGGCGCTGGCCGTCCCGAACGCAAGAGACGCGAAGAAAACGAGAGTAATTCGACGCATGGTGCTTACCTCACGGGTCTTGACCGAGTCCTCACGTGTCATGGCCCGCAAATGCGGTCCACCCAGGTGGAAAGGGGGCGGTGCGTAGTATGATAAGGTACCTGCTTGATTCCTCGGTATCTGTACGGGCATCAACCGGGTGGCCCGTATTTGCGGGCCATGACAGTTTCGTGAGATCGCGGTCCGCGAGGATCATTGCGGTGTGTGCTCAGTATTTGGGATCGACGCCGCCGTCATTCCGAGATAATAACCAGCGAAAGCCCATTCATCCGCATTCTGAGCGATGGCCTGGTCCGTCGGCATGTAGCTGTGCGCCGTAGCCCCGGAAGTTCGCAGGAGCACGGGGTTGGCGCAGGCCTGTGCGCGCTGCATGGCCGCAGCGAATTTGAAGGAATGCATCGGTACCGCGCGATCGTCGTCCCAGGACGTCGTGATCAGCGTCGGCGGGTAGCAGGTGCCGTTCTTGATATTTTGGAGCGGCGAATAGGCGTAGAGATATTTGAACCCGTTGGGATCGTCGGACGACCCCAACTCCGGAACCCACAGCCCGCCCGCGGAAAATCGCTGATAGCGGAGCATGTCGAGAATCGGATGCTCGATATAAACCGCGCCGAAAAGATCGGGATGCTCGGTGTCCTCAACCCCGGTCAGCAGACCGCCATTGGAACGACCCTGGATTCCGATGTGTTTGGCCGAGGTGTAGCCTTTCGCGATCAGATATTTCGCGCCCCAGGCGAAATCGTCGAACACGTTCTGCTTCTTGTCGCGCATCCCGGCACGATGCCACGCCTCGCCATAGGTATCGCCACCACGCGGATTGGAGAGAGCGAAAACGCCGCCAAGCTCAAGCCACGCAGGATAGGCCGGCTTGAAAATCGGCGTGAGCGTGCCGTCGAAACCGCCATAGCCGTAAAGCATCGTGGGATGGCTCCCGTCGAGTTTGATGTCCTTTGCGGCGAGGATGAACAGCGGCACCATCGTGCCGTCTTTGGAAGGATAGAAGACCAGCCTTGTTGCGTACTTCGATCGGTCGAACGTTCTTGCGGGTTGGGATAGCGTATCGGTCTTTCCCGTTCGCACGTCGTAACGGTAAGTGCTTGTGGGATAGAGGAACGAGCTGAAGTTGTAGTAGAAGAAATCGGAGCCCTGAATCCCGCCGATATCGGTGATCGTGCCCAGTTCCGGCAGGGGAATTTCACCGGCTGATTTGCCGTCGGTGCCGTAGAGTTCGAGCCGGCTTGTGGCGTCGACAATGCTGTCCGCGGCGATATACGGCCCGGCGAAGCTCGCATACTGCATGACCGACGTACCTTCCGGAACCACGGTGCGCCAATGCGCGGGCTCCGGATCGGACAGCCTCGCCGCGACTATTTTCTGTCGTGGCGCACCGAGATTGGTCTGCAGATAGAGTTCGCCGTTTCGGACATCGATGACGTCATAGGCCGCATCGTTCTTGTCATAGAGCGGTTTCAGCGGCGCCGCGACGCCGGGTTTGAGCGGATTGCCCATGTCGGCGACGTAAAGCTCGGTGTTGGTGGAAGAACCTTGGTTGACTGTGACGAACAAATACCGCCCGTCTTCGCTCACGGTCGGCACTATGAGCCAATAGGCGAGGTCGGGACGGGCATAGATCTGCCGGTCCGTCGATTGCCGCGTGCCGAGCGCATGATAATAAACAATCTCGCTGACGTTCTTTTCGTTGAGTTCGTTGCCTTTCGTGGGCTCCGGATAGCGGGCATAGAAGAAGCCCCGGTCGTCATTCGTCCACGCCACATTGGCAGCCTTCAGCCAATGCACAACATCGGTGAATTGCCTGCCGGTCGTGACGTCGAGCACATGATAATCCATCCAGTCCGAGCCGCCCGGCGACAAGGCATAGGCGAGCAGTCTGCCGTCGGGAGAAGGAATAAATCTGGAGAGCGCGGTCGAGCCGTCCGGCGAGATGACGTTCGGATCAATCAACACGCGCGGCTTCGAAGAAGGCGAGTCCTGGACATAGAGGACGGGCTGGTTCTGCAGCCCCGAATTGCGCTCGAAGAAAATTCGCCCGCCATGCACGGGCAGGGGCGTCGTTTCGGTCGGGATATTCCAAAGCTCGGCGAGCCGCTTGGCGAACCAGGAACGAATGGGGTTTTTCGCCATGGTGGCCCGGGTGAGCCGGTTCTCGGCATCGACCCATTCGCGCAATTTGGGGTCCTGCGAATTTTCCATCCAGCGATAAGGGTCCGGTACGCGCGTTCCGAAATAATTATCAACGACGGAACCGCGCGGCGCGGGCGGATATGTCGGACCCGCCTCACTGCCGGCGCCGGCAAGGACGGACAGAAAACATGCGAAAAGAGGGATGCTGGCCGCGCGCATGAAACGCTAATACTTAATCGTGGCGGAAACAAAGATCGTGCGCCCGAGCACGTCATAGGCCCCCGTGGCGGTGTTGCCGTTGCCGAACGGCGGTTCCACGTATTCGGTAAGAATGGGCGGCTCGACGTCGAAAATATTGTTCACGCCCGCACGCAATTCTACGCCGGTTCTCACCTGCCATGCCGTGGACAGGTCGAAATAATTGTAGGCACTGATGCGCGCATCGGAGCAGTCCTGATATCCCGCAACGCTGAGACTGCTGTTGGGGCATTGCACAAATCCCGGCCCTCCGGCCAGGAGCGGATTGGTGGTGTCGGCGTCGAATCGCGTGGCGCCGATGAAGCGCCACTGAAGCGATACCTGCACGTCGAAGGGCGACGACCATGTCACTCTGAACTTGCTCCGCCACCGCGGGGCAGGCGTGCCGCAGATTTCGCCGAAATAGCCCGCGCAGTCATAGGCGCTCTGGGACGCGACCTGCCGGGTTTCCGGATTGGAGGGTGCCGGCTCGTTGACGAGCGACTGAAGGTAGGTTCCGATCAGATTGAACGAGACGGTTCCTTCGTCCAGGCCCCACCAGTCCGCCGTATCCGATCTGTAGTCGAACTGGAAGTCGACGCCTTTTGTTTTCAGATAGCCGGTGTTGATCGAGTCGTCGGACACATAGCCGTTTCCGTAGAGCTGGCCCAGCGGCGTGCGATGGACAAACGGACAGAAATAGGTTTCGCTTTCTGGCGTGGCCACGCTGCCATAGCAATAGTCCAGGATTTCCTGGGTCGGAAGAACCGATATGTAATTCGAGACATCGATATCCCACCAGTCGACGGTCGCGGTCAGACCGTCGAGATAGTGCGGAGTATATACAAATCCGAGCGTGCGGGTGGTGGAGGATTCCGGAGTCAGCGCGGCGTTGCCGCCGGCCTGTTCGGTGCACAACTGGTCCGGACAGAACAGCAATTGTGTTCCATGGTTTGGCACTTTCGCGCACTCGCCGGTGACAATCGTCGCACAGGGATCCGAGCCAGGATATGTCGAGCCGAATGTATATTTGATCTGAGGAGTGAACAGCTCCAGCACGTTCGGCGCCCGGACCGCCCGCTGCAGGCTGGCGCGGAAGCGATAGTCGTCGATCGGCTGCCAGTCTCCCGAGACATACCAGGAATGCGTCGCGCCCGCCGCGCTGTAGGATGAATAGCGGTAGCCCCCTTTGAAACTTGCATCTTCGACAAGTGGTTCGTCCTGAACGAGCGGAAGCTGCAGTTCGCCAAACCCCTCGCTGACGTTGAACCCTGCGGTAGGCACTGCAGGAATTGCAGTTTCGCCTTCGATATCACCCGACGTGTATTCGTAGTCGGGGGAAAAGTTCAGATCCTCCTGGCGATATTCGGCGCCCAAGACGGCTGTCGCCGCATCGCGCGCGAAAGGGGATTGCAAACCCCACTCACCCAGATCGCCTGTCGTAGAACCGCTGACGATTTTCTCGTCTGTCCAGCCTTCCTCCATGGCGTTCGCGTTCACATAGCCGAGCATCGCCGGCGTGATCGAGCCGATGCCGTCGAAAATGTTGAGGGGTACGCAGGAGAGAGAGGTGCCAGGCCCCGTTGCAAAACATTGCCCGGTGGCCGGATCGACTTCGAGCGCGTTCTGTACGCGCGACGCCGAGAACTCGCCGTTGGTCAGCTGCTGATAACTTGTGTAGCCTTCCTGGGCATACACGTTGTACGACCAATAGGCGTCGAAATCGCCCCTGAAGCCGATTTGCATGCGATAGGACGTGTGCCTGAGCTCGAACGTGCGATCGCCGCCTTCCACGTCGCGTCGCGCGATGAACAGATCGGCCTGCCCTGCCGCCCCGAACGGGTTTCCCGAATACGCGGCCGCGTTGCCGGCGCCGTTGTAATACGTCCGGCCATTCGCCGTTACCTTCTGATCGCCCGGCAGCAGGCCGCATAGTTGCTGGTTCTCCTGCGCCGTCATCAGCGGGTTGCTGCAGTTGACGTAGACGCTGAAGTCCGGCTGCGTTCCCGAACCAAAAAACAGACCCGACGGCGCAATCTGCGCCGTGCTGTTGTCCGACATGAACATGAAATTTGCGTAGACCTCGAGTTCCTTGCTCTCGTCGTAATGAGCAAAAAAACCGCCCGTGTAGCGCGTATCGGGACGCTGATAGTAATTTTGGGGATTGAAGTTGTACGTCTGGTTGGGAGCGTAGGTGAACGGCACGAACCTGCCGCTTCCGGCCTTGCCCGATCCGGTCTGGAAGAAATCGTACGGCATTCCGCCGAAGGCGTTGTCGAGCGAGAGCCATTGGTTGTACTGCCCTGATCCGTTGCATTCGTCTCCCTGCGCGACCGGCACGAGCGCGCATTCCGAATAGTCGCGCGACGTCTGCAGCACGGCGGCTATGCTGCGATAGCCGAGATAGACGCTGACATTGCCCTTGTCGTTCGGAGCATTCACTCCCATGAGCAGTGTTGCATCGGTAGTCTGCCCGTCGAACACATTGTAGGGGGACTGCGCGTAGCCGAGGCCGCCCGCGTTTATCTGGTCCTGGGTGAGGTCTCGCCACCGGGAAGTGTCGTTGTCGTTCTGCGTAATCGAATAGGTGCTGTCGAGTTCGATGCCTTCGAAATCCTTGCGCAGGACGAAATTCACCACGCCCGCGAGTGCATCGGATCCGTAGACGGCGGACGCGCCGCCGGTGAGGACGTCGACATGATCGACAAGAGCGGCGGGAACGTTGTTAAGGTCTGCCGCCACGTCCTGCGGGTCGCCCGGCATAAGCCGCGAACCATTGACCAGAACCAGAGTGCGCGAGGCCCCGAGGTTGCGCAGATTGACGTTGTCCGTGCCGGTGGCGCCGTTCGAGACATTGTTGTTCTGGGAAGCAAATACTTCGGGCAGGTTGTTGAGGACAGTTGTGACGTCCGTCGCGCCCTCGAATTTGAGCTCTTCCTGACCTACGACAACGACGGGGCTGGGACTCGTTGCAACTGTCTGCGGAATCCGCGAACCGGTCACGACGACAGTTTCGACATCGGACGGACCGGTCAGCGCGGCCTGATCCTGCGGTGCCGCGAGTTCAGTTCGCCGAGGGCTTTTTTTTTGAACGATGATCCCGCCGCTTCCGTCGGGGACCGGCTCGAGACCAGTTCCGGCCAACGCCCGCGCGATCGCATCGCGTACATTCATCTTTCCGTTCAGCGCCGGCGCGCGAAGACCGGACACGGACTCCGGCGTGAAAAGAATGTTCTCGCCGGTGTTGCGCGCGATATCCCGCAATGTTTGGGCCAGCGATTGCGCCGGAATTGCGAAGTTTGCTTCCTGGGCCTGCACGAGGCCGGCGTTGAGCGCGAAAAGTGCCACGCCTCCGACCAGAACTTCCCTGAGCCCGGTCCTTTTCCCCCGGTACATGAACGCCCCTTGCTTTGCTCGCGACAACTTCCCCTTAAGTCAGACGAACCAGCCTTGGACTTTCCTCACCCCTCCGGCATGCGGGAATCGTCGCGCACGAGTTCGATGTGATCGGGATAGTGCTCCACGATCACAGGCAGGAGCTGCGAGACGGAGCGGGCGAAAGCGGCATTGTCGCCGACGCGATAGACGCCGCTCAGCCTGAGATTCGCAACGACGGGATCGTTCACAACAAGCGTGACAGTCGAATAGCGGTTCATTTCGGCCGTGGCGGCTGCGAGCGTTTCGTTTTCAAACATGGCCTGCCCGGACTGCCAGGCCACGAGCGGTGCGAGATTGGGTTTGTCGATATGAGGAACGATGTTCACAGCGACGATAGCGCGTTCGCCGCGTGTCAGTGCAATTTGGGGGCGTGACGTATGCGTAACAGCAAATACGGTCGCGCGGCCATCGAGAAGCACGACGGAAATCTTGTTGCCGTCGCGACGGACATCCAGTCTCGTCCGGTCGGCAAGTATGCGCTGCCCCGCTGCTTCAACTTCAAACGGCCGTTGCCCATCCGGCTTGATCTGGAAATCGACTCGCCCGCGGTCGAGCTCTACCACACGAAGCGAATTCGTATAACGTTCGCGGACGCGCGTGTCCGTGTCGAGTAACGCGCGCGTCCCATCGCTCAGCGTTACGTGCTTTTGTTCCCCCACTCCGGTTTCGTAGACGCCGGCATAGGCTTCCTGCCAGACGGCGAATCCCGCTCCGGCTACGGCAATTGTACCAAGGCCGGCCAATACCGACCGTCTCCGGAGCGCCGGACGTTGTAACAAACGGTTCCCGGAACGCAGGCCTTCGCTCAAATCCCAGATCGTCGTAACCGCTTCGAAAGCGCGGGCGTTCTCGGCCTTGGAAGCAATCCAGGTCCGGAAAGCGTCTTCGTCGGCATGGCTGCGGTCATCCGCATGGAGGCGCACCAGCCATGCGGCCGCCTCTGCCTTCGTCTCAGGCTGGATGCCGCGCGTCGTCTGCATCACCAGCCGTCCATCCATTCCGTGAGGAACATGACAGCCTTGGCGACGTGCTTTTCAACCGCGCTCTGCGTGATGCCGAGCGATGCAGAAATCTCGCGCAGCTTCATTCCCTGCACCCTGTGCATGACAAACACCTGTCGCGTTCGGGGCGGCAGCCTGTCCAATCCCGCCTGCACTCTCCGTAGACGTTCGCGGGCCTCCAAAACCTCATCCTGGAGCGGCGAATTGTCTTCGAGGGTTGCGCCGAAGGCTTCGATCGACGGCGCACTGGTGCGCTGTGCCTGGCGGTGCCGGTCGACGGCGAGATGGGCCGCGGTCTGCACCATGAAAGCGACCGGCTCCCGCACCTCGTGCTCCGCCCGATAGGCAAAAAGGCGCAGCCAAGCGCTGTGCAGCAGGTCTTCGGCATCCTGGTCTGTCCGCGTCCGCCGCCGGATGCGGGCGAGCATGTCCGCCCAGAATTGCCTGTCTTTCGGGTCGCCGCTCATGGCGCGAAGCCTCCACGCCTGACGATACACCACGACAGCGATTTGACGCGCATTGAATTTGTCAGCGCAACAGGGTGGGGAAAACGGGGCTCTCGAACGTCTTGTTCCGGTGTGACTGCAATTTCCCTAAAAAGCGAGGTGTCGATGCGTATCGGGGCTATGGCGGTTTTGTTGTCTCTTGTGACTTTGATGCCCGGGTCGTTGCTGGCGGATCCGGACGCTCCGTCGCCTGCGAGCGAGCCGGCGGCGAGCACGCAGGCTGCGACCGGCAGCGATCAGGCCGCTCAGCCGGCGGCCGGCGCGCAATCTACATCTGTCGCGCAGGCGAGCGCCCCGCAGAATCCCGACGAGATCGTGTGCAAGAACGCGATGATGATCACCGGAAGCCGGCTCGGTGCGACTCGCCAGTGTCACAGCGCCGCCTGGTGGAGCAAGCACGAACAGCCGGCGGCGCCGCAGAAATC
>Ga0335074_10002474_pt1 | contig 25139 bp, 22 predicted proteins | sample Lox_Sample_23_FD_206715 | JGI IMG/M metagenome (GOLD analysis project Ga0335074, IMG submission 206715) | Soil microbial communities from Loxahatchee National Wildlife Refuge, Florida, United States - Lox_Sample_2.3 | ecosystem: Environmental > Terrestrial > Soil > Wetlands | place: USA... | reverse complement strand
GCCTGGTCGGCTGACGGCGAGCACGCTGGCGCTCGCGAGCGGGCCCGCTCAGCCCTGAGCGCCGCGCTGACGGGCCGCCTTGCACCGGCTGCCGCCGACTGGCTTGACATAGATCCCGCCAACGTCGACGCGTTCGTTGACGACAGCGCGGGCTGGGGCGAGCTGGACGTCAGCAGTCAGGGCGGGGTGAGCATGGTGCGCGCCAGGATGCCCGTCAGCTGGCTCGCCACGGTCTGGGCGCCGGGCTTCGCGGTCGTCGGGAGTCACCTGGTCGTGCGCGTGCTCGAAGCCGCCTGGCCCTCCGCGCGGGTGCTCGCCCTGCGTGCGCCCGGCGACCAGCCAGCCGAACTGAGCATCCGGCACGACAGGGAACACTGGTCGGTAGTGGCCAGCTAACGGGAGCGAATATGGCAGAGCAGAGACGTACGGCGGGCCGGCCGCGCACGGCGGCGGAGGCCCTTGGCGTCGCGGTCGCGGCCCGGGTGCCGGTCCTGCTCTGGGGTGCGCCCGGCACCGGAAAGACTTCTGCCATCCGGGCGATGGCGCAGCGGATGGGCTGGCCCTGCGAGACCGTGATCGCCTCCATTCGCGAGCCGTCTGACTTTGCCGGTCTGCCCGTCGTGATCGGCCAGGACGTGCGCTTCGCTCCCCCGGTCTGGGCCAGGCGGCTGGCCGAGCACGGACACGGCCTGCTGTTCCTGGACGAGCTGTCCACTGCGCCGCCGGCTGTGCAGGCCGCGCTGCTGCGCGTTGTGCTGGAGCGCGTGGTCGGCGATCTCGAACTGCCGCCCGGTGTCGCGGTGGTGGCCGCGGCGAACCCGCCGGAGCAGGCAGCCGATGGCTGGGACCTGTCCGCGCCGCTCGCGAACCGGTTGTGCCACCTGCCCTGGGACATCGATCCCCTCGCCGTGGCCGACGGGCTGGCCGGCGGGTTCGCGACGCCGGAGGTGCCGGTCCTGCCCGACGGGTGGGAGGCCGAGCAGCATCTCGCACTCGCCCTCGTCGGCGCGTTCCTGCATGCCCGGCCGGCGCTGGCGTGCGCGCCACCGACGGATGCGGCCAGCGCGGGCAAGGGCTGGCCGAGCCCGCGCACCTGGGAAATGGCAGCCAGGCTGTGGGCCGCCAGCGGCGCTGCCGAGGTTAGCGACGAGGCACGCTCGGCGCTAGTAGTCGGCGCGGTCGGCGATGGCGCAGGTGCGGAGTTCCTGGCCTGGCTCATGGAGATGGACCTGCCCGACCCGGAGGCGATGCTGGCAGATCCGCGGTCGTTCCGGCTGCCGCGCCGAGCGGACCGCGCCTACGCCGCCGTGGCAGCCGTGGCTGCTGTCGTGGAAGCGAACCCGACGGCCGAGCGGTGGAGCGCTGGCTGGCAGGTGCTCGGCGTTGCCGCCGACTCAGCGCCCGATGTCGCCGCCGTCGCCGCCAGGATCCTGGCCCGGTGCCGCCCGGATGGCGTGCCGCTGCCGGCTGAGGTGCGGCTGTTCGCGCCGGTGCTGCGAGATGCGGGCCTGCTCCCGAGATGACAGTGCTGACCAGATGACAGTGCTGACAGATGACAGTGCTGACCAGATGACGGTGCTGCCGGGATGACGGGCGGGCTCGAGGGACTGCCCGCGGCGCGGCTCTGGGCGGCCGCGCACTACCCCTACCTGGCGAGCGGAATCTTCGGCACCCGGGTCGTGCCCGCTCCGGGCATCGGAACTGTTGCCGTCGATCCGGGCTGGCGGCTGTGGGCCGACCCGGAGCTGACGGCCGGCTGGACGGCCGCAGAGCTTGGCAGCGTTCTCGTCCACCATGTCTGTCACCTGCTGCGCGAGCACGGCCCGCGCGCGGCAGTTGCTGGTGTCCGGCCGGATGAATCCCGGACCTGGATCCGCTGCGCCGATGCCGAGATCAACGATGACCTGGTCCCGGCCGGACTGCGGCTGCCGTTCGATCCCGTGCTGCCGCAGCACCTGCACTGTCCTCCCGGCCAGCTTGCCGAGCAATACTTCGCGATCGGCCGGGGTGGCGAGCCAGCCGTTCCCGCCGCGGGCGGACCCGGGACAGACGGTCAGGCCGGCGCGCCCGGCCCGCCGGACGCGAGTCCTCCCGGCGGGTTCGACTGCGGCAGCGGCGCGGACGGATGCGGCCGGCCCTTCGAGGGCAGCCAGCCCGCCGTGCTGCCACAGTGGCAGGCGCGGCTGCTGCAGCGACTGGTGGCTCAACAGGTCGTGAGCGCCGCCAAGGAGCCGGGCACCGTGCCGGCCGGGCTGCTTCGCTGGGCCGCCGATGTGCTGGAGCCGAAGGTGGACTGGCGGCGCGCGCTGGCAGCAGAGCTGCGCAAGGCCGTGGCCGACACAGCGGGCGCCGTCGACTACAGCTACCGGCGACCATCCCGGCGCGCGTCCGTGTCCGGCGACATCGTGCTGCCGGCGCTGCGACGGCCGGTGCCGGAAGTGGCGGTGGTCTGCGACACCTCCGGCAGCATGTCCGACGAGCTGCTGGCCGCCTGCCTGGCGGAGGTGGAAGGCCTGCTGAACGGGCTCGGGCTGATGCGCCGCCTGCGAGTGCTTGCCTGTGACACGGCCGCCGGTCCGGCGCGCCGGGTAAGCTCGGCGCGTCAGGTCGAACTAGTTGGCGGCGGTGGCACCGACATGGGGGCAGGCATCTCCGCCGCAGCCGCGCTCAAGCCAAGGCCTGCCGTCATCGTGGTGCTGACCGATGGCTACACGCCCTGGCCGGACGGGCCGCCACGCGGCAGCCGGGTCGTAGTCGGGCTGCTCGGCGACGACGCGCCCGAAGCCCCGGACTGGGCCCGCGCGATCCGGGTACCCAGCTAGTCAACGGCCAGCGGCCGGACGCACGCGCCCCCGAGGCGGGCGTACGTCTAGCCGCTCGGATCCTTAGCGCACGGTGTAGGCCACCAGCTGCGGGTGGCCGCCGCCTTCGATCTTCTTGGTCGACTTGTTGTAGCCAGTGGCCGGTCCGCCCGCAGGGACGATCACGGTGTTGCCCGCGACCACGATCGGCGCATTCGTCGATGTCGGCAGCTGGTGCCGATAGACAATCGCGCCAGTCGTCCGGTTGAGCGCAATAAGCTCGCCGTCGTAGAGCGTGCTGAAGACGAGGTCGTTGGAGACGGTGACGGCGCCGAGCGGCAGCTCGGACACCTTGGTGTCCCACTCCACCTTGCCGGTGGCGAGATTGAGCGCCTCGATCTCTCCGCCTGGCGGAGTGAGCGGCGAGGAGGCCGCGAGGACCTGCGTGAGGCTCGTGTAGGTGACGGGCTCGTCGATGGTCGCCACGTACACGGTGCCGTCGGCGACCGCTGGGTTGCTGAGGATACCGCCGAGGTCTCCGGGCTCGATGGTGACCGGCGCCGTCAGGTTCAGCTTGTGCTCCATCGCGAGCAGCCCGTCGTTGTCGTTGCCGTTGTGCACGCCGACCGGCGTCTTCCAGAGCAGCGCGCCAGTCTTGGCGTTGATCTCGTAGACGTAGCCCACCTTGCCGGCGTCGATGACCACGGAAGTCCCGTGGACGCTCGCCGCGATCGGCGAGGTCTGCAGGTCGTGGTCCATGAAATCGTTCGGCACCGCCTGGTAGTACCAGCGCAGCTTGCCGGTCGCCGCATCGAGGTTCACGGCACTGTCGGTGTAGAGCAGCCGTGCCGGGTGCGCGATGGCGGTCGCGGGGGACTCGTACGGGTTGCCGATGCCGAATGTCACCGAACCGTCGCTGCCGATCAGCGGCGGCTCCCAGGCGCCGCCGGCGCCGACCTTGTTCGTCTGCACCGCGGCGTCGGACCCGATGATCGTGTTGAACTTCCACAGCACCCCGCCGGTCGCCGCGTTGAGGGCGAGCAGGATGCCGCCGCCCGGCCCGCTGCCGTAGGCGCTAGCCAGGTAGACCCGCCCGCCGACCGCCTCTGGCTGGATCTCGAAGGCGCCCTGCCCGCTGTTCAGCAGGCTGCGGTCGACCCAGATCGGCTTGCCGGTCGCCGCGTTGAGCGCGAAGGCCGTGTGCAGCGACTCGCCGTACACCCGTCCGTCCGCGACGGCGACGCCGTTCGGTCCTGGCCCGGCGATCTCGGGAACATTCACCGGGTACTCCCACCGGAGCCTGCCGGTCGCTAGATCGAGCGCGTACACGTTGGCGTCCAGGTCCTGGATGTAAACGACGCCATTGACCACGACCGGTGACATGGCGAGCGATCCGGTGGAGTACACGCCGGCGGCCGCCTTACCGGTAATGCGGAACGTCCAGGCCTGCTGCAACGACGACACATTGGCGGCGGTGATAACCGAGCCTGGCGCCTGCCGGTTATTAGCGAGATCGGCGTTCGGGTCCGGCCACGACCCGGACGGCCGGGCAGCCTTGGGGTTGGTGGTCGTGGCGGACTGGGTGTGGGTCGCTGTCGCCTTGCCAGCGGTGCTGCAGGCCGCAGCGAGTAAGGCCACCAGGACTGCGAGCAGGCACATCCCGATACGGGTTCGCCTCGTGCGACTCGAGGTCGGCATGACACGTCTCCCTTGACTCCGATAAATTGATATCAGAATGATAGGAGTGTGACATCAGCCCGTCAACCAGATATTCGCCGAAGATCGCTGGTGAGATCGGCCGGTTCCAGCGCCGCACGGGCTCGCCTCGCCACGGTCCTGATTGGCACTGGATCAGCGGACTAGCCAGCGGTCTCTCGCGGGTGCCAGCGGACGATGCGGAAACCGTAGCGGACCGCGTTGTCCAGGCCGGCCCGGTCGAAGTGCCCGTCGGTGCCGCGGGGGATACCGATAAAGGAGGTCGACCTCGGATTCGCGACGGTCATGATGCCGAGTAGCCGGCCGATCTCGCTGACGTCGCTGACCAGCTCGGGGGTCGCGGTGATGTCCTTGCCGCGAAGCCGGATGCGGACCGGCACGTCCGGCTTGAGGTTGAGCTTCCACCTGCCGCCGCCGGGCGTCAGCAGCACGTCTCCGTCACGCACGTAGCTGATCGGCTGCCGGTAGGTTGTGCCGGTCTTGCGGCCGATGATGTACGCGAGCATGAGGTTGCGGCCGAGTGGCGTCGCAACCGGCAGCCCCAGGATCGCGCGCATCGGAACGTTGACGACCTTGAACACGCGTGCCTGAAGCTGGCGGCTGCGGAACGGCTTCGGCTGCCCGGGCCTGACGGGGCTACCGGTTGCTGCGTGCGACGCTTCGTGCTCAGTCATGACCTCTCCTGCTCTGCTGGCTCTCGTTTAGCTCTCGGCTAGTCCGGCCCATGGCGGAGTGCCTTCGGCCGGCGCGTCGTCCCCTGCCACGTTGGCGGCCAGCCGGCCGAGCAGGCCGTCGAGGTCGGCGACGTCCTGCTCGGTGAGACCCCGCCGAAGCCGCTGGTCGAACGCCACCGCCGCGGTCCGCAACCGCAGGAAGGCGGCCTCCCCGGCTTCGGTCAGCTCGACCACGTGGATCCGCCGGTTCTCCGGATGCCGCCGTCGGACGAGCAGCCCTGCCGTCTCCATGGAATTGAGGTGGTGCGTCAGCGTGGCCTCCCGGATGCCCATAGCCTCTGCCAGCTCGCGCTGGCTGGCTGTGCTGCGCAGCTTCAGGTTGAGGAGCACCAGCCAGACCGGCACTGAGCCGCCCGCTGCTGCCAGGGCCTCGTCGAACGCACGGCTCACCGTCCTGGACACCTGGCTCAGGCGCAGGCCAATCGGAACGCTTGCTGGTCGCACGGCCCGAGCTTACCACAACTCGTCGATATCTAATCCTTTGACTTCTAACTATTAGCCATCTAGGCTTTCGCTCATGTCCATGATGCAGTCAGGTACCTCGCAATCGGCCGGCCGTTCCGACGCCGTCTCGCAGCGGCGCTGGCTCGGGCTCGCCTGCATCTCCGTCGCGCAGCTGATGGTGGCGCTGGACGCGACCGTCATCAACATCGCGCTGCCGTCGGCCCAGCAGTCGCTGGCTATCTCCGATCCGGAGCGGCAGTGGATTGTCACCGCCTACACGCTCGCGTTCGGCGGACTGGTCATCCTCGGCGGTCGCATCGCCGACACCATCGGCAGGCGGCGCGCGTTCCTCTTCGGCCTGGCCGGCTTCGCAGCGGCCTCAGCGGCCGGCGGCGCCGCACCGGACTTCGGGGCGCTCGTTGCCGCCCGGGCCGTCCAGGGCGCCTGCGCTGCGCTGCTAGCGCCGACCGCGCTGTCGCTCCTTGCGGTCACGTTCACGCAGGCGCGGGAGCGTGCCAAGGCTTTCGCGGTGTTCGGCGCCATCGCCGGTACCGGCGGGGCGCTGGGACTGCTGCTGGGCGGCGTGCTTACCGAGTACCTGGAGTGGCGCTGGTGCCTGTTCGTGAACGTGCCGATCGCACTCGTGGCGCTGATCGCAGGCCGCCGCGTCCTGCCGGCCATGCCCGCTCAGCCCGGCGGCGGCCTCGATCTTGCTGGCGTCGGTCTCATCACCGCAGGCCTGGTGTCATTTGTCTACGGCCTGTCCAGCGCGGCAGCGCACGGCTGGTCCGCTCCTGTCACGATCATCCCGCTGGCAGCGGGCATCGCGCTGACGGCCGGGTTCCTCATCGCTGAGGCCAGGGTGGCCACACCGCTGCTGCCGCTCCGGATCGTGACGAACCGCAACCGCGGTGGCGCCTACCTCGGCATCGGGCTGGCGGTGGTCGCCATGTACGGGCTGTTCTTGCTGCTCACCTACAACTTCCAGGTCGTGCTCGGCTATTCGCCGGTCCGGGCCGGGATCGCGTTCCTGCCGCTGTCGGCTGCCGTCCTCGCCAGCTCGACCCTGATCTCTCAGACACTGCTGCCCCGCGTCCCGCCCCGGCTGCTAATGGCACCCGGGCTGCTGCTTGGCGCTGCCGGGATGGCGACTCTCGCGCTGCTGCGAGCAGGCGACAGCTACCCGCTGCATGTGCTGCCCGCCGAACTCCTGCTCGGCCTTGGCATGGGCGCCGTGTTCGTGCCGGCCTTCTCCACCGCGACGCTCGGCGTCAGCCAGCGGGAAGCCGGCGTGGCGTCGGCTGTGGCCGGGACCGCGCAGCAGATTGGAGCCTCGGTCGGCACTGCGCTGCTGAACACAATCGCGGCCGCGACGACGGCCGCGTACGTCCTGGCGCATCCGCACGCGCCGGCCGCGGATGCGCTGGTGCGCGGCTATGCGACAGCGGCCGGGTGGGCGGCCGTGATCCTGCTGGCCGCGGCCGCGGCAGTTGGCCTGCTGATCACGGCCGGACCGCCGGAGCGCCACGACTGATGCCGCGGACCGTGGCGCGCTACCGGGACTGGTCGATGGCCTGGCGAAGGACCGCGCAGAGGCGAGCGACCGCCGTGCTGAACGCGTGTGCCGGCGGCGTCCCATAGCCGACGATCACTGCCGCTCCCAGTTCCGGCGCGCCCGCGGTCCGGCACGTGGCGAGGCCGTGCAGCATGAGCCCGCTGGCCGCGGCCCGCGTGGTCACGTCGTCTTCGGTGACACCGGGCGGCAGCCGGACGACCGCGTGCAGCCCTGCCGCGATGCCGCTCACCGAGACTTCCGGTACCTCCCGGGCCAGCGCGCTGACAAGCCGGTCTCGCCGCAGGCGGTAGGCAAGCCTGGCGCGGCGTACCTGCTTGTCGTAGCCACCAGAGCTGATGAACTCGGCCAGCGTCAGCTGATCGAAGCTGCTGCTGAGCCGACCGGTCGCGCGCTTGGCCCGGGCGACCTCGGCGATCAGCCGCTCCGGCAGGACGAGCCAGCCCAGGCGCAGTCCGGGCGCCAGGCTCTTGCTCGCCGTGCCGGCGTAGACCACGTGCTCGGGCGCGAGCGCCTGCAGCGCCCCGACTGCCTGCCGGTCGTACCGGAACTCCCCGTCGTAGTCGTCCTCGATGACGAACGCGCCGGTTCGGGCAGCCCAGTCGACGGCCTGGCGGCGGCGTTCCGGTGCCAGCGCGACGCCGAGCGGGTACTGGTGCGCCGGAGTCAGCAGCAGCGCGCCCGCGTCCGGCGGCACCGCCCCGCCGGCCAGCACCGCCCCGCCGACCAGCACGGCGCCCCGGCCATCGACTGGCACCGGCGCGAGCGTCATCCCGGCCGCCCTTGCCACCTCGCAGTGCGCCTGGTGACCATAGGCCTCGACCGCGAGCGTGCGGTTTTCAGAAAGCCGCAGCACATCGCAGAGCAGCTCGAGTCCCTGCGAGATCCCTGCACACACGAGCACCCGGTCAGGCGTGACGCTGACACCGCGGACCCGGGCCAGGTAGCCAGCCAGCGCGGCGCGCAGCACAGGCAGGCCGCGCATGGCCGAGTAGCCGAGGTCGCTGGATGGCGCGCGTGCCAGGGACCGGCGCGCAGCTGCCAGCCACGCCGAGCGCGGGAATGCCGACAGGTCCGGCATGCCTGGCCGCAGGTCATACCGGGCGGCCCGGCGCGCGCCGCGGCCGGTCTCAGCGGCGCCGCGGTGCGCCTGCGCGGTCCGCTCAGCCACCCAGGTGCCCGCACCATGCCGGGCGGCAAGCCAGCCCTCTGCGACGAGCTGAGCGTAGGCCTCGGCCACCGTGTTCCGGGCAATGCCGAGGTCAGCGGCAAGGGCCCGCGAGGAAGGCAGCGCCGCACCGGCCGCCAGCCTGCCGCTGCGCACGGCCTCGCGCAGCGCAGACTCCAGCGCCGCCCGAGGCCGGGTCCCCGGCAACTCGATGTGAAGGTCGAGACTGGCCGAAGTGGCCCGCGTTCCCGGCATGGAATTGGATCTTAAACCTGATCCTGTCTGCCCGTAGCGTGACAACTGACAGGAAGCACGAGGAGGTTCGATGGGCATAGTGCCGTGAGCGCTGCGAGGCTCGACTTCGAGGGACAGGCGAGCGGGTTCTACCGCGCGATGGTGCATCTAGACCAGGCAGCGACCAAGGAACTGGACAAGGCTGACATCGACGTCCGGCTGCGGGAGCTGGTCCGCATCCGGGCGTCGCAGCTAAACGGATGCGCGTTCTGCGTCGACATGCATACCAAGGACGCGCGGGCGGTCGGCGAGACCGAGCAGCGGATTTACGCGCTGCCGGTGTGGCGGGAGACACCGTTTTACAGCGACCGCGAGCGCGCGGCGCTGGCGCTGACCGAGTCGGTCACGCTAATGCCGCAGACGCACGTGCCGGACGCGGAGTACGCGGCGGCGGCCGGCCTGTTCAAAGCGGCTGAGCTGGCCGCGCTGATCAGCTTGATCACGATGATCAACGCATGGAACGCCGTCGGGGTGAGCACCAGGGCATGGGTGCCGGGCTCCTATCAGCCATGACGGGGAGTGCGGAGTAAGCCATACAGGGGCAGCCGCGGGTGCGGCATCAGCGCGAGGGCGAGAACAGCGCTGCACCCGCGGCTTGGCACATCCCGCACCAGCGCGGCGGCGCCCGCTGCGGACCGCTACCCGGCTGAGCTGGAGCCACGCTGGCCAGGGCCGGCCAGGCCGGTCTCGTACGCCAGCACCACCGCCTGCACCCGGTCGCGGAGCTGCAGCTTGGCCAGGATCCTGGCGACGTGCGTCTTCACGGTCGCCTCGCTCAGCGTCAGCTCCTCAGCCAGCTCGGCGTTGCTCAGTCCCCTGGCCAGCAGCCGCAGCACCTCGAGCTCCCGCGGGGTCAGCTCAGACAGGTCGCCGTGAACCGCGTGGCGGTCGGCGGCCGGGGGCGCGAACCGCGCGATGAGCCGCCTGGTGATGGACGGCGCGAGCAGGGCGTCGCCAGCCCGGACGAGCCGGACAGCGGCCACCAGCTGCTCGGGGCTGACGTCCTTGAGCAGGAAGCCGCTCGCTCCGGCGCTGAGCGCCGCGTACACGTACTGATCCAGGTCGAACGTGGTGAGGATGATCACCCTGCAGTCGCGTGTGGCAGGCGCGGCGAGAATACGCCGGGTGGCCTCCAGGCCGTCCATCTCCGGCATTCTGATGTCCAGCAGCGCCACGTCGGGCCGGTGCTTGAGCACCTCCGCCACTGCTTCGGCACCGTTAGCAGCCTCCGCCACCACAGGGATGCCTGCCGCGCCGAGGATCATGGAGAACCCGCCCCGGACCAGCGCCTGGTCATCAGCGATCACCACCCGGGGCGCCCCGGCGTCCTGACTCACTGAGGCGCTCGCGGTCGCGCTCACTGCGGCTCAGCCGTCGTCGGCGCGAGGCCGGCGAGCCGGAGGCGGTAGAGTCCCGACGGCGGGTCGACCGGGAAGCGTGCCCGCACGCGCCAGCCGCCGCCGGGGCGAGGCCCGGCCTCGAGCTGCCCGCCGTAGACGGCAGCACGCTCGCGCAGGCCGAGCAGGCCTAGCCCGGTTCCGGACGGGACACCCAGTGACGGGGCAGCGACCGCGTCGCGGCGCCCCGCGTCGGCGACATCCACCAGAAGCTTGTCGTCGCCATATTCGAGCGTGACGGTGGTCGGCGACTTCCCGGCGTGCTTCAGCACATTCGTCAGCGCCTCCTGGACGACTCGGAAGGCCGCCAGGTCAAGCCCGGGTGGCAGCTCACGCGGCTCGCCGGCAGTGCGCAGCTGAACCGGCAGTCCGGCGGCGGTGACCCGGTCGATGAGCGGCCCGAGCTGATCAAGGCCCGGCTGCGGCCGCAGATGCTGGTCGGCGGCGATGCCTCCCGCGACCGTGCCCCCCGCGACCGCGCCTCCCGCGACGGTGCCCCCCGCGACCGTGCCCCCCGCGACGGTGCCTCCCGCAGCGGTGCCGGCTGCCGCTGAGCTGTCGACGGTTCGGCCCCCCGCGGCTGGGCCACCGGCGATAGTTGTACCCGCCGCGGCCGTGCCCGCTGTCGCCGTGGTGTCGGTCAGGGCCGGACTCAGCAGGCCGAGCAGATGCCGCAGTTCGGTCATGGCCGCCCGGCCGCTCGCCTCCACCGCGAGCAGGGCCGTTCTCGCCTTGCCGGGCGAGTCGGCGAGCACCTGCCTGGCAGCGCCTGCCTGCACGATCATGACGCTGACGTTGTGCGTGACAACGTCGTGCAGCTCACTGGCGATGCGCGCACGTTCTCGTTCGATGGCTCGCCGGGTCGCTTCCTCGTGCTCCGCCTGCAGCCGCCGGATCCGGTCGCCCGCGTAGATGATCGCGCCGACGACGGCGACAGAGACCAGAGATACCAGCACCAGGAGGCCGGCGATTCGCAACGGCCCGCCCGCCGCCGCGGAGTCGATGAGCGGGAAGCCCGATGGCGAACCGCTCGGCGGGCTCGGCTGCACCAGGGTGACGCCCCGCACCGGAGTCCTGATCACAGCACTGGCTCCGGGAGCCGACCGCGTGAACCAGAAGACGACGGCGATCACGAGGCCGACGGGCGCCAGGGCAAGCAGCGCGGCGCCGCGGTAGCGGCTGTGTACCGCGGCCGAGTACCCGGCGAAGACGATCGCCACGAAGGTGACGTCGGTCGCATACCTGCTCGTCACCAGCGCCGCGATGACGATCATCAGGAACGCGGCGAGCGGGTACCGTCGGCGAACAGCGAGCGGCACCGTCGTGACCACGGCGGCCGCGGCCCCAGCGTCGTAAGCGCGCAGTCCGGCGGCCAGCGATGCCACCAGGAAGACCATCGCGAGCAGGATGTCGAAGGCCAGCGACCGCCGGGAGAGCGGTGTGCGCGGCTCTGCTGCCCGGGCGAACTCCGCGAGCTGCCTCAGCCTGCTGGGCACAGTCGCGGCCGGGACATCTGTCATGCACCCATTGTCACCTACCGGAGCCAGCGCGCCGTCGGCTGCGATGCGGAGCTGGCTACATCAAAAGGATGACCGGCGGATGGATTTCGGCCGCTCAGGCAGGCCGTTTACATCTGGCGGCCGACGCCAGGCGCATGCCCGCACGCCTAGGTTGCGCTGCATGAACGCTCTCATCCAGCTCAGCGAAGTGACAAAGCGCTACGACAGTGACGGTCATCCCGCGGTGGATGGCGTCAACCTGACGATCGCTTCCGGCGAGGCAGTCGCAGTGATGGGCCCGTCCGGCAGCGGCAAGTCAACCATCCTCAACCTCATCGCTGGCCTAGACCGGCCCAGCTCGGGCACGGTGACCGTCGCGGACCAGCGGATCGACACGCTCGGAGAGACGGGCGTGGCCAGGTTCCGGCGCGGGAAGATCGGAATGATCTTCCAGTTCTTCAACCTGCTCGACGACCTGACCGTCTCCGACAACGTGCTGCTGCCGGCCCAGCTCGCCGGCCTGCGCACCGCTCAGGCCAGAGCGCGGACAGCCGAGCTGCTGGCCGCCCTGCGGATCGAGCGGTACGCCAGCGCCTACCCGGCCCGGCTGTCCGGCGGCGAACGACAGCGGGTAGCGATCGCGCGGGCGCTGGTGAACCGGCCCGAGCTGCTGCTCGCCGACGAGCCGACCGGGGCGCTGGACACCGCCACCGGCGAGGAGATCGGCGAGCTCCTGCTTGACCTGAACTCCACCGGCCAGACCATGGTGCTCGTCACCCACAACCCCGACCTCGCGGCCCGGTACGCCAGCCGTACCGTCCAGCTGGTCGACGGCCGGATCGTGGCCGACGGGGCTTCGGCCGGCGGAACCGACGCCGAGCTCGCGACGGCCCCGTTCAGCGAAGCGCAGGTGCGGTCATGAGGGCCGGGCCGGTCGCCCGCGCGCTGCGCGGCGGGCTGACCCGTCGCCGGATCCAGACCCTCGTGATCGGTCTCGTCCTGCTGATCTCGACCGGCGCCTCGGTGCTGGCCCTCGCCATCGTGGTGGACTCCAACGCTCCGTTCAACAAGGCGTTTGCCGCCCAGCACGGCGCCGACGCGGTAGCCACGGTGGACTCAGCGAAGGCCACTGCCGCCCAGCTGGCCGCGACCAGCCACGCAGCCGGGGTCACCGCAGCTGCGGGCCCGTTTGCGGAGACCACGATCAGCGGCACGGTCAGCAGCCAGCCAGGCTGCGAGCCCGGGCCGAACAGTCCGTGCATTGTCGGCGGGGCGCTGCCGTCCCTCACCATCGCCGGGCGCACTTCACCGGGCGGACCGGTCGACGACATCACCCTGCAGCACGGGCGCTGGGCGACCAAGCCGGGGCAGATCGTCCTGGACAGCAGCAGCGGATCCGGGGGCGGCTACCAAGTCGGTCTCCCGGTCGGTACCAAGATCAAGATCTCCAGCGCGCGCGGTCATCCGACCCTGACCGTGGTCGGCATCGCCAGCTCGGTCACCGCAACGGCCGACGGCTGGGTGACGCCAGCTGAGATCGCTCAGCTGCAGCCCCAGGGGGCGCCGGCGCAATCGCAGATGCTGTACAAGTTCGCCAGCGCTGCCACCACGAAGCAGCTCGACGGCGACATGACCGCCGTCAGCAAGACTCTGCCTGCCGGGACTGTGACCGGCTCGCAGTACTACCTGGCGGCCAAGAAGCAGGAGGCCGGGAACATCGCGCCGTTCGTGCCGTTCCTGTTCGCCTTCGGGATCATCGGCATGGTGATGTCGGTGCTGATCGTGGTCAACGTGGTCAGCAGTGCCGTCGTGGCCGGCTACCGCCGGATCGGCATTCTCAAGAGCATCGGCTTCACTCCTGGCCAGGTCCTGGCCACCTACACCGGCCAGGTCGCGGTGCCAGCCCTGGCAGGCTGCCTGGGCGGCGTGCTGCTCGGGAACCTGGTTGCCCAGCCGGTACTGGCCCAGAACGCGAACGCGTACGGTGTCGGTTCCTTGACCGTCCCGCTCTGGGTGGATGTCCTGGTTCCGGTGATCATGCTCGGCCTGGTCGCCGTCGCGGCCCTGCTGCCCGCGCTGCGCGCGGCCGGACTCAGCGCCACGCAGGCGATCGCCACCGGACGCGCGCCCCGTACCGGCCGTGGGTATGCCGCGCACCGGGTGCTCGGACGGCTCCGGCTGCCCAGGGCTATCACGATCGGCCTGGCGGCCCCGTTCGCGCGTCCAGCGCGCACGGCCGTCACTCTGGTCGCGGTCCTGCTCGGTGCAACCACCGTGATCCTGGCCTTCGGTCTGAGCACGTCGCTGGACCGGGTTGGGGAAGCCCTGTCGAAGTCGCAGGCCCAGCAGGTCCAGGTCATCAACCCGGCCGCACAGGGCCGGGGCGGCGGAGGCATCCACGTGAACGGGCCTGGCCCCGGCGGCGGCTCGCCACCGGTCTCGGCCGGGCAGGCACAGCACGCCATCACAACCGCCCTGCAATCGCAGCCAGGCGCACTCCGCTACGTGGGCGAGGCCGACCAGATCGTCGAGGTCGTGGGGCTGTCGGAGCAGACACAGGCGATCGCATTCGACGGCAACGCGAACTGGACCGGCTACGACATGGTCAGCGGCCACTGGTACACCGGTCCCGGCCAGGTGGACGTGTCCGCTCAGTTGCTGACCGACACCGGAAAGTCGGTCGGAGACACGATCACCCTGGTTAGAGGCACGCGGCAGGAGACGGTGCGGATCGTCGGCGAGATCTTCAGCGGCGGCCTGCAGATGACCACCGACTGGCAGACGCTGTCAGCGATTCAGCCGGGTCTGATCCCCTTTCAGTACGACATCGGGCTGCGACCTGGCACCAGCGAATCCGCCTACATTCAGCAGCTGAGCCAGCGGCTCGGCGCCGACTACCCGGTGTTCCCGAACCAGCGGAACTCGACCACCGTGGACCTCATGATCGGCCTGATCGGCACGGTCACGCTGCTGCTGGCCATCGTGGCCGGGCTGGGCGTCCTCAACACTGTGGTGCTTAGCACCAGGGAGCGCACCCACGACCTGGGCGTGTTCAAGGCAGTGGGGATGACGCCCAGGCAGACCATCGCCATGGTGGTGTGCTGGGTGGCGGGCATCGGCTTCATCGCCGGCCTGATCGCGGTCCCGGCAGGCATGATCCTGCACGGGATCGTGCTGCCGGCCATGGCCACTGCCGCCGACGTCGGCGTGCCGCCGAACCTGATGAACGTATACGGCAACTGGGAACTGGCTTTGCTCGGCCTGGCCGGGCTCGCCATCGCAGTCGTGGGCGCGCTCGCCCCGGCCGGGTGGGCAGCGGGGGCCAGAACAGCAACGGCACTGCGCGCTGAGTAACTGGCAGCGACGGGGGCACGGGTCCAGGGCGGCGATCACCACCTGGGCCCGGCCCGCGCTCCCGGACGCCCTCGCCGCGCTCGCTGGCGTCCGGCGCTAGAACCGCGCCGACAGCCCTCCGTCTACGGTCAGTACCTGGCCCGCGATATAGGCGTTGGAGCCGCTGGCGAGCCACACGACAGCGTCGGCGATATCCGCAGGCGTGGCGGCGCGGCCAATAGGCAGCCTCCCGCCACGCAGGTAGCCGGCTGTGAACCAGTCACTCTCCAGCTCGCTGACCCCGTCGACGATGGACATCCGAGTCGCGACGAAACCGGGTGCGACGGCATTGACCAGAACACCGGCCGCTGCGAGTTCGATGGCGGCGGTCCGCGTGGCGGCCTCAAGGCCGGCCTTCGACACGTCATAGGCGAGCGCACCCGGCTCGCTCAGCCGGCCGTGGACGCTCGTGACGTTCACCACGCGTCCGTAGCCAGCCGCGCGCATCGGGCCGCAGAGCTCGCGCATCAGCAGCACCGGGGCGTGCAGGTTGACCGCGAGAACCCGGTGGTACTCGGCCAGATCGAGCTCCGTCACTGGGCCGTCCGACGAGATGCCCGCGCAGTTGACCAGGATGTCGACGCTACCGAGACGGGCCGCGGCACTCGCAGCCGCCGCAATGACCGCATCAGGGTCGGCGAGATCCACGTGCAGCGCTGCGACGTCGCCAGCATCCTCCACATCGAGCACGAGGACGCGAGCGCCTGCGTCGCGCAGTCGCCCCGCGATCGCCGCGCCGATGCCGTTGGCGCCGCCGGTGACCACCGCGCCGCGCGAGCCGAGGCCGGCGAGTTTGGCAGTCACTGCAGCGGGATCACCTGAGTCTGCAGCGTTCGGCGGTCGACAACCAGGGCATGCCGATTACCCAGTGGTGTCCAGCCGGGCTGCGGCCAGCCGGAGCTGGCTGCCACTACCGAGGTGTCCGTCGCCCGGTAGGCCACATCGAAGTAGGCCGCGATCTCGGCCGAATCCTGGTAGCCGCAGGCACGGAGCTTGGCCTCCGGCACGCGGTCGTGGTGATACCAGCTGATGGCGCACAGCTTCTCCGGCGACAGCAGGATCCCGTTGAGGCTGTTCGGCTCGAACCTGGCGTCGATGTCGGCCGCAGCGTCGGCAATCGCGGTCAGCAGGTCGCCGCCGTTCGCCGCCAGCCGCGACATGATGAGCAGCAAGTACCGCTCGCTGTCAGTCGTGCCGACTAGCTGGCTCTCCCATTCGGATGGCAGCATCTCGGCCAGCCGGTCCTGCGGGTGGATGGCGCCGTTGTGCGCGAATACGTAGTCGCCATACCGGAACGGATGGCTGTTGCGCTCGTTCACGCCGAGCCCTGGGGTCGCCCAGCGCAGGTGCACCAGACCCTGATCGCTGAGCGGCTCGCGGGCCAGCTTGTCATACTCTGGCTCGCTGTCGGCGCGCACTGGTGACTTGCGGATGACCGGCTCGTCGCCCTCGTACCAGGCCATCCCCCACCCGTCGCCGTGCAGTGCGCACAGGCCGGTGAACTCATTCAGGCCATCGGCGCCGATCAGGTCTTCCAGCGAAGCATCATCACTCGAGCTGTAACCGAGCAGCCGGCACATGCACCCTCGTTTCCTAGAGGAACTTGCCCATGGCTCCGGACACATCGATCGACGCGCCGGCGATGTAGCTTGCCCGGTCGCTGGCCAGGAACGTCACCAGCCCAGACACCTCGTCAGGCCGGCCGAACCGGCCCAGCGGCACTTCCGCCGCCGCGAGCTGGCCGAAGAACTGCTCGGCCGGCATCTCCGGGGCACGGCGCTGGTGGATGTTCTCCCACTGCGGGGTTTCCACCAGGCCGATGTTGACGCTGTTGACCAGGATTCCGTCCCGGCCCAGCTCGATGGAGAGGGCCTTCGACAGACTCAGGCAGGATGCCCGGTTCACGGACGAGGCGAGGAACACCGGATCGGGGTAGCGGGCGTAGACCGCGTTGATGTTGATCACGCGAGGTGCCGCGCTGTGCCGCAGCGCGGGCAGCGCCGCCCTGGTGCACCGAATCTGGGCCATCAGCTTGACCTCGATGTCGGCATGCCAGTCGTCATCGGTCAGCGTGCCGAACTGGCCAGGTCGCGCTCCGCCGGCGTTGTTGACCAGGATGTCCAGCCCGCCGAGCACATCCATCGCGGCCGCGATGAAACCCGTGACCTGACCCGCATCGGTCACATCGCACGCGATGGCCTGCACCGTCCCCGCCCCGGCCGCTGCGTTCTTCGTCAGTTCCGCAGCGGTGGCTTCCAGTTCCACGGCATTGCGAGAGCAGATCACGACCGAGGCGCCCTCGGCCATCAGCTCGGCGGTAATAGCCTTGCCGAGGCCCTTGGACCCGCCGGTGACGATCGCCCTGCGGCCCGCCAGCCCGAGATCCATCTAGCTTCCGCTCCCCTGCTCCCCGGACCCCGTGTTCCCGCCCAGGTCGGCCTGCTCTCCCCGGCTGGACCGCTCGCCCTGGGTGGACTGCTCAGCCTGCGCGGCGGCCAGCTTGAGCAGACTCTGCCGTGGCGGGCAGAACACGTCGATCTCCAGGCAGTGCGTGTCGGTCGTATACGCACCGTGCCGCACCCACGCGGGCACGACCGCGACGTCACCCTTGCGCATCACGCGCACGTCGCCGTCCAGGTCGAAGGTGAACTCGCCGTCGATGACGATGACGATCTGCTCTTCCTCGTGCACGTGCGGCGGCGCCACCGCACCCGGCTCGAAGTGGACGAAGTTCGTCATCGCACGCTGTCCGAGCACCGGCCGGAACCCGAGGCCTGGCAGGAACTCCACTGGCGTCATCGCGTCCACGTTGACGTACCGGCCGGGCCCGGCCGGCTCGCCCAGCGCTTCGGTGGTGAAGTGGCTCTCCGCGTCTCCCAGCGACCCGGGATTACCCGCGTCCGGCTGCTGCGTCATCTCGCTCACCTGTCCTTCAGGGCAGTGCTGAGCACCTCGCTGATCCGGCGGATGCCCTCGTCGATGAGATCGTCGGCGACCCGGCTGTATGAGAGCCGCATCTGCGGTGCGCCATTGTCGTCAGGGTAGAACGGCCGACCCGGCACGTAGGCCACCTTGCGCGCCCGCGCTGCCGCGGACAAGGCCACCGTGTCCACGCCGGCGGGCGCGGTGAGCCAGATGTAGAAGCCGCCATGCGGCGTGGTCCAGCTGACGCCGTCCGGCATGTGGGCGGCCAGCGCGTGGCTCATCAGCGCGGCCCGGCGCGCATACAGCGCGCGAGAGGCGACGAGCTGCCGCTCCATCTGGCCGGTGCGGCCGTACTCCTCCAGCATCCGCTGGCCGAGCGCGCCCGAGCACTGGTCGGAGTTCTGCTTGGCGACCACCAGCCGGCTGATGATCTGGGCAGGTCCGGCAGCCCAGCCCAGCCGCGCGCCCGGGCAGAAGATCTTGGAGAACGTGCCCGCCTGCAGCACGACATCCGGCGCCGTCGACCACAGGCTGGGCGGCGGCGCATGGTCGAATCCCAGCTCGCGATACGCGACGTCCTCCAGGATCAGGAACCCGTACCGGCGGGCCAGTTCGGTCAGCTCGCTCCGCCGCGGCGCGCTCATCGTCAGTCCGGTCGGGTTCTGGAAGTCCGGGATCGTGTACAGGATCTTCGGCCGCAGGCCGTCGGCCAGCCGGCGGGCGAGCACGTCTGTGCGCATCCCGTCGCTGTCCACCGGAATGCCCCGGACGTCGGCTTCGTAGCCGCGGAACGCCATGATCGCGCCGAGGTACGTCGGCGCCTCCACGACCACGACGTCGCCGGGATCCAGGTAGCTCTTGGCGACTAGTTCCATGCAGTCGATGCCGCCGCTGGTGATCAGCAGCTCGCCGCCATCGGGGGCGCGGCCCTCCAGCGAGGCCAGCCGGCCGGACACGTAGTCACGTACGCTCGCGATGCCCTCGGTGGCCGAGTACTGCAAGGCGACGCCGGGGTCCTGCGTGATCAGGCGGCTGGCGATAGTCGCCAGCACAGGGGCAGGGAACGTGCCCGGATCGGGGAATCCGCCCGAGAACGTGATGACGTCTGAGGCGCCCGCGAGGGCCAGGATCGCGGTGATCTCGCCGCCACCCAGTGACTTCGTGCGCGTGGCGAGACCGGCGTCCCAGTCCCGCTCAGTGCCGGCGGCAGAAAGGCCGGTTTCGCGCCGGTCGATAGCTGCAGTCATTTGGGCGCTTCCGTCTCTTGACAGGCGATCTTACAAATGTAAGAATTTCCGCCACGATTGCTTTACAGAGGTAATGCTCCAAAGTCCAGCTTATCTCAAACTGCTGCAGTTTATGAACGGTTGGCTGGCATATGGCAACGGTCTCAGCTCCCTTCGCCAGGCTGGCCGAGGTCACCTCGGCGGCGCCGTCCAAGGTCGAGGTGGACGACTTTGACCTTGCCCTGCTGCGTGCCCTGGCAATGGACGCCCGCCAATCTCAGCGCGCGCTGGCCAGGCAGGTCGAGATGTCGCCGCCTGCGGTTGCCGATCGGCTCGCCCGGCTAGAGCGGCTCGGCGCGATTCGCGGCTACCGCGTCGACGTCGACTGGGCAGCGCTTGGCTACCCGGTCGTCGTCTACATCGCGGTGACGGCCGGCCCGGGCATGGACCTGAGCGAGATCATCAACGCCATCCGAGCGCTGCCAGAAGCGCAGGACATGACCGTCGTCACCGGTGGCCTGGACCTGCTCGTGCGGCTTCGGGTCCGGGATCACGCCCACCTGCGCGAGCTGCTGCTGACCGAGATCTTCCAGATCAGCGGAGTGCAGCGCACCGAGACCTTCCTGTCGCTCGCCGACGTCGAGCCCAGCAATTTCACCGCCGCGATGCTGGCGCAGATGAGCCAGCTTCGCGGTGATCCCAAGAAGACCTGACCCGGGTTCGGCCGCGTGCTGCGCGCCCGCGGCCGCCGCGGCTGGCAGAGACATCACTGCATCGGAGGATCGCCACGTGACAAGCAGCAGCCCGGCGCCCGACCGACCATCACGGTCTCCGGCGGCCCCCGGGCGCACTGACGCCCACGGCGTTGGCCAGCCCGGCTTCGTGGCGCGCAACGGCCTCTACTCGCCGGAGCAGGAAGCAGCGGCGCAAGCGGTCGCGGCGCGGATCCGCGAGCTTGACCTGCGCACCGTCCGCCTGGTGGTGGTCGATCAGCACGGCGTCCCGCGGGCCAAGTCGCTGTCGCCCGAGGTGGCCATCGCCGCGATGTCCAACGGCCTGGACTTCTCCGGCGCGATCTACAGCCTTGACTCCGGTAACCAGGTGTTCGTGCCGGCCTTCGCGGCGGGCGGCGGGTTCGGCATCGCGGAGTTCACCGGCTTCCCGGACATCGTGCTCGTTCCGGATGCCTCGACGTTCCGGGTGCTGCCCTGGGCCGACCGGACCGGCTGGATGCTCTGCGACACGTACTTCTCCAACGGGCAGCCGATGCCGCTGGACGGTCGCGGACTGATGCGGCGGCTGCTCGGCGAGCTGCGCGACGCCGGCTTCGATTTCCTGGCCGGGATCGAGATCGAGTACTACATCGTCAAGCTCGACTCCGACCACCTCGCGCCCGCCGACGCAGGTTTCGGCGCGCCGCCGCCGCCGGTCAGCGCGTTCGAGCGCGGCTACCAGTACCTGTCGGAGGTGCGGCTGGACAGCGTGGCCAGCACGCTGGAGGTGATCCGCGATGGCCTCGCGGCCGTCGGGCTGCCGCCCCGGTCGATGGAGGACGAGTGGGGACCCGGCCAGATGGAGTTCAGCTTCAGCCCGATCGGCGGGCTGGCGGCGGCCGACGCCGTTGTGCTGTTCCGCTCGGCGGTCAAGCAGATCTGCCAGCGCCGCGGGCTGCTCGCCACCTTCATGTGCATGCCCGCGCTGCCGAACTTCTTCCCCTCCGGCTGGCACCTGCACGAGTCGCTAATCTCTCGGCAGGACGGGCGGAACGCGTTCGCCAGCGACAACGACTACCTGTCCGCGGCCGGCCGGCAGTTCGTCGCGGGGCTCCTCGACCACTCGCTGCCGATGGGCGTGTTCGCAACGCCTACCGTCAACGGGTACAAGCGGTTCCGGCCGTACTCCTTCGCGCCCGACCGGGTGTGCTGGGCGCTGGAGAACCGGGGCGCGCTGGTGCGCGTCCAGGGCGCGCCGGGCGACGGGAACAGCCACGTCGAGATGCGGATGGGCGAGCCCGCCGCGAACCCGTACCTGTACATGGCGGCGAACATCGCCGCCGGGCTGGACGGAATCCGGCGGCGGCTCGAACCGCCGCCGCCGGTCGAGGCTGACCCGTATGCCACCGATAACACGCCGCTGCCGGCGTCGCTGTCCGCGGCCATCGGCGCACTTGATCGGGACGAATTCTTCCGCACGGCGTTCGGCGAGACGCTGGTCGACTATCTCCTGCAGATGAAGCGGGCGGAGGTCGCCCGCTACGACGCGGCCGTCGCGGAGAACCCGCCGCCTGAGGGCCAGAACATCACCGACTGGGAGATGCGCGAGTACTTCGAGTTCTACTGAGCACCGGAGGCCAGGGTGAGCTTGCAGCACATTGTCTTGTTCAGCTTTCCGCGCGAACTGTCCGCCGACGAGGCGGCGCAGCTGCGCGAGATGGTGGCCTCGTGGCCAAGCGAGATCGGCCTGATGACCAAGTGCCGCCTCGGCACCGACCTGACCGGCGCGCGCACCCGCGGCTACTCCTATCTGCTGTACACCGAGTTCCCCGACGTGGCGGCCATGACCGAGTACCGGGCGCACCCGGTGCACGTCACCTTCATGAGCTGGCTCAGCGAGCGGGACTGCACGCCGCTGGCCTTCGACTATGTGCTGGATAAGCAGACCGTTTTCCTGCCCGAGCACGGGCCGGAGTGAGGGAGGACCGGAGCCATGGCGAACACGAACTACGAACATACTGAGTTCCGCGGCACCAGTGTCGGAGAGCTTGCGCACGGATCCCTAAGGCTCTGGGACGCGATCGCGATATCCGTCTCGGTGATCGCCCCCGGGATGGCGCTGCTGCTCAATGTCAGCGGCGTCTCCGTGGTGGCCGGCGGCTCGACGCCGCTGGCGTTCCTGCTTGGCGGCATCGCCTGCCTGGCGCTCGCCTTTGTCGTCATCGGGTTCACCCGCCGGATGGCCACCGCTGGCTATGCCTACACCTATGCCAGCCGCAGCCTTGGCAAGGGAGCCGGCTTTATGGCCGGCTGGCTTTATTTCTTCGGCTTCATCTGCTTCGTGCCGATGACCATGTCCGGGGTCGGCTACCTGGCCGCCAACCTGCTCGGCCTGAACCCCAAGCTGTGGATCGTGTTCTTCATTATCGGGATGGCCCTGTTCGTGGTGCTGTCGGTCATCCGGATCAAAGTGACGACGCGGGTGCAGCTCATCATCGGCATCATCACGGTCGCGGTCATCGTGATCATCGACCTGGTCACCACTGCCAAGGGCGGCAGCCACGGCCAGGCGCTCAGCGCGTTCAGCTTCGGCCACACCAACTCGGGCGGCTTCAACGGTGTCTTCTACGGGATCATCTTCGGCGTCACCTCCTACATCGGCTTCGAGACCGCGGCCGACTTCGGCGAGGAGACCGCAAATCCGCGTCGCAACATACCGGTCGCGGTGATCGTGGCGACGCTGTTCGCGATCGTTCTGTACCTGTGGACCACGTACTCGATCACAATCGGCTACGGCGTGAACAACGGTGTCAAGATGGGCAACGACGCGGTGGCCCTGAAGACGACGGCGGACACCTTCGTCACACCCTGGGTCGGCACCCTGGCTGAGATCGGCGGCATGTGCGCCGCGTTCATCGTCTGCGTCGCCTGCGCGACGGCAGCCTCACGCACGCTGTTCGCGATGGGACGCGAGGGCGTCCTGCCGCGGGTGTTCGGCCAGACCCACGCCCGGTTCAAGACCCCGGTCAACGCCACTGTCGCGGTCACCGTGGTCGCGATCATCATGGCGCTGCTGATGGGCTATCCGCTATCTGACAGCGCGTTCGGCCAGCCGCTGTCGAACTATTACTTCTGGGCCACCGTCGGCACGCTGCTGGTCATCATCGTGTACATCATGATCTGCTTCGGCGGCATCGTGTACTTCTGGAACACCCGCGCGACCCGGAACTGGAACCCGCTCATCCACGTCGGCATCCCTATCGTCGGCGCGATCGTGTTCGGCGCCGCGCTGTACGGGTCGATCCACCCAGCTCCGCCCGGCATTCTCAAGTGGACGCCGGTCGTCGCGGGCGTCTGGCTGATCCTCGGCATCGGCGCGCTGCTCTGGCTGCGCGCGACCCGGCCTGACCAGGTCGCCCAGATCGGGTCGATCCTCGGCGAGGAGGGCGGAGCCGAGGCTGCCGTTCTCGATACCGCCTGACTCCGCACTGGCCGGCCGGCCCTCGGGCCGGCCGGTCAGGACCAGCGCAGCGGCAGCGAGTCCACGCCGTAGATGCCCTCCAGGTTGCCGATTACGGCCGGACCGGCCGGCTCGAGGCCGGGCATCCGCGGCGCCAGGAACGCCAGTGCCTCTTCCAGCTCGGCCCCGGCCAGGTTCGCGCCGAGGCAGAAGTGCGCCCCCGCCCCGAACGTCAGCAGCCGCCCATCGCGCACGGCCGCGATGTCGAACTCCTCGCCGCCCGGCTGCTCCCGGTTGCCTCGCTCGGCGCAGACCGCGACGATGGTGCCCGCCGGGAACGTGACGCCGCGGTGCTCGACCTGCTCGAGGCAGATCCGCGCCGTGAACGGCGTGATCGGCTCGAACCTGAGCACCTCGTCGACTGCCCTGGGTACCAGTGCAAGATCACCGCGCAGGGTCTCCCACTGCTCCGGCCGGGCGGCAAACATCCGCAGCGCATGCGACAGCTGCGCCTGCGTGGTGTCGACGCCGCCGGCGATCACGTTCAGCACCAGGTAGACGCACTCCTCGTGGCTGAGCCGGTCACCCGCCTCCTCGGCCGCCAGCAGCGCCGTCAGCAGGTCGGCGCCAACCTCTGGGGGTTCCAGGGGGCCGTCCCCCCGGGCTAGTAGCTCCCTCGCGCGCATCGCGAGCAGCTGCTCGACGTAGTCGTACAGCTCGGTCGCGGCCCGCTCCAGCTCCGGCAGCTGCGAGCCGAGCGCCTGGATGTCGAACTGGCGCTGGACCAAAGTGGACCACTGCTGCAGCTGCGGGGCGTCCGCTTCAGGCGCGCCTAGCACGGCGGCGATCGTCAGGGCCGGGTACGGCCGGGCAACGGCTGCCACGAAGTCGCAACTGTGCCGCGCTTCGACGGCCGACCAGAGGCGGCCGAGAAAGGCGCGCATGACCGGCCGCCAGCGATCCGCCGCACGTGGTGTGAAGGACCCGCCGACCAGGGCGCGCAGCCGGCGGTGCCGGTCGCCCTGCTGGTTCAGGATGTTCGTGTCGATCTGCTCGCGCAGCGGACCTGAGGTCACGCCGAACAAGTCGGCGATCTCCCGGCCAGGGAACGCGGTGGACCTGGACCGGAGGAAGAACTCTGCCGACTCGTGATCCAGCACGATGTAGGCGAGCGGCGAGGATGCCAGCCAGCTGACCTGCCCCTGGCTTGCCACCTCAGCCAGCCGCTGGTGGTAGGTGTCACCAGCGAGTTCTCCGCTGGTGAGGTCGAGGCTGGCTAGCTTCAGGTCCGACACGACAGTCATGGCAGCTAGGATGCCAGAACGCCGCGACGTAACTAACCGGGCCGTTTCGGGAGTACGTATTGACAGGATGATGCTGTGGCCGTAGACGCTGACGTCCTCGTCGTCGGGGCCGGCGTCATCGGCTTGACCACCGCGATCTGCCTGGCCGAGGCCGGCCTCAGCGTAACTGTCGCGGCGGCAGAGCCGCCGGCGAAGACCACCTCAGTCGCCGCCGGGGCGCTGTGGGGGCCGCACCTGGTCGGCATGGATGACCGGATCGCCCGGTGGGCGGGCGTGACGCTGGAGCGTCTGACCGGCCTCAGCTCCCCCGCCCTCGGGGCCAACGAACTGGCTGGCATCGTCCGGACTGTCAGCGGGCTCACTGCGAGCGCGAAGCCAGGGGACGAAGTTCCAGAGCACGCCGCCGCAAGCGCCGTAACGCCCTGCGCGCCAGTGGACCTCCCGGCGGGCTACCGGAGCGGGTGGCGACTGACGGCACCAGTGATCGCGATG
>Ga0335074_10002473_pt1 | contig 25139 bp, 15 predicted proteins | sample Lox_Sample_23_FD_206715 | JGI IMG/M metagenome (GOLD analysis project Ga0335074, IMG submission 206715) | Soil microbial communities from Loxahatchee National Wildlife Refuge, Florida, United States - Lox_Sample_2.3 | ecosystem: Environmental > Terrestrial > Soil > Wetlands | place: USA... | reverse complement strand
TAGAAAAATCAGCGGTGGTCCCAGATGCGGCCCGAGTCTTGAGCCCAAAGAGTAGGTGAGCAGCGGCGGCGGCGAGTAGCGGCCGTAGCCGGAGAGAACGTGCAGCCAATCGGCGATCCAGTGCGGCCAGACGGTCAGTGAAAGCGTGACCAACACTGCTGTCCACGAAATCAGTCCAAGCGCAAAGCCGCGGCGCATGCGCCAGCGGGAGATACTCCACAGCAAGAGATACCCGGCCACCAGGATTGAGACCTGCGGCTTGATGAATGTGAGTGCAAGCAGACTGCCGGCGAGAAAGAAACGATTGTTGACTAGCGCGACAAATGCCCCGGACAGAAGGAATCCGACGATCAAACCGGGCTGCGCTGCGAACAGGCCTTCGAGAACGGCGTAGCTCGAAAGGGTCAGCACCAGGGCAACGGCCAGGAAACTTGGCGTGGCGGCGAGCTGCAAGGCGCGCATCCAGAGCGGAACACTGAGCGCCGTAATAATTGCGAGTACGCCCGCGAGGACGATGCGAACCACAGCGAAGGGCAGCAAGCCCACGGGCCAAAACAAGAGATCAACGTAAGCGGGATACGCGAACTCGCGGTAACGCGCGGACGGGGCTGCGGGATTCCGCGCGTCGAGTGCATGTCCGAAAAGTCCGGTTTGAATTTCGCGCGTCATCTCCGGGTCGTATGGGTTGCGGTGATGCAACCGAGCTTCGCGAGAAGTCAGCCAGATGGGGTAGAAATCGTTGCCGAAGGAATATCCGCCGCCAGAGCCGTTTGCCGCGCGAACTGCAATGGCATGAGGGATGAATACCCCCAGGTGGTAGTAACTCATGCCGAGCGAAGCGAGAACAACGATGGGGATGGTGAGACGGTGCATCAGGCGTGCCGATTACGACGTGAACAGGTGTCCGAGCTTCTCTTTTTTTGTCTTCAAATATTCTTCCGCGTACTGGCTTGGGGTCACTTCGCACGGTACACGCTGGACGACGCGAACTCCGGCCTTTTCCAAAGCTTCGACTTTGTCCGGGTTATTCGAAAGCAAGCGCACGCGGGTGACTCCCAGCGCCTTAAGAATCTCGGCAGGAAGCGTGAAGTCGCGATGATCGGCTTTGAATCCCAGGCGTTCGTTGGCCTCGACTGTATCGAGTCCCGCGTCTTGTAATTCGTATGCTTGAAGCTTTGCCATGAGGCCGATGCCGCGGCCTTCCTGCTGTTCGTAAATCAGAATTCCGGCGCCTTCGCCCGCAATCAAAGACAGGGAAAGTTCAAGCTGCTGGCGGCAGTCGCAGCGCAGAGAATGAAAAACGTCGCCGGTGAGGCATTGTGAGTGCACGCGCACCAGCGGAGGAGACGATTGCACATCGCCCATAACCAGCGCAACCGCCTCTTCGACGCGCTGGTTTCCATCGTCACCAAGGTGCGCGCGAAAGCCGAAAATGCGGAAATGTCCCCAGCGCGTAGGGAAATCGGCGGAGGCCACCTGTTCGATTTTGGTCGGATTCACAGATCAATTATAACGAGCGGCGAACGACAGAGGCTAAGCGATCGTTATCCCCGCGCTCTGAACGGGAAGATCGCGTCCTGCTTGGAAGGGATCGGCGCCCCATTGCGCGTGGCGGGATGGAAGCGCCAATTTTCGAGGGCCGCCAGGCATTTGCTGTCAATGTCGGGACCGAGGCTTTGCAAGACTGTTTTCTTCACGATGTCGCCGCGTTCGTCAATTGTGATCTCGATGACCTCATTCCCCCCGGCAACCGGCAATTGCCATGGAAAGACCACTGGATCCGAAGTCTGGATCGGCAGAGCCGGCATTAGTTCCTCGCCATAGAGCTGGCCGCGAGTGAGCGTTCCATAGGGAAGTCCCGCTTGAATTCCGTGACCCACGGCAGAGAGCGTTTGCGAAGCTGCATTATCCTGCTTCTCAGTGGGAGCATGCGGCAGCGGTTTTCGGAATTGCGCCTCTTGCGGTGGGTTGAAGGTCAGAGCGTTCTGCCCAAAACGCTCATGACGATAGCGTTCCGTCGCGCTGTCGGAGGAGCTATGGCGGCTGTTGTCCGGAGACTTGGCGGGCCAGTAGAGACGCGTGATTGAGGTTCCGTTGTGGCCGAGAGCCACCGATACGGGATTGAGCAGAATGGGTTCGGGCTCGTGCAGCAGAAACGCGAGAATGGCGCCGTGCAATGCGATGGAGCCCGCGCGCAGGCATCGTTGCGCGCGCGAGGTTGCGGGACTGATTTGGGCAAACAAGTCGAACCCCACTCCGACCGAGGATCGCGGCTGACCTAATTTTAGACGCCGGAGAATGGATTTCGTCAATGTAAATTGTGCGATCCGTGCGGAAAGTCAAGGCGCTAAACGATAAAGAAGGAGAAGAACCCACGCTGATCCCGCGGAATGCGGCAAGCAAGGGTGGGGCAAGCTCCGTAGACGCGCGAAAGGGCGCGCACGCGGGTAGTGGTGCATTTTGATAAGGAAGCCAATCGCGCGATTGTCGCGGCGCAAGCGACGCGCCGCATCGCGCGGCTCGCCCAGATCCTTCGCGGCGCAAAGGATGCTTGCTCAGGATGACAAGCAAACTGCACCACTACCCGCACGCGGCTGGAATTGGTGACGAACTGAGAACACTGATAAGATATTTCAGCCATCCCACCATTCGTGGGGCTATAGCTCAGCTGGGAGAGCGCATCGTTCGCAACGATGAGGTCGTCGGTTCGAGCCCGACTAGCTCCACCATCTTTCCAACAACTTAGCGAAGTCCGATTTCCCATTTACGTTGCATATGTACGTTCCATTACGCTGCAATTCACTTTCAGAGCTGCCCGCGAATTGTATGCATGGGCCGCGTTCAGGGTGTGAGCATGCCGCAGAGGGGTGGGATCGTGTGCCAGGCACGGCATTTGCTGAAATGGAAGACCGTTTCTAAGCAGGCGTGGCTTCGATATTGAAACCGCGAATCAGCATGCGCGGATGCTCTCCGCGGGTGTCGGCATGATTCAAGTCGGTTTGAATGGTGCGTTCCTCGCCAGGAAGAAGCGTGAAGTAGTTGTCGTTATAGATGGCCGGTAGAATCCGGTCTCCAGTGTGCTCGCGAACGACCGTCAACTTCACCATGAGGGCGGGATAAGCCGAGAGATTCTCGAGCCGAGTCGTCAGATGCCACTGATCGCCGGAGCGCGCTGCTTCGGTCAAGGTCTTAAGCCGCGCTTTCGTTAGCTGGCGAATGCCGCGGAAGTTTCCTTCCTGCACGCCGCGCAAATAAAGATTGGTCGAGATAAGCTTGCCGCCTTGCGACAAGGTTAGCCGCACAAAATGCACCGGCGTCAATCCCGCCGGATACTGCATGTGCATGCAAGTCACCACACTGTCTTCAACACTATCGAGGGAAGCGGTCTGTTTCGACTTGAGCACACCATCGATATTCAGCACTTCGGCCTGCGCAGTCAGACCACTGATGGCGCCCGCGCTGTAATTCACGACATCGACATCATCGGTTACGCGATTCCATTGAATGTGCAGCGGTTCGCATGCATTCTTGGAGGCAAAATAGGCAGCCATAGGTTCGAGATAGTAGTCGTAGGTCTGCCACAGGAAAGAAGGCCAGCAAGGATGGCTCATCCAGAGAAGCAAGCCCATGCGGTACTTGCTTTGCGCTTCGAACTCAGCGCGAAAGCCTTCGTAGTCGATAAACTGCGCCAGTGAAATCCACTCTTCGAGATTGTCGGTCCCGCCGTAGCTCTGCTCGACCATCGCCATGAAAGTCTCACCGCGCTGGGCGCCGCCCTCACATAGGTCGTGCAAACCCCATTCAAGTCCCGGCGGCCAGAGAGCATCTTTCGAGATCATAGCGCGAACGCTGTCGGCTGAGGGGATCGTGGGCATCCCCATCTCGCTGTGCAGCTTCGGAAACTGCGCCATGGTGGGATAAAAACTCAGCGGCATGGCTGCGTACGGCCCGCCACCGCCCACAACATTGTCCGCGGAACTCGGAATGTAGTGAATCTGCGGATGCAGTTCCGTCAAAATGTTCTGTATACCGTCCTCCAGGGCCAGTGGCGGAAAGCCCTCATTGCGGCCGCAGTAAATCCCGATCGAGGCGTGATTGCGAATCCGCAGCACCGTGTCTTTCACGTTGCTCAGGAATAAATCGTTGTCATCGGGGTTGGGACCGTCCCAGGGATTCGCCAGCCAGAAATCCTGCCACACCATCACTCCGTGGCGATCGCAAGCGCCGTAGAATTCGTTGTCGCCGATCTGCCCCACCCAGTTGCGGATCATGTTGAAGTTCATTTCGCGGTGGTAGCGCAAAGCGGCGTCATACTCGCGAGCGCGATAGCGTAGCATCGATTCGCTGAATCCCCAATTGCCGCCGCGAGCAATGAAGCGCCGGCCGTTGATCCAGATCTTCAATGCTCCGTCGTCCTCGCTGTAGGACATCTGGCGGACGCCGGCCTTGAATGTTTTGATGTCGGAAAGTGTGCCGCCTGCGAGTTCGAATCGCAATTCGACGTCGTAGAGATGCGGCTCGCCATAGCCGACCGGCCACCACAGCTTCGGATTTTTGAGATGCAGTTCGGGGTGAGTCGAAGGATCCAACCGCACGTGCACTTTACTTGAAGCCTGCACGGTGACCGGTTGTTCAAACGCCACGTCACCGAAGCGCCCACGAAGCTTGCCTGCGATAGCAATCATCGACCCGTGATTGAGTACGTCGATGTCGATACTCAGATCCGCGCTCGAGGTTTCTGGAAGCGGCAAAGTGCATGCCACCAGGGGATTCTCCAGCGTAACGGGACCCGTCGCGCTGAGGTAAATGTCCCCGATGATTCCGGTATTTCTTCCGCGGATGGTGGGAATCCAATCCCATCCCACCGATGCATGATAGGTGGGATTATCCGCTCCCAACGCGCCGCCATTCGGACCGTTGCTCTGCCAGGTCTTTTGCTTGCAACTGCCGGGAGTGGCAACTTTCTCGACGCGCACGGCCAATGCATTTTTCTGGTCCGAGTGCAGTCGGTCGGTCACATCGAATCGGCCCCGCATGAAAGCGCCTTCTATGCGCCCGATCGATTCGCCGTTCAAAAAGACTTCGGCTTTCCAGTTGATGCCGTCGAAGTTCAGCCAAATCCTTTTCCCCGCATCGATCGGGAGCACGGTGAACTCGGTGCGATACCAGAAGTCGGAATGGAAGTAAGAGTCAGAAATATATAGCTGATTCTTGCCAAAGTTGGGATCTGGAATTGCCTGCACATTCAAATAAGAACTCAACACCGTACCGGGCACGGTTGCGAGGATCCAATCCGCATCCGAAAAGCCAAGCGTTGACAGAGTCGTTCCATCCCCGCTCACCTGCGACGCACGCTGCATCCGCCAAGCGTAGCCAGCCAGATTCAGTCGTTCCCCAATTTGAATTCCGGTCGGCTTCGGAGTGGCACGCGTCCGGCGGGCGACCGGACCTCCGCGGCCGTACACTTCCAGCTCGCTCAGAACGTAACCATCCGGCGAAGTCGGCCGCTTCATGAGCACGCGCACATAGCGGCCCCGCGCGGGATGCGGAAGGGTCACATCATCGACCGGACGCAACTCCGAAGCGAAGTGATGCACATCCACCCAATGCTCAGCGTCGTCGGAAACCTGAAGGGAGCCGTCGGCTGCGGGCGCAATCCAATACAGCTTGACGCGGTCGAACACGCATCGCGCGCCAAGGTCAACGTAGACCCATTCTTCGCCGAGACCTCCGCTCATCCACGCGCTAGTGAAGTTGTAAGGGCCTCCAATGTTGATTCGTTGGCCCCGGCTGAAAAACATAACTTCACCGATTCGCCACTGCATGTAGGCGGAATGAGGCAGGGCATCCTTAAGCGCGCATTCGATCTGGTAGAAGCGGCTGCGGAAAACAGAACTGAGGGCGATGGAGGGAATCAATAGCTGCCCAAACCTCACAAAATCTCTGGGATAGCCTTCGGTCGGCGCGGGCTCGGGAGCGCTGATGCTGCCCGCCTTTTGCCAACTTCGGGCATCATCGCAGACCGAAACTGTGAACTCCAGGTTCGAGGCTGGCACGCCAAAGGGTGCAACGACCACTACGTCGACGCGATCAATTTCAGGAACGCTTTTGCCTCCTCCGAGTTGAATCTCTACCGTAGCTGGCGAGCCCAGCACATCGATGGTAGTTGTGTTGGAATGATCGAGTATGGTTTCGCGTTTTACCTTGGAGAGTGTTCCCGCCGAACTCGTCGACGTGGCAACCCAAGTGGGCCAGTCCGTGTCTTTGATTCCGTCGGTGATTAACTGTGCTGTGAGATTGTAGTCATAGCTGCTCGAGTGAAACGCGGGACGATGCAAGGCAAGATTGCGGTAGCTCGAGTTTTCGATTGCGAGCTCGGGACTGAAGTCCTCGCGGGGATCACCGGGATAGAAGCCGAGGCCGCGCGTGAATTCGCTGGCGGCGTCAGCTGTGGAGGAGGTATGACGAGGATCCGGACTCATACTTTCAGAGAAGATCAACTTCCCACTACTCGACACCGCGTCTGCACCATGCAATACGCCGAAGGCTAGCCCCGCTCCGGCAACCGCACTATTCTTAACGAATGCACGCCTCGACGACGCCAAGTTGGGTGTCCTGTTCTTAGCAGACGCTATGCCCCGGCCGGCCCTTTCGTGCACGATCACTGGGCGAGAGCGTCGCCAGAATCTTACACTACGGCGAGACCAATCCACTGTCGGCACGGCGCGATCATTCCGGTTTCATTCCTCCCCAACGACGAGCAATCGCCAGAGGAATTCGCCGTTTCCATCAATCGACGTTCGTTCTCGCCACCGTGACCTCGCGCTTCAGGTTTCTGCTAATCTCAACATTTGCCGAAACTGCTGTTCACTTCACGGTAGAAGGCGTTTTTCTCATCATGGCTGAATCCCCGATCACGGCACGCACTCAGGATTTTGCGACTTGGTATCAGGACGTTGTTCTACAGGGCGACATGGCCGAGCCCGCGGAAGTCGTGAAAGGCTGTATGGTCATCAAGGCCAACGGCTACGCGGTCTGGGAGTTGCTGCAGCGCGAGCTGGATAGGCGTTTCAAAGCTGCGGGCCACCAGAACATGTATTTTCCGCTGCTGATTCCCGAGAGCTTTCTTCACAAAGAAGCGGAGCACGTCGAAGGTTTTTCGCCTGAATTGGCGGTGGTGACCGCGGCCGGTGGCAAGCAATTGGATGAGCCTTACGTGATCCGGCCAACGTCAGAAACCATCATTGGCCACTTCTTTGCCAGATGGATCAAGAGCTGGCGCGATTTGCCGCTCCTGGTCAATCAATGGGCCAATGTCGTTCGCTGGGAGCTGCGCACGCGCATGTTTCTGCGAACGACAGAATTCTTATGGCAGGAGGGCCACACCGCACATTCCAGTCACGACGAAGCGGTGGAAGAAGTGCGGCGAATGCTGGACATATACGCGGAGGTCGCCGAAGACGTAATGGCGATGCCCGTGATTAAGGGTATAAAAACCCAGGCGGAGAAGTTCGCGGGGGCGCTGCAAAGTTATTCCATCGAAGCCATGATGCAGAACGGCTTCGCGCTGCAGGCTGGTACCAGCCATGACCTCGGACAAAATTTCGGCAGGGCGTTCGGGGTCCAGTTCCAGAACCAGACAGGCCAGCTCGAGTATGTGTGGCAGACCAGTTGGGGCGCCAGCACGCGCCTGATCGGCGGGCTGATCATGAGCCACTCCGATGACAAGGGTCTGGTGCTGCCGCCGAAACTTGCGCCGATCAAGGCTGTGATCATTCCGATCTATCGCAAGGACGGCGAGCGCGAACGTGTACTCGAAACGGCACATCGAATTGCAAACGAAGTTGGCGCCAGGGTCGATGACCGCGAAGGCCAGACTCCGGGCGCCAAGTTTTTCTACTGGGAGCGCCGTGGGGTCCCGGTGGTACTTGAATTCGGACCACGGGATCTTGCATCGGGGAGCATCGTGCTGAAGCGGAGAGATACTGGTGATAAGCAGTCGGTACCACTCGCCGATGTTGCCGGAAAGTTGCCCGAGCTTCTGAGTGAAATGCAAAACAGCATGTTTCGTGCAGCCAGCGAACGCATGAAAGCAAATACCGTTCTGGCCAACTCAATTGGAGAAGTGGAGTCGATCCTCAGCGATGTTACCGCCGAAAAAGGTGGCGGCAAGTTTGTGATGGCCCACGTGAAAGATGATCCCCGCTGCGATCAGGCGGTGAAAGGCTTCAAAGCCACGATCCGCTGTATTCCCCTGGCGGATGAATATGACGGCCCGGGCAAGTGCATCATTACGGGCGAGCAGATCGAACGCCGGGCTGTAATCGCGAAAGCTTACTAACCATCAAGAGCCGGTGCGTGGAGCCCAGAATGAAGTTTTCATCTGCTCCGTGGAGCCGTGAGCATGCGGAGCCATCAAGAACTAAGAGCTGACGTTCTAAACCGAATTGTCATTCGAATCGTAATGCAAGGAACTTTCTGCTATGCAAGCTGCTGTGTTGCACCAATTAGGCTCCGCTCCGTGTTATGAACGATTTGAGGATCCGGTTGCGAACGACGGCGAAGTGCTGCTGAAGGTTCTCGCCGCATCGCTCAAGCCCATTGAAAGGGGCATGGCTAGCGGAGCGCACTATGCCAGTTTTCGCGAGCTTCCGGTGATATGTGGAGTGGACGGCGTGGGAACCCTTGAAACCGGCGAGCGTGTTTTTTTCGGCGGCCCGCGGCGGCCTTTCGGCACGATGGCTGAAAAAACCGTCGCTCCACGCGCATTTTGCTTCCCACTTCCGGAGGGGCTCGATGATGCCACGGCAGCGGCGCTGCCAAATCCTGCTGCTTCCTCGTGGCTGCCGTTGAAGTGGCGGGCGCGACTAAAGCCCGGCGAAACCGTCCTCGTGCTTGGCGCGACAGGCGCCGCAGGCAAATTGGCGGTGCAGATCGCGAAGATTCTCGGCGCGGGGCGCGTGATCGCGGCCGGACGAAATCCGAAGGCGCTGGAGAGTACTCGGTCGCGTGGCGCTGATACAACCATCCAGATTGACCAGCCGCGGAAGGATCTGGTTGCAGCTTTCGCCACTGCTGCCGAAGACGGAATCGATATCGTTCTCGATTATCTGTGGGGCGCACCCACCGAAGCCTTGATTGAGGCGCTGACAGGGTCTGATTTGGCCGCGGAACCTCACACGACGCGGCTGATTGAGATTGGCTCGATTGCCGGGCCCACGATCGCTCTGCCCGGCGCGGCTTTGCGCAGTTCGGGTCTTGAGATCTATGGGAGCGGCGGCGGAAGTGCGCCGCGGCAGGCGATCGCAGAAGCGATTCCGGAGATTTTGGAACGCGCCGCGCGTGGAGATTTGAAACTGGAAACCAAAAAGGTTCCGCTTCCCGATGTCGAAACCGCCTGGAACCAACAGGAAGATCGGCGTATTGTTTTTGTTCCGTAGCCCGAACTCGCGGGCGGTCAGGCTGTTGTGGCCAATTTTGCAGCGAGAAGAGAGTTGAGCTTGGCCATGACCTGGAAGGCGTCGGCGACGTAGAGCACGTCGGCTTTGCCGCGCGCCCAGCCGCAGTTGGGATCGAGATTAACCGCGCGGCGTTCATTGATGAAACGCCAACCCACAACATGCGGTTCCTCACCGTGGCAACAAGTGGAGAGACCTTTGGGATGGCGTGGCGTCGCTCCAGTTTGTCCCACCTGGTTCAGATGGCTCATGAACCCAAGAACCGCCTGATTTTCGCCGGATTGATCCACCAGCGATTTGCTTCCGCCGAGGGATGCGCCAGATTCGCGCAGGAAGTCGAGGATGAGGCTTTCAGCTTCGCGCACGTGCGTCTGACCATCGGACTGTTTCTTGCACCAGCCCGCTCCAGCGACGAAAAGCAGCGCGGCGCCCGGACGGATCGTTTGCGCTCCGGTATTGGGCACACTCACGCATTTGAACCTCGTGCGCTTGGCTTCGGCGGGAAGCGAGACTGCGAGAACGTGAACGTCGGCCGGCGCAGGCGCTCCGCTCCATGCGGCGTGGCATCCGGAATCGAGACTCAAAATCCAAGGGCGAGCTTGACGCTGGATCGCGGCTTCGAGTCTCTGCCGGTAGAACCAGCGCTTGGCGGTCAACACACCCTCCAGCAAACTGAGCGAAGAGATGTGCGTGTCGACGCAAGCTTTCAAACGATGTGCCAATCCCGGGAGCACGCGCTGCAAGCGCGATGTGGCGGGTGCAATGACGATGCGCGGCGAGACTTCCCGGCACATGGCTTCGATCGCGGCGGCGTCGCTTGCATAGCGGGGATACGCGAAATCGGCGCCGCTCACCCCAAGCATCTGCGCTCCGGTTGCGGCCAGGGTGTTTGCGGCCGCTTGTACGTCTTCGCCGACGAGACCAATGGTTACCGTGCCGTGGAGTTGGGCAGCGAGGTCGAGCGCCGCGCCGAGCGTTTCGTAGGCTGCTTTCGGCAAGCCGGTTCCGGATTCATCCACGTGCGCAAGAAAGAGAATGTTGTCAGACATAAATCCTCAAAGACCCAAAACTTGCTTCCAAAATCAGTACAAAATCCGTCATCGGCCAACGATTGGAGCGGTTCAGCCAATCCAATCGCGCGTGAGGGGGACCTGCTGTTTTGCTGCTTAAGCTGCGATCCGCTATTGCACTCGATGATGAGCCTGCCGGACTACTGCTCTTCGATCCACGCCAACAGTTCCGCGGCGATTTCGTCCGCGGGACGATCTTTAACGATGCGCGTCTGCCGCTGTTGCTTGGGAGGAGTCACGCTCACGTAGCGCAAACCATCCTGCCGCAGTGCGGCCGATTTAGCCTTCTGCAGGGCCGGCATGATGCTGCGCATGTTTGCCATCCCGGTCTGGGGATTGTTTTTTGGTTCCGGCAAACTGCCAGTGGCCCATCCGAGCACCGCCGGCGGCCCTTCGCAGATGGAAACCAGGTGCCGACCGCCCTCGATGCGCTCGAGAACTTCGAATGATCCGTCCGGCTGCATCGTGATGCGGTCCACGCCCTGGAACTGATCGAGTATGCCGAGCCGTTCGCCGACCAGCTGCATCGTCACGCCGGCAGCGCGGGAAGCCGATTCCCATCCTCCGAAAAGCAGCAAGCGCGAACGATCTAATCCGGCGATGGATTCAATCGCACCAGACAAGAATTCGGCGACGGTGTGCGCGTCGGCAAAGCCGCTGGCGGGAGCATCCACGGGCACCAGTTCGAAGGCGGCCTTCTGCGCAACGTTCATCATGACTTGCTGCAATTTCGCTTTCGGAGCCGCGCTGACTAGCCACACCTTGCTGCCTGTCGCGTGCGCCGCGAGATTCGCCGCTTCGTAAAGCGCGTGCGAGGCCCACGGGTCGAGTACGGCCGGCAGCATCATTTCGTTCTTCAAGGCCGGGCCGGTTGCGGTCGTGATCGGCTCGAGCGTCTGTAGAGGATCGGGTACGATCCCGGCGCACACAATAATGTGAAAAACGTTGCTCATGCGTTATGGCACTCTCCCCCTCTTTAGTTCAGCGTGGAGTGCAAACCTCCCGCTCCGGCGCGAAGTTGGATATTTCCTTTCTCACCGTCCGAACTGCTGCGGCAGTTCCACAGACACGCGCCGCAGTACACGCATTTCTCCCGGTCGAATGCGGGCACGCCGTTCTCGCCGCGCGTGATCGCCTGGCCGGAACACATCTCCACGCATAATTTCGGTTCGCAGCTCTGGCAGTGCTCGGGATGCAGAAATATCACGTGATTGGCATAGCCCGGTGGCGCCTGCACGCTGCCGCCCATCAAAAGCGCATCCTGATGCGAGATCAGCAGCCGGCCGTCAAACGGAATTTCTGGCCAACCGCAGCGATTCATGATGCGATCGTGCAGCGCGGTGCCGCTCGCCGCAGATTCCTCAGCGAGCCTTCTCACTTCTGATTTTGAAATGCGCGACCCGTAGATTGCTTCGAGCGCCGAGGTGCTGGCGGGAAGCGGTCGTTTGTGCGCAGCGATTGCGATGAGTCCTCTGGTGAATCCCGCCAGCGCCATGCCAATCAGTCCGGTGACCACTCCTTTTTCAAAGCCATTGCGGGAATCGGCGGCGATTTTCGATTCGTTATCGACCCAACTCAGCCGGCGGCGGCGTACGTAAGTGGCTTCCAGATTTTCGCGAGTGAACGGCTTCTTCTGCTCGAGCAGTTCGACGACGGCTTCGGCAAGTTGCACACCGGTTGTCCAGCCCTCGTCGACTCCTGATCCCGCGAGCACGTTCGTGCTGCCCGAACCTTCGCCGATGCGTGCGTAGCCGTTGCCTGCGAGAAATGGCTCACCATCGCGTCCTGACTCCTGCAACGATTTTGCTCCCCATGACTTCAGCGTTCCGCCGTCCAAATAGCGCCGCAAATAAGGATGAAGCATGAAGTGCTGCAGATAGCGATACGCGGTGCGAACCGGACTCCGCATCCACGATGGAATGAAAATTCCGACCGACGCGAGCCGCTCCGGATGAACGTAAAGAAAGCCGAAGATCTCCGGCTCCGGGAATCCGAGAGTGTGCAAGACTGTGCCGGGTTTGAGGCCCGAGTCTTCGCGCAGTTCTATGACCATCTTCATGCCCAGCGCCCACTCGCGCTTATGATTGCCGGGCGGTAGTCCGAAATGTGAATCGAGCTTGCGCCCGACGGCACCGACTGGGCCGTCGCCGACGACGGTGAGGGCAGCGCGAACGTCCATTCCCGGCATGAATTGCTCGGATGGTGTGCCATCGGGATTGACGCCCTGATCGGTAAGACGCACACCGGTGACAACTTCGCCCTCCGCCGTGGATTCAATGATCGGCTCGCTCACCGGCATTCCCGGCCAGAGCTGCATCACACCAGAAGTCGTGACCTGATCGCTTACCCATTGATTGAACTGCCCGAGCGAAAGAATCAATCCGTCATGCTTCTGCATGAACCTGGGAATGAATGGCAGCTCGACCGCGAAATCGCGCGATCCCATAAGCGACCCCAGCAATCGCACTTTGAAGTCGGCAATGCGCATGGCGAGCGAGCGCCGGCTTGCGCCAATGGGGTCGAGTAGATAGACCAGCTTCTCCTCAGAGACTGGAACCGCCATCGGAATTTGCGCGAGCGCGGCATCCGGAAAACTGGCGCGGATTCCACGGGCGCGCGTGACTGCTCCGGAAACACCGAAGCCCAGGCCATCGGCGCGTTCGTAGCAGATGACTTGCAGCGGCATGCCCGGCGCGACGGCGCTTTCGAGACGCGGCGTGCCGCCTTCATTCAGAAGATGACGTGAGAGGGTGGTCAGGAATCCGCCCATTGCAGGGCCGAAGCCGACTCCCACGATGTCGACCGACATCTGCTGCGGTTCGATCGCTGGGGTTTGCTCTGAAGTAGATGCGCTCATGCGGGATAGTCCAGCGCTTCGGGACTCATGATTTTTGAAATCGCCTCCGCGGCGCGATCTTTCGCCAGGCGCGATCCAGTCAGACACGTCGCCAACTTCGTGTGCAGCGTGAGGAAGGGCTGCGCGGCATGACACTTCACGCACGGTCCAGCTTTCTGCGGATGCGATCCGTCGCTTTGGATTACATCGAGAGCGTAGGCGTTGAATCCCGGGATGAGGATTTCGATTTCGTCGAGCTCGTCCTGACGCCAGCAGCCGCGAGCGCCCTCTTCATCCCACGCGGGATGCCGGTTATAGCCGAAGACCAGCTCGGCGCAAATGCGGCTGACCTCGCCACTGGCGCGCGAAGACTGCACGTGGCAAAGATCGGTCATGAAGTTGATTAGGCCCGGCAGACCCTCGGCAAGCGAAGCATCAAGCGCTCCCTGCTCTTGCAATCGGAGCACATCGAGAATCTGGCAACGCGCCGCCAGCAGCCAGCAAAGCGCGTCGGCGAGCGGGAACGTCACCCCTTGGCGCGCACTCTGATACAACTTGCCGCCGTCTGCGTCTTTGCTGCTTTGCAAATGATGGAGCGTCCAGTGCCACATCGTCATCGCCGTCGCGAGCGCGCACGCGCCCGTGCCCGGATGCTCCGCTGCGATCTGGCGCATTTCGCGAATCCATCCGCAGAATTGGGCGAGGAACACGGGATTCGTCATCGTCACGGAGAGCTGGCGGCGCTGCACTGCTTCGGGACCTTCGTACGTAGCCTCGAGTTGCGCATCCATCCACTTGTTGCCGAGAAATCCCGGGCAATCCTCGGTGATGCCGTAGCCGCCCATCAAACTGACAGCCTCGCGCATCATCTGCGCGCCCCAGCCCGTGTTCCAGAGCTTGGCCGCAGGGCAGAGCACGTCGGCAAGTGCATCCAGCATGACGAAGCGCAGCAGCAAGTCGGAATCCAGGGCTTGTTTTTGTGGATCGTCGGCCGCCAACTGCATAAGCTCTACGGCCTTATCACCAGCTTCACGCATCAGCTTCGCCTTCGCTTTCGCGCCCGTTACACCGCGATCGGCGTATAGCGCTTCCAATTCCTTTTCCAGCGGATCGAGTTCATCGAATGCACGCGCTGCCGCAAACGCCAGCGAAGCGCTTGCCTCGCCCGTAGCCCACACATCAACCAGACGATGCAGCGCGTCTTCGCGCGCCTGCAAGCCCAGTTCATAACGTACCGATCCCGGCTTCGCCATCTCGGCGCCGCGGAATCTGCCCCGCTGATAACGGATAACGGGTTCGACTGCGGATAACAATTTCGCCGCCGTCATGACGCCAACTGTAACGCGCGTACGACGGAATACTGCCTCGATGACTTCGCTATGGCTGTAGCGGGGAATAATGACGCCGTCTTTGACGTCATACCCGCCAACGATGCGGCTGGCAGGAATTCGCAGATTGAAAATCGGATCGCCGGTCGAGGAAAGTTGGTGAACCATCTTTTTCGTCGGAGTACCGCGATCGAATATACCGGGGTCGCCTTCCTCCAGGATCACCATGCAGCTGCCCTTGATGCGCTCGTCGTCGGAGTCGACCGCAGCGGTAACGAAATTGGCGAAGCCGATATTGGTGATGAAGCGCCCGCGCTTTTCCACTTGCAGGATCGGCGGTTCTTCCGCTTGCCACTCGACGATCCGCACTTTGCCGTTGAGCATGCCGGTGTCCACGCCGACGTAGGGGATGGGTTCGGTCAGACAAAATGCTCCGCGCCACGGCTTGCGATCCTCTCCGGGCTGCGCCGGAGCCGCCAATTTCATGTAATGACGCTGCTGCTCGGGTGTCCCACGCTCGTGAATGGGTGCGAGTGCCAGGCAACCCGCCAAACTCGCCGTTGCCGCTCCGCCATCAACCCAGGCGAGTTCAAACGCGATGAGGGCCAGCGCGAGGTTTTTCGGACCGGCGAATAGCCCGCCGTCTTCGGGTTCCATGAAGACGGCGGTGATGCCGGCGCCGTCAAACGCTTCCAGAAGCGCAGCTTTTTGGGGAGTCCATTCATGCGAGTTGCGGCCGCCGCTCGCCACCAACCGTGCCACCGGTCCGCGAGCGACTCCACGCGCCGACTGCACTAATAGCTGCAAATCGTAACGGTCAGCGAATCCCCACTGGATCTGACGCGCCGCATCGGACGGCAGCGTCCGCAACGTATCGGGCTGAACCGGAGTCGCTGTAGGCATACGCTTCCCCTTGTTTCTGCGCAAATCTGCGTATGCGATTCTGGCGGGCGATCCGGACTGATTCAGTGATTAGAATCACGTGAGACTATGATCGTAAATTTTGCGCGTCTTTGCGGGACGATTCGCGCGTTGGCTCGGGAGAACGGAGTTAAAAGAGCTATAACCGAATTAGCGGATGTTCAGGTCGGCGTAATGAGCGAAGCTGGAGACGGCTACTTCGTCGCCGCCGGGGATGTAGAAGCCAAACTTGCCCAGGCTGAGATTTGCGCCGGGCTGCATCCAGCGATCGAGAATGGTCCAACCGTCACCATCCTTGACTTGGTGGACGATTTCCGTAGGGCTCACGTGGATTTGTAGCGTACGGAAGCTCTTCTTGTCACCTTTGTGCGGAACAATGATCTGGTCCGTCTTCTCGCCGTTGTGAATGACACTGCGGTAGAAATTTTTGTCGTCCATTTGAAACAGAACGTAGTTCCTGGCATCGGCATAGTTGAGCACCCATTGCATCAGGTGACCCTTGGTGAGCATCGCGGAGAAAACAAAGGTGCCTGAGGTAGGAGTGACCCCGTATAGGACGAAATCTCCGCCCCTGCGAATGAAAGTATCTCTCTCCTGCTTCCAAGCGCCAGGGTCCTGCCACTTCGACATGCCGCTCGGACCGAGAGACAAATCCAGAGTTTTGGATTGACCGGCGACGACTTCGAGCGTGGAAGAACGTGTGAATCTCTCGGCGGTTCGCGCTGTAAGTGTGTAGGTGCCCGGGGCAACGCTCAGGGGCACGCCGCTACTGACGAGTTTCAGAAAGTCACCTTTGGCGATCGCAACTTTCGCGTCGGCGGGCGAGAAGGTGATTTTCAATTCGCCGGGAGCGGCGTCCAGTGCGGCGTCGGCAGCAGCGAGAGTGATCGTTCCGCCGGCAACGAAGTGTTTCTTGAACTGTCGCGGCTTTGCTCGCTCTTTGCGCAATTCGACGACATGGTCTCCGGGATTCACTGTCGAGACCGAGAGCGTGCCATCCGGCTGAATGGTTCCCACAGTAGTCTGATCGACAAGAACCGTTGTTCCGGGAACGCCGCCCTGGATGGTCAGCGCAGCCAGTCGCGGCTGGGGCTGGAGGTTGAACATCAGCCTGGCTTCATCACCTTTGTGAATGCGGATGGTTTGCGGCGGAGGATCCTGAAAGCCAGCCTTCGAGACCTGTACAGCGTAGTCCTTGGGCGCGAGATTCGGCAGGCGCAACTGGCCGCCGCGCGTGAGTTGCGGTTGGAGTTTTCCGTTGAGAGAAACTCGCGCGTCGTCTTGACCGGCAACGACGATGAGAGTGCCCAGCTTGGGAGCGGACTCGGTGGTGGGCTGATTATCAGGCGGGACCGTCTCAGCGGTGGCGTCCAGAGGTGTAGAGACTGAACGCTCGGAAGTTGTTTCTGGCGGCGCGGCGACGGCTGGTGCTGTGGGCAGTTGCTCGGCGGGAGCAGGAACCGGCGCAGAAGTGCCGGGGGCGGCCGCTGGCGCCTTCGCTATCGGTGCCGCCGGATGTTTTCGGGCCCCAAAAAAGATCGCTGCAACCAGAATGATCACGCAGACGGGGACGATGCTCCACGCGCCAACCTTCGATTCCGTCGCTTGTTTTCGCTTCGACGATCGCGGGACTTTGGCCGCGGGTGTGGAAACCGGGGCTACAGAAACAGGAAGTGGTATCGGCAGTTGCGGCTGCGGCGGAGTGGGCGCGACTTTCTCCTGCGGCACGACCTGCGGCGACACAACCTGCGGGGGCACGACCCTCGCCGGAACTTGCTTAGGCCGGACAGTCCTGTTGTCTTCGCTTCGCTGCGGCATTGGTTTCGGCGGAGCTCGTCTCGGTACAGCGGGGCTTTCTGGAGGCTCGCTCGGCGCGGCGCGCGAGGCGCTTGGTCGCGGAACGTAAAAAATCACCGGCACGTTTTTGCCGTGCGCCGATGCAGCCGGACTGTCCTGGGTTACCAATCCCAGCCGCTGCAGGAGCCCATTCGCGATAGCTAGGATTTCTCCATCCGTCCAGTACTTGGCGGCGAGCCCCTGTATTTGGTCCCCTAATGCTCGTTTGGCGGCAGCGTCCGCGGCTTTATCGATTTCCGCTTCCATGCGCCGCAGGTTCTGCAGATCGCTACGGCGAGTCTGGCGCCGCTTGGCGCCCTGTTCCCGCTGAATTGCTTCCTGGATCTGAAGTAACTTGGGATCATTGGGATGAACCGCCAATCCTTCGGCCACCCAGGCCAACGCTGCGAATAGATCGCCGGAGGACTGCAGTTTGTCCGCTCGCGCAACCCATTCCTCGAGTGAGCTCACTTTTTTCCGCTCAATGATCAGCCCGTAGATGGTTTTCGCTGTGGGATGCACCGGGTTGAGCCCGAGTGCCTGCCGGGCCAGGTTCTCAGCTTCCCACCATTCGTTTTCTACAAGGGAATTCGCATGCTCAACCAGAGCATTGGCCAAAATCGCCCGGGCCAGAGAATTGTTTTTGTCCAGTTCGTAAGCTTCGCGCAGCAACTGAATCGCTTCCGCCGACTTCCGCTGCGCGAACAGTTCCTGGCTTTCGGTGATAAGCCGGTTGGCTTCGGCATTGCGCTTCGCGCCATCCTGGGCCAGCTTTTCAACTTCCAGGAACTCCGCATCGTCTGGGAAGTCGGCGGCTGCGCCCCGCAACGAGTCCAGGGCGCGAGAATAGTCGCCCGAGTGCAGACAGACCTTGATCTGCTCAATGAGCTGCGTCTTCGACCCGCCGCGAATTTTCTGGTCGCGTGTTTTCTCCAAGCTCTCGAACCTCAAAGGTCAGTTGCTCAACTTGACGGCAGTTGCGCAGGATCTACGGTCACTCCGCGCGTTCCAAGACCCTTAATCTTTTACGCACGTGTCTTTCGTCCGTTACCTTTTCGCGCACGTGTGTCTGGCCGTCGACGCAATTACGAATGCGCGTTTTCAGCCTTGCAGGGGAGATTCCGGTGTATCTGTATTGTTTCTAACTAGATCAGTCGCGGCCAGATGACTTCTGTAACTAAGGCGGTAAGGAGCTTGCAGGATTCATTCGCCCACGGCAGCCATTCCGGATGAGTGTAATCGCGTGGGTTCCAAAGTTTACAATCTCCTCGCCAATACCCACGTCGACTTAGGCTTTTGGCTAAAATGTCCCGTTCGATGTCCTCAGATTGGAGCTGACTATGGTCTTTCATTTAATAATCGTAGGTCTTCTACTAGGAGCCAGCGTTTTCTGGGTTTTCATGATCATCGATTGTGCCACGAAGGAGTCTGCGGCCGGGAACGACAAGCTAATCTGGATCTTGATCATCATCTTCACGCATTGGATCGGCGCGCTCATCTACTACTTCGTTCGAAGGCCGCGTCGGGTCGCGGAAGTTGGATCGTAGTGCCCACTCGGATGGGGGATTTCGCTGGGGTGACCCAACTGGAGTTGCAACTCGACACTTGATGCGACGGCGTAGCGTGAATTGATCGCCGGATTGGCCCAGGAAAGAAGTTTTTTCTCAACTGTCCAAGTCAGGCGAGTACACTCGAATCCACTTTTTCGGTTTTCGTGGCCACCAGTGGCGGGCGTCAACGAGGATCGGAGCGAGAAGCCCAGCTATGCAAAACAACCCCGGGCACAGATTCCCCCGGCACTCCGGAGGCGTGGCGTGTAACACTGCTGCTGACCTATAGCACTTTCCTTGCCGCCCTCGCGTCCTACGTTACAATCGAGTGCTCGTACGGCACCGAATCGTTCCAGAATATCCAGGATGAAACCATTCCATGACGGCTGAACTTGCGACGGGGACGGCCTCCACACTCGACAGTAAGAGAATCTTTTACAACCGATTTCTGCTGATCGTGGCGGGGCTGGGCGGGCTGCTGTATGGCGTGGATGTCGGCATCATCGCCGGGGCGTTGCCGTATCTGGAAGCGACTTCGGGGCTGAATGCCGGGCAGTTGTCGATTGTGGTCGCGGCGGTGCTGCTGGGCAGCGTGCTCTCGACGCTCTTTGCCGGTCTGCTCGCGGACGGGTTGGGCCGGAAATGGTTGATGGTGGTGAGCGGGATCATGTTCGTGCTGAGTATTCCCATGATCGCGCTTGCGCACGGATACGGACCGCTCGTCTTCGGGCGATTGTTGCAGGGCGTGAGCGCGGGCTTGATCGGGGTAGTCGTGCCGCTGTATCTGGCGGAATGTCTCACCGCGGCGAAGCGCGGGCAGGGAACGGGGATCTTTCAGTGGCTACTCACGGCGGGGATCGCGGTTGCGGCGCTGATCGCGTTTCTGTTCAGTCTGCGGCTCGGTCATGTCGCACAAACCGGGAATGCGGCTGCGGTGTTCGCGTTCAAAGACGCGGCATGGCGCGGGATTTTCTGGGTCTCATTGCCGCCGGGTATTTTATTTGTAATCGGCAGCTTTATGCTGAGTGAGTCTCCGCGTTGGCTGCTGCGGCGCGGGAAGAAAGACGCGTCGTACGCGGCTCTGCTGCGGTCTCGCAGCAACGCGGAAGCCGATCTCGAACTGCGCGAGATGGAGCAAGTTCTGGCCAGCGAGAGAGCAGCTAGCGCGGGCAAGAAGGTGAAGGAATCGTTGCTGAAACGGAAATACGTGATCCCGTTTGTGCTGGCGTGTGTGATTTTGACCGTGCAGCAGACCACGGGCATTAATTCGATCATCGCGTACAACGCGAATATTCTGCTGCAAAGCGGGCTTTCCGATCTGGCGGCGCACATTGGTTACGTGCTGTTCACCTTCGTCAATTTCTTTGCCACGATTGGTGGAGTCATGCTGGTGGACCGAAAGGGGCGGAAATTTCTTCTGGAAGTGGGCACGGCCGGAATCATTGTTTCGATGATTTGTGCTGGCGCGTTGTCTCTGCGGACGGAAAAAGTTCGTGTTGATGTGAAGAACAATGTGCAGTCGATGGTAAGTCCGGAGCAGAAACTATCGCTCCTCTTTAACCAGGAATTGGCGTCGCGGCTGGATCCGAGCGCCGGTACAAAGCCAACCTCCCTGGTCGTGATTTATTCTTACGGAGATTTCCGCGCCGCGAGCCAGGCGGTACGCTCGGATGATCCCGCGGCGAAGCCCATTGAGGTCGATCGAGCGAGCGTTGTTCCCGACAACAAAATCGTGGCGTTTTTCTCGAATCCATTCGGGAATCTGGATGTCGCGAAGACTGCTCCGCTGAAAATCGAGAATGCGCTGATCACGCCCGTTCCGGCCAGCGAAAACGGATGGCTGTTGGCGATCACGATGTTCGTATTCGTGGCGTTCTATGCCGTGGGGCCGGGCGTCGTCGTCTGGCTGGCGCTTTCCGAGCTGATGCCGACGCGCATACGCTCCAATGGAATGAGCATCGCACTGGTGATGAATCAGGCGGTATCGACCACGATCGCGGCGATTTTTCTGCCGACCGTCGGCAAGTACGGATACTCGGTCATGTTTTTCGGATTCGCGGCGTGCACGGTGATTTATTTCGTGACGGCTGTATGGTTCCTGCCGGAAACGAAAGGCAAGACGCTGGAAGAGATCGAGGCCATTTTTGAGGGAGCGAAGGCGTGATGACTACGAACAGCGTGCATTCTCATCTGATGCGGCGGGAGATTTACGAGCAGCCGCAGGCGATCGCCAAGACGCTCGACATGCATTTGAAGGACGACGTCATTTTTCCCGGTGAACTCGACGCGATCGAGAGCGCGCTGCTGCGGTTTGAAAAGCTGATCATCGCAGCCAGCGGGTCGAGCCGGCATGCCGGACTTGCGGGCGAGATCATGATCGAAGATCTTTCGGGCGTCGCCGTCGATGTCGAGTATGCCAGTGAATATTGTTATCGCTCGACGCACGCGTCGGTGGATCCGATTGTCATGGTGATTACGCAATCGGGCGAGACTGCCGACACGATTGCGGCGCAACGCGAGGCTTTGACGCGGGGGGTGAAGACGATCGCGATTTCGAATGTTTCTCCGGCGACCATTCCGAATGAAGCGGGAGCGGCGCTCATCACCGGCGCAGGGCCGGAATTGGCGATTCCGGCGACGAAAAGCTTTACCACGCAAGTTACCATTCTCTACCTGATGGCGCTGTTTCTGGCGCGCAAGCGAGGGCGGATGACTTCCGAGGTGACGCGCACGCATTTGCAGCGGCTGTCGCGGCTTCCCGAGGCCATCGAGCGGAGCTTGCGAACATGGGACGATTTGGCGGAACGGTTCGGAGCGGAGCATTTCAAGGCAGAAAAGTTTCTATATCTCGGACGCGGTGTGCATTATGCGATCGCGCGCGAGGGGGCACTCAAACTGAAAGAAATTTCGTATGCGCATGCTGAGGGCTATCCGGCAGGGGAATTGAAGCATGGCCCGAACGCGCTCGTCGATGAGAAGTTGCCGGTTGTGGTGATTGCGACGTGTGATCATGCCGATCCGGATTCAGTTTTGCGCTACCGTCGCACGCTGGATGTCATGCGCGAGGTCAAGTCGCGGCGCGGGCCGCTGGTTGCCGTTGCTACGGAGGGCGATACGGAAGTCGCTCGCATCGCCGACGACGTTTTTTATGTTCCTGCGGCGCCGGAGTTGCTCTTGCCCATCGTCGAGGTGATTCCGCTGCAGCTGTTCGCGTATCACGTTGCCGTCAACAAGGGATATGACGTGGACCATCCCCGGAATCTGGTGAAGGCGGTCGTGACCGAGTAGCGACCGAAACTCTTCGCGTCCGCCTGCGCCGTTGCCGGCCCGAGTTTTCTTTTCCATTGGCGATGTTCCTTGCCGCGAGTTCTATTTCGCTTTCAAGATTTCGCTTAGCAAATCCGGCTTCGATTCGTCGCGCACCAGGTGCGGGTAACGTTCGCCGCCGTGATAGTCAAGTTTGTAGGTCTTGTAATACTCGTCGTTTTCCACCAGCAATTCGATCGGGGCATTGTTCGTCGTTGCCGCTTTCAGCGCGTCGCGAAGCACATCCGTTGAAAAGCGGCGCCCGTTCACTCCGATCACTTTCATTCCCGGACCAATCCCAGCCTTGGCGGAGACCATATTTTCAATCGTGTCGATGATCGTCCCATCGTCGCGCATGAGAAGGCCGAGCGAGTACGCGCCGGGAGCAATGTGTTCCATCGACATCGCGGCGCTGGTCAGTTCCGAAGGCGTATCGTCGTAAGTGAGTTTCCATCCGCTGCCTTCGATACCGCCCAGCGGCGCTTCCGGACTATGCGAGTTCAGCCGCTCCAGCCAGAAGCCGCGCCAGTCGTAGGGAACGGTCTGGTTCAGAGCATTGATGAGATCGTCGAAAGTATAGGTCTTCAGCAGCGGTCCGGTGTTGGGCGGACCGTGGAACAAATAACAGAAGTCGTCGATCGACTTCTGGCCATGGCTCTGCTGGCGAATAATCACGTCGGCCCAGAGCCAGTCGAGCGTGCCTTCGGGATAGAAATCGACGCCACGCCGCCACGATTCCCACTCCCGCGGCGCGAAGTAAAGTTCGGGAGCAGCATTGGCTGTGTCTTGCAGGTTGCGCCAGACGCGGCCGGGAGTGTGCGCCATGTCGGCGGCGGTAAGAGCCAGGTCGTCGCGATCCTGCGCTGCGGTAAGCAGGCCGCTGCGGCCGGTGAGGACAAAGCCGAGATAATTCGTCAGTCCCTCGTAGACCCAGAGCAAATCGTCCTGCATTTTGTCCTGATAATTTGGTGTGGCCAGGTCCGCAGGGCGGCGATATTTTCCGTTCCAGGAGTGAACGTACTCGTGGGGAAGCAAACCCGCCGCTAGTTTCCGCTCCGTGTCATCGACCAGCGAACGCTCATCGGTGCGGCTGTCATCGGATTCATGATGTTCCAGGCCGAAGTGTGCGACGTGATCGCTGAGCGTGTAGAGGAAGTGATAATCGCGGTAATGATGCGCGCCGAAAAGTTTGTAGGCCTGTTGCACCAGATTCTTGTAGTGGTCCCAAACGTCGTTCGTTGGATAGAGGTCGGCGGCGGCGTCAGCGGCAATGTCCATCTCCACGTGCGGGTCTTCGGCCAGCGGAACGACTTTCAGGAATTCTCCCGTCAGAACCGGCGAGTCGACAAGAGTGTTCAGGGGCGCGGTGGCGAAGTGAATTTCATTTCCGGTCTGGCTTTCGATGGGCAGTGCGGTGCCGAATTTCCAGCCATCGGGAATTTTCAGGCTTGCGGTGTAGTTGATCTCGTCGGCGTTCCATCCCTTAGGGTAAAGCAGAACCTGGTTCCAGCTGATGACCGCCAGCTTATCAGTCGCGGAAGAACCGGCGGAGAAGCCCTGCTCGTACGCCGCGGGAGAAAGAAAATCCAGCTCCGCGGAAATTTCATTCACGCCTGGGGGAACTTCGACGAACAGGGTGAATCCGTCGAGTGGGTCGCGGCGCCATTTCAGCGTCTGGCCGTTCGCGGTGAACTTCAGACCGGCCAAGTCGTTGACGGGGCCGTCGGGGGCATGTTCGCCGGGGATCCATTTCGGGTAATAAAGAGTCAATTCGCCGGGCTTGGCGGGAATGGTCAGAGTTGCGTGGAAAATCTTGCGAGGGGCGTGAGTTGCATCAACGGATAACGTGACGGTCGGGCCCGTGGCAGAGAAACTGCATACGGCGAAAACTGCCACACAGAGGACTCCCACAACTTTTGGGGATTTCATTGCGAAGCTCTCCAGAGATCGAGATGAGATTTTCCTGCGGCAGATAATTGAGAATACCTCAGCGCGAGTTCTGGCGTACAGCTTTGACCACAAAGGGCACGAAGGTACACGAAGGCAACCAGCGCCACTATGGATATACTTCGTGTTCCTTGGTGGTTGATGAATTTGTCCGCGGCGCTGTTATCATGCGGCTGGAATGTCGCGACGGGGCAAGTTCATCACATTCGAGGGGCTCGACGGCACGGGCAAGAGTACGCAGATGGGCCGGCTTGCCGCGGCGTTGCGGACTGCTGGACATAAAGTTGTGGAGACGCGCGAGCCTGGGGGAACGCCGACGGGAGAGAAAATCCGCAAAGTGCTCCTCGATTCCGGCACGGCTGGACTCTCTCCCATGGCCGAGATGGCGCTGATGTTCGCTTCGCGCGCGCAGCACATCGCGGAAGTGATCGAGCCGGCGCTGGCCGCGGGAAGCATCGTCCTATGTGACCGCTTTACCGATTCCACCGAAGCCTACCAAGGCGGTGGACGCAGGCTCGGCAGTGCGGCTGTCCTGGAGCTACATCGCGTCCTGTGCGGAGACCTGCAGCCGGATTTGACGCTGCTGCTGGATTCCAATCCGCACACGAGTGTGAGCCGGGCGCGGAGACGAAATCGCAGCGTGTCAAAACACGCGAGCCACAACGAAAACCGCTTCGAACAGGAGACGCGAGCTTTCTTCGCACGCGTTCGTGAGGGATACATAGCGATCGCGAAGCGCGATCCGGGAAGAGTCGTGATGATCGACGCCCGTGGCACGCCAGGGCAGACGCACGCCCGGGTTATGGAAGTGGTGGAAAGAAAACTGAAGTTGTAGGCGGCGTCATCCTGAGCGGAGCCGCAATTCAGGCGGAGCGAAGGATCCGGCG
>Ga0335074_10002472_pt1 | contig 25145 bp, 19 predicted proteins | sample Lox_Sample_23_FD_206715 | JGI IMG/M metagenome (GOLD analysis project Ga0335074, IMG submission 206715) | Soil microbial communities from Loxahatchee National Wildlife Refuge, Florida, United States - Lox_Sample_2.3 | ecosystem: Environmental > Terrestrial > Soil > Wetlands | place: USA... | reverse complement strand
GGGACAGCACCGAGCAGTACAAGGAGCTGGGCGTCTTCACCGAGAGCGGCGGGATCGAGGTCGCCCGCTCCGTGGCGCGCATGCAGGAGCTGACTCGGCGGATGGCATCGGCTAAGACGTGGGGGATCGAGCCGGTGTCTCTGATCAACCCCGAGCAGGTCAAGGAGCTCGTGCCGTACATCGATCACCGGCTGATCCTGGGCGGCTTCCACACGCCCGGTGCCGGCGTCGTCGACTCCCTGCGGGCCGCCACGATCATGCGCGAGCGCGGCCAGGCGGCCGGCTTGACGGTCGCGGCCAACACCGAGGTCCTCGGGATCGACGTGGAGGGCGGACGGGTTCGACGGGTCCGGACCACCCGCGGCGACGTCGAGGTTGAGCGCGTGGTGATCGCGTGCGGAGCGTGGAGCCCGCGGCTGGCCCGCATGGCGGGAGCCTCGATCCCGCTGACGCCGATGATCCACCAGATGATCGACATCGGCCCGGTCCCGCGCTTTGCCGGCAGCAGGAGCATGATCGAGTATCCGATCGTCCGCGACATGGATACGAACATGTACGAGCGTCAGGAGGGGACCGGGCTGGAGATCGGCTCCTACGCCCACCGGCCGATCACGCTGGAGGCCGACGAGATCCCCTCGATCGAGGAATCCGCGCTGACCCCGACGGAGATGCCGTTCACCCAGGACGACTTCGACCCGCAGATGGAGATTGCCCTCGAGCTGATGCCCGAGATCGTGGGCGACGAGAGCGTGGGGGTGAAGTACGCCATCAACGGCGTGCTGTCGGTGACACTCGACGGCATGCCGCTGCTGGGGGAGACCCCCGAGGTGCGCGGCCTGTGGTCGGCAGCGGCGGTTTGGATCAAGGAGGGCCCCGGGGCGGGCAAGACCGTGGCCGAGCTGATGGTGCACGGCGAATCGGAGATCGACGTGTTCGAGTCCAACATCGCCCGCGCCTACCCGTGCCAGCGCACGGGCGGCCACATCAAGGCCCGCGCGTCGGAGGGGTTCAACAAGATGTACGGCATCGTGCATCCCGGCGAGCAGTGGGACTCCGACCGGGGCGTGCGGCTGTCTCCGTTCTACGAGCGTGAACAGCAGCTCGGGGCCGTGTTCTTCGAGACAGCGGGCTGGGAGCGTCCCCACTGGTACGAGACCAATGCCCCCCTGCTCGAGGAGTACGGAAACCGGGTGACCCGCCGTGAGGCGGAGTGGGAGTCACGCTGGTGGTCGCCGATCATCAACGCCGAGCACCTGGCCATGCGCGACCGCGCCGCGGTCATCGACCTGACTGCGTTCGCCGTCTTCGACGTAGTCGGTCCAAGCGCGCTGGATGTGGTGCAGAAGGTGGCGATGCGCCAGATGGATGTGGCCGTCGGGCGCGTCGTGTACACGCCGTTGCTCACGCCGAGCGGCGGCTTCAAGCAGGACCTGACGATCATGCGCCTGGGGGAGGACTGCTTCCGCGTGGTCACCGGCGGCGCCTACGGCATGTCGGATCTCAAGTGGTTCGCCGACCACCTGCCGCAGGATGGCTCGGCGCAGGTTCACGACCAGACGAACGCGTGGTGCACGCTCGGACTGTGGGGCCCGCGGGCGCGGGACATTTTGTCCAGCGTCACGAGCGACGATGTCTCCCACGCGGGCTTCCCGTTCGCGCGGTGCCGCACGATCGAGGTGGGTCCGCTGGAGGTGCTGGCCTCCCGCATCTCCTACGTCGGCGACCTCGGTTGGGAGCTGTACGTCTCGATGGAGCAGGGCGCGCGGCTGTGGGACATCATCGCCGAGGCGGGCGCGCCGCACGGGCTGATCCCGGCCGGAATCGGGGTCTACGGGACCACCGGGCGCCTGGAGAAGTGCTACCGGGCCTATGGCGCCGAGCTCGAAGGCGACTACACGGTCGTCGAGGCCGGCATGGCCTGGGGACCGGTCAAGGAGCCCGACTTCATCGGCAAGGCGGCCCACGTCCGCCACCGCGAGGAGCCGCCGGCCGCGGTCCTGTGCACGCTGACCGTGGATGACCACACCTCCGCCTCCGGGGTCAAGCGCTACATGCTCGGCAAGGAGCCCATCCTCACGCGAGACGGCGAGCCGCTGGTGGACGGCAGGGGCCGGCGCTCGTTCGTGACCAGCGCCGGCGCGGGACCATCGATCGGGCGGCACATCCTGATGAGCTATCTGCCGCCCGAGCACGCCGTGGTTGGGGCCGGGCTAGCCGTCGAGTACATGGGGGAGCAGTATCCGGTCACGGTGATCACGAACGACTCAACCTCCGTCTTCGATCCGGACAACGCGCGCGTCCGGTCATGAACATCCTCGTCTGCGTCAAACGCGTCCCGCTGACCGGAGGGAAGATCGTCCTGACCGACGACGAGCGGGCGATCTCCACCCGTCATCTCGGCTTCACGGTCAGCCCCCATGAGGAGTGTGCCGCCGAAGAGGCGGTCCGTCTCGTCGAGCACCACGGAGGGGAGAGCGCGGTGCTCACGCTCGGGCCGCCCGAGGCCGAAGAGCAGCTGCGCGACATGATGGCGATCGGGGTCGACCGGGCCATCCATCTCGTCACGGGCGGCGAGGAGTGGGACCCGCAGGCGACAGCCGGGGTGATCGTGGAGGCGATTCGTGCCCAGGCCCAGCCGCCCGACCTGATCCTGTTCGGCAACGAGTCAGCCGATGCCGGCAACTACCAGGTGCCGATTCGGGTGGCTCATGCGCTCGGCCTTCCGTGCGTGACGGGGGTCAAGGCGATCTCCGCGACGGACGGCCGGGTGCGCTGCGAGCAGGAGGTCGAGTCCCGCCGCGACGTGTACGAGGTTCCCCTGCCCGCCGTCGTCACGGTGAAGGAGGGGCTGAACCTGCCTCGCTACCCGTCGGTTCCGGGGCGGCTGCGGGCCAAGCGCAAGCCGGTCGACGCCAGCACGCCCACCCGTCCCGAGCCCCGGCTCGAGATGGTCAAGCTGCGCGTGCCGCCGGGCGCGGGGAAGCAGGTGGAGGTGCTCGGCCGGGGCCCCGAGGCCGCGCCCGCCGTCGTCGGCGTGCTTCAAGAACTGGGACTGGTGTAAATCGGATGATCCTCACCTTCCTGACCGACCCGCAGGACGAGATCTCCCGTCAGGCCGTGACGCTGGCGCAGGGCCTTGGCGGCGATCTGGAGGCCGTCACGCTCGATGGCATCTACGCGCCGGCGGCATGGGCGCAGGCCATCGTCGACGAGATCCAAGCCGGCGCGCCTGAGGCCGTGCTCGCCCCGGGCACCGATCGCGGGAACGAGGTGATGGCCCATGTGGCAGCGATGCTCGACCTCCCGCTGGCGGCTAATTGCGTGTCGGTCATCCCCGGCCAGCCCGCCTCGGTGACCCGCATCCGGTGGGGCGGCAGCCTGCTCGAGGAGGCAAACGTGCACGGCTCACCGCTGCTGGTGACCGTGGCCCCACACGCTGTGGAGGCGGCGCCCGCCCCGGCCGAGGTCCGCTGCTTACAGCCCGGGCCCGACGACGGCGTGCGCGTACTCGAGCAAGTGCAGCCGAGCTCGAACGGCGTCTCGCTGATCGACGCCGACGTCGTCGTTTCCGGCGGCCGCGGCGTCGGATCGGCCGAGGGCTTTGCCGTGATCGAAGAGCTGGCGGCCTTGCTGGGCGGCGCGGTGGGCTGCTCGCGGGCTGTGACCAGTGCCGGCTGGCGGCCCCATACCGACCAGGTCGGCCAGACCGGGACAAAGATCTCTCCTGAGATCTACATCGCCTGCGGGATCAGCGGCGCGACCCAGCACATGGCCGGCTGCAAGGGGGCCAAGAAGCTGCTGGCCATCAATCCGGACGGCGAGGCGTCGATCTTCGCGAGCGCCGACTACGGCGTGATCGGCGACCTGCACGAGATCGTCCCCGCGATCTCGGCGGAGATCCGGAAGGCGAGGGGCGCATAGCCTCGCTGCCCGCCGCGCTCGTGCTCGCGGCCGCGATCGCGGCGGGTGCCACACTGTTCACGCTCCGGGTCCGCCTGCTCGTCGCGCGGGTGCGGGCGGCCGCGCCGGCGCAGCGCACTGGCCACCTCGGACGGCGGGTCCGCAACGAGGCGACGATCGTGCTGGGGCAGGGCAAGCTGCTCCAGCGGCTCGGGCCGGGGCTGATGCACACGTTCATCTTCTGGGGCTTCATCGTGCTGCTGCCGACGATCGTGATCGCGATGATCGGGATCGTCGACCGCCGCGCAACGCTGCCGTGGCTCGGGCATCAGGGCTGGTATGCGCTGCTCGACGACGTCTTCGCCGTGCTCGTTCTGGTCGGGGTGATCGCCGCCCTCTACATCCGCAAGGTCCAGCGCCCGCGCCGGTTCGACGGCAGCCATCTCGGCGAGGCGGACCTGATCCTCGCTCTGATCGCGACGATCGCCACCTCGCTGCTGCTGTGGCACGCCTCGCGGATCGCGCTCGGGCTGAACGAGTGGCCGCGGCACTGGTCGCCGGTCTCGGGCGCCCTGTCGCACCTGTTCGCGCGCAACCAGGCCACAAAAGTCCTGGAGCGCGCGTTTGTCTGGGTCCACGTGCTCACGATCCTGAGCTTCCTCGCCTACCTGCCGCGCTCCAAGCACCTCCACATCATGGCCGCGGCCGTGAACGTGTGGTTCGCCCGCACCGGTCCCGGCGGTCGGCTCGAACCGCTCGACTTCGAGGTCCCCGATGAGGAGATCCGCTTCGGCGCCGGCACCGCCGCCGATCTGACCTGGAAGGAGGTGCTCGACGCCTTCTCTTGCACGGAATGCGGGCGCTGCCAGGACGCCTGCCCGGCCAACGCCACCGGCAAGATCCTCTCGCCGAAGCTGTTGATCATGGGCCTGCGCGATCAGGTCCTGGGCGGCGCCCCCGACACGCCGCTGGTCCCCGACGCCGTGCCCGAGGAGTCCGTGTGGGACTGCGTCACCTGCGGGGCGTGCGTGCAGGCCTGCCCGGTCTCGATCGAGCACGTCGACCACATCGTCGACCTGCGCCGCCACCTGGTGATGGTCGAGTCCCGCTTCCCGTCCGAGGCGGAACCGATGCTGCGCGACGTCGAGCGCGCCTCAAATCCGTGGGGCCGCGCCCAATCAGAGCGGGCGGACTGGGCCGCCGAGCTCGGCGTCCGCATCCTCGAACCCGGCGAGCCGGCACCCGAGTACCTGTACTGGGTCGGCTGCGCCACCTCGTTCGACGAGCGCGCGCGCCGCACCGCACAGGCCACCGCCAAGCTGTTGCATCGAGCCGGGGTCGACTTCGCGATCCTCGGGCCTCGGGAATCGTGTACCGGCGACCCGGCCCGGCGGATGGGAAATGAATACGTGTTCCAGGCCTTCGCCGAGCAGAACGTCAGGGTCCTGGGCGAAGCCGGGGTGACCAAGATCGTCGCCAACTGCCCGCACTGCTTCAACACCCTGGCCAACGAGTACCCGGACTTCGGCGGGCGCTACGAGGTGGTCCACCACTCCGAGCTGCTGGCCCGGCTGGTCCGCGAGGGTAGGCTAGCTCCGGCCCGCCAGCCGGAGCTGGCCATCACCTACCACGACTCCTGCTACCTGGCCCGGCACAACGACGTGCTGGGGCCGCCGCGGGAGCTCGTGGCCAGCGTTGGGCAGCCGGTGGAGATGCGCCGGTCGGGCAAGGAGACGTTCTGCTGCGGAGCCGGCGGGGCGCATATGTGGATGGAGGAACGCGGGCGGGCGATCAACGCGGAGCGGGTCGGCGAAGCGGCGGCCACGGGCGCGCAGACGCTGGCCGTGGCCTGCCCGTTCTGCACCGTCATGCTCGACGACGGCGTTCAGGCCACCGGAGACGAGCTAAGGGTCGTCGACGTAGCCACGCTGCTGGCCGAGGCGACCGACGGCCCAGCTCCGGCGGAGGGCGAGTAGCGGTCGTCGCGGTCGCTCGCCGACAGCAGCTGTTCCAGCTCGCGCTCCAGCCCGGCGCTGCCCACCTCGATCACCTTTAGGGGCAGCCTCACCCGCGCGGCGGCGCGCTCTGCCGCCGCGCGGGTAACCGGCGTTGGACGCTGGGCGAGCCAGATCATGCGGCGGTAGTGGCCGAAGTAGTCGTCGCGCAGCTCGGGATGGCGGTCGAGGCCCAGCTCCCGGATCACCGTGTGCTCGAAGGTGCGGGCCAGGAAGTCGGTGAGGAAGTAGGTCCCCGGCTCTTGCGCCAGCGCCGCCCGGACCTCGTCGCGGGCCAGGAGGTCGTAGCAGGAGTCGGCCTCGAGCCGCTCGACGTCCAGACGGTCCAGGGCCCCGTACGTGCCGCAGTCGCCGTACGCCACCGCCACTCTCAGGTAGCGGCCCCGCAAGGCCGCTACCTGAGCCGCGACCGCAGGCGGGATCCGCTCAGGCCGGTTGTGGAGCAGGGCCGGGACCGGGTACACATCCACGTCCCAGCCGCGCCGGTGCGAGATCGCCCGGACGTCCAGGGCCAACGCTCCGCAGGCAACTACCGCGACGGTCATCCCGGGAAGGCCAGCTCGTCGATGAACAGGTCGTTGAAATCGGGACGGTCCGACAGCTCCACGTACTCGACTTCAGACAAGATGGCCATCGCCTCCGCGCGCTCCCGGGCCGACAGCGCGGCGATCTTGGCCCCCTCGCCGGCCATGTTGCCGGCCGAGACGATCCGCGGTAGGGCGAGCTTGGGGACGAGACCGATCCGCACAGCGCTGAGCGGCGTGAGGTAGGCGCCGAAGCTGCCGGCCAGGAGCACCTGGGTTATGGCGTCGGCCGGAACGCCGAGCTCGCGCAGGAGGATCTTCCAGCCCGTGGCGATTGAAGCCTTGGCGAATTGCAGCTCGCGGACATCGCGCTGGGAGAGGAACACCGAGGCAGCCGGATCCTCGCCGCGCCAGTGGAGAACGAACACGCGCTCCTCGCCGATCTTGGTGAAGCGATCGGCCAGCCCCGGGTAGGCCTCGGCGGCCTCCTCCTCGGCCATGAAGCGGCCGGAGTGGTCGAGCAGCCCGGCGTGGACCAGCTCGGCGACGGCGTCGACGAGCCCCGACCCGCACATGCCCACGGGATCCACGTCGCCGATCACCTGCAGGGTCATGGCGTCGTCCTCGATCTTGACCCCTTCGATGGCGCCGTCGGCGGCCCGCATCCCGCATTTGATCTGGGCCGCCTCGAACGCTGGGCCGGCGGGGGCTGCGGTGGCGACGACGCGCTCGCTCGAGCCCAGCGCGATCTCGCTGTTGGTCCCCACGTCGATGAACAGGCGCAGCCGCCGGTCCCGGGTCAGGCCGGTGGCGAGCATTCCGGCGACGATGTCGCCGCCGACGTAGGCGCCCAGGGAGGGGAACACGAAGGCCGGGGCCCGGGGGTGAATGGGGACGCCGAAGTCGCTCGCCAGCACGGGCGGGAACTCGTGCGTGCTCACCACGAACGGCGCCATCGACAGCGGCTCGGGATCGATCCCGAGAGCGAGCGACATCATCGTCGCATTGCCGCAGACGGTCACCTCGTAGACCTCCCCAGGCTCCACCGCCCCCTCGGCGCAGACCTCGGCGGTCAGCTCGGCCAGGGTCTCGGCGGCACGCTGGCGGAGCGCAGGGCGGGCGCCAGGATCCATCATCGTCGCGGAGATACGGGTGATCACGTCGGCGCCGTAGGGTTGCTGGCGGTTGAGCATCGAGCGCACGGCGAGCGGCTGGCCGGAGTCGAGGTCGAGCAGGGTGGCCACCACGGTGGTGGTGCCCAGGTCGAAGGCGATGGCGAACCGCCTCGCCGTGGTGTCGCCGGGCTCCAGGTCGAGCAGCTCCTCGTCGACGACGACGGCGGTGACATCGAACTGGGCCGCGCGCAGGGTTGCGCCCAGCGTGCGCAGGAGCTCGAGCGAGGGCCGGGGCTCGAGATCCTCGATTGCGTCGAGCACCCGCTGGAGGTCCGAGCGCTGATCCTGGAGCGTCGGCTCCTGCAGGACCAGATGGCGCTTCTGGACCGCCGGGCGCAGGATGACGTGGCGACCGACCCCGGCCAGCGCTGCCTTGGGACGGGTCTGGAGCGGCGGCACTTCGACCACGAGGTCGGATCGGGCTGCGGCACGGCAGGCCAGACGCCAGCCATCGGCGAGCTCAGCCGCCGTGAACGCGCGAGGGTCGACGCTGCCCACGGGAACCTCGCCGGACAGGATCCGGACCTTGCACTTCTTGCAGGTACCGTAACCGCCGCAGGTGGAGTCGATGGCGATCCCATTCCAGCTGGCGGCGTCGAACACCGGCGTTCCGCTGGGGACGCGGACCTCGGCGCCTTCGGGTAGGAAGCGCAGGCGAACGCGCTCGGTCCCGTCGGCCGGCTGGGCGGAGGCCTCGCGCGCCGCGGTTGGAGACAGGGACAGACGCCGTGGCGAGGGGGTGCTCACGAGGCGGCCGCCGCCTCGGTTTGCGTGGCCGCTGCCTTCTCGGCGGCCACGCGGGCCCGGTGCGCGGCGATCCAGCTCGACCCCCATGCGTCATGGCCGAGCAGGAGGTCGGCGGCCCGAACGCTCTGCACGCAGACCTCGGCCGTCGACATGATCGCGCTGGTCAGCCCGGCGGCCATCGCCATGGGGAGAAAGGCGCCGTTCAGCTCATGGCGCCGGGGCAGACCGAAGGAGACGTTGGACGCGCCCAGGCACATGTTCACGCCGAGCTCGTCGCGGATCAGGCTGATCGTCTTCAGCGTGGTGGTGACCGCCTCGGTGTCGGCACCGACGGTCATGGCCAGGGGGTCGATGACCACGTCCTGCGGCGCGATCCCGTAGTCGCCCGCGGCGCTGACGATCTTCCTCGCGTGCGTGAGACGCTCTTCCGGGGTGACCGGGATCCCGGTCTCGTCGTTGGCCAGGCCGATGACCGCCGCATCGTGGCGGGCGACGAGGGGCAGGATCAGCTCGAGGCGCTCGTCCTCCGCGGTCACCGAATTGACCAGGGGGCGCCCCTCGTATACCGACAGCCCGGCTTCGAGCGCCTCGATCACCGAGGAGTCGATGCAGATGGGGGCGTCGACCGCCTCCTGCGCGGTCTTCAGCATCCCCATGAGCAGCTCCGGCTCGTCGACCAGCGGGATGCCGGCGTTGACGTCGAGCACGTTCGCTCCCGCCTCCACCTGCGCGAGGGCGTCGGCGGTCACCGTCGAGAGGTCTCCACCGCGGAGCTCCTCGGCGAAGCGCTTGCGCCCGGTGGGGTTGATCCGCTCGCCGATGATGCAGAACGGCCGGCCGCTGCCGATCGTCACGGTCCTAGACCGCGACCGAAGCACTGTGTCCATGCTGCTCCCTTTCTCCTCTAGGTGGAATGCCCAACCGGCGGCACAGCGCCGCGATCCCGGCGTCCTTGCGAAACGAGATGAGATGAAGGCCGGCGACGCCCGGCTGAGCCAAGGCGTGAGAAGCGAGCTCGTAGGCGATCTCGAAGCACTCCGCCTCGGCGTCGGCTGCCTGCTCGACGCGGCGCAGCGCTTGCGCCGGGACGTCGATGCCAGGCACCCGCGTGGCCACGAACCGCATCCCGCCCACGGTGCGCAAGATGCACACCGACGGAAGTAGCGCGATCCGCCCGCTCAGTCCGGTCTCGTGGGCGGCGTGCAGGAAGCGCTCGAGCAGGCGGGGTCGATAGCAGATCTGCAGCTGGAGGAAGTGGGCCCCGGCCAGCGCCTTCTTTGCCGCGCGCCGGACGCGGTACTCGAACGGAGGCGCGCCCGGGTTCTCGACGGCGCCGACGCAGAAGTGCGGGCTCGGGACGATCGGGCGGCCCGACAGGTAGTGGCCTCGCTCGAGGCTGCGGGCCAGCGCGATCAGCTGCGGGCCGTCGAGGTCGAACACCCGGCGCGCCTCGGGCTCGTCGCCCGCGGTGACGTCATCGCCGGTCATGCAGGACACGTTGACGATGCCGTGCATGGCTGCGCCCATGAGGTCGGCCTCCAGAGCCAGCCGGTTGCGGTCACGACAGGCCAGCTGCATGATCGGTTCGGCGCCGGCCTGGCGCAGCGCGATCGACACCGCCAGCGAAGAGCTGTGAGCGTGACCGGACGGGTTGTCGGTGGCGTTGTAGGCGTCGACATAGGGAGCCATCGGTGCGAGGTGACGCTCGATGTCGGTTAGGCCGCCGCCGTCGATCACCGGCATCTCGGCGGTGACGACGAACTCGCGCGCCTTCAGCTTGTGCTCAAGGTTCGAGGGCATCCTCGGCGGACCCCCAGCCGGCCGGTGTCACGCGGTCGCGGCCGCTGAGCAGGTGCAGCCAGGACGAGCCGCCCTTCAGAGTGTTATCGACGGGCGGCCGCAGGTCGTCGATGTGGCCGCGCCACAGCGGCAGGCGCTGGGAGCGCTGCACCGCCTTCAGCCAGACGCAGCGCATGTCGGGCTTCACCTCGCAGGTGCCGTCGGCACGAACCCCGCCGCAGGGACCGTTGCGCAGCGTCTTGGGGCAGGTCATCGGGCAGGTGAGACCGGTCGAGTGCAGGACGCACTGACCGCACATCTGGCAGCCCCAGATGGGGCCTTTGATCGCGTGCTCGGCGCGCGCGACGAGGGCGGCCGGCGCCCTCACACCAGCACCTTCTCCCTCCGCAGCTCGATCAGTTCCTTGGCCTTCTTGACGGCCGAGGAGGCGTCGGCGGAGTAGCCATCGGCGCCGACGGCGTCGGCGTACTCCTGTGTGACGGGGGCGCCGCCGACCATCACGATCACCTTGTCCCGAACCCCGGCCTTCTGCAGGGCGTTGATGTTCGCCTTGAACATCGGCATCGTCGTGGTCAGGAAGGCGGAGAAGCCGACGATGTCCGGGCTGTGCTCCTCGATCTGCTCGACGAACTTCTCCGGCGGCACGTTGACGCCAAGGTCGATGACCGTGAATCCGGCGCCCTCCAGCATGATGTTGCAGAGGTTCTTGCCGATGTCGTGGACGTCGCCCTTGACCGTCCCCATCAGGAACGTCCCGACCCCGACGTTCCCGGTCTCGGCCAGGAGCGGGCGCAGGATGTCCAGCGCGCCCTGCATGGCGCGGGCGGCGATGAGCATCTCCGGGACGAAGTAGTCGCCGCGCTCGAAGCGGGCCCCAACCTCCTCCAGCGAGGGGATGAGGGCGTCATAGAGCAGTCGCTCGGGTGCCATCCCCTGCTCCAATCCCTGGTTGACCCCGTCGCTGACGGTCGGCGCATTGCCCACCAGCGTCTCGTCGTAGAGCAGTTGCAGGATCTCTTCGTCGGTCATGCCGCGTTCTCTCCTTCCTCGCTGTGGCCCAGACGCCGGCTGAGCTTGTGCCCCTCGGCGTTCAAGATGAGCTGCAGCTCTCCGATCCGCTCCGGCGTCATTCGCAGGGTGGGACCGGAGATGCTGAGCGCGGCGACGACGTCGCCGCCGGAGCCGCGCACCGGTGCGGAGATCGCGGCCAGGCCCAGCTCGAGTTCGTCGATCGCCGTGGCGAATCCGTCGCGCCGTACGCGCTCGAGCTCGGCGCGGAGGCGGACCGGGTCGGTGACCGTCTGCTCGGTGTGCCGGGCGAGCGGTTGGGCCGGCATGGTCGCGCGCCCGAAGGCCATGAACACCTTTCCGTTGGCCGAGCAGTGGTACTCCACCGAGCGGCCCAACCACTGGCCGGCTCCCAGGAAGTGGCGGCTGTCCACCTGTGCGATGTGCTCGACCCCGTGGCGGGCCGGGACCGCGAGGTTGATCGTCTCGCCGGTGGCATCGGCCAGGGCGTCCAGTGAGGGCCGCGCCAGCTCGACCACGTTGCGCTCGAGCATTCCGCGCTGCGCCACGCGGAGGATGGCCGGCCCGGGGCGCAGCTTGCCGCGCTCGCCGTTCTGTTCGATCAGCCCGCGGCGCTCCAGGACGCTGACCAGGCGCGAGGCGGTGCTCTTCGGGATGCCGGTGGCAATGGCCAGCTCGGTCAGGCCCACCGGCTCCTCGCTCTCCAAGACCCGCAGCAGCAGCTCGGCGCTGCGGTCGACCGCGGTGGTTCCGGGCGAAGAGACTTGAAACTGTTGTTCCACGCGGTATAGGTTACGCGTACCGCCATGTTCGTCAATGCCCTCCCGCGCTATGAGATCCTCAGCGACGAGGCGATGGACGTGCTTGACCGCGGCTGGCGGCGGATCGTCTCGGAGCTGGGAATCGAGTTCCTGCTCCCGGAGGCCGTCGAGCTGCTGCGCGGAGCCGGGCAGATCGTGGAGGAGGAGAACCGAGTCCGGTTCGACCCGGAGTGGGTGCTGGAGCAGGTCGCCAAGGCGCCGCACGAGTTCGAGCTCCAAGCCCGCAACCCGGCGATGACCGCCCACATCGGCGGGGACAACATGGTGTTCGCGCCGGTCTATGGCTGTCCGTTCATCCGCGAGGGCGACGTGCGGCGGGACGCCAAGATGGCTGACTTCGAGAACCTGGTCAAGCTCGCCCAGGCCTTCCCCGAGCTCGACTCGCCCGGTGGAACCATCTGTGAGCCAGAGGACCGCCCGCTGGACTCGCGGCACCTCGACATGGTGTTCGCGCTGCAGACGCTGTCCGACAAGCCGTACATGGGGTCGGTCACTTCGGGCCCCAACGCCGCGGACACGATCCGGATGGGGGAGATTCTGTTCGGCGGGCGAGAGGCGATCGAGCGGGCGCCGGCGTCGATCTCGCTCATAAATGTGAATTCGCCGTTGCGCTACGACGACCGGATGCTGGCGGCGATGTTCGAGTACGTGAAGGCGGGGCAGGCCGTGGTGATCACGCCGTTCCTGCTGATGGGGGCGATGTCCCCGGTCTCGCTCCCCGCGACGCTGGTTCAGCAGATGGCCGAGGCACTGGCCGGGATCGCGCTGGCGCAGCTGATCCGACCCGGTGCGCCGGTGGTGTTCGGCTCATTCCTGTCGAATACCGACATGCAGTCAGGCTCGCCCTCGTTCGGGACGCCTGAATCGGGGATCGGGGTGCTGTGCACGGGCCAGATCGCGCGGCGCTACGGGCTGCCGTGGCGGGGCGGCGGGGCGTTGAACGCAGCGCAGACAGTCGACGCTCAGGCCGCCTATGAGTCTTTGATGACCCTGCTGCCGACCTTCCTGGCCGGGGCGAACTTCGTCATGCATTCGGCCGGCTGGCTGGAGGGTGGGCTCGTGTCCTGCTATGAGAAGTTCATCGTCGACGTCGAGCTGCTGCGCGAGCTGCGCCACGAGTTCACACCGCTGGAGATCGATGAGGCGTCGCTGGCGTATGACGCCCACGTGGAGGTCGGCGCGGGCGGTCACTTCCTGGGCGCCGCCCACACGCTCGAGCGCTTCCGCGAGTGCTTCTACCGGCCGCTGCTGTCGAGCACTGAGAACTTCGACCGCTGGACGAAGCGCGGCAGCCGGGACACGGCAGCGCGCGCCGGCGAGATCTGGCGGGCGACGCTGGAAACCTACGAGCAGCCGCCGCTCGATGAGGGGGTGCGCGCCGAGCTCGAGGAGTTCGTCGTGCGCCGCCGGGCTGAATTGGGGGATTAGCGCCCGCGCCGGTCCCGCCCCGGCAGGCTGAGATCTTGAGCTAACAGTAAAGCTTTGCCCCGCGGCGCCCGACATCTCTCAGATGGGGGTAACGCCCATGATCACCGAGATCAGGGATCAGGAGCAGGCACGGCAGATCAGCTGCTCGATGACGAGCGTCCTGGTGAAGATGGTAAGGACGCTGAAGGGCGAAGCCGGCCTGAAAGCCATGCTCAAACGGGGCCGCAGCCGGCGCGACGTGGCGTTCCTCGAGAACGTGGACAACTGGATCTCGCTGGCGGAGGCAGTTGCGCTGTTGGAGGCCGGCGTCGCGGTCACCGGCGACCCGCTGCTGGCCCGCCGAGTCGGCGAGCAGGCGGTCCGCCAACACGCCGGTACCCAGGTGGCGACGCTGCTGCGATCGCTCGGCTCTCCCGAGGCCGTTCTGCGCGGCATCACCACCACTTCGGCGAAGTTCACCACCGTGACGGAGATGGAGGCGATCGAGACCGGGCCCAGCCACGCCGTCGTCTGCTCTCGGGCGCGCGAGGGCTTTCAACGCCATCCACTCATGTGCGATTGGGCCAAGGGCCTGCTCTCACAGCCATGCGTGCTGTTCGGGCTGCCGCCGGCGCGGGTGGAGGAGACCGAGTGCCAGGCACGCGGTGGCTCGGAGTGCCGCTACGTCATCTCCTGGGACAGGGAGCTGGCCGAGGCCGCGGCTGATCCGGAACAGCGCGTGACCGCGCTCGAGGCTCAGGTGATCGCGATGTCGCAGCGACTCGAAGGCGCCTATGCGACGGCAAGCGACCTGATTTCCGCGGATGACCTGGACACGGTCCTCGCGCGCATCGTGGAGCGTGCCGCCGACGCGGTGCGGGCGCCGGGATACGTGCTTGCCGTGCAAACGGATCCTGACTCAGAGCCGCTCGTGTTCAGCGAGGGACTGTCCGCCGCGGACGCAGCGCAGATCGTCGAGTCCGTCACCGACGGCGCCAGTGCCGCCCAGGGCATGCTGTGCGTCGAGGTCGCCTCGAGCCGGCAGCGGTATGGTCGCCTGTATGCGCTGCATCCGGCCGGGGCAAGCTTCTTTGCCCAGGAAGAGCAGCTCTTGACGTTGTACGCCAAGCACGCCGCCGCCGTGCTCGACACTGCGATCGCGTTGCGTGAGTCGTCTCGGCGCCACGAGCACGTCAGCGGTCTGCTGTCGCTGTCGCAGACGATGGCGCGCGCGGAGAGCACCGAGGTGATCGCCCGCCAGGTCACCGAGGCCGTGGTCGAGCTCGTCGGCTGCGAGCTGTCGACGATGTGGCTGTGGGACAGCGAGGCTGGCGTCCTGCGGCGGGAGGGAAGCAGCGAAGGCGCAGTCGCGGGCGCATGCCGCGAGACGATCGGCGCGCAGGACACGCCATACCTCGCGCAGATGCTGCGCGATCCGCGACCGATGTTCTTCGACCGCACGGAGCAGGATCCGGTGCTGGTCGCGATGATGACCGACGCCCGCCTGGTGGCGATGGCCGTGGTGCCGGTCATCGCGCACGACGTCTTCCTGGCGCTCCTCACGGCTGGCGTCTCGCACGGTCCAGATCGCCTCCGGCGCTCGTCAGAGCTGCTCGAGAGGCTGAACGGCGTCGCGGCGCTCGCCGCCCCCGCGTTGCAGAACAGGCATCTCATCGACGAGCTCGGCCACCAGGTACTCCACGACGCGCTGACCGGTGCCCTCAATCGGACCGGCTTCGGGCGCTCGCTTGACAGCGTCCTGTCGGAGCGGCGCGAGCGGCAACCCCACACCGGACTGCTGTTCGTCGACATCGACGGTTTCAAGGAGCTCAACGACACGCACGGCCACCAGGTCGGCGACGAAATGCTGCGAGAGGTGGTGGCCAGGCTGCGTCGCACGCTGCGTGACGATGACGCCGTCGCTCGTCTAGGTGGCGACGAGTTCGCCGTCATCCTGCCGCGGGTGAGATCCCTGGAGGAGCTGCACGCCGCCGCAAAAAGAGTGAAGGTCGCCCTCGAGGCGCCTCTCTGCCTCCAGGACGGTTTGATCGTGTCCCTGCGCGCGAGCGTCGGCCATGCCATGTCCCCCCGGCACGGAACCACGATCGACGCGCTGGTCAAGCACGCCGACGCCGAGATGTACCGACAGAAGGCACAGCGCCGCGCGGTCGTCGACGCTACTGAGCGACTTCGGATCACGGCGGTCCCGGTGATACGCTCATGATCTATGTCTCATATATCAGCTTCGCCATCCGGCCCGCGAGGGCTTCTGGCCGATTCTGCCTACGTCGAGCTCCGTGACCGGATCGTCACCCTGAGGATCGCTCCCGGCTCTCCGATCGACGAGGACCAGCTCGGCGCGGAGTTGAACATGGGGCGCACTCCGGTCAGGGAGGCGATCAAGCGCCTGGCGCTCGAGAACCTGGTGACCGTGTTCCCGCGTCGGGGGACGTTCGCCTCCGAGATCAACATCACCGACCTGGCCGACGTATCCGACGTCAGGATCCAGCTGGAGGGTCACGCCGCCTACCGGGCGGCCCAGCGGATCACCCCGGCGCAGCGCGCCGAGCTCGACCAGCTGCGCCGGGAGCTCGCCGAAAGCGCCGGAGCCGATGACATGGCCGCCCTGATGTTGCTCGACGCGCGAGTGCATCGGTTCGTCTACCGGTGCGCCGGCAACCCGTACCTGGAGGAGACGCTGGGTCGGTACCTGAACTTATCTCTGCGGATCTGGCACCTGGTGATCGACCGTCTGCCCCACCTGTTCGCCCGCGTCCACGAGCACGACGATCTGCTGCGGGCGATCGCGGACGGCCACGGCGAAGAAGCGCGGCAGATCGTCGCCGGGCACATCGAGACCTTCGAGAAGGAGATCAGGTCCGTGCTGTGAGCACGATCGTCTGCAGCTCGGTGAACGAGTGCATGACGTGAGCGCCGCCGACCCTGCCGATCCCGCTGTCGGTGCCTGAGCGACCGCCGAAGGGGAGGTGCGCCTCCCAGTAGTTGCTCGACTCGTTGACGTTGACCCAGCCCGTCCGAACGCGGTCGGCGAATTCCAGGCCGCGACTCAGGTCGCCGGTGAAGATGGCCGCCAGCAGCCCGTAGGGCGAGGCGTTCGTCTGGCGGATGGCGTCCTCGAGCGAGTCGATCGCCACGACGGGCGCCACCGGGCCGAACGTCTCCTCGGTGGCGACTCGGGCATCGGCCGGCACGTCGCTCAAAACCGTCGGCTCCCAGTACAGCGACGTGGGATAGCCGGAGGCGCGCGAGCCGCCCACCACCACGCTGGCGCCACGCTCGATGGCGTCCCCTACGTGCTCGTCCATCTTGCTCGCGACCGGCTCGTTGTTGAGCGGTCCCATCGTCGTGGCGTCGTCGTAGGGATCGCCGAGCAGGATCCGCTCGGTCACGCGACGGGCGAGCAGGTCGACGAACTCGTCACGCACGTCGCGGTGAACGAGCAGGCGCTCCCCCGCGGTGCAGCTCTGGCCGGCGCACAGGTAGCAGGCAGTCAGTGTGGCCTGCACCGCCGCCTCCAGGTCCGCGTCCTCCAGCACCACCAAAGGCCCGTTGCCCCCCATCTCCAGCAAGGCCGCCTTCCCGGCCGACGCCTGCGCGACGAGCCGGCCGGTCGCGGTGGATCCGATGAACGCCACGCCGTTCACTTCCAGGTTGCGCGCGATCTCGTCGCCCACCACAGGGCCGGGCCCGGTCACGAGGTTGAACACGCCGGGCGGAAGGTCGGCCGCGACCACGCACTCGGCCAGGGCGACGGCGCACACCGACGTGGACGGGGCCGGCGTCCACACGATCGTGTTGCCGCAGGCCATGGCCGGCGCGATCAGCTCGGCCGGCATTGTGTAGGGCCAGTTCCACGGACTGATGACGCCGACCACACCGCGCGGGCGGCGCGTCAGCAGCACTCGCTTGCCGGGGGAGAAGGAGTTCGGCAACTCGCCCCCGAGCCGCTTGGCGTCCTCCGCCGCCATACGCCAGTACTCGACCAGCTCGTCGACCTCGTCGTAGGCCTCGGCCCGCAGGGGCTTGCCCTGATCGAGCGTGAGCGTGCGGGCCAGGTCCCCGCGCCGGGATTCGATCACCTCGGCGACCGCGTGCATCTTGGCGGCGCGCTCGAAGGCGGTCAGCCCAGCCCAGGCCTCGGCCGCGTCGCGCGCCGCCGCGATCGCCCGCCGCGCATCCTCGCGGTCGCCCTGGGGAACCGTGGCGATCCGCTCCCCGGTCGCGGGGCTGGTCGCCTCGAAGGTCTCGCCGCTGAGGCTGGAGCGCCATTCTCCGGCCACGAACATCTGCCTGGCGGTGCCTGTGGTCATCCGGACTGCCCCCTCGTTGACACAGTTAGACAACTGATATATAACAGGCCGATCAGCCCCGGGTCAACGCACCTGGGGGATAGGGCAAGACGACTCCGCCGTGGGCCCGGGCCGCGTTCGACGAGGGGCCGTCGCAACCTGGGGAGGTTCATAGATGGCAACCGTAGAGGCGACCGACAGCCGTGAGCTGGCGGGCTTCGGCTACAAGCAGGAGCTCGACCGGTCGTTGGGTTTCTTCTCGTCGTTCGCCGCCGGCTTCAGCTACATCTCGATCCTCACAGGGGTCTTCGAGCTGTTCGGTTTCGGCTTCGCCAACGCCGGGCCAGCCGTCTGGTGGTCGTGGCTCGTCGTGTTCGCCGGGCAGATGTCGGTTGCCCTGTGCTTCGCCGAGATGGCGGGGCAGTTCCCCTTGGCCGGCTCGGTTTACCAGTGGTCCAAGCGGATCGGCACCGACTTCGTGTCGTGGATGACGGGCTGGATCCTGATCATCGGTTCGATCGTCACCGTCGCCGCGGTGGCGGTTGCCTGGCAGGTCGTTCTACCCCAGGTGTCAGTGCACCTCCAGTTCATCGGGTCGACGGCGGCCATCCGGGCTGCCAGCGCCGGCACGTACAGCACGCCCAACGGGGCCAAGAACGCCCTGATTCTCGGTGCGATCCTGGTCATCTTCGCGACGATCGTCTGCATGCTCGGCGTCAAGACGATGGCGCGGATCAACAACTTCGGAGTGCTCGCGGAGCTGATCGGATCCTCGATCCTCGTGATCCTGCTGATCTTCCATTTCCATCGCGGTCCAGGCGTGGTCGGCCACACGCTCGGGACCGGCGCCGGGCACTCGTGGGGTTACTTCGGAGCCTTCCTGATCGGCGGGATCATGAGCGCGTACGTGATGTACGGGTTCGACACGGCCGGGACGCTCGCCGAGGAGACCAACGACCCGCGCCGCAACGCGCCCCCGGCGATCATCCGCGCCCTGATCGCCGCGGCGATCATCGGTGCGCTGCTGATCCTGTTCGCGCTGATGTCGGTCAAGAACATCCACGACAAGAACATCGGACTGCTTGGCCTGCCCTACATCATCAAGCAGGCCCTGGGCAACACCACCGGCAACGTGTTCCTGATCGACTCGGCGATCGCCATTACCGTGTGCACGCTGGCGGTGTGTACCGCCTGTATCCGGATGCTGTTCTCGATGGCCCGCGACGGCCGGCTGCCCTTCGGCCCCCACATTGCACGCGTGTCGGGACGGGCCAAGGTCCCGATCGTGCCCGCTCTGTTCGTGGGGGTGATGTCGCTCATCCTGCTGGCGGTGAACATCGCCAACCAGTCAGCCTTCCTGACCCTCACCTCGGTCGCGATCATCATGTTCTACCTCCCCTACCTGGGCGTGACCGGGTCGATGCTGCAGAAGCGGCTGCGTGGCGAATGGCCGCGGCCCGAGCACGGGCCCTACTTCAACCTGGGCCGCTGGGGGCTGCCGGTCAACCTGTTCGCGGTTGTCTATGGAACCTTGATCGCGTTCGAGATCGCCTGGCCCCGAGCCGCCGTGTACGGGACCAAGTGGTACTTCAAGTTCGGCGCCTATGAGTTCATCGGCGCCTCGATCATCGTCGGCTGCCTCTACTACTTCCTGGTTCAGACGCGCAAGACGCCCGAGGTCCTGGCGGAGCACCGCGCCGAGATCCCGTCGCTGGTCGAGCCGGCGATCATGGGCGAGATGGCGCCGTGAACGACGCCGGCGAATTCGACTATGTGATCGCCGGGGGAGGAACCGCGGGCTGCGTCGTGGCGGCGCGGCTGTCGGAGGATCCGAGCGTGACCGTCTGTCTGCTGGAGGCCGGACCCTCCGACGTCGACGACCCGCACGTTCTGCGCCTGGAGGACTGGATGTTCCTACTCGACTCCGGTTATGACTGGGACTACCTCGTCGAGCCGCAGGAGAAGGGCAACAGCTTCCTGCGCCACGCGCGGGCCAAGGTGCTCGGCGGCTGCTCCTCGCACAACTCGTGCATCGCCTTCTGGACGCCGAAGGAGGACCTCGACGAGTGGGCGGCGTCGGGCTGCGAGGGTTGGAGTTCGGCCGAGTGCTGGCCGCTGATCGCCGGCCTGGAGACCAACGACGGACCGGGCGAGCACCACGGCCGCCGCGGCCCGGTCAACATCCGCACCGTGCCCCCCGAGGATCCGTGCGGCGTGGCGGTGCTGGAGGCGGCGGCACAGGCCGGCCTGCCCACCAGTCGCTTCAACGAGGGCCAAACCGTGACCAACGGGGCCGGCTGGTTCCAGATCAATTCATCCGCCGACAACACGCGCATGTCGTCGTCGCACGCCTACCTGCACCCGATTCTCGGCACCCGCAGGAACCTGGAGATCCGCACGCGCTGCTGGGTCAAGCGAATCGCGATCGAGAACGGGCACGCAGCTGCGGTCGAGTACCTGACGCCGGACCTCCTGACTCTGGAGTCGGTCAAGGCGCGGCGCGAGGTGATCCTCAGCGCCGGCGCGATCGACACGCCGAAGCTGCTCATGCTTTCGGGCGTCGGTCCCGGGGACCATCTGCAGGAGTTCGGGATCGAGACGCTGGTCGACTCGCCTGGGGTGGGCTCGAACCTCGACGACCACGTCGAGGGCATCGTCCAGTGGGACGCCCGCCGGCCGATGGTCAAGAAGTCCACCCAGTGGTGGGAGATCGGGCTGTTCGCCACCTCTGAGCCCGGGCTCGACCGTCCCGACCTGATGATGCACTACGGGTCGGTGCCGTTCGACATGAACACCGCGCGCTGGGGTTACCCGACGACCGAGAATGGCTTCTGCCTAACCCCGAACGTCTGTCGCGGTCGCTCGCGCGGCACGGTCCGGCTGCGCTCACGCGATTACCGGGACCGAGCACGTGTCGACCCCCGCTACTTCACGGACCCAGAGGGTCATGACGAACGGGTCATGGCCTTCGGGATCCGCCTCGCGCGGAAGATCGTCTCCCAGACCGCGATGGCCGACTGGGCCGGCGAAGAACTCGCTCCTGGACCGGATGCGCAGACCGACGACGAGCTGATCGACTACATGCACAAGACGCACAACACCGTCTACCACCCCGCGTGCACCGCGCACATGGGTCCCGACTCGGATCCGCTGGCAGTCGTCGACGCGCGACTGCGCGTGCGCGGCGTGCAGGGCCTGCGCGTTGCCGACGGCTCGATCCTGCCGTTCCTGCCGGCGATCAACCCGTGCATTACGACGATGATGATCGGCGAGAAGTGCGCCGACATGGTCCAGGAGGACGCGCTGGTCGCTGAGCGCTTGGCCGTGCTTTGAGTGAGCCCCCCGGCGCGCCACCTGAGGTAACACGGTTCCTGCGGGAGTATCCGCCGTTCAACGCGGTTGACCCGGCTGAGGTCGCTCGGATCGCGGCGAACGCCGAAGTCGAGTTTCACCGGGCGGGAACGACGATCTTCTCCGAAGGAGACGAGCCCGTAACGCACCTGCGCGTGATCCGGCGCGGCGCCGTCGAGATCGTCCACCACGGGCGCGTGCTCGACCTCCTCGGAGAGGGTGAGATGTTCGGGCACGCCTCGATGCTGTCCGGCCTGCCGACCGGATTCGAGGCTCGGGCTGTGGAGGACACGCTGTGCTACCGGATCGAGGCCGATGCGGCGCGCCAGCTGTTCGCCGCCCCGGCCGGCCTGCGGTTCGTGGCCCGGTCGCTGCTCGACTGGCCCGACGAGGCCGCCGCCGGAATCGGCTCCCTTCCGGGCGACCCGGCTACCGTCGGCGAGCTGACCGCCGATCCGGCCGAGCAGCCGGTCGGCACGCTGATCCGTGGCGATCCGGTCATCTGCCGACCGGAAACCACGATTCGCGAGGCCGCGCAGCGGATGACCACCGCGGGGGCGACCTCGGTGGTGGTCCAGCTGGCCGACGGCTCGGTCGGGATCCTCACCGACCGCGACCTGCGGGAGCGCGTCCTCGCCGACGGCCTGGGCGGGGACGCGCGCGTGTTCGAAGCGATGTCGGCGCCGGCCTACACGTGTCGTCCGGACACCCTGGGCGGCGACGTCCTGCTCGAAATGCTGGACCGCGGGTTTCGCCACTTACCGGTGGTGTCAGCCGGTGGCGACATCGTGGGCGTCGTCGAGGACCGTGACCTCGTCGCGGTCCATGCTCGCTCCTTCTTCTACCTTCGGCGGCGGATCACCCGCGCCGAGACCGTGGAGGATCTCGTCGAGGCGGCTCGAGACCTGGGCCCGATGGTCATCGCGATGGCTGACACGCGCATCGCCACGGCCAGCATCCTCGCCGTGCGCACGGTCGTCGTCGACGCCCTGACCCGGCGGCTGCTGGAGATCGCGGTGCAAGAGCACGGCAAGCCGGCGACGGCGTTCGCGTGGCTGGCGCTGGGCAGTCAGGCTCGGCGGGAAGCGGGCCCAAGTGCTGACGTCGACAGCGCGATCGTCTGGTTCGGCAGCGAGGACGAGGACACCATCCGTCCCGCGCTGGTCGGACTGGGGCAGGAGGTCGTCGCCGGCCTCGGGCGCTGCGGCTTCCAGCCCGACGCCCACGGGGCTTCGGCATCCGACCCGCTGTTCGTCCGCTCGCTTCAGTCCTGGCAGCGGGCCGCTCGCAGCTGGATCCGCGATCCGGCCCAGGAGAAGGCGCTGATCCTGGCCTCCGTGCTCGTCGACAGCCGTCCGGTATGGGGCGTGCACACCGGCACGCCGGTGGCTGACACATTCCGGCTGGCGGTGGACAACCCGCCGCTGCTGCGCATGATGGCTCGGCTGGCGCTCTCCTACCGGCCCCCGACCGGCTTCTTCCGAGGTCTCGTCGTCGAGGACTCGGGCGAGAACCGCGGCCGGCTCGATCTAAAGCACGGCGGCGTGATCCCGATCGTCGACCTGGCGCGCTGGGCTGGCATGGCTGCCGGGGTGACCACCGCCTCGACGTTGGAGCGACTGCGGGCGGCGGCGGCCGCGGGGACGTTGCCGGAGGCAGATGCCCGGTCACTGGAGGATGCCTTCGAGCTGATCTGCGGCCTGCGGCTGCGCCACCAGGTCGATCAGCTGCGCAGCGGGCAGACCCCGGACGATTTCGTCGATCCAGCTCGGCTGAGCCCGCTGATGCGCACCCAGCTGAAAGAGGCGTTTCGGTCCGTGCGCTCGATCCAGAAGAACCTCGCCGCCCAGCTGAACGTGGGGATCAGGTAATGCCCAGGGCGCTGCTGCGATCCCGTCCCGCGGCATCGGACGCCGGCGCCGCCGAGTATGCGAGCGCGGCGGTTCCGCGCCGCTCGGTGCCCTGGCGGGCGGCGTCCTGGGTGGCGCTGGACTTCGAGCTGACCGGCCTGGACCCACGCCGGGACGAGATCATCTCGTTCGGGGCGATCCCGATCGACAGCGGCCGGGTTCAGCTGGGCGCGGCCGTCTCGGCGCTCGTCCGTCCAACCCACGAGATTGGAGAGGCGTCGATCAGGGTGCATGGCATCCGGGCCGCTGACCTCGCCCGGGCGCCCTCGCTGAGGGAGAGCATCGGCGTGCTGTTGGGAGCAATCGCGGGGCGAGCCGTCGTTGCCCACTCCGCCCACGTCGAGCGCGCCTTTCTCAAGCGTGCCCTCAGAGAGCATGGCCTGCGCATGCGCGGCCAGCTCGTCGATACCGAGCTCCTCGGCCGGTTATGGCTGCACCAGCGGGACGGGCGGTGGCGGGGGCGCCTGTCGCTATCGGAGCTTGCCGGCGAGCTCGGTCTGCCGGCGGAGCGGCCCCACGACGCCCTCGCGGACGCCCTCACCACGGCTCAAGTGTTCATCGCGCTGGCCACATACCTCGATGGCGACCGCCCGGAGACGGTCGGCAGCCTCAGCCGCGGGCGGCTGCGCCTCGATGCCTTGCGGGTGTTCCATGCCGGATAAGGTGGGTTGGGATGACCGGTGACTGGCGACGATGGAGGCCGGCGATCTGGCTGGCCATGCTCGGCGTCGCCGTGGCGCTGTTGATCACTCCGGCTTACATCGGCGCGGTATTCGTCGGCGCTGCTATCGGGGCGGCGCTTCGGATCCGGCAGCGAGACCGGCGGGCCTTGGGTCGATCACGCGCACCTCGACGCCGTCGAGGCGGCTGAGGCGGGCGGCTGCGGGGTGGCCCCGCGAGCGCAGGAATCGGCGGCGCGCGGGCAGCAGGATCAGGTCGAAGCCTCCGGCCTGGCACCAGGATTCAAGCGGCGGGTCCATGCCGCTGGCGAGCAGATCGAAGGTGGCGTCGGCGCCTGCCGCTCCGAGCCGCATCCGAGCCTGCTCGAGGTCGCGGGCTACCGCGCCGACGACCGCGTCTCGGTAATCGATCGGGGAGACACCACAGCGGTCACCTCCGGTTCCAGCCGGCACCAGGCTCACGACCGTGACCTCGGCGCCCTCGTCCTCGGCCAGCAAACGAGCCGCGTCGATCGTCGCCAGCCCGGCAGAGCCGGGCTCAAACAGCACCAGCACAGACCTCAAGATGGGTACACTGTGATCGGCGATTGATATATGAGTCCTCGACGGGATACCGCGATGCGGGCATGACGTCGTCGGTGAAAGCGCGCAACGGCGCCGGCGGCGAGCCGCGCAAGCCGATGCCGAGCAGCCTGGAGATCGCTCAGGCGGCTGAGCTGAGGCCGATCGACGAGATCGCCGATGCGCTCGGCCTGCGGCCCGATGAAGTGGAGCCGTACGGTCGCTACAAGGCGAAGATCAGCCTCGACGCGCTGGAGCGCCTCAGCGCGGTCCCCCAGGGCAAGCTGATCTGCGTCGCCGGGATGACGCCGACACGGGCGGGCGAGGGTAAGACGACAACCGCTGTATCGCTGACCGAAGGGCTGGGCGCGATCGGCCGCCGTCCGGTGCTGTGTCTGCGCGAGCCCTCACTGGGTCCGGTGTTCGGGATCAAAGGCGGCGCCGCCGGCGGCGGCTATGCCCAGGTCGTCCCGATGGAGGACCTGAACCTCCACTTCACCGGGGACATCCACGCCATCGGGGCGGCCAACAACCTGCTGGCCGCGATGCTCGACGCCTCGATCCTGCACGGCAACGCGCACAAGATCGACGCTCTGCGCATCACCTGGCGCCGGGCCGTCGACATCAACGACCGCGCGCTGCGGGACGTTGCGATCGGCCTGGGCGGCCGCGCCAACGGATACCCGCGTGAGACCGGGTTCGACATCACCGCGGCCTCCGAGGTGATGGCGATCGTCGCTGTCTCCCGTGACCTGGCCGACCTGCGCCGCCGCCTGGGCGCCATCACGGTCGGCTACAGCTACGACGGAGCGGGACCGGTGACGGCCGAGGACCTGAGGGCGGCCGGCGCGATGGCCGTCCTGCTCAAGGACGCGATCAAGCCGAACCTGATCCAGACGCTCGAGGGCCAGCCCT
>Ga0335074_10002471_pt1 | contig 25147 bp, 24 predicted proteins | sample Lox_Sample_23_FD_206715 | JGI IMG/M metagenome (GOLD analysis project Ga0335074, IMG submission 206715) | Soil microbial communities from Loxahatchee National Wildlife Refuge, Florida, United States - Lox_Sample_2.3 | ecosystem: Environmental > Terrestrial > Soil > Wetlands | place: USA... | reverse complement strand
CCGGTACGAAGGGAGCTGAGCGCGTCGAGCCGCTGGATCTTCCCTGACAGGGCTGAAAAATGTCGCAATCCGGTGAGGGGATACGCGCGAAAGTTGCGCTGGTGACGTCTTTTTATTCATGACCGAAACGCGAAATTTGCTGAGCATGCTTGAGCCGGCGCTGGCCGAAGCTGCCTTGTTCACTGAACGTTCTCTGGATGCGTTACTGCCACCTCCAACGGGCCCGGAAGCGCGCTTGCTGGAAGCCATGCGCTATGCAGCTCTTGGCGGCGGCAAAAGACTGCGTGGGTTTCTCGTTCAGCAAAGCGGCCGGTTATTCGCCGTAGACCGACGGGCGCTCGAGCGGGTCGCAGCCGCGGTCGAATGCGTTCATGCCTATTCCTTGGTCCATGACGACCTGCCGGCGATGGACGACGACGATCTCAGGCGCGGCAAACCGACCGTTCACAAGGCCTTCGACGAGGCAACAGCCATTCTGGCCGGCGATGCACTCCTGACGCTGGCCTTTGGTCTTGTCAGTGCTCCCGACGCGCACAGCGATCCCTTCGTCCGCTGCGAACTCGTGTCCCGGCTTGCCAATGCGGCGGGGCATGCAGGAATGGTGGGCGGCCAGATGATGGACATCTCGTTCGAGCACGCCTCTCCGGGTCTGCCCGAAATAACCCGGCTTCAGCGCATGAAGACGGCCGCGTTGATCATGTTCAGCTGCGAGGCCGGACCCATACTCGGCCGTGCATCCGCGGCTGCGCGCAATGCGTTATCGGCTTACGGCCAGGATCTCGGTCTTGCCTTCCAGATAGCTGACGATCTTCTGGATGCCGAGGGCGACCCGGCCAAAATGGGGAAGGCCGCGGGGAAAGATGCCAGCCGCGGCAAGCCCACAGTGGTCTCCATTCTGGGGACAGAAAGGGCGCGCGCTCAGGCGGAAGCATTGGCGGCACAGGCCGCCGGTCACCTTGATTTGTTTGATGAAAGGGCCGACCTTCTGCGAGCGGCGGCTGAGTTCGCCATCTCGCGGCGGGCGTAATCGGGAGAACGAAATGAGTTTGCCAGCGACGACTCAGCCGATAAAGACGCCGCTCCTCGACCGGGTGCGCGAACCGCACGATCTGCGGCACTTCTCGCGCACGCAGCTCAAGCAACTGGCCGACGAGCTGCGGCAGGAGACGATCGCGGCGGTTTCCGTTACCGGAGGTCATTTGGGTGCCGGTCTCGGCGTTGTCGAGCTGACGATCGCGCTTCACCACGTCTTCGATACGCCGAACGACAGGCTGGTATGGGACGTCGGGCATCAGGCTTATCCACATAAAATTATTACCGGACGGCGGGACCGCATCAGGACGCTGCGTCAGGGCGGGGGCTTGTCCGGGTTCACCAAGCGCACGGAAAGCGTCTACGACCCCTTCGGCGCCGCCCATTCCTCCACCTCCATTTCGGCGGGGCTGGGCTTTGCGGTTGCGCGCGACCAGAAGAAGCAAAAGCACAACGTCATCTGCGTGATCGGCGACGGGGCGATGAGCGCCGGCATGGCCTATGAGGCGATGAACAATGCCGGTGCCCTCAACGCACGCCTGATCGTGGTGCTGAACGACAACGACATGTCGATTGCGCCGCCGGTCGGTGCGATGAGCGCCTATCTCGCGAAACTCATTTCAAGCCGTCCCTATCGCGGTCTGCGCCGTGCCGGCAAACAACTTGCGCAATTGCTGCCCAAGCCCATGGAAGAAACCGCGCGGCGGGCGGAGGAATATGCGCGCGGCATTGCCATGGGCGGCACCTTGTTCGAAGAACTTGGCTTCTACTATGTAGGTCCCATCGACGGACACAATCTCGATCACCTTCTTCCGGTTCTCGAGAATGTCCGCGATGCACAGAACGGACCCATACTTGTTCATGTCGTAACCCAGAAGGGCAAGGGCTACGCGCCCGCCGAAGCGTCGGCGGACAAATATCACGGCGTCGTCAAGTTCAATGTGCTCACCGGCGAACAGAGCAAATCCGCCGCGAAGGCGCCGAGCTACACCAAGGTCTATGCCGAAGCGCTGATCGCGGAAGCGGAAAAGGACGAGCGGATCATCGCCATCACGGCGGCAATGCCGTCCGGTACCGGCCTCGACCTGTTTGCAAAGCGGTTTCCAAATCGCTGCTTCGATGTGGGAATTGCCGAACAACACGCAGTGACTTTCGCGGCCGGACTTGCGGCCGAAGGAATGAAGCCGTTTGCCACGATTTATTCGACCTTCCTGCAGCGCGCCTATGATCAGGTGGTCCACGATGTCGCGATTCAATCGCTACCTGTCCGCTTTGCGATGGATCGGGCAGGGTTGGTAGGAGCCGACGGTCCCACGCATGCGGGCTCGTTCGATGTAACCTATCTCGCCACGCTGCCGGGATTCGTTGTCATGGCCGCCGCCGACGAAGTCGAACTCATGAATATGGTCGCGACGGCGGCGCAGATCGACGATCGTCCGTCTGCTCTGCGTTACCCGCGCGGAGAAGGATTGGGCCTTGAGCGTCCGAAGACGGGAACGCCGCTTGAAATCGGCAAGGGCCGTGTCGTTCGCGAGGGGACAACGATCGCACTTCTCAGCCTGGGCACCCGCCTGACCGAATGTCTTGCCGCCGCCGAGCGTTTGTCCGCCTACGGACTATCTGCGACAGTTGCGGATGCCCGCTTCGCCAAGCCGCTCGATCACGACCTGATCCGCAGGCTCGCGCGCGAGCACGAAGTGATGATCACGATCGAGGAAGGCTCGGTGGGCGGTTTCGGAGCTCACGTGATGCAGTTCCTCGCTTGGGAGGGATTGCTGGAGTCGGGTTTGAAATTCCGGCCCATGATCCTGCCCGACCGCTTCATCGACCAGGATTCGCCCGAGCGCATGTACGAAGCCGCGGGCCTCGATGCCAAATCCATCGTGACGACTGCGCTCGGCGCGCTTGGCAGGCCCGGTATCGCCGTCGCCGGCGAGCGTGCGTGAGGGCAAGCGCGCGGATCTGTTTCTCGTAGAGCACGGCTTCGCCGCGTCGCGCGCCGTGGCCCGTCGGGCAATTGACGCGGGCCGGGTGCGCATCGGCGGGCTGCAGATTGCGAAAGCTTCGCAGCTTGTGCCGGAAGGCGCCGAAGTTACTTATTCGGCGGCATACAACTATGTTTCGCGCGGAGCTATCAAACTTGCGGCCGCTCTGGACGAATTTCGGTTGTCGCCGGCAGGCGATATCTGTCTCGACATAGGCGCGTCTACAGGCGGCTTTACCCAGTTGCTGCTGGAGCGCGGCGCCCGGCGGGTTTATGCGGTCGACGTGGGGCACGGACAATTGCATGCCTCTTTGCACGGCGATCCGCGGATCAAAGCGATTGAGGGTTGTAATGCGCGCGATCTGACGGCGGAGCGCATCGGCGACCGGGTAGACTCGATCGTCGCAGACGTTAGTTTCATCAGCTTGAAACTCGCGCTTCCGCCCGCTCTGGAACTCGCGCGCGATGGTGCCTGGCTGGTTGCGCTGGTGAAACCCCAGTTCGAAGTCGGTCGCGCGAATATCGGCAAAGGCGGAATCGTCCGCGATTCAGGCGCACGCGAAGCTGCGTTGCGCGGAATCGCCGACTGGCTGCCCACAGTCGGATGGAGCGTGTCGGGTACGATGGAGAGCCCGATCGCAGGCGGCTCGGGAAATCGGGAATACCTCCTTGCCGCGCGGAAAACATGAGACGCCTCTGCGCGCATTTCGGCACATGCGGCGGCTGCAGCTTTCAGGACCTGCCGCGGGATGCGTATTCGCGGAAGAAGCGCGAATTGGTCGTTCACGCGCTTGCGCAGCAAGGCTTTGAAGACGTCCGCGTGGACGTACCAGCCGAAGTATCGCCGCGCACACGCCGCCGCGCCGCAATCGCATTCGCGATGCGAGGCGAGACGGCGGAAACGGGGTTCCGGGCAGCACGATCGCACGCCATCGTCGACCTTGAGGAATGTCTCGTTCTGTCGCCTCAGCTTGTATCGGCGATCCATTCCTTTCGCGAATTGTTGCCGTTATTTCTGCGGCCGGGAGAACAGGGTGAATTGCGGTTGACCGAATGCGACAATGGAATCGACATGTCGCTCGATTTGCCCAGCAAGTCCGGGCCGCGTTTTTCGGAAACCTTTGCGGACTGGGCACAGCGCAAGAACATCACGCGGATAGTCGGCAATGACGAAATCATTGTTCAGTTCACAGAACCCGTACTACGCCTCGCGGGAATCGAAGTCGCCATCCCTCCGAACGCGTTTCTTCAGCCCACGCGCGAAGGCGAACTTGTTCTTCAGGAGGTGGTATGCTCGGGACTGAAGGGCGCCAGGCGAATCGTCGATCTGTTCGCGGGCTGCGGCACGTTCAGTCTCGCCGCGGCCCGGCATGCGAGCGTACACGCAATTGATTTCGACAGGCCCGCGCTGTCCGCTCTGCAGAATGCTGCGCGCGGGGCGCAGAAGCTGAAACCGGTCACAACCGAAACTCGAAATCTTTTCAGCCGGCCGCTGCGGCCGGCCGAACTCGCGCAATTCGACGTGGCCGTTCTCGATCCGCCGCGGGCCGGAGCGAGCGCGCAGGCTGCGATGCTCGCGAAGAGCCCGCTGCGAAAGCTTGCCTATGTCTCCTGCAATCCCGATTCCTTCGCACGCGACGCTCGAATCCTCTCCGACGGCGGATTCCACATCGAGTGGGTCAAGCCGGTGGACCAGTTCCTCTGGTCATCCCATATTGAACTGGTGGCGCTTCTGGAGCGGCATCAGGCGTGATCAGCAGGGCGGAGAGACTGGCATATGCCGGCACGCAGGCGGCGCGCGTGGTGTTTTATGGCGCGCATTACCTCGCCGCGCGCGTCATCAGCCGCGATGCCTTCGCGGCAATCGATGTCACACAGCACGAATTTCCTTCGCTGCAGGACACGCTGACCGCCATGCGCGTGCTGTTCGCGAGAGACCTCGCCAATGCCGAAGCGGGGCTTTATCCGCTGCCGCTCGACGTCCTGCGCGAGATGCAGCGCGCGCGTACGAGCCTGCGTTATCTTGCGGACATACCGCGCGTCGCGGCACGGCGCCGGCGCCGCGGCCACAATGACGTGGCCGCGCAGGGCAGCGGGTTGCCGCGCTATTACCGGCAGAATTTCCACTTCCAGACCGGCGGTTATCTGAGCGAGGAGTCGGCGCAACTATACGACTTCCAGGTGGAATCGTTGTTCGCGGGCACGGCGGACGCCATGCGGCGGCGCGGCTATGTGCCGCTCGCCAGGTTTCTCGCATCGCGCGATCCGGCACGCACGATGCTGCTCGATGTCGGCGCCGGTACCGGCCGGTTCCTCTCTTTCGTCAAAAGCGTTCAACCGCAGCTGAAAGTAACAGCTCTCGATCTGTCGGAGCCTTATCTCGACCGGGCGCGTCACGCGCTTTCGGCATATCGTGGTGCGCGGTTCGTCAATGCACCGGCGGAACACATGCCGCTGAAGGACGCCAGTGTCGATGCGGCGGTCAGCATCTATCTGTTTCACGAATTGCCGCCGCGCGTCAGAACGGCTGTCGCGCGCGAAATCGCGCGGGTCCTCAAACCCGGCGGGCTGTTCGTGCTTGCCGATACGATCCAGTATGGCGATGTCCCGCATTGCGACGGGCTCATCGCCACCTTCCCCGATCTTCTCCACGAGCCCTATTACGAAAGTTTCGCGCGCAGCGATCTTCCCGCACTGTTTGGAGCCGCGGGATTGACGCCGACCGGTATGGACATTGCATATCTGACGAAGATTTCGGTATTCGAAAAGAAAAGACAACCGCGTTCGAGGAAAGCAAAAAATGAATGACAGATGCGTATCTCCGGCTGTTTGCGGAGAAAAGTTGCCGGCCTTCCTCGCGGCATTGGCTGTTGTGCTGGCATGCAGCAGTGCGGAAGCCTCCAGCCCGTTCGCAAGATGGGCCGCCGTCGTCGTGTCGGGCGACTGGCATGCGCATGACGGAAGCCCCAGCGAAATCTTCGACAATGCGCGGCGCGATGTAACGCGCGATCTCGAAACGCTCGGGTTTGCCCGCAACAACATCGAGGATTTTTCCGCAAGGCCCGGCACCTGGCCGCCCGAGACAGCGCCTGCGATCCGCGACGCGCTGTCCAATATTTCTTACCGCGCCAGGGGCGGGTGCCTTGTGTATTTCTCTTCCCACGGCTCGCCGGATGGAATCGTGCTCGGCAATTCGCTTCTCGAGCCCTACACGCTGGCGCGAATACTGAATTCGAGCTGCGGCGATCGCCCGACCGTAGTCGTTCTTTCGGCGTGTTTCTCCGGCGTGTTCGTGCCCACGCTCAGGGCGCACAACCGCATGATCATCACGGCGGCACGGCGCGACCGCGCCTCGTTCGGCTGCGGCCAGACCGACCGCTATCCCTATTTCGATCAATGCGTGCTGTCCGTATGGCCCTATGCCGACAGTTTCGCAGCGCTCGGACGGGCGGCGCAGATCTGTGTCGCGGCGCGCGAAAAGCGCGAACATGTCGGCCCGCCATCCCAGCCCCAACTCTGGATTGGCGCCGACGCGGCCTATGACATTCCGAAGTGGCGGTGAAAGACATTCAGCAGCAGAATCCGCCAATCTGCGCGCGGTGCCGCAGCGCGTGATCGGCAAGCACGCATGCCGTCATGGCTTCGCCGACGGGCACGGCGCGGATGCCGACGCAGGGGTCGTGACGGCCTTTTGTTATAATTTCTGTTTCCTTGCCGGCGACGTCGATGGTGCGCATCGGCTTCAGGATGGAAGACGTCGGTTTCACTGCGAAACGCGCGACAATGGGCTGCCCGGTCGAAATGCCGCCCAGGATTCCGCCGGCGTGGTTTGACAGGAATTGTGGCGAGCCGTCGGGCGCATGACGTATTTCATCCGAATTTTCTTCGCCGGCGAGAGCGGCCGCGGCGAAACCATCGCCAATTTCGACGCCCTTGACCGCGTTGATTCCCATAAGCGCCGCGGCGATCTCGGCGTCGAGTTTTCCGTAGACGGGCGCACCCAGTCCGGCCGGAATGCCATCCGCGACAATCTCCACCACCGCGCCGCAGGACGAGCCTTCCTTGCGCAACGCTTCAAGGTAATTAGCCCAGGTTTCGACGGCGCCCGCATCGGGACAGAAGAACGGATTTCGCGCGGGCTCCTCCCAGTCCCAGCGTTCACGCGCAATGTGCTGCGTGCCCATCTGGACAAGCGCGCCTCTTACGCGCACGTCGCCAAACAGCGTGCTCAATACTTTGCGCGCAATCGCGCCTGCCGCAACACGCGACGCGGTTTCGCGCGCGGATTGCCGGCCGCCGCCGCGATAATCGCGTACGCCATATTTGGCCCAGTAGGTATAATCCGCGTGGCCGGGGCGGAATTTGTCGCGGATGTCGGAGTAATCCTTGCCCCGGGCGTCGACATTCCCGATCAGCAGCGCAATCGGCGTTCCGGTCGTCACCTGCGCCGGCATCCGCTCGTCGCGGAACACGCCGGAGAGAATGCGGACCTGATCCGGTTCTTTCCGTTGACTGACATATTTCGATTGCCCGGGCCGCCTCCGGTCGAGATCGGCCTGGACGTCGGATTCTTCGAGACATATTCCCGGCGGGCATCCATCGACGACGCAGCCGAGCGCCGGACCGTGGCTCTCGCCGAAGGTCGTAACCCGGAACAGATGTCCGAAGCTGTTGTGACTCAAGCGGTGCGCTCGCGCGCGGCGACGGCGATGTCCGGCGCGTCTTCCGCCTTCATGCCGACAATGTGATAGCCGCAATCGACGTGAAGGACTTCGCCGGTCACCGCGCGGCCGAGATCAGACAGCAGGAACAGGGCGGTGCCGCCGACTTCTTCCGTCGTTACCGTGCGCCGCAACGGTGCGTTCAACTCATTCCATTTCAGGATGTAACGGAAATCGCCGATGCCGGAGGCGGCAAGGGTCTTGATAGGTCCTGCCGAAATCGCATTCACGCGGATCGACCGCTTGCCGAGATCCTCGGCCATGTAACGCACGCTTGCCTCGAGCGCCGCCTTGGCCACGCCCATGACATTATAATGCGGCATGACTTTCTCGGCGCCGTAATAGGTAAGCGTGACGAGACTGCCGCCATTCGTCATCAGCTTCTCGGCGCGTTGCGCCACCGCCGTGAAGGAATAACAGGACACGTTCATCGTCGCCGCGAAATTCTCCGGCGTCGTGTCGACATAGCGGCCCTTGAGCTGTTCCTTGTCGGAGAAGGCGATCGCATGCACGACGAAATCGAGCGATTGCCAGCGGTGTTTCAGCTCGCCGAACGTGGCATCGAGCGAAGCCTGGTCTGTCACATCGCAATCCATGAGCGCGGCCGGCCGCAGCGGCTCCACGAGGGGCGCCACGCGCTTGCGGAACGTCTCGCCGAGATAGGTGAAAGCGAGTTCGGCGCCCTGCGCGTGCAGCGCCTGTGCGATCCCCCAGGCGATCGAGCGCTCATTGGCAACCCCCATGATCAGGCCCCGCTTGCCTTTCATGAGATTGCCTGCCGTCATTAGTATTTGCTCCTTGTATTCCTCCCCCGACGCAGCCGGACGAGGAAAGTATCCCCGCTAGGGCGGAAATGCGCAGAAAGCAAGTTATCCGAGTTTCGTCCGTGGATCGTAATCGGCATGCCAGTCGGTGACGAACTCTTTCAGCGCCGCATCCGGTTTCTCCGGTAGCGCGACGATGAGGCGGACATAGAGGTCGCCGGCGGCCTGGCTGCCATGTGCCGGAATTCCCTTGCCTTTCAACCGCAGCGACGTGCCGCTGTTCGAACCCGCGGGCACCGTCAGCGCAACCGGTCCCGTCAGCGTCGGAACCGTCACTTTTCCGCCGAGGACCGCTTCGCCCAGCGTGACCGGCAAATCCATCCTCAGATTGTTGCCATCCCTTGTCAGCCGGGGATGCGGCGCAACTGAAACCGTCAGGAGCACGTCTCCCGAAGGGCCGTTGTCCGAACCCGGGCCGCCCTGTCCCTTCAGTCGAACCTGCTGGCCGTCGCGCACGCCGACGGGAATGCGTACATCCACTTCCCGGCCATCGGGCAGCATGACCCGCCGTGTGCCGCCGCGCGCCGCTTCTTCAAACCCGACCGTCACGGCGATGGAAAAATCCTCGCCGCGGCGCGCCTGCCGCCTGCGCCGGCGTCCGCCGCCCCCACCAAAAAGCTCCGAGATAAGGTCCTCGGGCCGCATGCCGCCTTCGCCGGCTTCTCCCTCGCCCCAGGCAAAATGGAAGTCGCGCGCATTTCCGCCGCCATGAAATCCATGGGCGCCGGGGTCGAAGCCGCGCGGATTGCCATTGGCATCGATCTCGCCCTGGTCGAACTTGGCGCGCTTCTGCTTGTCGCCGACAATGTCGTAGGCCGCACTGATCTCCTGGAATCGCTTCTGCGCGGCGGCATCGCCACCCTTCGTGTCGGGATGATGCTTTTTCGCCAGCGACCGGAAGGCCTTCTTGATTTCGGCCTCGCTGGCTGTTTTCGAAACGCCCAGTACGTCATAGGGATCGCGCATGTTCGCTTTGCCCGCGGCTCCAACTTTTCTTCATAAAACGATTCCGCCGCCCGCGTCCCAACCGGCATATGGCGGCCGCACCTATATAGGTAGGGGCGGGCGGCCGCGGAAAGGCCGGAACTTCGCCTTTTCGCCGCAATTCGAAGGTGCTAAGCGGCGCCTCATGAGCGACATCGGCGGTTCTGTGGACGAAGGCGGGATCGCGCCGCAAGACGATCCGATCGCGCTCTTCGGCGCCTGGCTGGCCGAAGCCGGAAAATCCGAGCCCAACGAGCCGGAAGCCATGGCGCTCGCGACCGTGGACGAACGCGGCTGGCCGGATGTCCGCATGGTGCTGCTGAAATCCGCCGATCTGCAGGGCTTTGTGTTCTACACCAATCTCGAAAGCGCCAAGGGCCGTGCCCTTCGCGCCCATCCTCACGCGGCGCTCTGCTTTCACTGGAAGACGATTCGCCGGCAGGTCCGTGTGCGCGGGCCGGTGGCGCCGGTGAGCAATGCAGAGGCCGATGCCTATTTCGCCACGCGCGCCAAGGACAGCCAGATCGGCGCCTGGGCGTCCGCGCAGTCGCGGCCGATGGAGACCCGCTTCGCGTTCGAGCGAGAGATCGCGAAATACGCCGCGCGCTTCGCGCTGAGCAAAGTGCCGCGTCCGCCACACTGGTCCGGTTTCCGGCTGAGGCCGCTCGAAATCGAATTCTGGCGCGACCGTCCGTTCCGCCTTCATGACCGGCTCCTTTATAGACGCGAAGGCGCGGAAGCGCCGTGGCGCACGGAGCGGCTCTACCCATGACGAGCGCGGCCGTGACGATGCAAAGCGACAAATCACGGCTGATGCGGCATGCCGCGTTTGCCGCTGTAGGTGTTGCGGTTGTTTTGATTGTTCTCAAAGCCGCAGCTTATATCCTCACCGGCTCGGTCGCGATGATGTCATCACTTGCCGATTCCGCGCTCGATCTCTTCGCTTCAACTATCAACCTCTTCGCCATCAATCAGTCGCTCGTGCCGGCCGACAACGAACATCGTTTCGGGCACGGCAAGGCGGAGCCGCTGGCGGGGCTTGCGCAAGGCGCGTTCATCGCCGGCTCGGCGACGTTTCTCGTCGTCGAATCCGTCGGGCGCATCGTCGCGCCGCGGCCGCTGGAGCATGCGAGCATCGGGCTCGCGGTGATGGCCGTTTCGATCGCCGCCGTGACTGGCCTGGTGACGATCCAGCGAATCGCGATCCGGCACACGGGCTCGATCGCCATCCAGGCGGACCGGGTTCATTACCTCGGCGATCTTGCGACCAATCTCGGCGTGGTGCTTGGCATCGCGCTGGCGGCGCGCTTCCGCATTCTCATCGCCGACCCGCTGGTGGCATTGGGAGTTGCGGCCGTGCTGGCGGCGAGCGCCTGGAATATCGGCAGGCGAAGTTGCGACCAGCTCATGGACCGCGAACTGCCCGACCGCGACCGCGACCGCATCAAATCCATCGTGCTCGCCCATCCCGAAGTGAGAAATCTCCACGATCTCAGGACCCGCGCGGCGGGCATTTCCAAATTTGTCCAGCTGCATATCGAGATGGATCCGGCCATCAGCCTCGTTCATGCGCATGAAGTCAGCGATGCGGTGGAGACCGACATTCTCGCCGCCTATCCCGACACGCAGGTGATCATCCACCAGGACCCCGTCGGAGTCGAAAAGCCTCCCGCGCTGGCGCGTTCGTGAGGCGTCCATCCATATGCTTCATGTGAAACAACAGGCAGCCGGCGCGCAGCGTTTCTTTGTGCGCTTCGTGGTCTTCGTGTTTCAAAAAAACCTCCGCGGCTCCGTGACTCTGTGTGCCAAAAACTTGCCTAGGCACGCGCCAGCCCTGGCGCATTTAAGGTGGAAAAATTCCCTGAGCGAAGCCTACACTCCCGCCCATGACCCAGCCCCGGCCGCAGCAATTCCCGAACGAGGAGCGCCGCACGCTCATTCTCACCGGCGCCAGCCGCGGCATCGGCCATGCGACGGTGAAACGTTTCTCGAGCGCCGGCTGGCGCGTCATCACTTGTTCGCGCCACGCCTTCCCAGAGAACTGCCCCTGGGCCGCGGGGCCCGAGGATCACATCCAGGTCGATCTCTCCGACCCGCGCGACACCGGGCGCGCGGTGCAGGAGATGCGCACGCGGCTTCCCGACGGCCGGCTGCATGCGCTGGTCAACAACGCCGCGATCTCGCCCAAGGGCCCGCGCGGCGAACGGCTGGGCGTGCTCACGAGCGGAATGGATGTCTGGCGCCATGTCTTCGAGGTGAATTTCTTCGCCACCATCGCGCTTGCCTGTGGGCTCATCGAGGAACTGACCGCGGCCAAAGGCGCGATCGTGAACGTGACATCGATCGCCGGGAGCCGCGTGCATCCTTTCGCGGGCGCGGCTTACGCAACGACGAAAGCCGCGCTGGCGTCGCTCACCCGCGAAATGGCGGCCGATTTCGGCCCGCTTGGCGTGCGCGTCAACGCCATCGCGCCCGGTGAGATCGACACCGCGATCCTGTCGCCCGGCACCGAGAAAATCGTCGAAGCGATCCCCTTGCGCCGTCTCGGCCTGCCCGAGGAAGTCGCCAAGGCGATCTATTATCTGTGTACGGACCAATCCAGCTACGTCACCGGCGCCGAGCTGCACATCAATGGTGGCCAGCACGTGTGATGTGAACAACGGGTGTACGCCGGTTGTTACTTGAACGGGTCACGACACAGCACAACTTCAAAATATTCCCTGAGATTTTCCCTGAAGCAGGGAAAACCGTTCGCATTTTGGACACGAGCCCGGTTGGAACAGATTTCCTGTCTGTTTCGGCGCCGGAGCCGAGGCGTCGATATTGTCTTGTTCTGAAGTCATCGGTTCACTATATACCCGATACGGTTATAAGTAAAGCGTAAAGTCGCGAGTCTCCCGACAAGGAGAGTGTGCTGCTAAAACGCTCGATTGGCGCTTTCGAAAATGGCAGATTGGCGGAATGAAAAAAGCCAGTATTACCGAAGCGCGAAACAATTTAAGCGGTCTGATCGACGGGCTCAGGAACGGTTCGTCCGTCCTGATCACGGATCGTGGGCGGCCCGTCGCCCGTCTCGAGCCGGTCTACGCAGACGAGCACGACGAGAATTTGAAGCAGCTCATTCGTGATGGGCTGGTGCGGCCGCGACGAAAGCCGCTGTCGCCGGAATTTCTTAGGACCGACCCGCCGGCCGTCGCTGTTTCGGTGGTCGACATGTTGATTGCAGAGCGACGGGAAGGCCGGTGAAGTTCTGGGATGCGTCTGCCATCCTGCCGCTCCTCGTTGGCCAGGCTGCGACGGGACCTCTGAGAGCAATAGCGGCATCCGACACGAAGCTTGTCGTCTGGTGGGCCTCGGAAGTGGAGTGCGCCTCGGCATTGGCGCGCCTGGAGCGCGAAAACCTGCTCGCCGGCGCCGCCATCGACGCAGCTTACGGCCGCCTGCGCGAGCTTTCCGAAAATTGGGACGAGGTGGAGCCCAGCGAGGCCGTTCGCGAAACGGCCAGGCGGCTCCTGCGCGTTCATCCACTGCGTGCTGCCGATGCCCTACAGCTTGCCGCCGCATTCGTCGGTGCCGGTCAGCAGCCCGGCCGTCTGCAGTTCGTTACCCTGGACCAGCGCCTCGCCGAAGCGGCGCGCAAAGAGGGCTTCATTCTCGTCGACGTCGCGGCGTGATTGATTAGGAAGTCATGCCTGAAACACTCACCATCGGAAACATCAACATCGACACTCGCGTGCTGATGGCGCCGATGACGGGCGTTTCCGATCTGCCGTTCCGGCGCGCCGCGTCGGCGCTTGGTGCGCGCTATGTCGCGACCGAGATGGTCGCCTGCGAGAGCTTCGCGCGCGGGCGGCCCGATGTCGTGCGCCGCGCCGCCGTTGGCGACGGGCTGCCGCTGATGGTTGTCCAACTGGTGGGCCGCGAGCCGCATTGGATCGCGCAAGGCGCGCGGCTGGCCGAGGAGGCGGGCGCCCAGATCATCGATCTCAACATGGGCTGCCCCGCCAAGGAGGTCACCGGCGCGCAATGCGGCGCGGCGCTGATGCGCGATCCCGATCTTGCCGTCCGTCTGATCGATGCGGCCGTCGAAGCGGTTTCATGCGCCGTCACCGTGAAAATCCGTCTGGGCTGGGACGACGCGAGCCGCAACGCGCCCGAACTTGCGCACCGTGCCGAGCAGGCGGGCGCGAAGGCAATCACCGTTCACGGCCGCACGCGGCAGCAATTCTATCGCGGCATCGCCGACTGGGGCGCCGTGGCCGCGGTGAAGCGCGCGACGTCATTGCCGGTCATCGTCAACGGCGATGTAGCAAATCTGGACTCCGCGCGCGATGCCTTGAACCACTCCGGCGCCGATGCGGTCATGATCGGCCGCGGCGCCTATGGCCGTCCATGGATTGCCGCCGAACTCGATCGCGCCTTACAGACCGGCGCGGAAATCGAAGAACCCGGACCAACGAACCGCCTCGCCATCGCGCTCGACCATCTCGCCGATTGCCTCGGCTTCTACGGCGACGAACTCGGCCTCAGATCCTTCCGCAAACATCTCGGCTGGTACATCGAGAACGCACCGCTGCCGGTCAGCGCGGAAGCCCGGCGCGCCGCGAAATCGAGACTATGCCGATTAAATTCAGCGCGTGAAGTTGAAGTGGCACTGACTGAGTTGTGGGCGGAGTAATCTGACATACGAGCCACCCTCCATTTGAACGAGGGTCGAGAAATGCGCAGCATTTTGGGGGGCGATCACTACGCAGCACTGGTGATGGTGTCGAGTTGGCTGAACCCTCCCCGAAATTCTCCTTCTCGTTTCGCTCGAAAAATAATTTCGACACTCCCTCGAGGGGAAGGTGAGTGTGTCCCGCTGATTTGACGGCAGGTTGCACCCGGTTTTGAATGCCGGTGCGGGGGAGTTGAGGGGTGACGGGACGTGGTGGCGAATGTCCTGCGCGAACTGCAGCGGCGCAATGTCATCCGCGCGGCCATCCTCTATGTGGGCGGCGTATGGCTGCTGGCGCAGGTCATCGTCACGCTGGGACCCGTCGTCGGAGCACCGGACTGGCTGGCGCGCGGGTTCCTGATTGCCGCAGCCATCGGCTTTCCGTTCTGGATCGCGTTTGCCTGGTTCTATGAATTCACCCCGGAAGGCATCAGGCGCGAGAGCGAGGTCGACTCTGACAGATCGATCCTCAAGGCCACCGGCCGCCGGCTCGATTTCCTGATCATCGGCGTACTGACTGTCGCAGTCGTGCTTCTTCTGACCGATCGTTTCCTGCGGCGCGAAACACAGAGCGCGCCTGCGCCTGCCGTCGCGGAGAAATCCGTTGCCGTGCTGCCGCTGGTGAACGAGAGCGGCGATGCCAACGCGCTCTATTTTTCCGACGGTCTGTCGGAAGCCTTCATCGATGCGCTGTCGCAATTCCCCGGGCTCAAGGTCATCGCGCGGGCCTCGTCCTTCCAGTTCCGCAACAGCAAAGACCCGGTGAGCGTCATCGGTGGAAAACTCGGCGTCGCGCATCTGCTCGAAGGCAGCGTGCAGCGGGCAGGCAACGATGTGCGCATCAGCGCCGAACTCATTAGTGTGAAGGACGGCACGGCGATATGGTCCGAGCATTACGACCGGCCCTACAAAGATCTGTTCAAGCTGCAGGACGACATCACCAGCGCCGTCGCGACATCACTCAAAACAAAACTGCTTGGCGGCAGCAATGCTCTGCCGCCGCAAAGCGACCGCCCGCCCAATGGCAATCTCGCCGCCTACAATGCTTATCTGGAGGGCAGTTTCTATTCGCATCGCACTACGCCCGAAGATCAGAGCAAGGCCGTCGCGGCTTTGAACAGTGCCGTCAAGCTCGACCCCGATTATGCCGCCGCCTGGGCAAGACTCAGCACCGCAGAAATCAATGTGGCGTCCGATTCGGCTTCTTCCGCCGCGCTGACGCAGATCCTGCCGCAAGCGCACGATCACGCCGAAAAAGCCGTCGCCTTGGCGCCGGACCTCGCATTGGCGCACAACACCCTTGGCAATGTGCTTCTCGTCGAATCCAACTGGTCCGGCGCGGAAGCGCAATTTCGCCGGGCCCTGGAATTGGCGCCCGCCTTCGCCTCCGCGAAACTGAGTTTGGCCAACCTGGCCGCGAGCCTCGGCCGTCCCGAAGAGGCTGTCCCGCTCTTGCAGCAGGCGTTGAAACTCGATCCGCTGCGATCCGCTTTCTACCTGGACCTTGCCCTGGATCTGTTGCCGCTGGGCCGGCTCGACGAGGCCGAAACGGCAATCCGCAATGCCATCGCACTGCTGCCCGACGGCACCAACTTTTACGCGACCCTGTCGGAGATCGACATCCTGCGCGGCGATGCCAAGGCTGCGTTGGCGGATGCCCAACGCGAACCGGCGGGATTGTACCACGATAATGCCGTTACACAGGCGCTGCAGATCGGCACGGACCGCGCCGCTGCCGATACCGCGCTGAAAAATTTCATTGCCAGATACAGCCAGGATGGGCCGTTTCAGATCGCCGAAACCTATGCGCTGCGCAAGGAGGCGGACAACATGTTCAAATGGCTGGAGCACGCGCACGCGGCGAACGATCCGGGACTACAGGGCTTGCTCTTCGATCCGTTCATCCTGCCCTACCGGCGCGATCCGCGCTTCGCGAAACTGTGCGAAGAACTGAAATTGCCGGTACCGAAGTAACAAACAAGCGCTGAATAGGCTCAATCAACGAACGGGCGAGGCGCTGGGAGCAATCCGCCGCAATAAAGTTATTTCTTCTGTTTTCCGACCTCCGGCTTCTGCTCCCCGATCTCCGCCTTCCACAGTTTCGCAGGTATTTCATCGACATGTCCCGGCTCGAGTTGGCCCAGGTGGAAGGGGCCGAAGCGGACGCGGATGAGGCGGGCGACTTTGAGGCCGAGATATTCCATAAGCCGCTTCACTTCGCGGTTCTTGCCTTCCTTGAGCTGCACGCTCGCCCAGGCATACATGCCCTTGGCCCGTTCGAGATCGGCGATTACCGGCTCGTATTTCACGCCTTCGATCCTGACGCCTTCCGCCAGCCGGTCGAGATCGGACTGCGTCACCTTGCCGAACAGGCGCACGCGGTAGACGCGCGTCCAGCCGGCTGAGGGGAGTTCGAGCTTGCGGGCGAGGGTGCCGTCATTTGTGAGCAGCAGCAGGCCTTCGGAATTGAAGTCGAGGCGGCCGACCGAGACGACGCGCGGCAGGCTGGGCGGCAGCGACTGGAAAACCGTCGGCCGGCCTTCGGGGTCGCGGTGCGTGGTCACGAGGCCGGCCGGCTTGTGATAGCGCCACAGCCGCGTGCGTTCGGGCTCGCCGATCGGCTTGCCGTCGACGGAAATCACCTGATGCGGGCCGACCTTCGTGCCGGGTTCCTTGACCGGTTGGCCATCGAGTGCGACGCGGCCCTCGGCGATCATCTTCTCGGCATCGCGCCGCGAGCAGATGCCCGCCCGCGCGATGAGCTTGGCGATGCGCTCGCCTTCGGAAGGATTCTCAGGGACTTGCACCGATTCGTTGCGATTGCGCTTGCTCATGGCCACAGCGCGTAGCACAGGGAACGAGATGAGCGATACCGATCCGATGATGCTGGCGCTCGCCGAAGCGCGCGCGGCGGCCGAGCGGGGCGAAGTGCCGATCGGCGCGGTGCTCGTCGCGGAGGACGGTCAGGTGCTGGCGCGGGACGGCAACCGCATCGTCGAGCAGCGCGATCCGACCGCCCATGCCGAGATGCTGGTGCTGCGCGCAGGCGCCGCAAAACTAAGCAATGAAAGACTGATCGGGACGACTCTTTATGTGACGCTCGAGCCCTGCGCGATGTGCGCGGGCGCAGCGAGCCTTGCCCGGGTGGCGCGCATCGTCTTCGCGGCGGCGGACCCTAAAGGCGGCGCGGTGCTGCACGGCCCGCGCTTTTTCGAACAACCGACCTGCCATCACCGGCCAGCGGTCACATCCGGCGACCGCGCCGAAGAAAGCGCGGCCCTGCTGCGGGCATTCTTTCTCGCCCGGCGAGGATGAGCCTGGGACCGTCCCTTGGGATCGCGGACGTTTCGCCCGCTCTTTGCTGGTGGAGGAAAGAAAGGTGCGTGCCGGGAGGCCTGGGTCGCAGGGAGATTAGAACCAGGGTTGAGCAAGCGATGGGAAGAAATGGAGCAGGACTTCGCGTGTTGTGACGAGCGCGATGCCGGCGCCGACACATACATCGCTCAGGAAATGCGAATTGAGAAGCGCACGGGTGAGGGCGAGCCACACGGCGACGGCGAACCACAGCGCGGCCAGTCTGGGAATCGCGGAGGACAGGACGACGGCCACGCAGAAGATGGTCAGCGCGTGGCCCGAGGGGAAGGAATCTTTACGCGGATCGAACGTGAAGGGGCGGAAGCCGTAAAGATCGAGTTCCAGCTCGTCGCGCGGACGCCGGCGCCCGCAGAGGATCTTGATGGTGTGGAGGACGACGCTCGCGACCGCCAGGCTGGCGAGGAATGCGCCGCTGACGTCCATCAGCCGGGAACTCAGCGCGGTCGCGCCATGAAAATGTTGAAACAGCCAGGAGCCGGCGAGCGCAATGACCGACGCCGTGAGCCACAGCGCGCCTTTCGCCCAGTCCGTCGTTCTGTGAAGTACGCATTCGAAGGGGCGCGGCACCACGGCATGGAAGTAATGCACCGCGCGCCGGTCGATGGCGAAGCATCCCAAACCGCAGACAATCAGCGCGAATCCGGACCACAGCAGCACGGCGTCTGATTGCCGCGCGGGGTGAGGGCTGTCAAATCAGTCCCGCCCCTTGAATACCACCCTCCCCTTGAGGGAGGGTCGAAATTCTTCTTCGAGCGAAGCGAGAAGAGGAATTTCGGGGAGGGGTAATATCACCACCATCGCCCCTCCCCGAAATTTGCTTCGCTGCGCTCGCAAGTCTCGACCCTCCCTCAGGGGAGGGTGATGGAGGAAGCATGAATTTCGATTATTCGCCGCGACAGCGAGAGTGGATGACGCATATGGGGGCGTTCATGGAGCGGCATGTTTATCCCGCCGAAGTGATTTTCGCAGGACAGATGGCGGAGGCGACCCGCCGCGGCAACCGCTGGATCGTGGTGCCGGTCGTCGAAGAACTCAAGGCGCTCGCGAAAGAGCAGGGGCTGTGGAATTTGTTTCTTCCCGACAGCGGGTTGGGCGCGGGCCTCAGCAATCTCGAATACGCGCCGCTTGCCGAAATCATGGGCCGGGTCAAGTTTGCGTCGGAAATATTCAACTGTTCCGCGCCCGATACCGGCAATATGGAAGTGCTCGTGCGATACGGTTCGCCGGAGCAGCAGGACCAATGGCTAAAGCCGCTGCTCGCCGGCGAAATCCGTTCGGCCTTCGTGATGAGCGAACCCGATGTGGCATCGTCGGACGCGACAAACATTTCGACCCGTATCGAGCGCGACGGCGATCATTACGTCATCAATGGCCGCAAATGGTGGTCCACGGGTATCGGCGATCCGCGCTGCAAGGTCCTGATCGTGATGGGAAAGACGGATTCTGATGCCGACAAATACCGCCAGCAATCGCAGATCCTCGTGCCGACGGACACGCCGGGCGTGACGATCGAACGCATGCTGCCGGTGTTCGGCTTCGACGACGCGCCGCACGGCCACGGGCAGGTATTATTTGAGAATGTGCGCGTGCCGGCCGTGAACATCATTCTGGGCGAAGGCCGCGGCTTCGAGATCGCGCAAGGACGTCTCGGTCCCGGCCGCATCCATCACTGCATGCGCACGATCGGCGCGGCCGAACGCGCGCTGGAAAAGATGGTCACGCGTCTTTTGTCGCGCGAAGCCTTCGGCAAGAAGATCGCGGAACATTCCGTCTGGGAGCAGCGCGTCGCCGAGGCGCGCATCGAGATCGAGATGTGCCGGCTGCTGACGCTCAGGGCGGCGGACATGATGGACAAGTTCGGCAACAAATCCGCGCGCGCGGAGATCGCGATGATCAAGGTCGCGGCACCGCGCATGGCACTGAAGGTCGTCGATGATGCGATCCAGGCCTGGGGCGCCGCGGGCGTGACGACCGATTCAGGACTTGCAAGCCTTTATGCCAGCCTGCGCACGCTGCGCCTCGCCGACGGACCGGACGAGGTGCACAACCGCACCATCGCGCATATCGAATACGGCAAGTACCGGAACGTCATCCGCGCGAATGCAGGGATGACGGGTCGCGGCTAGACGGCGGCAACTTCAAGGAAACGACCCCGTCGCCTTCAGGCCCTGCCACGGGCCGCTGGCGGTCGTCTGGTAAAAGCCGAGCAGAGTCTGGCTGTTGGTAATTCCCAGCAGGTTGACGTCTGCCGCCCCCGGAACATTGATCGTGTAGAAGTCCTGGGTCGCCGGATCGTAGGTAATACCGTACTGCGTTCCGCTGTCGTCGGTATAGAAGCCGGCGACCTGGCCGTTGTTGTTGATCGCTTCGCAATTCGTGGCATAGGTGGTGCCGGGATAGTTCAGTTCGGTGAGATTCGCGGCGCTGCCGACGAAACAATGCAGGTTTCCACTGTTATCGAAGGTTTGGACCGACATCTCGCCATGGCCGTTGATCCCGTCCGGGAATACGAAGGCCATGCCGGGAATCTGAAACGACGTTACCTTTGTCCCTTCCTTCAACACGAAACCATATGCCTCGTTGTTCGCATAATAGTAGCCGGCGATATACTTTCCCGAAGTGCTGATCGCCAGCGGAATGGGTCCGAGTCCGACTCCCGGCAGCGAGAAGTCGGTGAACGTCCCGTTGCTGTAGGTAAAGCCGTAACCGGCATTGTCGGCGGTATTGTAGTAGCCGACGACCGTGCCGGCGCTGCTGATGTTGTAGCACCAGGTCGCCACACCGTTCGGATCGGCAATGACCGTATAAGTCTTGCCGGTGATCAGCGTGCAGTTCGTGGTGCCGGAGGGGGAAATCCCCCAGCCCAGGATGGTGCCTCCGGCGTCGCCGAAGAGTGCCGTCTGGGCCTCGCCGGGTATGTCGATCGTCTTGAATTTGTAACTTTGCGCCGCGGCCGGTTGTCCCAACACCGCGACGGCGAGCGTTGCTGCCGACAACATGAAGATCGAACGAAGCATGGTCATCTCCCTCCGGGCGGCCGGCCTGTTCACCGGCGATTCGCCCCGCTAAAATCACGGCCGGCGGGGTTCCCCGAACCCTCCGGGTCAGAAATCGAATGCCGATGCCGGACGCCGATTTCGCCAGCGTCGTTCGTGCATTGCTACCGGGCCGTTCGGGAAAATTTGTGCCGCGTGTGGCTGGCGTCGATCAAACGGTGCGGCGCGGCAGGAAGCGGCAGGAGACGACAAATGCCTTCGCCGCGGGGAAATCGGGCGTGACGGAGCAGATCGGGCAGGGCAAAGGGCGGCGTCTCGATTCCTGGAAGGCGATCGCGCAATACCTTCAACGCGACGTGCGCTCCGTGCAGCGCTGGGAACATGCGCGCGGACTCCCGGTGCACAGGTTGCCGGGAGAGAAGTCCGGCGCCGTGTTCGCGTATGAAAGCGAACTCGACGCTTGGCTGCTGTCCCGCGGAAATGAGGCCACATCCGAGGCCAGGTTGCCGGAAACGCGATCGGTCAATCCCGTTGCCGCCGTAGTTTTCCCGGAGCATGCGCGCGAGCCACTGAAACCCTCTGTCATCGTCTGGACGGCCGTCAGCCTCGGAATTGTTCTTCTCGCCTTTGTCGGGCTGCGGTCGAGGCTCTTCGATCTCGGAACGCCGCAGCTTCAGGCATCTCCCTCCATCGCTGTCCTGCCGATGGAGAATCTCTCTGGCGACGCGGCCCAGGATTATTTCGCTGACGGCTTTACCGACGAACTCGTCACCGATCTGGCCCAGATCCGTTCGCTCCGCGTCATCTCGCGGACGTCCACGATGACGTACAAGGGCAGCCGCAAATCTCTGCCCAAAATCGCCCGCGAGCTGAACGTAAGATATGTGCTGGAAGGTTCGGTCGCGCGCATCGACCAGCATGTTCGCGTGATCGCGCAGCTGATCGATGCGACAACCGACTCTCATGTTTCTGCGCGCACATACAACGCCGATGTGAAAGACATCTTCGACGTCCAAAGTGAAATTTCGCGCGCCATCGCCGACGACGTGCGGGTCGATCTTTCGCCCGAGGAAAAGACCCGCCTGACGGCAATTCATGCCGTCGATCCCGAAGCCCATGACCTCTATCTCAGGGCCAGCTACCAGTTCGCGCAGCAGACGCCGGATTCGATCCGGCAAAGTCTTGCTCTCTATCGCGCGTCCGCCGCGAAGGCCCCGTCCTTTGCCCTGGCCTATGTTGGAATTGCCCAGGCTGAGGCAGCGCTGCTGCAGATCACAGCCGAAAGCCCGGAGGAAACCGTCCGGCACGAGAAAGAGTCGCTTGGGAAAGCACTCGCCCTCGATCCGCACCTCGGAGACGCGCGCGGCCTGCTTGCTGCGATTGTGTATTATCACGACTGGGATTGGCCCCGCGCGGAACGCGAATTCCGTCTGGCGATCGCCGATGGCGGACAGACACCGACGGAGCAGCGTTTTGGTGCCGTGCTCGCCACGCGCGGGCGTTTCGACGAAGCCATCGCCCATCTGCAGAAGTCGCTGGAACTGGACCCGCTGGGAAAATCGCCCCGTGTGAGCCAGTTTTTCGGGCTGTACTTTCGGCACAAATATGCGCAGGCGCGGCGGGAACTGAGCGATCTTCTCGCCACGAGCCCGGACTTTATGGCTGGCCACGTAATGATGGGCCTCGTGGCAAAGATGCAGCATGACTGCGCGACGGCGGATGCGCAGTCGGACTGGATGAAACGGCACTATCCTTCGCCGGTAGCAGAGTTTGTAGGCGCGCTGGCTGCCGCGTGCCGGGGCAACGTCGTGGCTGCCCGGGAGGACCTGGAGCAGGCGGCAAGCTGGAAAGGGGCGGGATACGCCTCGCCCTACCAGATCGCGCTTGGCTATGCCTCGGCCGGCGACCGCGAAGCGGCTCTTTCATATCTTGAGAAATCGGCCGACATGCACGAAGCGCAGGTGCTCTACATCAAAGTCGATCCGATGTTCGACTCGATCCGTTCCGACTCGCGCTTCATTGCGCTCGAACGTCGGGTGCATCTCATTCCATAGGGCGGGATTGTACGCGACGCGCGGGCATGCCCGGCCGATCAGCAGCCGCCGAGCGACTCGCGGCGGCTGCAAGCGATTGCATCGGCACGTGGAAAAAGGGTGGGCCTGCCGCCACAGCAGGCCCGAACCCCGCCCAAGCACCCGCTATTATTGCAGATTGATCGCGAATTTCTGTTTCATCTCGTAGGGGCCGACCTGCAGGATAACCTCGCCATTGGCCACGCCCGCGACCGGGTCTACACAAGTATGTTTGCTTCCCGCGCACCAGCCATTGCCCTTGCCGGTCTCGCCTTGCGTGCCGAATGCCTTGTCGCCCGAGAAGACGACGTCTTCCATGTAATAAGGATCTGGGCCGAGATTGATCGGGCCTTTTGCAAAGATATAGTTGCTGCCCTGTTTGACCTCGACCGTGAGGATGAGATCGTCGGTCTGGTCGCCCGTCAGGTCCTGGTAGAAAAAGTAGATCTGGCCGCACGGGTTGGCCGGCGGGGCGCTATTGTTGCAGGACGCGAGCGACCAGGCATAGATCGGGATGCCGAGAACGACTCCGTTCTGGTCGATTGAGGAGCATTCGGCGCCGCCGCCATAGCAGGGCCATTGATCCGTGCCGTTGTAGTCCGACGGCAACAGGCCGAACTGGAAATTCATCGGGTAGAGGCCGGGCGGGACCCCCGGACGGACGGCGCCCGCCTGCCCGAGGGGCACGGCATGCACCGAGAAACCCGACAATTCATTACCCGACGGTGAAGCGATTGCGACCGAACCGGCGAGCAGGAGTGCCGCCGATGCTGTCATTGCGATCCTGAACATCTTGAAATTCCTCTTCAATTTTCCGGATGGCCGCCAGCCGACCCGGCACGACCCAGACCAGCGTTTACGGAAACCCGATCTTTTTCGCGTCATACAAATTGATTACGCTACGCTGCCTTAGGAGCTTTTTTGCTTTGGGCTGGGCGGGGAATGAGCGCTTCAACCGACCTGCATGACGTGATCGGCTTGGCCTATGAGGCCGCGCTGGCGCCCCAACGCTGGTTGCATGTGCTCGAAAGCGCCGCGGACATGTTGCGGGGCGAAGCCGCCGCCCTCCATTTTCAGGATCAGGTCACCGGGCAGGGATGGGGAATGGTCGAACGCCTCGATCCGGCGGCCATCAAGTCCTACTTTGGATATTTTGCCACGCGAAATCCCATTCGCGGCGCCCGCAACCGTCTGCTCCGGCTGTCGGACAGCACCGATCGGTGGCGCGCCCAGGTGGTCACCGACGAGCATGCGCTGCCGAAGTCGGAGCTGATGCAAAGCGAGTATTACAACGATTTCCTGCAGCCCCTCGGCATTCATTCGCTGCTGATGGTAGGGTTGGCGCTGAAGCACACCAGGTTTGCGACGATCAACATCCTGCGCTCGCCGCGATACGGCCAGTTCGAGGTGGACGAGATCGGCATTGCCGCCCGTCTTCAGCCGCACCTGATCCGCGCATTCGAACTCGGTCTGAAGCTGGCCGAGACACAGCAGATGAATACGAGCCTGTCGCAATCTCTCGATCGTTCGTCGCACGGAGTTTTCCTCGTGGATACGGACGCGCGCGTTCGCCACATAAATCATGCAGGCGAGGTGCTGCTCGCCGAAGGGCGCGGGCTGATCGTAAAGGAGGGAGTCCTCCGGGCAGCGACATCGGATGCTACGCGCGCGCTGCACCGGCTCATCGAAGCGGCCGGTACCGCGGACGCAAGACGGCGCAGCGGTGGGGCGATGCCCGTTCCGCGGCCCGACTTTCGTCGTCCCTTATCGGTGATCGTTGCACCCGTGAATAACGAGCTACTCTCGCCATTCGACCGGTCGCCTTCCGTCATGCTCTGCGCCACGGATCCGGACTCAGGCGTTGCTGCGCCGGAAGACCGCCTGCGCGCGCTCTTCGGCTTTACGGCCGCGGAGGCGAAAATCGCCGTCGAACTCCTGGCCGGAGGCGATCCCGCGCTGATTGCAGAACGCAAATCCGTCAGCGTCAACACGGTTCGCGTCCACGTCGCGCGCATCATGGCCAAGACCGAAACAAACAGACAGGCCGACCTGGTGCGCTTGCTGGAACGCGTCAGCGGCCTCTACGTCAATTGATGCCGCGTCCTGCTATTTCGTCTCCGTCAGTGCGAAAAAGGAAACGATCCCGTAGCCTTCATCCCCTCCTTCGGACCGTTACTCGTCGCTTGATAGTAGCCGAGGAGCGTTTCCGAGTTGGTGATGTCGTGAATTCCGGTTTCTGCCGCTCCCGGATAGTCGATCGTGTAGTAATCCGATGTGGAAGGGTCGTAGGCGAAGCCATGGTAATTGCCGGACGAGTCCTCGTAGGTTCCCACCACTTTCCCGTTATTGTTGATTCCATGGCAGATCGTCTCGATCGACCCCGGCACCGTCAATTCGTTGAAGTTCGAAATGTTTCCCGCAAGGCAGTGCACGTTGCCTGCG
>Ga0335074_10002470_pt1 | contig 25151 bp, 18 predicted proteins | sample Lox_Sample_23_FD_206715 | JGI IMG/M metagenome (GOLD analysis project Ga0335074, IMG submission 206715) | Soil microbial communities from Loxahatchee National Wildlife Refuge, Florida, United States - Lox_Sample_2.3 | ecosystem: Environmental > Terrestrial > Soil > Wetlands | place: USA... | reverse complement strand
GGTCTGGAACGACCTGGAAGCCGACGAGAAGGTGAAGGTCTACGACAAGGGAGTAAACATCACCAGCCGGGAAGGCGTCTACGAGTTGCTGGTGAGCTACCGTTCCGGAGATATGTGGGCTCCGCAGCTGGAACAGGTCGAGGCGCTTCGCCAGGAGCTGAGTTACTTTGTCGATTGTGTCTCGAGCGGCCAGGATCCTCATAACGACGGGTGCGCCGGTCTGCGCGTCGTGAAGATGCTGGAGGCGGCAACGGAGTCGCTCAAGAAGAGAGGAGAACTCGTCTACCTGTGAGCTCCTGGAATTCGATTGCCGATGACGTGAAGCTGGGGAAAGATGTGCAGCTGTCACGATTCATCAACCTGTACGGATGCGAGATAGGAGACGAGACGAAGATTGGCGCATTCGTGGAGATTCAAAAGAACGCTCGCGTGGGAAAGCGATGCAAAATCTCCAGCCACACTTTCATCTGCGAGGGAGTCGCCATCGAGGATAATGTCTTCATTGGCCACGGAGTAACCTTCACCAACGACACTTTTCCCCGAGCCACTGCCAAAGATGGAAATCTGCAGACCGAGGCCGACTGGAACGTTGAACCTACGGTGGTAAGAAACGGGGCTTCCATCGGTTCAGGCGTTACGCTCCTCAGCAATATTAGTATCGGCGAAAATGCCATTGTAGGGGCCGGCAGCGTAGTCACCAGAGATGTCCCCCCTAACGCAATCGTGGCCGGAAATCCGGCCAGGATCCTGCGGTATACCCAACCGAGCCCGGAGGGTCCCAATGTCTGTTTCTAGGAACATTCCGTTTCTTGACCTCGTGACACCGCACGTGGTTCTGGAAAACGAACTCACCGAAGTCTTCCGCAAAGCGCTGCGCACCGCAGGGTTTATCGGCGGACCAATGGTGGAGGAATTCGAAACTGCGTTTGCGGAATTTTGCAGTGCCGAACATGCCGTTGCGGTCAGCAGCGGAACCGACGCTCTCCGCTTTGCGCTTATAGCGTGCGGGATCCGCCACGGCGACGTAGTCCTGACCGTGCCGCACACGTTCATTGCCACGACGGAGGCTATTTCCCAGGCCGGAGCTCTGCCGGAATTCGTCGATATCGACGAGCGCACTTATAACTTGTCTGTCGAGAAACTTCAGGAGTATCTCGAGGAGAAGTGCACGCGGAACGATTCGGGAGCGCTGATCAGCCTGCGCAGCAATCGCCCCGTCACAGCTGTCGTACCGGTGCACCTGTACGGCCAGATGGCGGACATGGACGGAATTCTGGAACTGGCCGAGGAGTACGGGCTGACGGTTGTCGAGGATGCGTGTCAGGCACACGGGGCGGAGTACTTCTCGAGGCGGCTGAATCGCTGGATGAAGGCGGGCTCGATGGGACGCGCGGCAGCCTTCAGCTTTTACCCGGGCAAGAATCTTGGAGCGTGCGGCGAGGCCGGAGCGGCGGTGACCAATGACAGCGCCGTGGCCGCAACGATGCGCGTGCTGCGCGACCATGGTCAGGCGCACAAGTACTACCACGACGTGGAAGGTTACAACGGTCGGCTGGACGCGATCCAGGCGGGCTTGTTGACGGCGAAGCTGGCGCATCTGGCGGACTGGAATGCGCTGCGCCGCGAGCGCGCGGCGGAATACAACCGGCTGCTGGCAGGGAACGACGCGGTGGTCTGCCCATTTGAGCCGTCGTGGTCCCGTGCGGTTTATCACCTGTATGTCGTTCGCACTGAAGATCGCGACGGGATGATGGAGCACCTGAAGACAAAGGGCATCGGAACCGGCATTCACTATCCCGTTCCGCTACATATGCAGAAGGCGTATGCCTGGCTGCAGTACACTCCGATGGATCTACCTGTGGCCCGCCGTGTCGCCTCCGAAATTGTATCTCTGCCGATGTTCCCACAGCTTACCGCGGAGCAGCAGGCGCTGGTAGCCGAAGAGGTGCTGATCTTTACATCCGGCATTTCTCACAAACCGGTGGAAGCCGCCGCGACCGTCGCTTCGCTGGCAGAACAGACGGCGTAAGATCGAGGACTCGCTCCTCAGGCAACACGCATTCCCGCCCATCAGTATCCTGCTCTTCGGCTGCGCCTGCGCGGTCAGAGTCGAGTTGTGAGTCGCTTCAGAGCCTGAGCGGGTCGGGCCTTGAAGTAGTACGGGCGGTCCGTAAGCCCCTCATCTTCTTTCTAGCTCAAGAGCGAATTTTGCATGAATTCTAAGGTCACACCGGAAATTGCATCTCGCGACTGGATCGCAGACAAGCAGGATCTGATCCTGGTGACCGGAGCGGCTGGCTTTATCGGTGCGAGGGTCGTCGAGCAACTCCTCGACCGAGGCTTCACGAAGCTGAGGTGTTTCGTTAGAACACCAGCTTCCGCAGTGATGCTGCGCACGCGGCTCAGCACCAACGACCGGGCCGCAGACGTTGAAGTTTTTCAGGGAAACCTTCTCTCCCGCAGCGATTGCGCCCGGGCCACGCTCGGCGTGCGTATTGTCTTCCATCTTGCAGCGGGCCGGGGCGAAAAGTCCTATCCCGATGCTTTCATGAACTCCGTAGTCACGACGCGCAACCTCCTCGAAGCGCTGATCGCAAATGGTTTCCTGCGACGGTTTGTCAATATCAGCTCCTTCTCCGTCTATTCGAACCGGAATACGCCGCACAGAGTCCTGGACGAGTCTTGCACCGTCGAGTCGCGACCCGAACTGCGCGGCGATGCTTATACATTCGCCAAGGTCAGCCAAGACTCACTGATGACTGAATATGCTCAAAAACATGCACTCCCCTGTGTCATTGTGAGGCCAGGTCACGTCTACGGACCTGGCAATCCGGGCATAAGCGGACGCATTGGCATCGATACCTTTGGCCGTTTTCTGCACCTCGGTGGACCTAACACGGTGCCACTCACCTACGTGGACAATTGCGCCGAAGCGATCGTACTGGCAGGTTTGCAGCCCGCAGTTGACGGTGAAGTCTTCAACGTGGTCGATGACGACCTGCCTTCCAGTCGCCAGTTCCTGCATCAATACAAAGAGCACGTGGCACCCTTCGCCTCTCTGTATCTTCCTCATATCCTCACTTATCTATTCTGCTGGTTATGGGAGCGGTTCTCCACCTGGTCCCACGGAGAGTTACCGCCGGTCTTCAATCGCCGTAGATGGCACGCATTCTGGAAGAAAACCAGCTACAGCAACACACGGCTGAAGGAGCGTCTCGGCTGGATGCCCCGCGTTTCGACGCGGGAGGGGCTGCGGCGCTATTTTGAAGCCTGCCGAGCGGGAGGGCTCGATGCTTAAGGTAGCCATCGTCGGATGTGGCAAGATCGCAGACTCTCACGCAGAGCAAATCGGGCGCATTCCCGGGTGCGAGATTGTCGGCGTCTGCGATCGGGAGCCTCTCATGGCTCGGCAACTATATCAGAGGTTTCCCGTGAAAGCATATTTCAGCGACGCACGGGAAATGCTTGAAAACGCCCGGCCCGACGTGGTTCATATCGCCACTTCGCCGGAGAGCCATTTCAGCCTTGCCACTCTCTGCTTAGAAGCCGGATGCCACGTCTATGTCGAAAAGCCATTCACGTTGTATGAGGCGGATGCTCGCCACCTGATAGACTTTGCAGCTTCCCAAGGCCTTCAGATCACCGCCGGTCACGACGATCAGTTCAGCCATGTTGCACGCAGGATGCGGGAGCTTGTCCGGCAAGGTTTTCTGGGCGGCATACCGGTGCACATGGAAAGCTACTACTGTTACGAGCTGGGGCAATCGGCTTACGCGACGGCATTGCTTAGCGATCAGTCGCATTGGGTACGTCTCCTGCCAGGCAAACTGCTTCACAACATTATTAGTCACGGAATCGCCAGGATCGCTGAGCATCTAACAACTGACTCGCCGTCCGTGCTGGCGTATGGGCACATCAGTCCTCACCTCCGGGATCTGGGCGAGCGGGAAATCGTCGATGAACTGAGAGTCATTATTTCGGAACGCGAGCAGATGACCGCATATTTCACCTTCTCTTCTCAAATGCGTCCAGCCCTGCATCAATTCCGGATATATGGTCCTCGCAATGGTCTCATTCTGGATCAGGATCAGGAAACGCTCATCAGACTGCGGGGCGTCAGATCCAAGAGCTATCTTGAAACGTTCTCTACCCCCGCGAGCCTCGCGAAGCAATATTGCGGCAATGTCTTCACAAACATCCGGTCTTTCCTGGGCAGAGATTTCCATATGAAGTCAGGGTTGAAGTATCTGATCGAAAGCTTCTACCGGTCGATAACCGGTGACGCCCCCCCGCCCATTCCGCATCGTGAAATCATCCTGACTGCACGAATCATGGATTTAATCTTCGCGCAGGTCATGCCTGCTGCTCCTCCTGAAGACGCATCGCGGCGCCAGGCGCTGATGGTGTGATTCCGTGGAAGGATCCGCATCCCGTCTGCCGCCAACGCGGCACAAAAGGGGCTGCGCACACAGATTAGGAGAGATCGCCGCTGGCTAAGGTAGGGTCAGCTTGCTGGTCGCGATCGGTAAATCATCCAGGGGTTCGAGCCCAATTCCTCGCCTCCAACATCTTGCTGCACAGGCGTTTTAGGCAGCGCTTCAGTCATGGAAAATCGTCCATCTCAAAGGGATCCCAAGTGAACCGTCTGCGAATCCTGTTGCTGGCGCCGGACTGCAATCCTGAAGCCGTCAGTATGCCTCTTGTCGCATATTCTCATGCGGCAGCCCATGCCGAGCTTCATGACGTCACGCTGGTCATCGGATCGGCCACTGAGGTTCCGGTGCGTCGCGCAAATGCGCCGTTCCGTTCCATCGAGGTAATTCGCATGCCATGGCTCGAACGCATCTTTGCCTGGAGCCTGCGCAGAGTATTCAAATACAACTTTGACACTCAGCTGCTGACGGCCTTTCTCTATCCGTTTTCCCTTGCCTTTGAGTGGCACGCGTGGAAGCAGTTACGGCGCCGTATCTTTGCGGGTGAGTTCGATGTGGTTCTGCGCGTCATGCCGATTTCACCGGTCTTGCCGAGTCCGTTCTCGTTTTTTCTGCGCAGAGGACCAATACCGTTCGTAGTCGGCCCGATCAATGGTGGTTTGCCATGGCCGCCCGGTTTTAGCCAGCTCGAGAAGCAAAAGGAATGGGTCTCTGCGCTGCGCAATGTGTATCGATATCTGCCTTTCGCGCGCTCCACTTATCGCTATGCGACAGCGATCATAGCCGCGTCGTCCCAGACGTATTCCGAGTTTGCGGCATATCGCGACAAGCTTTTCTTCGTTCCGGAGAACGGAATCGGTCGCAACCTGTGTACCGATGATTCGCGCAATACTGAGCCCCAGGCCACACTTGAGTTGATTTTTGTGGGCGGTCTGGTTCCGCGGAAGGGCTGTGATCTTGCGTTGCGCGCTGCTGCTCCACTTCTGCAGAGCGGACTGGCCCGCTTCACCGTGATCGGCGATGGCCCGGATCGCGGCCGCCTTGAAGGTCTTGCGCGATCCCTGGGGATTGACAAGAAGGTTGAATTTCGCGGATGGCTCGACCACAAAGAAGTTCTCAAGAGCATGCGATCTGCCGATGTGTTTTTGTTTCCGTCCGTTCGCGACTTCGGTGCAGGCGTAGTCTTTGAAGCTCTGGGCAGTGGCGCTGTGCCTGTGGTTGTGGACTTCGGCGGTCCCGGAGATATAGTTCTTCCAGAGGTGGGATGCAAGGTACCTCTTACGAACGAGAGCGACGTGGTTGCAAAAATGGAAAAGATTCTAATGGAATTAGCCCTCAATCGGGCTCAGCTGGAGCAGCTGCGGAGGGAAGGGATAGCCTACGCGAGGGAGTGCCTGACCTGGGAGGGGAAGGCTCAGACCGTTACTCGAGTCCTGCGGTGGGCTGTGGAGCAGGGACCGAAGCCCGAACTCGTGCCGCCCAAGATGCTCGCCGCCACCGCCGCCAGCCGCTAGCAGGTATACCCACCAATCACCCCATCGGCCACTGGCTCTGCTGGGTTACCCGCCTCATATCATTCCGCACTGTCGCGATAACTTGATGGCAGCTGCCGATGCGCCAAGCGCAAACACGACGGCCGCGCCTTCACATTGAGCACACTCGCCCGTATCTCGTGGAGCACCTGGCTCCGAACCTTCGGCCGCATATTCATAATGCGCCGTAAAGCGTCAATCGTAGGATTTCAAACCGGGAACCGACCTCCAACTTGGCAGCGGCTTGGGAGGCCTTTGGCATATGGAACGATTGCTCAACGTTTGTGACAGAGACATAAGGATTCGCGGTCGAGCAGTCAGAATCGCCCGGATCGATGGTGACAATTACCGCTTTTTGGACAATCCTGAACGCTTGATTGCGGGCCTCCGGGACTGCGGTAGAAGAATCGATCTCTTTACGTTCATGCAGCGCCTTCCGGATACGGCTCCCAAATTCAAATACCCCATGGAGTGGGACAACGTCGCCTCTCTGCCCATTACGACTTTTGAAGACTGGTGGACTGGGGTCCTCGGCTTCAAGGGTAGAAATAAGGCCAAACAGGCCGAGAAAAAGGGCGTTGAGCTCCGGGAAATATCTTACGACGATCGGCTCATCGAGGGAATCTGGCGGATCTACAATGAGACGCCCCTCCGTCAGGGCAAGCGTTTCCCTCACTATGGAATGAACCTTGAGAGAGTGCGCCAGCACGCCGGAACGTTCCTCGACTGTAGCGTTTTCCTTGGCGCGTTTTCCTCCGGCGAGCTCATCGGCTTTGCCAAGCTCACGATCGACGAAACCGGCACCCAGGCCGGCCTCATGCACATCGTTTCCATGATCAGCCACCGCGACAAGGCCCCGACCAATGCCCTGATCGCTCAGGCCGTGCGGGCCTGCGCAGCACGGAAGATCTCTTACCTTGTCTATTCGCAATTCTCTTATGGGAACAAGCAAAGGGACAGCCTGAGCGACTTCAAGGAGCGCAACGGCTTCCAGCGCGTGGATATACCCCGGTATTACGTTCCACTGACGGCGATTGGGGAGATTGCATTTCGCACCGGGATGCATCGCAGCCTGATTGAGCGGCTTCCGGAATCCCTCATCGCCAAACTTCGTGCGTATCGGGCTGCCTGGTACAGCAGAAGCATCCCATCCGCGTCGGAGGCGAGGTAATTAGTGCCCGGAATCGTTGGTCTCATCACCCGCGGAAACACCTCCGACGCCAGAACGCAGCTCGCCGCCATGCTCAGAGCCGTTCGCCACGAAGAGTTTTACAGTTCCGGCACATCCGTGGATGAATCTTTGGGCGCCTATGTCGGCTGGACGGCTCTGCCGGGTTCCTTTTCCGACGGCATGCCGCTCTGCAACGAAGCTAAGACCGTCTCGCTGATCTTCTCAGGCGAGGAATACGGGGAGATGCGTACCCCGCGGGGACTGCAAAACCGGGGGCACAGCTCGGATCCCCAGCAACCCGCGTACCTTGTTCATCAGTATGAAGAGGATCCTGACTTTGTCCGAAACCTCAACGGCATGTTCCACGGCTTCATTATCGACCGCGTGCGTGGCCGGCTGACGATCTTCAACGACCTTTATGGAATGCACCGGCTGTATTATCACGAGTCGCAGAATGGCTTCTATTTCGCGACGGAAGCCAAGGCGATCTTAGCTGTGCGTCCGGATCTGCGATCTTGCGATCCGAAGAGCATGGGGGAATTTGTGGCTCTCAGCTGTGTCCTTGAGAATCGCACGATTTTCCGAGAGATTCACGCGCTTCCCGCTGCCTCGTCGTGGATGTTCATCAACGGGCGCCTGGAGAGCAAGAACACCTATTTTGCACCCCGTCAATGGGAGGACCAGTCTCCGCTTCAGGCGGAAGCTTACTATCAGGAGCTCCGGTCGGTCCTGTCAGCTTCGCTTCCGCGGTATTTTGCCGGACCAGAGCAGCTCGGAATCGCGATGACCGGCGGCCTGGATACGCGAGTCATCCTGGCGACTCGGCCCCCCGCTCTCGGAACTCTTCCCAGTTATACATTTGGCAGCATGTACCGGGATACCTACGATGTCCGGATAGGGCGCAAGGTTGCGGCCATCTGCGGGCAGGCTCATCGGGTCATAGAAGTCGGCAACGAGTTTCTGAATAATTTCGCGACTCACGCCGAACGGAGCACATTTATCAGTGAAGGAACGGTTGACCTGTACCGAGCATCCGATCTTTATCTTAGCCAGAAGGTTCGGGAGATCGCTCCCGCCAAAATCGTAGGCACATATGGCAGCGAGATCGTGCGCCACGCTGTCATGTTCAAGCCGGTCGAGCCGGAGCCGGGGCTGTTTGTCCCCGATTTCCTCTCACACGTTCGTCTCGCAGGCAGTACGTATGCAACTCTGCGCCAGGAACACCCCGTGACCTTCGCTGCTTTTCGGCAGTCGCCATGGTACCATTCCGGGATTCTGGCACTCGAACAGAGCCAATTGACAGTCCGCTCCCCGTTTATGGACAACGAATTTGTTCGGACCGTCTATCGCGCGCCTCGGAACAGCCCGGACGAAGACATCCGGCTGCGTTTGGTTAAAGACGGAAATCCGGCGCTGGGACGCCTTAGCTCCGATCGCGGCGTCAACGGCAACCGGCCGGGCCTGGCTTCGCTTCTCAAACGCGCTTCGAGGGAATTCACATTCAAGGCCGAGTACGCCTACGATTACGGGATGCCCCAGCCTCTGGCTCACGTAGATCATTTCCTCTCCGGGCTACATCTCGAGCGGTTATTTTTCGGACGCCATAAGGCGCTCCATTTCCGCGTCTGGTATCGCGATCAGCTTTCGAATTATGTGCGTCAGATTCTGCTGGATCCATTGACGTTGTCGCGGCCATATCTTCAGCGGAAAGCGGTCGAAGCCATCGTCAAAAAGCATCTCGATGGGACGGCGAACTACACAACCACCATTCACAAACTGCTGTCAATGGAACTCCTCGAGCGACTGCTTCTAAATGGGGACTGACCGGATTACACGCTCTGCTCCTTCTGTGGGGAGTTGCGAATGTCCCCGCTGATTGCGACGTTTATCTATGGCGTCGGTATTGCGGGACTTTTCTTCCTCAATCGCGACACGACCATTAAAACTTCCGGGGCGCTCTGGCTCCCGGTTGTCTACCTGTGGGTGCTTGGATCGCGACCTGTTTCCTTTTGGCTCGGCGGTACTCCCCCTGCTGGCGTATGGAACGCCCAGGCTCAGCTCGACGGGAGTCCGATCGACGCGGCGTTCTATGCGGTGCTGTTAATTTTGGGTCTCGGTATTCTTATCCATCGGGGACACAGAGTTCAGAAGCTGCTCGGCGCAAACTGGCCGATACTCGTTTATTTCCTGTTCTGCTTAGCGAGCGTCATCTGGTCCGATTTTACCTTCGTTGCCTTAAAACGGTGGACGAAGGCGATCGGGGATTTAGTGATGATTTGTATTGTTCTGACGGATCGTCAGCCCCTCGCCGCAATGAGCCGCCTGTACTCTCGCACAGCTTTCATCCTCACACCTCTTTCATTGCTCTTCATTAAGTATTATCCGGCGTTGGGCCGCACATACGACCCATGGACGGGACAACAATCGCTTACTGGCGTGTCGTATGACAAAAACATCCTTGGAGTTGTTACATTTGTGCTGCTGTCGGGGTCGGTCTGGCGAGTCCTTAGACTTCTTCGGTCTGAGGAGACACCGAATCATCGTGGCAGGGTGTTGTTCGCTCAGGGCGTGATGCTCGCGCTTGGAATCTATCTGCTTTTTCTCTCAAATTCAGATACGTCCTGCATATCTTTCTTTTTGGCCGCTGTGCTGATGCTTGCGACCTCCCTCCGGTTCTTCAGACGTAAGCCGGCGGCTGTCCATATTCTCGTCTTGCTTCTGGCGACGACGGTGAGTTCCCTCCTTTTGCTCGGAGGGGGAGCGAGCATGGCGCACGCCGTGGGCCGGAATTCGAACCTCACCGGGCGCACACAAATTTGGGCAGCCGTCATACCCTTATGCCCCAACCCCCTGATTGGGGCCGGCTTTGAAAGCTTCTGGCTCAGCCCAAGCGTGCACACCCGGCTTTGGGACGCCATACCCGGACTTCCTCTTAACGAGGCCCACGATGGCTACATCGAGATATACCTCGAGCTTGGTTGGCTTGGTCTCGGGCTGGTCGGGTGGATTTTGGTGGAGGGATATCGCCGTTCTGTAGCGGCCTTCCGACGCGACCCCGCGTGGGGCGGATTGCTAATTGGATATATTCTTTCGGCAGCGGTGTATAACGTGACGGAAGCCGGCTTTCGGATGATGCATCCAATGTGGGTCTTTCTCCTGCTCGCGGTTGTGGCCTCCGGCGGAGTCATGTCCGGCATCGTCTCCAAATCGGCGAAGCCGAACCGACGAGGTGCGCGTCGCACCCGTCGAATGATGGCCCCCAAATGGGTAGCTGAGGAGGAAGCCGTTGTGACTGCCGGAACAACTTCTTTCAGTACTTTCGCTCGTTCCTGTTCGGCAATCGGACAGGGGGGCTGCGAGTGAGGCAAAAACATGTCTACTTCAGATCTTTACTATTCGCTGCGCAACCGCCTGCAATCTTCCTCGATTCGGCGAGCGTATTGGGCAATCGGCAACAGGGCGACCCTTCTCTCCACATTACGGGAGGAGCAATTCTACCGCGGACTTCTGGTCGGCCTGCGTCGCGATGACCTGGTTTTTGACATCGGCGCAAATGTGGGATCGAAAACAGATATTTTCCTGAGGCTTGGGGCGCGCGTGGTGGCCGTGGAACCCGATGAGGCATGTCAGAGGACGTTACGAGATCGTTTTCTTCGCTATCGGCTAATGCGTCCTCCGGTCACGCTTATTGATAAAGCAGTAAGCGACAAGATCGGGGTTGAGACGATGTGGATCGACGGGCCCGGTTCTGCGGTAAATACAAGGAATTGTCAATGGGCGGATCATTTGAGGGACAGCAAAGGGAGTTTTCCATATGCGAATTGCGGATTGGAATTTTCCTGCAGCAAGCCGATCGAGACGACAACGATTGAGCATCTAGTCGGCGTTCACGGTGTTCCGTTTTTCATAAAGATTGACGTCGAAGGTCACGAGCTAAACGTCATACGTAGCCTGCGACAGGCCGTTCCTTTTCTGTCATTCGAGGTTAATCTAAGTACCTTTAGACAAGAGGGTATCGAGTGCGTCAAAGCACTGAGTCAATTGGAACCAAGTGGTCGCTTTAACTACACACCCGATTGCTGCTCTGGCTTGGTACTTGCGGAATGGCTCGGAACAAAGGAGTTCTATGCCTTACTGGAATCATGTAGCGAGGAGACGATTGAAGTATTCTGGAGAGGCAACTGCACTTTGACTCGCGGTGAGAGAAAGCGGAGCGCCATTCGTGGAATAGGCCGGGCATCGGCCGAAGAGGCGTGACGAAAATTCTGCGACGGGCTTATTGGCGCACATCCCATTAGTTCAGAGGCGCCGACCGTTGGGATTTCGGCTTTTACCCTCTGAACAGCCAACTCGAGATCAAACCTCAGCACGGGCTGGAGTTTCTACGGCCGCTGGACGGCGCAATGCCTTTTGTGAGTCCTGGCCCGGAGTGTAGAAATTACACCCCGCCGGTCGCCGGGCGTAGACCTTTTGCACTGTTGCTCGCCTTTCGGCGAGAAGCAATTTTTGAAGATCATTAAAGCATTAATTAGTTACTTTAGGAACCTCGTTCTGCAAACCGAAATGTGTTACCTTTTGGGAAAATCCTGCGTTGCAGAGATCGTCCCGACCAGCAATTCATTGGATTCAGGCAGTTCCATGCTGATCGGGCGTGAGGTTTCAGATGAGACGAATAATCGCCTTCCCGACAGGGAAATTTGTGGGGCTGCCCTACGCGGCCATCGGAATCAACCCTGAGCATCGCCAGTCCGCCGGACAGCATGACTTCCCGCACAACCGGTCCCCTTTTTGGAGGACCGTTCGAACGCTGAAATGGGCGATCATTGTATTTCTTTCGATCGGCCCGTGCTGTTACGCCGGGACCTACACCGCAACTTCCTGCAGCCAGTCGGACGTAAATGCAGTCATCAATGGCCCTGCTCACACCGCGGTGGACGGTGATGTGATTCAGATTCCGCCTGGCTCCTGCACTTGGACCAGTGGTATTACCGTGCCCTCGAATATCGGCATTACGATCATCGGGTCCGGAACGCCAAACAGCGGCGGCTCGACCACAGGGGCCAATTCAACTTGCACCGCGACCGTCATCACCGACCAGCTTTCGGGCGGCGCGCTTTTCACCATGACGCCCGAGTACGGCAACTCGACTTCGCGCATCTCCTGCATGAACCTGCTTCCCACAACGCCCAACCCCGGCTTCGGTTCCCCCATCGTTGTCACAGGCGCCTGCACATCGAGCGGGTGCCCAAGTGTGCGTTTGGATAATCTGACGGTGCCGGAAGGATGGGCTGCCAATGGCGTGTCTGACGACGCGTTTTCCATCGTCAATAATATGTTTGGCGTGGTCGACCACAACACCGTCGGCGGCCCGACTCTGGCGGATAATGGTGTGGACTTCGTCAATGTAGGAGATGGCGCGTGGCAAGGTGTAGGTCTTTGGGGCGACAACTCCTGGGCCACTCCAGACACATTTGGCACCAATCAGGCCCTCTATCTGGAAAACAATACGTTCACGAATTCGTTCGGTACCGACGCGGACTCGTACCCCGGAAACGGAGATTTTGGCGGCGGCCGCTATGTATGCAGGTTCAACACATTCAACTCGGTTACGCCGGCAACGGCCTGCACGGATCACGGGACGGACACGATTGGACGCGTTCGCGGAGGGCGACAAATCGAGTTTTACGGCAATACGGTTAACTGCCCAACAACATGTGGGGCTATTTTTGGCGACAGGTCGTCGGTGTCCCTCGTTTTTGACAACACGATCGCATCTGGAGCGACGGGCGCCTTTGTGAGCGTGGATACCCAGCGCACTTGGCGTGCAGATTCGCCCTGGGGACCATGCGACGGAAGCGGGGCGTTTGACCAAAACGATGGGACCACCTACTATAGCGGAACCGTTGGCTCAGTATCGATGAGCGGCGACGAATATTCGGTGGCCGATTCAGGATCTCTTGGGCTGTCCGCGAACCAATTGGTGCCAAATTCGGGCGACCCATATTCCTTCCACGATGTAACCCAGGATTTTGGGTTCGAAATCGGGTCAAATACATCGAGCGCTTTTACGTCGTTCTTCTCATGCTACGAGAATGGATGTTCCGCTGCTCCTGCGGCCGGTGACAGCTTTCAGATTCTCCGCGCAAGTGCGTGCATGGACCAGCCTGGAAGAGGCCAGGGTCAGCTTGTAGAGGGCGGGGACTGCAACACGTATCCTACCAGCGGCTACCTTTGCCCGGTCCTCGCATCAACAGGAAAGTCGGGGCCGGTTGCCGAAGCTCTTGATCCAAGCTATGAATTCGATGATTCAGGCACGGTGACCGGAGCGCAATATGTCTCGAACGACTCGGAAGAGCTCATCGCCAATAGAGACTTTTATGCCCAGAACATCGGTCAGACAGCGCAGACGAGCCCTTCGGCTCCCTTCAATGGAACGAGCGGCACAGGGTGGGGTACTTTGGCTAACCGGCCCGCCACCTGCAAACAGGGCGTGGGCTATTGGGCTACAGATCAGGGAACCTGGAATCAGAGCGGCAGCGGGGGACAGGGAGAGCTCTTCGTCTGCACGGCGACGAATACGTGGTCGCTTTACTATCAGCCGTATACTTATCCGCATCCCCTGGAGAGCGGCACCGTTGCGGCTACTCCCCCCCCTCCGTCGAATCTAACTGGAAGTTATGTTTCGGACTGACTGCTTTGAGCGCAATGAACGCGGCTGGCGGGGGTAATGAGCACGCGAAGAGGATCGATCTGCTTGCTTCGACGTGAGAGTTAGCGACAAGAGCACCTTGCCTGAAGTAACCGGTTCCGCACTGAACGGACCGCTCAATTTCATGGCCCATGGAAGAAACGGGGTCCGTGAGATTAAGCGGGCCGTTCATTCCCGCGCCTCCGGAAGTTGCCGGCGCGCTCTGTCAGCGTGCTGGCCAATAGGAGCTTCAAGCGATGTACACGACGCCACCAGTTCAGGTGTATTGCCCTTTTTCGGGTGATTGAGCACCATCTGCTGCTGCCACAATTGACGACGACGACGGGCTATAAAGAAACCACACGGTATGCCCCTGCGATCTGACTTGTTTGGCGCCGGATGATGCCCGGACCATGCACCGGTAGACAAAAGCCTCACCGCCAATCTTCAGGGCCGTCGAGAAGAACGGAATCCCGGTTGATGGCGTCCGCCTGTGTTCGATTCCGGGACTTCCTTAAGCCTCCCTGCAACGTTCCGTCCCTGAACCCCGGTTTCAGGAAGCGACGGCAATCGGACGGAGCCCAGCCGCCACTGCAGTACCGAATGGTGGACCGCTCGCATCGGCGGCCAATACAAATATTGCAAGATTCTCAGAATTCTCCGGCCATTTCAAATTCGCACGGCCGGTAACGAAAGGATCAACGTTGAAAATCAGCGTCTTCGGGCTGGGATATGTCGGCACAGTCTCGGCAGGATGTTTTGCCAATGACGGCCATGACGTCGTGGGTGTCGATCCCGTACAAACCAAAGTAGACCTTATCAACAACGGCGATTCTCCCATCATCGAAGCGCAGATCGGAGAGATCATTGCTGCGGCCGTCGCATCCGGCAACCTTCACGCAACTGCCGATCCATTCGAAGCAATTCAGGCGACCGAGCTGTCTTTTGTATGCGTTGGCACACCAAGTCAGACAAATGGTAATCTCGACCTGCGCTATATCCGTCGCATTTGCGAGCAAATAGGCTCGGCGCTCCGCGAGAAGGCAGCCCATCACACCATCGTGATCCGCAGCACAATCCTGCCGGGGACCATGAAGGGCATTGTGATTCCAGTCCTCGAGGAAATCTCCGGTAAGACGGCCGGAGTTGATTTTGGGGTCTGCCACAATCCCGAATTTTTGCGTGAAGGTTCTGCCGTTCGAGACTTCCACACGCCTCCAAAGACCGTGATCGGCGAACTGGACGAACCGAGTGGATCGCTGCTTACCCAGCTCTACGCGGCACTCGATGCGCCGTTGATAAGAACGACATTGGAAACCGCCGAAATGGTCAAGTACGTGGATAACAGCTGGCATGCACTGAAAATCGGCTTCGCAAACGAAATCGGCACTCTCTGCAAGGTTCTTGGAGTCGATGCCCATGATGTGATGAATATCTTTTGTACGGACACGAAGCTGAATATTTCTCCCGCATATCTTCTGCCTGGTTTTGCCTTCGGCGGATCGTGCTTGCCTAAAGATCTGCGCGCTCTGGCATACACTGCCAAGACCCACGACCTTGAACTCCCTATTCTTACGTCGATTTTGCCCAGCAACTATCTGCAGGTGAATCGCGGGCTGGACCTGATCATGCAAAAGGGTCATAACAGAATTGGGATTCTCGGTTTCACGTTCAAAGCGGGCACCGACGACTTGCGGGAGAGTCCAGTCATCGAAGTCATTGAGCGCCTGCTGGGCAAAGGATACGATTTGCGCATCTATGATAAGAACGTGAGCTTAGCCACCCTGGTGGGCGCCAACAGAGATTTCATACTTAACCGAATACCGCATATTTCGCGTCTCATGGTCAGCCAGATTGACGGAGTTCTCGATCATGCACAGACGATCGTAATTGGAAACAAAGATCCGGACTTCCGCAATGTTCCTCAGCGTCTGCGTGATGGTCAGTCTGTCGTGGATTTTGTTCGCATATCGGAGCGCAGGAGTGACGACGGCAGATACGAAGGTATTTGCTGGTAACGGTACGACCCCAGAGACGAAAACCCCTGTACCGGATGATCGGTCGCAGGTCGGTCGCCGCCCGCATAGTGGACACATCAACGCGCTGCCAAGAAGGTCCGAGGATATTGTGAAAAGAAAAGTCTTGATTGTTGTTGAGAACCTGCCCGTTCCTTTCGATACCCGTGTGTGGAAAGAGGCCGTGGCACTGCGCGACGCCGGCTGTGAAGTGACAGTTCTCTCACCCAAGGGGAAAGGGTATCGAAAGACCTATGAGATAAGGGAGTCAATTCATATCTATAGGCATCCCTTGCCCAGAGAGGGCAATAATGCAGTTGGTTATATATGGGAATACGCGTCTGCTTTGTTCTGGGAATTTCTCTTCTCGTGGTGGATATTTCTGCGGCGCGGCTTCCATGTGATTCAGGGCTGTAACCCGCCCGATGATATTGTCTTTGTGGCGCTATCGTTCAGAATGTTCGGGGTCAGGTATATTTTCGACCATCATGATGTGAATCCAGAGCTTTACCTTTCGAAGTATGACAGGAGAGATCTGTTTTATCGGATTCAGATATGGCTCGAACGGATCACATTCCGCTTCAGCGACGTTGTCCTGTCGACGAACGAAAGCTATAAGCAGATTGCGATTCAGAGAGGGAAGAGGCTCCCGCAAAATGTTTTCGTGGTTCGCAATGGGCCGGATCTCAGAACCTTTCGGCCGGTCGCGCCGGATCCCAGCCTGAAGTACGGAAAATCGTATCTGGTCGGCTATGTGGGAGTCATGAGTTCTCAGGAGGGCCTAGATATTCTCCTCGATGTTGCTGACTACATTAAAAGCAAGGGGCGAGACGACGTTCACTTTACCTGTGTCGGCAGTGGACCTGGGCTGCCGGCCCTTCAACAGTTGATGCACGATAAGCACCTCGAAGACATCGTCAACTTTACCGGGAGGGTGCCCGACGCGGACCTATTGAGGGTCCTGTCTACTTCGGACGTCTGCGTGAACCCTGACAGACCCTGTCCCATGAATGACATGTCGACGATGATCAAGATCATGGAGTACATGGCACTGGGTAAGCCGATCGTTCAGTTTGATCTGAAGGAGGGACGATTCAGCGCCCAGCAGGCGTCGCTGTACAGCAGCAGCGAGAACCGGGTTACGGATTTTGCGGAAAAGATTCTCTGGCTGCTTGATCACCCTGAAGAGGGACGGAGAATGGGGGAGTTGGGGCGCCGCCGGGTGCGGGAAGAATTAGCCTGGGAGCATTCCGTGGGAAACCTGCTCGCCGCTTATGACCAAGCTTTCAACAAGATGGCCAGCAAACGGGCACTGCAGACTGACGCTGCGCAGTCGTGAGCGGGATACTCGATTGATGCACGATTAGGACACCCTGTTCGGAAACGTCGGTGTGGTTTACAGCATGCCGGTTGACTCATGAGGACATAGATATGTTCGCGGAACCGCACGGCCCCAACCCTGTGTCGGAGCTCTAACGTCCCATAAAACGCGCAGCGATCGGTGCCGCACGTCCGGCTGGACGTGCTTGCTTCGAAATGAAGACGTGTTCGGCCACCAGCACCCGGTGCGGATACTTGGGTTTTGAGCCGAGGCGCGGCTCGTCCGGTCAGACGAGCCCATCGAGATTTCTTGCATGAAACTCCCGCGATCCTAATCTTCCGGACAACTTATCAGAGGGAATAATGAATGATAGTCTGATGCCGTACGTTCTTGTCACTCCAGCGCGCAATGAGGCCGCTTTTATTGAGAGGACCATCGAGTCGGTCGTCCGTCAAACCGCTTTGCCGGTGCGGTGGGTCATTGTAAACGATGGTTCGACTGACGACACGGCTGCTCTTGTTCGCCCATACCTGGCTGACCACCCCTGGATGATGCTCGTCGAGCTTCCGGTGCGCAACGAGCGACATTTCGCCGCAAAGGTATACGCATTCAATACGGGCCAGGAGAAAGTTAAGCATCTGGAATACGAGGTCATCGGAAACTTGGACGCGGACGTCTCTCTCGACGCGGATCATTTTGAGTTCCTCCTCGGCGAGTTTACAAAGGATCCTGATCTCGGAGTTGCCGGCACCGTCTTTAAAGAACTCGGCTACAGCTCCGACACAGATAGTTTTGAAGGCCACAATCACGTCCCTGGCCAATGTCAGCTTTTCCGACGTCGCTGCTTCGAGGAGATCGGCGGCTATCGCCCCAACAAGGCAGGCGGAATTGACTGGATGGCGGTCGCAACCGCACGTATGATCGGTTGGAGAACCCGATCTTTTCGGGAAAAGTCCTTCTTTCATCATCGGAAACTGGGCACCGCCGAACGTGGTGTCTTGGCTTCGAGCTTCTCCTACGGCGTAAAAGACTATTACCTCGGCGGACATCCTTTGTGGGAACTCTTCAGGGTCACCTGGAGAATGACAAAGAGACCCTACGTGCTGGATGGTGTGGCACTCGGACTGGGGTATCTCTGGGCCCTTCTGAGACGAGTAGAGCGCCCCGTCTCAAGAGAGCTCATGCAATTCCACCGCAGAGAACAGATGAAGAAACTGCGAGTAATTGTCGGATCTCTGATTACGTTCAAACGCCTGGATAGCTTTCAGACCACGCCGAGATGAAATCGCGAAGCGAATAGGGATCTAGAATGGCAACTTCTCAACTTACAGATGTCACCGCGAACCAGCAGGAACTGGGCGGAGTTCAACGGACAGTATTGCGCTTTATCGACTGGCTCGACAGCTTTGGTGAGACGTCCTATGACTTTCAAAGTTATTATGCGAGTTATCCCGGCCGCGCTGCTAAAGCTCTGTATTACAGGAGGCCGCTGCTCGGTACGGTCCTAGTTGCTCCGATGATTTTTTCTGAGGCGTTTCTGCCGTCCCTTCGCTGCCTCTTCTGGAAACAACAGCGGTTTCCTATTGCGGACGCCCACTACGCCATGGGCTTTGCATTTCTCTCCGAGCTATTCGGCGACGAGCGGTACTACCGGCGTGCCGTGCATTTCCTCCGCGTCCTGGAGGAGACACGATGCAAAGGATACCGCCACTATTGCTGGGGATATCCCTTTGACTGGGAGACACGCTACGGCACCATGCGGGCAGGAACTCCCCTTATCACGACTGTTCCTTACGTATATGAGGCGTTCTGGCAGGTATACCAAATTGACGGCAACCAAAAGTCGCTCGAGATTATGCACTCCGTCGCCGAGCATGCCCTCAGCGATTATCACGAGCTTGCAACTTCAGCGCAGGCCCGGAGCTCATCGTATAATCCGGAGCCAACCGATCCCTGTCTGGTCGTGAATGCGAGCGCTTATCGAGCCTTTCTTCTCACACGGGCGTCAGTCGACTTCTCCGACTCTCGATATGCGAAAGCGGCGGAGAGAAATTTGAATTTTGTCCTTGAGTCACAAAACGCAGATGGCTCTTGGTACTACGCTGTCGACGGGGCAAGGGATTTCATTGATCACTTTCACACTTGCTTTGTCCTCAAAGCGCTGGCAAAGATTCACGCTCTCACTGCAGATCCGGCGTGCGCAAATGCGATCGACCGTGGAATAGAGTACTATGTCACGAACTTGTTCGATGGCGATGGGTTGCCGAAGCCGTTCTCGAGAAGCCCGCGCCTGACAGTGTATCGGCGCGAGCTTTACGACTATGCAGAATGTATCAATCTGGCGGTACTGTTGCGGCGCCGGTTTCCTGCTCTGAATTACACCTTGTCACGGGTACTGGATATGCAGACGTGGCAAAAGGCAGACGGATCCTTTCGGAGCCGTCAGCTACTGTTCGGATGGGACAACACGCCGATGCATCGTTGGGCTCAGTCTCAGTTCTTTCGCAGTTTATGTTTTCTGCTGCATTGCGCTGCAAAAGAGCGGCTCTAGGCTCCAGAGGTATGGATTCGATCATTTATGTGCGGGATCTGCGGACAATATAATTTTGAGGATCGTGCCCCGGTGCAGCGTCGTACGCTGGAAGCGATGGCACGGAGCATCGCCCACCGCGGCCCCGACGACGAAGGCTACTACATCGATGGACCTCTCGGACTTGGGTTTCGGCGCCTCTCCATTATCGACCTGGGTGGTGGCCACCAGCCAATGTCAGACGCGGACGAGAGCGTCTGGGTCATCTTTAACGGCGAGATCTACAACTTCCGAGACCTCAGGCAAGAGCTTGAAGGTTTTGGTCACGTCTTCAGAACCAACTCGGACACGGAGGTCATCGTCCATGGCTACAAGCAATGGGGCGACGATGTTCTGAATCACCTGAATGGAATGTTTGGGGTAGCGATCTGGGATGTTGGGAAGCAAAGGCTGCTGCTCGCCCGCGATCCCTTTGGCATCAAGCTGGTCTATTACACAATAGGTGACGGACGGCTCTATTTTGGATCTGAAATCCGGCCGATTCTTGCGGCTACAGGAGAACAGCCCGATGTGGATCCCGGGTCTTTGAGTCTTTTCCTGCGATACCGCTTCACACCATCGCCGAAGACGATATTTCGAGGCATCCGAAAACTTGAATCCGGTACAATGCTGGTCTGCGAAAAGGGAACGGCGAAGGTGCGGCGGTGGTATTATTGCCAACCGACGCCATTCTCGTCTCCCAAGTCTGAAAAACTTGCAGAGGAGGAACTGCTTGCGCTGTACAAGCGAGCCGTCGAACGGCATCTTATAAGCGATGTGCCCGTAGGTCTTCTTCTCAGCGGTGGCGTTGACTCCGGCCTGCTGCTTGCTCTGATGGATTTATATGGAGACTCTTGGCGGACATATACAGCCGGCTATGGCACAAGCTATTCCGACGACGAACTGATTGATGCCGCAACGACGGCTTCGCAGTTCTCATCTCGGCACACGGCTGTCATTCTTGACAGAGCGACCTTTGAGGGGGCACTGCAGCACATCGTTTCGCAGTTGGAAGAGCCCATTGCGGCTTCCTCGATTGTCCCCATGTACTTTGTCTGCAAACGCGCCAGAGAAGATGTTAAAGTCGCGCTCGTGGGCCAGGGACCGGACGAACTCTTTGGAGGCTATCGTCGTCATCTCGCGGTGCGGTATCGAAGTTACTCGGAAGCAATCCCGGCATGGGCCCGCGCTCGAATCGCTTCAGTAATCGCCGCATTGCCGCGAAATGAAACCCTGAAGAGAGGGGTTCACTCGCTGGATGTCGGCGATCGAGTGCACTTTTACGAGCATGTGCTGTCGCTCCTGCCCGGAAGCGAGGTCGACGGCCTCTTTCAGGACGGGTTGTTAGACGACAGTGTGGATCAGGATCTGCGTGAATGCTGGAGCACGCTCCTGCCCCTCATTTGCCATACAGATGAACTCGGCGGATTTCAGTTTCTGGAATTGAGATCGACGCTTCCCGACGAACTGCTCATGTATGGCGACAAGCTTTCGATGGCCCATGGTCTGGAGGTAAGGGTTCCATTTCTGGATAAAGAGTTGGTGGAATACGTCGAGAGATTGCCTGCGAGTTTCAAGATCCGCTATGGATCTCAGAAGTGGCTTCACAAAAAGGTGTGTCAACATTTTCTTCCTCGGGCAACCCTGAAACGGAAGAAGCGTGGCTTCGGTGTGAACGTCGTGGATGATTGGTTCCGCAGTGCATTGAGCGGCAGGATGGAAGATATTCTAATGGATAACAGTTCTCTGATGTATCTCTATCTGAGGCCTGATGCTGTGCAGCGGATGTTCCGGCTTCATAAAGCGGGCAGTAACGACTATCATAAAGTACTGTTCAGTCTTATTGTTTTTGAAGAGTGGCTCAGAGTGCACTTGTCCCCAGTTCGGACGAGCAAGCACGCAGTTCGGTCGGCATGCTGACCGGCCCGGAAATCTTGTGCAGATGAGTTAAAGTAGGCCTGCTGCAGCGTGACCGCGAGACGTTGTCACAGCCATTAGAGCTATATCGTGTGCCCCCGTCATCGATTCCGGGCCACTCAGAGCTGCCTCTAAAAAAGCTGAACTTGGCGATTCCGGAGTAGAGAGTAGTCTTAGTTCCGGATTGTCAACAGAGTCCTGTCCGCGTGGTGGCGCGGTGACTCACGAGCTCATTCCGCACGCGGGGATCGCCACGATCTCCTCGGGGTCATAGAGAATTTCCGCAGAACGACGTATGACTATGAAACCACTTGTGTCCATTTTGATTTCCGCCTTTAACGCAGAGGAGTATATTGCGGAGACGCTTCGGTCCGCTATCGCCCAAACGTGGCCGCGTAAAGAGATCATTGTGATAAATGACGGTTCCCGGGATCGAACCGAACAAATAGCGCGTCTTTTTTTGTCTCGCGAAGTCTCCGTATTCGCGACGGAAAACCGCGGGCTTTCGGCCGGCCTTAACCACGCCTACAGGCATTGCCAAGGAGACTACATTCAGTTTCTGGATGCAGACGATCTTCTGGCTAGGGACAAAATCGAGCGGCAATTGGCCGCGTTAAGAGAAGGTGACGGCCCTCGCACGCTGTTATCCTCTCCATGGGCGCCCTTTTACCACCGGACGCACGGCGCACGCTTCGTTCACAACTCCTTATGGAGGGATTTGTCGCCGGTCGAGTGGCTATTAAGAAAAATGCAGGAAGGCATCCATATGCAGAATGCCACGTGGCTGGTTAGCCGGGAATTGGCTGAGGCTGCCGGCCCGTGGGATGAAGATCTTTGTTATGATCAAGACGGCGAGTATTTCGCCCGCGTCCTTCTCGCATCAGTTGGAACTCGCTTCGTGCCGGAAACCGGCATCTTCTACCGGTCCCGCGGCAGCAGTCGAATCAGTTACATCGGCAACTCCGACAGAAAAAGGGACTCTCTTTTCCGCTCGATGAAACTACACATTCTGTACCTTCAATCGCTGGAGGACAGTGATCGCGTCCGCCAGGCTTGTGTGGCCTACTTGCAGATCTGGTACGAGGTTTTCTACTCGGGGCGTCAGGACCTCGTCGCGGAAATGCAGGACCTCGCCTCGAAGTTAGGCGGGCAGTTAGAGACCCCGCGTCTTAAGCCCAAGTACGCCTGGATGACGCCCATATTCGGGCGAAAGGCTGCGCAAAACGCGCAAACGATGCTCCCGCACTTCAAGGCCGACTTGATGCGACGGTACGACAAGGTGCTGCACAAGTTGGAGTCGGCACGGCGGCCACAAGTCTGGGGATCGGCGCAATGAAGACCGACGGGCGGACCAAGGCTCCGTCCGGGTGGCACTGGAACGCCCCCACGGAGTCGGCAGCTTCCGGAACATTCCCCAAACTTGAAGTAGCTCTGCTTACCGGCGGCGCAGATCGCCCTTACGCATTTGGCCTGGCGACGGCACTTCTGGGCGCGGGAGCAGCCCTGGATCTCATCGGCAACGATGACCTCGATAGTCCCGATTTCAGGAGCGCACCTGGCGTCCGCTATCTCAACCTGCGCGGCGATCAGCGGGCTGAGGCGGGTATCCTTGAGAAATCCCTCCGCGTATTAAAATATTATGTACGTCTTTTCCGTTATACCGCGACCGCCAGCCCGAAACTGTTTCATATCCTGTGGAACAATAAATTTGAATATTTCGACCGAACGCTGCTGATGCTCTGGTATCGGCTGCTGGGCAAGAAGATTGTTCTCACACTGCACAATGTAAACGGTCGAAAACGTGACCGCAAGGATACCGCGCTAAATCGCATCACTCTCCGCATCCAGTATCGATTTGCCGACCATATTTTCGTCCATACCGAGAAGATGAAGCAGGAACTCATCGACGACTTTGCAGGGCGGGCGGAACTCACCACCGTCATACCGTTCGGAATTAACAATGCAGTTCCTAATACACAGTTGACGACAGGAGAAGCGAGAGAACGGCTTGGCATTGGCAATCGGGAAAAGACGCTCCTGTTCTTCGGCCATATCGCTCCATACAAGGGTCTTGAATATCTTGTATCCGCCTTTCAACAGGTTGCGAACCAGCGTGATGACTGCCGGCTAATCATTGCGGGCCGTCCCAAGAACTGCGAAGCCTATTGGAACACCATCCGTCTCGCGATCGAAGAAGACCTCAAAACATCACGGATCCTGCTCCGGCAAGAATTCATTCCCGACGAGGACACCGAGCTTTACATGAAGGCAGCGGATGTCCTTATATTACCCTATCGTCATATTTATCAGAGCGGCGTCTTATTTCTCGGGTACAGTTTTGGGTTGCCGATCATTGCTGCCGACGTGGGATCCCTCGCCGACGACGTTGTCGAGGGGAGGACCGGGTTTGTCTTCAGGGCGGAAGATTCCGATGACCTGGCAAAGACCATAGATCGCTACTTCGACAGCGATCTATACATACACCTGAGCGATCGCAGGCGCGCAATTCGCGAATACGCGATGAAGCGGAATTCTTGGGACGAAGTCGCCCAAAAAACCACGAACGTCTATTCTGCCCTGATGCGCCTAACTTCATCCGGGAAGGCTTTCACCCAGGACTCATCGGCCACTTCGGCCGATGCGAAGCTGAGCTGAGAGAGACCCGAGCGCACCCTCCCTGGCTTTTCCGGCTAATCGTTTACATCAGTAATTGCTACCCGTACGAGCAGACATTACGTGGCCTTCTTGCAACTCAACGTCGACTCTTTCAGCACCGAACATCTCCACGCGGATCTCAGAGACCGTTCCGTCCGCGGCGGCATACTGACTCTCACATCGCAGGGAGCACAGTTTGTGATGGGCTCCGTATCTACGGTCGTCCTAGCGCACCTGTTGACTCCCGCCGATTTTGGACTTGTCGCTATGGTCACCGCGGTTACCAGTCTGGGGCAAGCCTTTGCCGACTTGGGTCTTTCCGAAGCCACGATCCAGCATCCGGAAATCGATCACAACCAGGTCAGCAATTTGTTTTGGATCAATGTCCTGATCGGCCTGGCACTTACAAGCCTCACCGCTGCGATGGCGCCCGTGTTTGTTTGGTTTTATCACCAGGCGCGACTTCGGGAAATCACATATCTCATTTCCCTCACCTTTCTTATCGGCGGCCTCCGCGTGCAGCACGATGCTCTTCTCAAGCGCCAGATGCGATTCACTGCTCTGGCGATTCGGGACGCGGCTGCTTATGCTGTGGCGGTTCCTGTGGCCATCGTCTTGGCCTGGCGCGGAGCCGGATATTGGGCAATCGTTGCGCTTCCACTGGCATTGAACACAACGCAAATGGTTCTTTCCTGGGCGCTCGTCCCGTGGCTGCCCGGCCTGCCCAGGCGTGCCGCGAAAGTGCGCTCGTTAATAAAGTTTGGAGGCAGCGTTGCGACGTCTTATCTGACCTTCAGCCTTACTCGCAGCGCAGACAGCGTCTTAATCGGCTGGTATTGGGGAGCCGGTC